>WNEL01001224.1_pt1 | contig 11324 bp, 9 predicted proteins | sample 5399991 | NCBI WGS metagenome assembly WNEL01 (sample SAMN13153325, study PRJNA577476) | soil metagenome | isolation source: 20 cm grassland meadow soil pre-rain plot 2 | place: USA:California | collected 2015-09-08
CGAAGGACGTCCTGCCGCTGCTGCGGGATGTCGATCCCGTGATGCGCGCGACGGCCGCCGAGGCCCTCGGCCAGATGAAGGGCCCGCGCGTCGGGGCCGCGCTGGTCGGCGCGCTCACCGACCGCAACGACGCGGTGCGGCGGGCGGCGGTGAGCGCGCTGGCCGACTTGAACGAGCGGTCCGCGGTACCACCGATCGAGGGGTTGCTGCTCAACGATCCGGACGCGGACGTGCGGCGGGAATGCGCCAGTGCCTTGGGTAACTTGAGCCTGGCGCGCTCGCTCGAGCCGCTGGCCCGGGCGCTCGGCGACGAAGAGGTGGACGTGCGGCGCGAAGCCGCGAGCGCGATCGGCGACCTCGATGACGTGACCAAAGCCCCGGCCGCGCTGGTACGCGCCACCACGTCGCCGGACCTGGACCTGCGCCGCCACGCCACCAAGGCGCTCGCCCACATCGGCGATCTCGCCACGGTGCAAGCGCTGGTGGACCGGCTGGGGGACGACGACAAGAGCATCCGGCTAGCCGCCGTCGAGGGCCTGGGCGAGATGAAAGTCGCCGCCGCACTTCCCGCGCTCACCCGGGCCCTGAACGACCGCGATCCCGAGGTGCGGCGGGCGGCGGCGGAGGCGTTGGGGAAGACGGATAATTAAGGGCTAGAAGATCACGCTCAGCTTGCAGGTGAACCCGGGTACGACGTCCTCGCCGTCGAGGGCGCCGTCGGTATCGACGGACGCGTCGCTGCCATCGGCCCGATAGACGCGGGCACGCCGGCCGGCAGGGTCGACGACCCACACGAGCCGAGTTCCAGCGCTCAACCAGTCTGCGACCTTCGCCAGGACCTCACCCGGCCGGTCGTCGGGTGAGAGGACTTCCACGACGAGATCGGGGGCGAGCCGTGCAAATCCAGCGGGCGGCGGGTCCGGGAGCCGCTCGCGACGGACGAACGCGGCGTCTGGTGCCCGCACGGTATCGGGATCGGTGGCAAGCGTGAAACCGGTCTCGGCGGCCACGACTTGGCCGAGGTCCTGGGCATCCGCGTAGTCCATCAGGACCTTGGCGAGCCGGGCGGCCACGGCGCCGTGGCGATAGCCCGCCGGCTCCTTGACGATGAGCACACCCTTCACCAGCTCGACGTGCTTGTCGGGCAGGCGGAGGCGTTCCAGCTGGTCGGCCGTCACTAACGTTGGCGTCATGGCGGGAACGTACTGGCGGTCGCGCATCATGGTCAAGCGAGTGTGATAGGTTTGCGTCAACGATGCCTCAACGCGCGGGTTGGTCACGCTCCCGTTCGGTGATCCCCGGGCTTGCGTTCGGGGTCAGCCGTGCCTCTCTCGCTCCATCACGACTTCCCCGTTCAGCGGCTCCCGTAATCGGTGAAGACGTAGTCTCTCGCCTTCACGATCGTGTGGCACCCCAATCCACACTTGGCGTCGTTCCCCTGCGGCGGCGCGTCGGCCGTGGTGCCGGGCGAGAAGGTGCGGGACGCCGCGCTATAGTTGAACGCGGCCCATCCCCACCCGCCGCTGTCGGCGAACCGCTTGCTGTCCTTCACCATGAAGTCGACGTCATGCTGCGTGCCCGGGACCGTCGCGGCGGGGAAGGTCTCCAGCTTTTTCGGGTTCCAATGGATCTTCGCCATCTTGGAGCCGTCGGGGAACGGCTTGCCGTTCGCGGGAACGCCGGCCCGGTAGGCCTCGATCATCACGGGATTGGCGAGGATCGCGGCAAACAGGGGTCCGTCCTGACTGACGGAGACAACCTGCCAGGCCTCGTATCCCCTGAACTCGGAGAACGCGAGCCCACCCGGCACCTTCAGGGTGTACTTGTCCTGGACGACCTGGGCGGACACGGCGCTGCCGCCCAAGGCACTAACGAGTGCCGTCACGATCGCAATCGTCAGCATGCGGTTGCTCTTCATCACGAGTTGCTCCTTTACTCGAATGGGACGCGACAGGGCGATAGACATACCGCAGCATTATGCCACCGGTGATGAGCGAAGACGAGGGGTTCCCGGACCGGTTATTCTATTACGCTCCTCCACCGGAGACGATCTCATGTCCCTGCAATTCGGATTGGCGCTGGTTGTAGCATGGCTCGCGTTCGCACCCCCAGCGCCCAACGCGGCCAGGATTCAGACCAAGGAAGTCGAATACCGCGAGGGCGGCACCGTCCTCAAGGGCTTCATCGCCTGGGACGACGCGGTTGCGGGCAAGCGGCCAGGCGTGATCGTCGTGCACGAGTGGTGGGGCCTGAACGATCACGCGCGCAACCAGGCGCGCCGCCTCGCCGAGGCCGGCTACGTGGGCTTCGCGCTCGACATGTACGGCGCGGGCAAAGTCACGACGCACCCGCAGGAGGCGCAGGCGTTCGCCACCGAGGCCACCAAGGATGCCGCCGTGGTGGCCGCCCGCTTCAATGCGGCGCTCGACCTGCTGAAACGAGACCCTCGCGTCGATCCGGCGCGCATCGCCGCCATCGGCTACTGCTTCGGCGGCGGCGTGGTGCTCAACATGGCGCGCTCCGGCGCCGACCTCGCCGCCGTGGTGAGCCTCCACGGATCGCTCGGCACCAAGACCCCCGCCGAACCCGGCAAGGTGAAGGCCCGAGTCCTCGTGCTCGCCGGGGGCGCCGATCCGTTCGTGCCGCCTGAGCAGGTGGAGGCGTTTCGCAAGGAGATGCAAACCGCGGGCGCGCGCTTCGAGGTAGTGATGTACCCGGGCGCGAAGCACGGGTTCACGAATCCCGACGCCGGCAAATACGGCATGCCCCAGCTCGCCTATGACGCCGCCGCGGACCGGCAGTCGTGGGCGGCGATGCTAAAGCTGTTTCACGAGGTGTTTGGGTCGTGAGGCCAGACGATCGCCGTCAGCCGGCAGGCCCGCGATTGACCTGGTCGTGACGCCCCTCGTAGCTTGACCGGATCGACCGTTCCAGAGGTGTGAGATGAGCCACGCGACCGTCGACCGGCGGGAGTTTCTCAAGACCGGCGCCGCCGCCGGAGCTACCCTGCTCATCGGGCTGTATCTGCCGGCGTTCGATCCCCGCCCCCGCCCCCGCCCCGCCCCCGCGCACCCGCCCGAGCCGTTCAAGCCCAACGCCTGGATCGAAATCGGACCCGACGGCGCGGTCACCATCTGGACCGGCCGCTCCGAGATGGGTCAGGGCGTGCGCACCGCAATGCCCATGATCGTGGCCGAGGAGCTCGAGGCCGATTGGACGCGCGTGCGCGTGGCGCAGGCGGACGCCGACCCGGCCTACGGCGACCAGTTCACCGTCGGCAGCCGCAGCGTCCGGTCCGGCTTCGAGCCTCTACGAAAGGCGGGTGCCGCCGCCCGCGAGATGCTGATCGGCGCGGCGGCGCTCTCCTGGAACGTGCCGCGCGAGGCGTGCCGCGCCCGCAACGGGATGGTCGAGCACGTGCCGACTGGCCGCCGGCTCGGCTACGGCGACCTGGCGGCGCGCGCCGCCACCCTCTCCGTGCCGGCGGACCCGCCGCTCAAGTCCCCCTCGGAGTTTCGTCTGCTCGGGCACCGGATGCCGCGCGTGGACACACCGGACAAGGTCAGCGGCACGGCGGTCTTCGGCATGGACGTGCGCGTGCCAGGAATGCTGTACGCCGCGGTGGCGCGCTGCCCCGTGTTCGGCGGACACGTGAAGGCGTTCGACCCCGCCCCTGCCCTCGCCGTGCCGGGCGTGCAACGCGTGGTCCAAGTCTCGAGCGGCGTCGCGGTGGTAGCGACGGGCACTTGGCCTGCGTTCCAGGGAAAGAACGCCCTGAAAGTCGATTGGGACCAGGGCGCCACGGCGCGCTGGAGCAGTGATGGAATCTGGGCCGCGTTCGCCGCCGCGGCCGGGCGCCCCGGAGAAGTGATTCGCGCCGTGGGCGACGTGGACGCGAATCTCAAGGCCGCCGCGCGCACGGTCGAGGCGGTGTACCAGGCGCCCTATCTCGCTCACGCATGCATGGAGCCGATGAACTGTACGGCCCAAGTGCGCGGTGGTCGGTGCGAGATCTGGGCGCCGACGCAGAACCCGCAGGGCGTGCAACGAGCGGCGGCGCAGGTGACTGGCCTTCCTGTCGAGTCGGTAACCGTGCACGTCACCTATCTGGGTGGCGGCTTCGGGCGGCGTGGCGGACCGACCGATTACGCGACCGAGGCGGTGGAGTTGGCGCAGAAGATCGCCGGGCCCGTCCAAGTCGTGTGGACGCGGGAAGACGACATCCAGAACGCCGTGTATCGCCCCGCCACGTACAATGTGCTGCGCGCGGGACTTGACGCGCGCGGCGCGCCGGTGGCGTGGAGCCACCGGCTGGTGGGGCCCGCGGGCGGGTCGTTCTTGCTCACGCGGGGCGCGGACGAGCTGATCTATCCCCTGCCCCATTTCCGCCTGGAGCGCGCTACCGTGGATGCCGGCGTCCCCATCGGGCCGTGGCGCGGCGTGGGACCGTCGCAGAACGGCTGGGTGGTGGAGAGCTTCGTGGACGAGCTCGCGCACGCGGCGGGGAAGGACCCGTACGCGTACCGCCGCGAGCTGGTCGCCGGGCACCCGCGGCTCGTCGGGGTACTCGACCTGGCAGCGCAGCGTGCGGGCTGGGGATCGGCGCCGCCGGCCGGCCGGGCGCGCGGGATCGCGCTGTGGCAGTTCGGCGAGACGTTCCTGTCCCACGTGGCCGAGGTGTCGGTGGCGCCGGGCGGCGCGGTGCGGGTGCACCACGTGGTGTGCGCCGCCGACTGCGGCATCCTCGTGAACCCCGACACGGTCGAGGCCCAGCTGCAGAGCGCGATCGTGTACGGCCTTACCGCGGCACTGTACGGGGAGATCACCATCGAGCGCGGGCGGGTGGCGCAGAGCAACTTCACCGACTATCGGATGCTCGGGCTCGCGGAGACGCCGGAGATCGAGGTGCACCTGGTGCGGAGCGAGGCCGCGCCGGGTGGCGTCGGCGAGGCGGGCTTGCCGCCCATCGCGCCGGCGGTGTGCAACGCCATCTTCGCCGGGACCGGGAAACGAATTCGGCGGTTACCGATCGGGCGGGTGGCGTAGTCCTCACCCCCTGACCCCCAGAAGCAGATCCTTCGCAAAGCAGATCCTTCGCGCCTGCGGCGCTCAGGATGACAGGCTCGCTCCCTCCCTGGGGGAGAGAGTGGGAAACCACCCTCCCTTTCCTAATTTCCGAACCCGACCGGCGCTGTCATCCTGAGCGAGCGCGCGGAACGCGCGCGAGCGAAGGATCTGGCATGCGAGCGCGCGGAACGCGCGCGAGCGAAGGATCTGGCATGCGACCGCGCGGAACGCGCGCGAAGCGAAGGATCTGGCATGGCGAGCGCGCGGAACGCGCGCGAGCGAAGGATCTAGAAAATCTCCCCGACGGGGCACGAGAAGCCGGGCACTACGTCGCCCCCGTCGAGGCTCTCGTCCGCGGTCAGGATCTGTTCCGTGCCATCGTCGCGATACACGCGGGCCACACGCCGGGCGGGGTCCAGGACCCAGACTAGCCTAGTCCCGGCGGAGAGCCAGTCGGCGACCTTGGCGAGGACCTCGCCGGCGCGATCGCCGGGTGAGATCACCTCAACGACCAAGTCGGGGGCGAAATGCGCGAATCCCGTCGGCTCGGGATCCGGGATTCGGTCTCTCCTGATGAACGCAACGTCGGGACCCCGGACGGTGTCCGGATTGCTGGCGAGCTTGAACCCCGCCTCCGCGTAGACTCGCCCCAATGCGGCCGCCCGCACGTGCGCGCCGAGAGCGAGGGCGAGATCCATCGCCACCCGTGCGTGCCGCATGCCTGGCAGCTCTCGCACGACGAGCAGGCCCCGGACGAGCTCCACCCGCTTGTCCGGGACGTAGACGTGCTGCAGCTCATCAGCGGTCAGGAGTGCCGGTGGCGACATGCGGGGAACGTACGTGGGCTCGGCGGGCATGGCAAGCGAATTTGTGCGGGTGCGTCAACGCGAGATCAACGCCCGCAGGTGCTCACGCCCTCGTAAACGCTGCGATACACGATCCTGAACTTTGTCATCGGCACGCTCCTGCGGCGTAAGCCGCCGTTAGGCGCCTTCGGCCGGGAGCCGCCCGCCCCGAAACAGTCATCGTAGTCCGCTAGCAAGTTTGGGTCACCCTTCAACGAAAAGAGACAGATTGCCATTCCCTTGCGGACCGCAGTGAGGTCTGCATATTCGCGGTTAACTCAGATGCCATGAACCCCGAGGCGTAATGTTGTGCGGCTCGCCAATGCCTCGAGGGGAGCGGATCAGGGAACAGGTCACGATGGCGCAAACGCTCAGACGTCTGCTCGCCGTTGCAGCGGTCCTGCTGTTTGCCACCTGCCATAATGAGGGGCCGCCCGCAACGGTAGCGTCGGTGACCGTGACACCGCGGACCTTGACGGTGGGGGTGGGGGCGACCGCGCAGCTGACGGCGACGCCCAAGGATGCGAACGGGACGGCGCTCACGGGGCGCGTCGTGACCTGGGCGAGCGACAACACGACGGTGGCAACGGTGAGCTCCATGGGGCTGGTGGGGGGGGTGGCTCAGGGCCAGGCAACCATCACGGCGACGAGTGAGGGGCAGAGCGGGACGGCGGCGCTCACCGTCGTGGTGCTGGTGGCATCGGTGACGGTGACGCCGACGCCGGCGACCGTGGGGATCGGACAGACCGTGCAGCTGACGGCGACCCCCAAGGATGCGAACGGGAACGTGCTCACAGGGCGCGTCGTCACCTGGGCGAGCAACAATACGGCCGTGGCCACGGTGGGCTCCACGGGGCTGGTCAGCGGGGTGGCTCAGGGTCAGGCGACCATCACCGCGACGAGTGAGACGAAGAGCGGCACGGCAGCGATTACTGTGATCCAGGTGCCAGTCGCATCCGTAACGGTGACGCCGGCCACGCCTACGGTGTTCCTCGGCCAGACGGTGCAGTTGACCGCGACGCCCAAGGACGCAAACGGGAACGTGCTCAGCGGGCGCGTCGTCACCTGGGCGAGCGACAATACGGCCGTGGCCACCGTGAGCTCCACGGGGCTGGTCACGGGGGTGACTCAGGGTCAGGCGACGATCACCGCGACGAGTGAGGCGAAGAACGGCACGGCAGCGGTTGCGGTGGTGAGTCTCATGCTCGCGGAGTTCAGCGCTGGAGGCGTTCACACCTGCGGCGTGACGACCAGCGACGGGGCGTTCTGCTGGGGCAGTAACAGCAGCGGCCAGCTCGGCGGGTCCGCAGCCTCTGAGTGTGAGATTAGCTACTACTACGGCAGCGGTGTCCCCTGTAGCACAACGGCGGTGCCCGTGGCGGGCGGGTTTGCCTTCGCGGCCGTGAGCGCAGGCAGGTCGCATACGTGCGGGCTCACGACCGGCGGCGCTGCGTACTGCTGGGGAGACAATGTCCAGGGCCAGCTCGGCGACGGTTCGACAATCAGCAGCGGGACGCCCGTGCCCGTCGCAGGCGGGCTCATGTTCGGAGCGGTGAGTGCTGGCGATGGTTTCACGTGCGGGCTGACGGCCAGCGGCGCCGCGTACTGCTGGGGTTATAACGGCGTGGGCGAGCTCGGCAACGGCACGACGACCAATAGCCCGATCCCCGTGGCCGTAACGGGTATGCTCACCTTCACGACGCTCAGCACGGGCGATTCTCATGCGTGCGGCCTCACGAGCAGCGGCGCCGTGTACTGCTGGGGGGCCAACCGGAGCGCGCAGCTCGGCGATGGCACGACCACGAACCGGACGAGCCCCATGCTGGTGGCGGGCGGGCTCACCTTCACGACCGTGAGCGCAGGGCTCGTCCACACCTGCGGGCTTGCGACCAGCGGCGCCGCGTACTGCTGGGGGGCGAACGACTCTGGCGAGCTCGGCGACGGCTCGACGGTTGATAGTCGGACTCCCCTCGCGGTAGCGGGTGGGCTCACTTTCCAGGTGGTGAGCGCCGGGGGCGGATACACCTGCGGGGTCACGACCACCGGCGCCGCGTACTGCTGGGGAGCCAACTACAGCGGCCAGCTCGGTACGGGGACGTTCAGCGGTCCCAGTCTCGTCCCCGCACCAGTCTCGGGCGGCCTCGTTTTCGGAGCGGTGAGCGCTGGAGGCGCCCACACCTGCGGTCGCACGACCGGCGGCACGGTGTACTGTTGGGGCGGTAACTCGGACGGCGAACTCGGAAACGGCTCGACAAACGGCAGCGCGGTGCCTGTACGGGTCCTCGGCCAGCCGTAGCGGGATCCACAATCGCTCGACTCCCCTTGCGTCGGCTTGCTCTGGGGTGCTTGATCGCGACGCGGCGTCCTAGACGTTACGCGGTATTCCTTCTCCCCCTGGTAGGACTCAGCACGAACTGCTCGGACCAACCTACCGGTGCACCGCGCCCGGAGATCTCCAGTCCAGCGGTGGCGCAGAATCCCTATAATGCGCTTTCCACCATAGTGTCGTTCACACCGACTCACGCGGACTCAGCTCGCGTGCTGTATGGGGTCGACGGTGAGCCGCAGCTCGCGACACCGTACTACCGGATGCCGGACGACTCAGCCAGGATTGCCACGTTGGGCCTACGGCCAAACACCAGCTACTATCATATTGTTGAGGCTGTCGGCTCAGGGATCGGCGTCGTCTCGGACACGCTCCGCCTGACCACCGGAGACCTGCCTCCGCTCCTCCGCAATGTACGTCTGGACGTGACCGGCCCCGCAGGCAACGGGTACTTCCTTACCCCGCTCACGCTGTTCGACACAGATACGATGGCTGTTGCGGTTGCCTTCGATGGGTCCGGCCAGATTCGATGGTATCGCGTGTTTGCGGAGGGCGTTCCGGCCGGGGAGACGAAACACCAGCCGAACGGCGACTTTACCATTTTCTTGGGATCGAGCCAAGGCTGGCAGCCGACCTACGGTCGCTACGTGGAGTTCACGCCGAGCGGTGAAGTCGTCCAGAGCTTTGCCGCGAGCCCTCCGCTCTACACCGATAACCACGAGATCCTGTTGTCCATGCTGGACAATTCCGTTGACGCCGCCCATCTGTACGGCTATGAACTTCGGCGTGTAGATCTCAGCTCCAGAGGCGGCCCAACCGACGCGCTCGTCGCAGGCCATCTCCTCCTGCGGCAGTCGGCCACGGGCCAAGTACAGTTCTTCTGGAATGCGTGGGATCACTTCGTTCTCGCAGACTGGATCGAGCCCACTGGAGTCAATCCCCCCCTCGACTTCGATCACCCGAATTCATTGGATTTCGACCTCGACGGCAACTACATCGCGTCGTTTCGGCACATGGGCGAGATCACAAAGATCGACCGTCGGACTGGCGAGCTGATCTGGAGATTGGGAGGTCGCAACAATCAATTCGCGATCGTCGACGACCCGCTGGGAGGCTTTAGCGCCCAACACAGCGTCCGTATCCTCGACAACGGGAATCTGCTCCTGTACGACAACGGCCTGCGGCACACGCCGCCGGAAAGCCGCGCGGTCGAATACCGTTTGGACGTGAACGCAAGAACGGCCACCATGGTCTGGCAGTATCGCAGGGTACCTGCGGTCTTTACTCCGTTCCTGGGTTCCGTGCAGCGATACCAAAACGGCAATACGCTGATCGCGTTCAGCACAGCGGATCTGATTGTGCAGGTCGATGCCAACGGAAACGAGGTCTGGGAGGGAGTCCTGACGGTGAATGGGCAAAACGCCGGGCTCATTTTCAAGGCCCTCAAGATTCCGTCGCTGTATCGCTATGAACGACCGTGAGCGGGCGGGTGGCGGCGCTGAACCCGCAGGACAGATGGACGCTCCTCCTCATGTGCGTCCTGTACGCTGCCGTCGCGATCCCAATCGGCATCCACAAGGGCGGCGATTTCACCCAGGAGCTGCGCCAAAGCGAGCGGTTGCTCCACGGGCTCCCGCTCTATACCGCCAACCCGGAAGAAGGAATCTGGTGGCCGCCCTTCACGGCCCTCGGGCTTGTCCCCTTCGCCCTGGTCGCGCGCTGGAGCCTGCCGCTGTCCAAGGCGTGCTGGGCCGCGCTGAACCTTGCTTGCCTGGGGTGGAGCGTCGCACGGGCGCGTAGCTGGGCGACAGGTTGGAGTCCCGTGGTGCTGGCGCTGGCCGCAGTGGGGAAGCCGCTGCACAGCAACTTCGAGTACCTGAATCTCACTCCGATCCTGCTCGCGCTGGTCGTGGCGGCGGCGGCGGACCTCGAGGCCGGCCGCGAATCTCGCGCAGGAGCGTGGATCGGACTCGCGACGGCGATCAAGGGATTTCCCGCCCTGCTGCTCTTGTACCTCGCCTACAGCCGGCGGTGGCGGGGTGTTGCAACGGGAATCGCGGTGGCAGGCGGGCTCACCGTCGGCGCGATGCTGTCGTACGGCCCCGTCGGCGCAGTTCGCGCCGTGGTGGACTGGCTGCGGCTCACCGGTCAAACGCACATGTTCGCGCAAATGAGTAGCCAGTCGCTCTCCGGCTTCACGTTCTTCTTCGGGTGGCCCCCTGCCGCCGTGTGGCTGGCTCAGGGCGCGTGCCTGTTCGGGGTCGGGATCGCCCTCCGGCGGACGCCCCGAGAGAGTGACGCTGGCGACGAGGTCGGTCTGGTCACGCTTCTCGCGGTGCTCCTCTCGCCCATCGCCTGGTTGTATTACTACGCTCTGGCTTGGCCGGCTTGGATCAGCGTCCTTACCCGCCCCACGCTCCACGCCACTCAGGGACGGCATCTCAGAGTCGCCACCCTCATCGTGGCCGGTAGCCTCACCTCGGGTGTGCTGACCCTAGGTTTGTATCCGCCGTTCCTCTGGTTCATCCGTCGCGCTAACTACACCTGGGGCGGGCTGCTACTCCTGACCATGCTCGTCGCGGAGCGTGCGTCCAGCGGGCCTTTGTCCATTAGTGCCACACGCTCACGATGATCGAGATCACAAGCAGTTTCACGAGCCAGTCACCGGCATGGATCGCGGCCACCTTCCAGGGGACGTTGTCCCAGAGGATCGATCCGGTAAGCAGGATCACCGGGAACCCGATCCACAGGAAGAAGCCGAGGTGGACCGCGCCCATGGTGTGGCGAAACCGGTAAGCGCCGAGATCTCTCACATCTCTGGATCCGGTAATCGAGGTTCGAACCCTCGAGGGGCAGCCTGGCGATTAGTGCGGGAGTGCGACGCGCCAGATCTCCTTGCGATGCACGAGGCGCGTGGCAACAATGAGGGTCCCGCTCGGCGACACCCGCGGGTGCAGCAGGTTTCCGGAGTCGTGCGTTACCTGCTGCGGCGTACCGCCGGCGGCCGGGATCGCGAAGAGCTGCATCCGGCCCCCGGTGAGAGCGGCGTACACGAGCGCCTTCCCGTCCGGCGTCCAGCTCACTCC
>WNEL01001225.1_pt1 | contig 11318 bp, 6 predicted proteins | sample 5399991 | NCBI WGS metagenome assembly WNEL01 (sample SAMN13153325, study PRJNA577476) | soil metagenome | isolation source: 20 cm grassland meadow soil pre-rain plot 2 | place: USA:California | collected 2015-09-08
GCACGTCGACCGAGATGGTCGGCTCCTCGACCGCGATGCCCGCCAGCCGGTCGAGATGATCAGGCGCGGTCACGGTTTTCCCAATTTCGACACCGGCAAGCCCGGCAACGGCGACGATCTCGCCGGCCGCAGCCGTCTCGAGTTCCACACGCTCAAGACCCTCGAATGCAAAAAGCTTCACCACGCGCGCCTGCTCGAACTTGCCGTCGCCCACAGGACCCGGTTCGCCGATCGGCAGTAACGCGACGGTGTCACCCACGTGGATACGGCCGCGCTCGATCCGCCCTATGCCGATCCGTCCCAGATAGGACGAATAGTCGAGCGTTGAGATCAGCATCTGGAAAGGTCCGTCCGGATTTGCCTTCGGTGCGGGGATCGTGTCCAGAATCGTCTCGAACAGCGCCTTCAGATCCTTCCCTGCTTTCTTCAGATCGAGCGTCGCGGTCCCCGCCCGGCTGGATGTATAAAGGAAAGGGCAGTTGAACTGCTCAGGCGACGCCTCCAGGTCCATCAGCAGCTCCAGCACCTCGTCGTGCACCCGCAGTGGCTCCGCATCAGGCCGGTCAATCTTGTTGACCAGCACGATCGGCTTGAGTCCGAGCGCCAGCGCCTTTCCCGCCACAAACCGCGTCTGCGGCATTGGCCCCTCGGCAGCATCTACCAATAGCAGGAAGCCGTCGACCATGCGCAGGATCCGCTCGACTTCACCACCGAAATCGGCGTGTCCCGGCGTGTCCACGATATTGATCTTCGTGTCGCTCCACCGCACCGACGTATTCTTCGCCAGGATCGTAATGCCGCGCTCCCGCTCGAGCGGATTCGAATCCATGATGCGCTCCGCCACTTGTTGATTGGCGCGGAACACACCCGCCTGGCGGAGCATCTGATCCACCAGTGTCGTCTTGCCGTGATCGACGTGGGCGATGATGGCGATGTTGCGGATCTTCACTGAGTTACGGTCCCCATAATGAGGGGCGCAGTATAAACGGGCGGCATAGGGCGGCACAAGACGCCATGGGTCGGCATGGGCATTTGCCCTCGTTTGCCGTCCTGTGCCGCCTTATGCCGCCCTAGTCACAAATCGGCTCCCGCTCCACCTGCACGGTGACATGTGCAATCCCCAGCGCCCTCATCCGATCCTGCACGGCCTCGAGCACGGGCTGATTGTCGGTAGGGTTCTTGACCACGAGATGCCCGCTCATGGCAACGACGCCACTCGTCACGGTCCAGAGATGCAGATCGTGGACGGACTCGACCCCCGGTACCGACGCGATCCGATCATGCACATCCGCGAGGGCGATGTGCGCCGGCGTCGCCTCGAGCAGCACATCGGCGCTTTCCTTGACCAGTCGCCAGGCGCTGCCCAGCACGAGTGCGCCGATGAACACCGAGATGATGGGATCGGCCAGCGTCCATCCCAGCGTCAACACGATCACGCCGGCGATCAGCGCGCCCACCGAGCCCAGCAGATCCCCGAGCACGTGCAGATAGGCCCCTCGCTGATTGAGCGAGTGTTCGTGGTCGCGATGGAGGACGGTCACCGCGACGAGATTGGCCACGAAGCCCACCCCCGCGACGCCGAGGAGCAGCGCGCCGTTCACGAGCGGCGGCGTCCGAAAGCGATGCCACGCTTCGACTCCGATGCCGATCGCGATCGCAAAGAGTACCGCCCCGTTTACGAGGGCCGCCAGAATCTCGAGTCGCATGAAACCGAACGAGCGCTCGGGAGTCGCGGGGCGCTGCGCGATCCATGCCGCCAACAGCGCCAGGCCGAGCGCAGCGACGTCCGCCAACATGTGCGCGGCGTCGGCCAGCAGCGCCAGTGAGCCTGCCAGCCATCCGCCGGTGAGCTCGACCAGCATAACAACCGCCGTGATGGCCAACGCCAGCGTCAGGCGCCGTCGAGTCTCGACGTTCAGGGGGGCGCGATAGGTGCAGTGGGCTTCGGCGGGCAGCACGAGTGTTTCCTCAGGGAGAAACATAATACCTTTTAGGTCGTGAACGCTCTCTGGCTGCGCCTGGTCGCCGTCATCGTGCTCGTCGCGACCAACGCGTTCTTCGTCGCGGCCGAGTTCGCGCTCGTGGCGGCACGTCGCACGCGCATCGAGGCGATGATCCGGCGTGGGGACCGCAAGGCCCGCACCGTGCGCAAAGCCCTGCACGACCTCTACCGCCAGCTCTCCGCCGCCCAGCTCGGCATCACCGTCGCGTCGATCTTGCTCGGCTACGTCGCCGAAGACACCGTCGCGCACCTCTTCCGCGATTGGTTTTCCTCGCTGCCCCAGAGCCTGAACTTTCTCACGCGCGGCGGCATCGCCTCCGTCACCGCCGTGGCCGTGATTTCATTCCTGCACGTGGTGTTCGGAGAGCAGGCGCCGAAGGCCTGGGCCATCACCTATCCGGAAGGCACGAGCCGCTGGGTCGCGGCTCCCCTGATCGTCTTCTCCTGGATCACACGGCCGTTCACCGAGCTGCTCAACCGCAGCTCCAATCTCCTGGTGCGGATGCTCGGGATCAAAAGCACCAGCACTGAGCACGACCGTGTGCATTCACCCGAGGAGATCCGCATGCTGGTCGAGCAAAGCCGCAAGACCGGGGGTCTCGGCGCCGGCGACGCGCGGCTCCTGGAGGGCGTCTTCGAGTTCAGCGAAAAGAATGCGCGCGAGGTCATGACGCCGCGGACGCAGATCGTCGCGCTCCCCGCCGGGGCATCGCTGGCGGAGGCAGCCGACCGCGTCGCCGCCGCCGGCCGCTCGCGCTATCCCGTGACCGGGGACTCGCTCGACGACGTCGTCGGTATCGTCCATGCGAAGGACATCTTGCGCGGCCTGCTGTCGGGCTCCGAAGCCCCAGTGCAGGACATCGCGCGACCCGCGTTCTTCGTGCCGGGGACACGCGAAGTCGAGGACGTCCTCGCCGACATGAAACGGCAGAAGGTGCACCTGGCCATCGTCCTCGATGAGTTCGGCGGCACGGCCGGACTGGTGACCATGGAGGACCTGCTCGAGGAGATCGTCGGGCCGATTTACGACGAGTACGACCAGGCGCCTGCGACCGGCAGCGGCGTGGGCGGGGCAGGCCGGGCGGGCGGAGCGGGCGGCGGCGGCGGCGGCGGCGTGCCGATTCTCGCCGGCAGCACCGACATCAGCGACGTGAACCGCGCGCTGAAGTTGCAGCTCGACGACACGGACTACACGACGATCGGTGGGCTGTTGTTCGGACGGCTGGGCCGGCTGCCGAAGGTCGGCGACCGGGTGAACCTGCAGGGAGCAACGTTCGAGATTCTGGAGATGGACGGCCGGCGGGTGGGGCGGGTGCGAGTCTGGCCGGCGACCACCCACGTACCGGAACCCTCGAGCTAGTCCCCCAGCGACTGCCGCGCGGTCGCGAGCTGCACGGCAAGCTCGAGCGAGGCGCGCATCGACCCGGCGTCCGCGATGCCCTTCCCGGCGATGTCGAAGGCCGTGCCGTGATCGGGTGATGTGCGGATGAACGGCAAACCCAGCGTGACGTTCACGCCTGTTCCGAATCCCGACACTTTCACCGCGGTCATACCCACGTCGTGATATGGCGCGAGCACCGCGTCGAACTCACCCCGCAGCGCCCGCACGAAGACCGTATCGGCGGGCAGCGGCCCCGCCGCCTCGAGCGCCGCCGCGGCCGGCTCCAGAATGCGGGCATCGTCGTCGCCGAACAGCCCGCCTTCGCCAGCGTGCGGATTGAGGGCGCAGAGCGCGAGGCGCGGCGACGCCACGCCCCACCACCGCTGCAGCGCATCCCGCGCAATGCGCCCGGCCTGCACCACGCGTTCCGTGGTCACGGACCCGATCGCGTCGCGCAACGACAGATGCGTCGTCACGAGCACAACCCGCAGCCGGCCTGTCGTCAGCATCATCGCGACGGGAATGTCGCCGGCAATGTGCGCCAGGAACTCCGTGATGCCGGGGAACCGGTAGCCGGCCGCGTGCAGCGCGGCTTTATTGACGGGGCCGGTCACGATCGCATCCACTTCGCCCGACAGGGCCAGCCGGGCCGCCGCTTCGATACCCTCCGCCGCCGCTCGACCCGCCTCCAATTCAGTCGGGGCTCCATCTTCCCAACCGCCCACGATGCGGACCTCCGCATCCAGCGGCTGCCGGAGCGCTTTGCGCACCACCTCAGGACCGATCCCGCGGGGATCTCCTACAGCAACGGCGAGGCGCGGCCGCGTGGCTGCCACCGCTACAGTCTGATATCGATGTAGATCTGACGGCGCAGCTGATCGATGAAGTGGCGGATCGCGAGCTGATCGCTGAGCGATTGCCGAATCTTCAGCTTCACATCGTCGAACGACAGGTCGCCAGCCGCATGGCGGGCCGTCACCTCGAGGACGACGAACCTCGTGCGCGGCGTACCGGCCCCTTCCGTGATCACCGGCTTCAGCCCGAGCGTCGTGTCGGCCGAGGTCACTTTCTGATACTCCGGCGGCATCTCCGTGAGCGCGGCATCCTCCGCGAGCTTCGGCTCCTGCGGGTCGCCGTACAGCTTCGCCAGGGAGTCGAACGACACGCCGGCGGATCCGCGCGCGCGCACGCCATGCAGCGAATCGGCCAGGCGCTTGGCGATGGCGATCTGCGCCTCGCTGACGACCGGGGTGATCAGGATATGCCGCGCGAGGATCTCGGCCGGCTGCGTGCGCTCGACGTTGATGATGTGGAAGCCGAAGGATGTCTCCACCGGCGGGGTGATTTCGCCCGGACGGACCCGGAACGCCACGTCCTCGAACTCCTTGACCATGACGCCGCGCCGGAACCAGCCCAGCTCACCGCCCTGCGCTGCAGACGCGCTGTCATTCGAGAATCGCTTCGCGGCCGCGGCGAAGTCTGCGCCATGCCGGAGCTCGACCACCAGCGATTCGGCGCGCTGGAACGCCTTCAGGCGCGCCGCCGAATCCGGCGCCGGCTTGACGACGATCTGTCGAAACGAAACCGTCGCCGGTCGCTTGGGCTGCTGATCCTTGTTCTGGTCCCAGAATTCCCGCATCTGTGCTTCCGTCGGCGGGATGGGCCGGAGCTTGCCCTTCTGCCGCTGCGCTTCGATCAGACGTTGCGCAAGCAGTTGCCGGCGCTGCTGGTCGCCCAGCCACCGCCGCCATTCTTCGACGGAGCCAAACCGCGCCTGCCGGATCTGATCGCGAAAGTCGTTCTCGGAGCTGAACTGCTTGCGGACGTTCTGGTAGGTCTGCTCCACCTGATCGAGGACTTCCTGATCGGTGACTTTGATCGACGTATCGCGCTCCGCGTGCTGCACCAGGATTTCCAGCTCGACCAACCGGTCCAGAATCTGGCGCCGGAGCGTCGCGAGCCCCGCGGAGTCGGTCGGCAGCGTCATCCCCTGCGCCTGCTGCTGAACCATTTCTTCGTCGATCTGCGACGCCAGGATGGGGCGCGTGCCCACGACCGCGACGATGCGATCGAGCGTCTGGTCCGGTGCCGGTGGCTGCTGCGCGGTGGCGGTCGTGACCACGGCCAGAAAAACGAGAACCGCTTTCATCGCGGCGGCCGCCCGCTCGGCTGATGGCGCGCGGTGTCGATCGGTGGCGGTCCCGGCGCGGGCGTCATCCGTGGGGGTCCCCCGCCGGCTTGTCCGGAATCGGCACGCAGCTCGCCGCCCCGCTCCGCCGCGCGCCGAATCCCAGCCTCATCCACACTCCAGCGTCCTTGATCTCGGAGTCGCTCGGCCAGGAACATCGGCACGGGGAAATAGCGCGTGCGCTTGTGGAGGACGCGGTCCAAATAATCATTGGCCCGCGCGGCGGCGAAACTCGCGCGCGCCTGCGGCGATGGGCCCACCGAATCCCGCAGCACCTCGGGCGTCAGATTCAAGATCGTCGTGAGCGTCACGATCGTGGAGTCATGCTCTTCCCGGATCTGGCGCCAATCGTCGGGACTCAGCGTGATCCGGGCGGAGTCCGCTTGTTCGAGCAGCACCTGTCGCTGTGCGATCGCCTTGAGGAATTGAGTGATTTGCTGATCGCCGGCCTGCGGCAGCGACTGCACGAGCTGGGGGTTGAGCGCGCTCAGCCAGCGCATCAGGTCACGCACCCTGAGCGAGCCGCCGCGATACGAGACGAGCACGCGATTGCTGGTGCGCGCCGCATCGACATCCTGCACCGCGTTGCGCACGTATTCGGACGCCCGATCCACCGGCTTGATACGCCGCTTGATATCGAGGCTGTCGACGTACAACGAATCCAACTCCCGCGTGATCCGGGACTCCAGGCCCACACGGAACGAGTCCCGCACCTCGGCCAGGGGCGGACGCCGAATGATGTGATAGCCGAACTGGGTTTTTACGACGGGACTGACGGCGCCCGGGGCGAGCTGCCAGGCGGCCTCCTCGAACTGCGGCACGAACTGCCCGCGCGTCGCGAGCCCCAACGACCCACCTGCAGCTTTGGCGCTGGGATCCTCCGAGTAGCGTGAAGCCAGCTGCGGAAACCGTGCTCCCGCGGCGCGCGCCTGCGGCAGCAATTGGTCGGCCTGGCGATGCTTGTGTTTGTCGATACTGTCCGCGGCGTTCTGGGGCACCTGAAACAGGATGTGCTGGAACACCCGGACCTGGCCGGTCTCGTAGGCCGAGTCCACTTGCTGCGGCGTGAGACTCTCTCGGGCCGTAAGCCGGTTGTGCAGCTTTTGCCACTTCAGCTGCGAGACCATGGGCCACATTGTGGCTGCGGCAGTCGCAGAGTCGCGCAGATCCTTGCCGCCGGCGAGCGCTTCGGCAAACAACGTATAATCGACCCACGCATGCGACACGCGGGCGAGCGTCAGCGGATCGAGCGGCAGATCCCGGTTCGCGCCGGCCCAGTCGGCCAGCTGTTCCACCGTCAGAGTCTGGTCATTGGCGCGCGCGACAATGTCGGCGCGTGACGAGAACGCGTCGCGTAGCGCCCCGCATCCAACGAGCACAAGGGGCAAGAACACCAGACTCAAACGTCGCATCCGTTTCCTTTCTCTATTGACGGTGATGATCCCGGAGTACCGCCGTGAGCGCCCGGACCAGACCGGGGCCGATCGACTCTCCGCCGAGCCGGCGGAGCCTGAGGGAGAGCGGCACCGCGCGCCGCACGTCCGCTTCGAACTGCACGGCCTCGAGCGCCACCTGCAGGCCCGCAAGCCGCGGCGCCGCATCACGTCGGAACGTCAGCCGCGCTTCGTCGCCCTTGATCAGGACCGTCTCCAAACCCGCCTGGGCCCCGAGCGCGCGCAGCTCGGCGACCAGCAACAGGCGCTCCGCGTCCGCCGGCAGTGGCCCAAAACGGTCACGCAGCTCGTCGCGGACGGCTTGAATCTCACCTGGTTGCTCGGCACGCGCCAGCCGCCGGTACAGTTCGAGCTTCGTATCGTCATCGCCGACGTATTCGTCCGGTAAGTGCGCCGGCGCGTCCATCGTGACGTCAGGCGGTGTCCACGCCTCCCCCGCCCCCCGCGACCCCCCCGCCCCGCGTCCCCCGTCCCCCGTCTTCAGGCCGCGCACCGTTTCTTCCAGCCACCGCAAATACATGTCGAAGCCGACCGCCTGGACGTGGCCCGACTGCTCGCCGCCAAGCAGGTTCCCGGCCCCGCGCAGCTCCAGATCCCGCAACGCGATCCGATAGCCCGATCCCAAATCAGTATGATGCTCGAGCACCTGCAGCCGTTCCTCCGCGAGGGGCTCGACCAGGTCCGGCACGAGCAGGTAGCAAAACGCCCGCCGGTGACTGCGCCCTACCCGTCCTCGGAGCTGGTAGAGCTGGGCGAGCCCCAGCCGGTCAGCGCGATCGACGATCATCGTGTTGGCGTTCGGCACGTCGAGTCCCGACTCGACGATCATGGTGGACACGAGACTGTCGACTTCGCCGCGCACGAATCGCCCCATGACCGCTTCGAGATCGGATTCGCGCATCTGCCCGTGCGCCACCGCGAGGCGCGCGCGCGGCGCGAGTGTCTGGACCCGTGCGGCGACCGTCTCGATCGTCTCGATCCGGTTGTGCACGAAATACACCTGGCCGCCCCGGTCGAGCTCGCGCGCCATCGCTTCCTCGAGCAAGGCGTCGTCCCACGGCTCGACGAACGTGAGCACCGGCGACCGGTCTTTCGGCGCTGTCTCGAGCAGTGTGAGGTCGCGCAGCCCCGCGAGCGAGAGATGCAGCGTACGTGGGATGGGCGTGGCGGTCAGCGTCAGAACATCGACGCTCAGCTTCAATGCCTTGAGACGCTCTTTGTGCCGGACGCCGAAGCGATGTTCTTCATCCACGATGAGCAGCCCCAGATCTTTGAACGTCACATCAGGGGACAGCAGCCGGTGCGTCCCGATCACGATGTCCAACTCCCCGCCGGTCAGGCGCTGAACGATTGGCGTCGCCTCCTTGGTACTGCGAAACCGCGAGAGGACTTCGATGCGCACCGGGTAGTCGGCCAGCCGTTCGCGGAATGTGCGGCCGTGTTGCTCGGCGAGAATCGTGGTTGGCACCAGCACGGCGACCTGCTTGCCCGCCTGCACCGCCTTGAAGGCGGCCCGCACCGCTACTTCCGTCTTCCCGTATCCGACATCGCCCACGAGCAACCGGTCCATCGGGCGGGCGCGCTCCATATCGCGCTTGACCTCGTCTGAGGCCCGGCGTTGGTCCGGCGTGTCTTCATAAAGGAAAGAGGACTCGAGCTCGCGCTGCCATGGCGTATCGGGCGGGAAGGCATAGCCGTGCGCGAGCTGCCGGCGCGCGTACAGATCCAGCAATTCCGCCGCCATGGCGCGAATGGCGGCCCGCGTCTTGTCACGCTGCCGTTGCCACGTCGTGGCGCCGAGGCGATGCAGGCGCGGCGGGGGCGCGTCGCCGTCGCCGACCGTGCGATACGGTTCGAGCTGGTCGATCCGATACAGGGGAACGTTCAGGCGATCGCCCCCCTCGTATTCCACGACGGCAACCTCGAGCGTGGCACCATCCGAACCGACGGAGATGGTCTGCAGGCCGCGATAGATACCGATGCCATGCTCCAGGTGCACGACATATCCGCCGGGCGTCAGCGGTCGGGAGGCGGCGGTCGAGACCGCGCTGCGGTAGCGGCGCGGGCGGCGCAGCCGTCGCGCGCGGCGGAAGATCTCGTGATCGGTGAGCACTCGCAGCGTGGGAATGATGAATCCGCCATCGAGCGCACCGACCACGAGCGTCGCGCGGTCTGAGCCGAGCAGCTCCTCGAGGCGTTCGAGCTGTCCCTCATTGTCGCACAGAATCACCGTCGGCGGCGGCTGGGCGACGATGTGGCGGAGGCGCTTCATGTCCCGGTCGACATGCTCTGGCGGAGCGAGCGGGAACCGCTGCTCCGTCTCCGCCTCGCTTACGGAGATGCGCGCGAGTCGATCGAGTCTCGTGCGCCACGCGACCGGATCCACGAGCAGCTCCTCACGCGGAGGCGATTCCTCCCCCATGCGGCGCGCGACTTCGAGATGGTGCGCCGCATCCGCCCAGGCGCGTTCGACTTCTCGCTCGACGGCGGATTCCTGGTCGGCGACGACAATCGTATCCGTGGGCAAAAGGTCGAGGAGGTTGGCGTGTAGGGGCGCAGCATGCTGCGCCCCTACCGGCCCACGGACATCCACTTCCGTCCGTACCGGCAGCACGGTGACGCGATTCAGCGCCTCACCCGAGCGCTGCGTGTCGAGATCGAAGCTGCGCACCGATACGACCTCGTCGCCCCACCATTCGATGCGCGCAGGGGTCGCCATACCGAATCCATACACGTCCAGAATCCCGCCTCGGACGCTGTACTGCGCGACCTCCGTGACGGTGGGCACCCGTTCGTACCCCATGGTCTCGAGGCGCTGCGCGGTGTCCGTCAGACGCTTCTCCTCTTTACTGACCTCGATCACGAGGCGCCGCTGGTCGAGCGCCGCTGGCACGGCTGTCCGCTCGGCCGTGGCGCGCGCGGTCGTGATGAGCACGCGGACGGCGCCGCGCAATAGCGCATCGATGGTTTCTATGCGCTCGCCGGCAAGCTCGTAATGCGGCTCTTCGACACCGAGCGATTCGCGCTGGGGATACAGCGCCGTGGTTTCGGACCCGAGCAGGGTTTGCAGATCCGCAAGCCAGCGTTCACTGTCCGCCGGCGTGGGCGCGACGATGGCGAACAAGCGTTGTGGCAGGCGGCGCGCGAGCGTGGACACCAGCACGGCGGGGCTCGAGCCGGGCAGGCCCCCCACACTGACATTGGTGCCGGCCGTTGGCAGCCGCTCGATGAGTGAGCGGGTCGCGGGCAGCTCCTCGAACCGCTCGAGCAGGAAGTCGAGGGCCATCAGCGCGTGCGCGTTGCGACAGCCAGCTCGATCGCGGCGAGCAGCAAGGCGAGTATGAGCAGGATGGCGCTCGCATCCGCGCGACGCGTCCCTGAGAACCGCTCGGCCGACAACGCGCTCGCGCTCAACACTTCGACGCGATCTCGTCCGCCGAATGCTGTGGTCACAAGCGCCGGCGTAGCGGGTGTGAGATCGGATTCGCGCGGGTCGGGACCGAAGACCGTCGCGCCCACCGTGTCGGTGCCACGCGTCCGGAACTCCACGCGCGGCGCACCCTCTGCGGAATTGACATCCGCCTCACCGATCACGATCCGATTGACGAGTGCATCAATGAACGGGACGAATCCGGGCGCCGTCGGCAACGCCGTCCATGCGGTGTCGAGGCGGCTCCCGAGCAGCAGAACGTTCCCGGAGCGCACTAACCATGGCTCTCCGTTCACGGTGGCCAGCACCTCGTCGGACGCACCATCGAGCCGGTAGCGACGCGCGACTGGCGTGCCATCGAGCGCGGGTAGTTGTGGCGCCACGAGGTTGCCGGGCGTGCCCACGTCGCCCCAGTGCCACGGGACGCCGCGCGCCGCGAGTCCCCGATTTGCCTGGCCGACCAGCGCCGGGTCGGCGGGCGGCTGCACGATGGCATGTGGCGCATTGGGTGGCGCCGCCTCGCCGCCGCTGATTACGACGTCACGACCCTCGCTGACGCGCTTGCCTTCCTGCAAGACCGCCAGCGCCGCAGCAACGAATGAGCCAGACCCCGGCGTCGCAGTCACGCGCGCGGCCGGCGCGACGCGCCAGGCAAAGGGACGACGATCGTCGACCCGCAGCTCGTCAGGTTCCAGGGCCGCTTCACCCAGCCACCACCCCGGCGCCAGGGATTGTACCGGCAACGACACGGTCACCGCCGACCGCATCGTGCCACCGCTGCCTCCGGGCGTCGCGAGACCACGCGCAGCGATTTCTCCGCCCCCGCCGCCCCCCCCTCCCCCCCCTGCCCGGTCACGCCGTGC
>WNEL01001235.1_pt1 | contig 11278 bp, 8 predicted proteins | sample 5399991 | NCBI WGS metagenome assembly WNEL01 (sample SAMN13153325, study PRJNA577476) | soil metagenome | isolation source: 20 cm grassland meadow soil pre-rain plot 2 | place: USA:California | collected 2015-09-08
CCATCGGCACGGTCGCCTCGGTACCGCGCCTGTTGAAGGGTCAGGGCTCGATCATCGCGACCGGCGCGATCCGCCAGATCGGGCCGGCCAAGGTCATGACGATCACCTCGACCTACGATCACCGGATCATTCAGGGGGCGGAATCGGGACTTTTCCTTCGCAAACTGGACGCCCTGCTCCAGGGAGAGGACCGTTTCTACGAGCAGGTGGCGGAGACTCTGGCAATCACGGGGCTCGGGGCTCGGGACTCGGGGCTCGGACCGGCTCCAGCACGGGCACTTCCGAGTCCCGAGCCCCGAACCCCGAGCCCCGACGAGTTGAAGCACGTCGCCGCCGCCATGGCCTTGGTCAAGGCGTTCCGGAACTTCGGGCACATGGCCGCGCGCCTCGACCCGCTCGGCTCGGAACCGCCCGGCGATCCCGCGCTCGATCCCGGCCCGCTCGGCCTCACCCCGGAGATCATGGGCCGGATCCCGGCCGAGGTGCTGCGCATCTACGTCCCCGGCCGCACCCTCGCGGAGGCGTACCCGAAGCTCCAGGAGACGTACTGCGGGACCATCGCCTACGAGGTGGAGCACATCGGGAGTCATCAGGAGCGCCTGTGGCTGCGGCAGGTGATCGAGTCGGGCGAGCATCGGAAGCCGCTTGCACCGGAGCAGCAGCGCAAGCTGCTCGGTCGCCTCACCGCCGTCGAAACACTCGAGCGCTTCCTTCATAAGGCGTACCTCGGCCAGAAGCGCTTCTCGATCGAAGGCCTCGACGTGCTGGTTCCGATGCTCGATCAGACCATCGAGCTGGCCGGCGCGGGCGGGGCCCGGCGCGTCGTGCTCGGCATGGCGCACCGCGGCCGCCTAAACGTGCTCGCCCACATCGTCGGCCTGCCGTACGAGACGATCTTCGCGGAATTCGAGGGCGGCCGGAATGTCGAGGAAACGCTCACGCCGGAAGGCGGCACCGGCGACGTCAAGTATCACCACGGCGCCGACGGCGTGTACCAGACCGCCGCGGGGAAGCCCGTCAACATCACTCTCACGCCCAACCCGAGCCATCTCGAGGCGGTGAACCCGGTGGTGGAAGGACGCGCCCGCGCGAACCAGACGAACCGCCGCGGCAAGGAACCCATCCACGATGGGACGGTCGCGCTCCCGGTGCTGATCCACGGCGACGCGTCGTTCGCGGCGCAGGGAGTGGTCGCCGAGACGTTCAACCTCGCCCGGCTCAAAGGCTACACCACGGGCGGAACGATCCACCTGATCGCGAACAACCAGCTCGGCTTCACCACCGATCCGAAGGAAGGGCGCTCGACCGACTACTCCAGCGATCTCGCCAAGGGATTCGACGCGCCGATCATCCACGTCAACGCGGACGACCCGGAAGCGTGCGTCGCGGCGGCGCGGCTCGCGATGCTGTACCGCGACAAGTTCCACGGCGACGTGGTCATCGACGTCGTTGGCTACCGGCGCCACGGCCACAACGAAGGTGACGAGCCGGCATACACGCAGCCGGTGATGTACGAGCGGATCAAGCAGACGCCTCCGGTGCGCCAGCGCTACGCCGATCAGCTCGCGCGCGACGGCGTCGTTCCCGCCGCCGACGCGACCTCGGAATCCGAGCAGATGTACCAGCGACTCGCCGACATCCAGCAGTCGCTCAAGGCGAACCTGCGCGAGGGGGGCGGCGGGAAAGGCGAAGAGCCGCAACGCATCTCCGGCGCCTACCCAGCGGTCACCGAGCCCGACACGGCCGTCGGTGCGCCCCTGTTGACCACGTTGAACGAGCAGCTACTCACCGTGCCCGGCGGCTTTTCCGTCATTCCCAAGCTGATGAAGCAGCTGGAGCGGCGGCGCCCGGCGCTCGCCGAAGGCGGCGGGCAGATCGAATGGGCGCACGCGGAAGCCCTGGCTTTTGCATCGCTTTTGGCCGAGGGTACCGCGATCCGCCTCACCGGGCAGGACACGGAACGCGGCACGTTCAGCCAGCGCCACCTGGTCCTGCACGATGCGAAGGACGGTCGCCGCTACGCGCCGATCCAGAACCTACCCGGGGCCAGAGCACCGTTCGAGCTGCACAACAGCCCCCTCTCGGAATTCGCCTGCCTCGGATTCGAGTACGGCTACGCGGCCGCGGCGCCCGAAACGCTCGTGTTGTGGGAAGCGCAGTACGGCGACTTCACGAACGGCGGTGAAGTGATCATCGACCAGTTCATCATCGCCGGCCTCGCGAAGTGGGGACAGACGTCTCGGCTGACGTTGCTGCTGCCGCACGGCTACGAGGGTCAGGGGCCCGAGCATTCGAGCGCCCGCATCGAGCGCTTCCTCGCGCTCGGCGCCGACCGCAACATCCGGATCGCCAACTCCACGACGCCGTCCCAGTACTTCCACCTGCTGCGGCGCCAGGCGCGCCACCCGGAGTTGCGGCCCCTCGTGCTGTTCACGCCGAAGAGCCTGTTGCGCCTGCCCCAGGCCACGTCACGGCTCGAGGACCTCACGGCGGGCCGGTTCCGGCCCGTGCTCGACGACCCCGAGGGCGGCACGCGGGCCACTGCGACACGGCTGGTGTTGTGCAGCGGCAAGGTCTACTACGACCTGCTCCTCTCGCCGCAACGCGCTCGGGCGACGCACGTGGCGATCGGCCGCGTCGAGCTGCTCTACCCGTTCCCCGCCGCCGAGCTCGCGGAGTTGATCAAGCGGTACCCCGCGATCACGGAGATCGTCTGGGTCCAGGAGGAACCGCGCAACATGGGCCCGCAGAAATTCATGCTGCCGCAGCTGCGCGAGCTCGTTGGTCCGGGCGTTACCGTGCGCGACATCGGGCGGCCCGAGCGGTCGAGCCCGGCGGAGGGGTACCCGGCGGCGCACCAGGCGGAACAGGCTCGGATCGTGGCGGAGGCGTTCGCGTCCTAGCCCGCAGCGCCGCCGGTTTACCGGCAGGCCCTACCCTCCTAGCGTCGCCGTACTAGTTTTTCGGTTATGACGCTCAGCACCCCCCCAGCCCGCCAATCCCGCGACTCCGTCGTCATCCGCTTTGCCGGAGACTCCGGCGACGGCATGCAGGTGACGGGCTCGCGTTTCACGGTGGAAACGGCCCTCGCCGGTAACGACCTCACCACGTTCCCCGATTTCCCGGCCGAGATTCGAGCACCGGCGGGCACGACGTATGGCGTGTCGGCATTCCAGATTCAGTTCGGCGCCCGCGACGTCATGACTCCGGGCGACGCCGTGGACGTGCTCGTCGCGATGAACCCCGCGGCGCTCAAGGTCGAGCTCAAGGACCTGCGAGTCGGTGGGACGATAGTGGCGGACGCGGGCGCGTTTACCGAGCGCAATCTCGCCAAGGCGGGCTTCCCGGCGAATCCCCTGGAAGACCGGTCGCTCGCTCCCTACCAAGTGCTCACCTTCGACATCACACGACTCACCACGGACGCGGTCAAGGACTTCGGGCTGTCGACCCGGGAGGCGCACCGCTGCCGCAACATGTGGGCGCTCGGCCTGATGCTGTGGATGTACGGGCGCGATCGGCAGGCAACGATCGACTGGCTGCGCCGCAAATTCGCCGACCACGCGGATCTCGCCCGGGCCAACGTCGCGGTGCTGAACGCGGGCCACGCGTTCGGCGAAACCGCCGAGATGTCGGAGCATCTGGTTGGATACACGGTGCCGAGCGCGCCGGTCGAGCCGGGTCGCTACCGCACCGTGAGCGGGACCGAGGCCATCGCGTGGGGGCTGATCGCCGGGATGCGCGCCGCGGGACTCGAGAAGATGGTCTTCGCGGGCTATCCGATCACCCCCGCGTCGCTCCTGCTGCATACCCTGGCGAATCTCAAGAGCCACGGCGTGATCACGTTCCAGGCGGAGGACGAGATCGCCGCAATCGGTGCCGCCATCGGCGCGGCCTACGCCGGTGCCCTCGGCGTGACCTCGAGCTCCGGTCCCGGCATCGCCCTCAAGACCGAGATGCTCGGTCTCGCCATCGCCACCGAGCTCCCGATCGTGGTCGTCGACTCCCAGCGGGCCGGTCCCTCGACCGGGATGCCTACCAAGACCGAGCAGTCCGACCTGTTCCAGGCGGTGCACGGCCGCAACGCGGACGCCCCGCTCGCCGTGCTCGCCGCGGCGTCGGCGAGCGATGGCTTCGCGGTCGCGATCGAGGCGGTGCGGATCGCGACCAAGTACATGACGCCGGTGATTCTGCTCAGCGATGCATACCTGGCCCACGCCGCCGAACCGTGGCGCCTCCCCGACGCGGCAGCGCTGCCCCGCTTCCCGGTCCGCTTCCGCACGGATCCGGACGGGTTCCATCCGTTCCTCCGCAACCCCGGCACGTTGGCGCGGGCGTGGGCCGTGCCGGGAACGCCGGGGCTGGAGCATCGCATCGGCGGACTCGAGAAGGATTACGACACCGGACACATCTCGTACGACCCGGAGAACCACGCACGCATGACCCGGACCCGAACGGCGAAGATCGCTGGGATCGCGAACGACATCCCGCTTCAGCAGCCGGCCCTGGGAGAAGATCACGGCGCGGTGGCCGTCGTGGGGTGGGGGTCGACCTATGGCGCGATCCACCGGGCCGTCGACGAAGCGCGCGAGGACGGGCTCGACGTTTCGCACATCCATCTCCGTTACCTGAACCCGTTCCCGCGCAACCTCGGCGACCTGTTGAAACGGTTCGACCGGGTCATTGTTCCGGAGATGAACAACGGGCAGCTCGTGCAGCTGCTGCGAGCCGCGTACCTCGTGCCCGCGGAAGGGCTCAGCAAGGTCGAAGGGAAACCGTTCAAGGTGGCGGAGATCGTGCACGCCATCGAAGCGAAGCGCACATGACGATCACGACGATCACCGATGCCGTGCTCGCACCCAAGGACTACGGCTCCGATCAGGAGGTCCGGTGGTGCCCGGGGTGCGGGGACTACGCGATTCTCAAGGCCGTGCAGAAGGCGCTGGCGGAGCTCGGCGCGCGACGCGAGCGGACGGTGTTCGTCTCTGGGATCGGGTGCGCCGCGCGCTTCCCGTATTACCTGTCCACCTACGGCTTCCACACGATCCACGGCCGGGCGCCCGCGATCGCTACCGGGATCAAGCTCGCCAATCCCGAGCTCGACGTGTGGGTCATCACGGGGGATGGCGACGGTCTCTCGATCGGCGGCAACCACATGCTGCACGTGCTGCGCCGCAACGTCGATCTCCAGATCGTGTTGTTCAACAACGAGATCTACGGGTTGACGAAGGGACAGTATTCGCCGACGTCGCGCCGCGGGACGCAGTCGCCTTCGACGCCCCAGGGATCGGTTGAGTACCCGGTGTCGGCGTGCGCCTTCGCCCTGGGTGCCGGGGCGCGGTTCGTCGCCCGGGCGGTGGACACGCAACAGGCGGAGCTCGTGGAGCTACTGCAGCGCGCCCACGCGCACCACGGCGCGTCATTCGTCGAAGTCTTTCAGAATTGCGTCGTCTTCAACGATGGGGTATTCGACCAGTTCACCGCGAAGGATGCCGCCCCCGACGCGCAGATCCACGTGGAGCACGGCCGGCCCTTGATGTTCGGCCGGAACGGGGACCGCGGGCTGCGGCTCAAGCCGGGGACCCTGGCGCTCGAAGTTGTGGAAGTCGGTGACGGCGGCGCGCAGCCCCAGGACATCCTGGTGCACGACGAGACCAATCGTGCCCTGGCGCAGCTGCTGGTCGCGCTCGAACCCCCCGAGTTTCCCGTCGCGCTGGGCGTGCTGTACTGCAACCCCGCGCCCTCGTACGATGCCGAGGTCTACGCGCAAGCCCGCGCCGCGGGCTTCGGGCGGCAACCCGCCGACCTCGACGCGCTGCTCCGTCGCGAGGGAACCTGGGTCGTCGAGGGCTAGCGTTCGCGGCGGCCGCCCTCGTCGGCGCCGCCGACGGCCGCTGGACCACCGCCGCGCCGCTCCCCGAACCCACCCAGGAGCTCTCCGCCGCCGTCCTGCACAGCAAGATCTACGTCGCCGGCGGCATCGACGGGGCGGGACGACCCACCGCGTCGGCCTTCCGCTACGATCCAGCGCTGAATCGTTGGGAGCGGATCGCCGACCTTCCGGCAGCGCGGCATCACATGCCCCTCGCCGTCGTGGGCGACACGCTCTACGCAGTGGGCGGACTCGCCGGGCAGAACTTCGTGCCCGAGAACACGCTCTGGCTCTATCGCGAGGCGCAAAACCGCTGGGAGCCGCGCGCTCCACTTCCGACACCGCGTGGAGCGTCGGGCGTCGGCGTAGTGAGTGGCACGCTCGTGGTCGTGGGAGGCTGGGGTCCCGGCCGTCGACTCGTGGCGGGGACGGCGATCTACGAGCCGGCGACCGACCATTGGCGCGACGCCGCGCCCATCCCGACACCGCGTGACCACCTTACCGGCGCGGTCGTCGGCGGCCTGGTGTATGCGATCGGTGGGCGTCCGCTCGACCCCGACCGCAACTACGATGTGGTGGAGGCCTACGACCCCGCAACCGACCGCTGGAGCGTGCGCGCACCGATGCCGAGCCGGCGCGGCGGGCTGGCTGCGGCGGTGCTCGACGGAAAGGTCCACGTGGTCGGCGGGGAGACGCGCAACTCGGTGTTCGCGAGCCATGAAGTGTACGACCCTGCAACCGACCGTTGGAGCTCCGCGCTCCCCCTCCCCGAAGCGCGCCATGGTTTGGCGGCTGCCGCGCTCGGCGGGAAACTCTACGTAATCGGGGGTGGCCCCAAGGCCGGGTTCGCGCAGACAAGCGCCGTCGACGTCTTCACGCCGTAACTCTCCCAAATCCCACCCCGCCCCGCGCGACGGCGAGCGCCCGCTCGTAGCTCGGACCCGTGACGAGGACCTGCAGCCGGCCGCTCACAGGGACGACCATCGGCGCCGGACGCCAGCGCACCGGTTCGCCGGTTGCCTTGTCGATCACGCCGCCCTCGCCGATGGTTCGCTCGGCATCGGCGAGGCTCATTCCCGCGACCGCGTCATGCAGCGCTTCGAATCGCGCCTGCTCTTCGGGCTCGAGGAACCGCAGGCGATGCTGGCCGAGAGCGGCCGTATAGTAGTTCGCGGGCTCGAACACCACGCCGTCCAGCCCCAACGTTTCGCACATCACGATCAGCCAGGCCGCGACCTCTCCCAGCATCCCGAGACCTGGATGCTCCTGCCCGGGGAGCGGGACGAGCCGGCCGGCGAACGCGGCGCGTGGGTTCTGGAGTAGCAGCCATTCCACATAGAGCACATCCATCCCCGGCACTACACGCCGGTTGCGGCTGAGCCGCAACTCCATCACGAGCTCGCGCCGCTCGGCGTCGCCGAATACGCGGATCGTGTGGTCTCCCCCCACGGCGTGGCCGAACGCGACATCTAGCACCGGGTGCGAGAAGCCGCGGTCGCGCAGCTGCTTGAAAAACCCGAGCCGCTCCAGAAGCAGCTCGAGGCCGTGCCGCGAATAGTGCTCGAGCACGCGCGGCTCAGAGTGGGCGCCGTGGGCCAACCCGACCAGGTCCGCCTCGCTCAGGCTCCATTCGTTGATCGGATCCGCCCCCATCCCCCCAAACGCGACGGCCCGTTCGGCGAACTGTTGCGCGATCGGCCGGAACCGTCCGAGCGCCAGCTCCATGTCCCCGGGCGGCTCGACCACGCGTCCCGAGGCCAGCCAGCCGAGGAACCGCGCCGAGTAACGCCACGCACTCGGGCCGTAGCCTCCACCCGGAACGATCACGAGGGGAGGCGCTCCTGCCGCCCGAACGGTCTCCACCACGAAGCGATCGCGCTCGAGCATGGCGGTGGCCGTGATGTGCCAGTCTCCGAGGTGGTCGTCGGCGGCGGGATCGCACCCAGCGATGTAAAACACCAGACCCGGCTTGTGGGCCCGGAGCACTGGCGGCAGCGCGTCGCGCAGAGCGGCGAGGTACATCTCGTCGCTCACGCCCTCGCCCAGCGCGAGGCTCGTCGCCGCCGCCGCGGGCCGGTCGTCCCAGGTGCGGTTGTGGATCGAGAACGTATGCACACTCGGATCGTCGGCGAACGCGATGCGAGTGCCGTTGCCGTCGTGCAGATCGAGATCGATCACGAGCACGGGACCAGCGAAGCTCCGGGGCGCGGCGCGCAGCCGCCGGATCGCCACGGCGATGTCGTTGAACATACAGAACCCCATGCCCCGCTCGGGCGACGCGTGATGCAACCCGCCCTTGAGGTTGACGGCGATCCGGGCCGTTCGCCCGAGGACCAGTCGCGTGGCCTGAATCGTCCCTCCCACGCTCAAGCGCTGCAGGTCGAGAATGCCCTGCACCTCGTCGGGCGGCACCGGCGCCCCGAAAATCGCCGCGAGCGTCGCCGGATCCTGCAGCGACTCGAGGTAGGCCGGCGTGTGGACCCGCAGCAGGTTCTGGTACGACGCGGGGATGGGACGGTAGACGTCGCGCCGACGGATCAGCTTCCGGTCGAGCAGGAAGGCGAGGATTTCGTCGGCGCGCGACGGGTCGATCGGCACCCCGGAAACGGTACGCGCATAGCTCGCGTGGTAGACGAAGGCGACCCGCTGAAGGAACCGGCGCATCGGGCTAAACTTAAGGTATGCCCGAGCTCTACAATGGTGTCCGCTACGTCGTGTTCGCCGCGTTCGCCGTGAGCGTACTCGCCGCCGTCGCAGGGTGGCTGGTGCGCACCCGGCGCGTCTCGCCGTTCAGCGCGCTCGGCCGGGCGCTCCGAGCCGCGAGCGACCCGCTGCTCCGTCCGGTGGAGACACGCGTCGTGCGGGCCGGCGGCAACCCTGTTCACGCGGGGTGGTGGCTGGTCGTCGGGGTGGCGGCGGCCGGGGTGGTGCTTGTGACAGTCTGGCAGTGGGCGCTGGAGACGGCGTACGAAGTGGCCGCGAGCCTGTCGCTGGGTTCGCACGGGACCATCGTGCTGCTGATCAGGTTGGTGTACAAGGTGATCGTGATCGCGCTGTTCGTGCGCGTGTTCGCCAGCTGGTTCGGGTTCCACCGATACACGAAGTGGTTGCGGCCGGCGTACTTCCTGACCGATTGGTTGGTCGAGCCGATTCGCCGCGTGCTACCACCGATGGGGGCGTTCGATTGGAGCCCGCTCGCCGCCTGGCTCGTGCTCGTGGTGCTGCAAAGAATACTGCTCACCATCGTCGGCGGCTGATAAGGAGACGTACCGTGAAAGACGCGATCCTCCGGCGCTTCGACCGCCCAGACGAAACGCGCCGCTTCGAAAAAGGAACGTTCGAGGTGGTGAAGATCGGAAACCTCGTGGTGGGACGCGCCAGCTACGACCCCGGCTGGAAGTGGTCCACGCACGTGGCCCCCAGTGTCGGAACGAAGACCTGCCAGGTGGAGCACATCGGGCTCGTGGTGTCAGGGCGGTGCCGCGTCGTCATGGATGACGGCAAGGCGTTTTCGCTCGGGCCGGGCGACCTGTTCCACATCGCCCCCGGACACGACAGCTGGGTGGAAGGGACGGAACCCTACGTGTCGCTCCATTTCCTGGGGGCGGATGCGTACGCGAAGTAAGGGCATCCGTTATCCGTAATCCGCCGTGCGTCACTACGGATGACGCATAACGGACGACGGACGACCGCTCTTGAATACCCGAAACAGGTAGTACAGCGAAGGGAATAACAGCACCGCTCCGAGAGCGAGTGCGGCGAGTACGAGGCGCAGGGTGACCGGCGGCGCCGCCACATCGGCGATCGACAGGTCCGGCGGCAGAATGTGGGGATACTGACTCAGCGCCCAGCCCCACAGGATCAGCGACACCTGCGCCACGGCGGCCACGCGCGCCGCGCGCCACCGGCGGACCCACAGGGCGGCGAGGGCCGTGACGGCGGTCGCCGCCGTGAGGAGATGCAGCGGGATCGCCCACGACGCGAAGATCAGCGCTTCGCGCACCACCGGCGCGTAGCGGTGTGACAACAGCAGCGCCAGCGCCGCGGCGAGGAACAATCCCACTCCCGAGGCCAGGGCGCGCCGGCGGAAGTCCTCCTGCACCTCCCGCTCGCGCGCCTCGAGTGTGAGATAGACGGCTGCGAGAAACGCGAACGCTACCAGCGCGAACAGCCCCACCGAGAGTGTGAACGGATTCAACCACGGCGCGACGTAGGTCGCGTAGAACTCGTCCCCCGTCCCCGTTCCCGCTTCCCCAAGCGCCCCCGCTGCGATCGCACCCGCTGTCGTTCCCAGCAAGAGCGGAGTGATGAGACTCGCGACGGCGAACGTCACGCCCCAATGACGCTCCGCCTCGTCTCCCGGGTTACCGTACCGCCAGAACGTGAACGCGGAGCCCCGCAGCACGATCCCGATCAGCACGAGCGAGAGGGGGATGTGCAGCAGCGTGCCGAGCAGCGCGAACGCGGGCGGAAAGCAGGTGAAGAGCAGCACGATCGCGAGGATCAGCCAGACATGATTCGCTTCCCACACGGGGCCGATCGCCTCGGCGATGAGCTCCCGCTGGCGCTCCTTGCGGGGCCCGAAGGCGAGCAGATCCCACACGCCGCCGCCGAAGTCGGCGCCGCCGAGCACCGCGTATGCGTTGAGCGCGAGAAAGATGATCCCGGCCAGCAGGTCGGCGAGCGTCACGGGATGACCAGGTGCGTGGTGGGTGGTGAGTGGTTCCCGACGATGCGCAACGGGCGACCGGCTCGCAACGCCGGCAACCACGCACCACTCACCACGCATTTGGTTGTGGACCACGCACCACGCGCCACGCACTCGTCCGTCACCGGCTCTCCCCTCTCGGCATGTAAAACCCCCGCCACTCCGGAACCGCGGGACTGCGGACGACGTGCCGGTACAAGAGCCAGGCGACGATCACGCCCAGGAAGCAGTAAAGCAGCGTGAAGGCCACGAACGGCACGACCAGCCCGGGCATGGGGGTCACCGCGTCGCGGGTTTTCAGAACGCCGTAGATCACCCACGGCTGCCTGCCCAGCTCGGTCACCATCCAGCCCGCTTCTATGGCGATGAATCCCATCGGGGTGGCGAGCGCGATCGCGCGCATGAGCCAGCGATTGTGCGCCAGGTCCCTCCCCCGCCACGCGAGCCACCCGGCCCAGAGCGCGACCAGCGCGAGGTAGGCGCCGAGAGCGACCATGAGGCGGAACGAGAAGTACACGGCCGGGACGTTAGGCCATTCGCTCTCGGGAACCGCGTCGAGGCCCTGCACGACGGCGTTCGGGTCGTGGAAGGCAAGCAGCGATAGCCCGTACGGGATCTCGATGGCGAACCGATTCTGCCGCGCCGCGACATCGGGCCAGCCGATGATGCTGATCGGCGTTCCCCCCCCTCCCCCCCCTCCC
>WNEL01001732.1_pt1 | contig 11258 bp, 14 predicted proteins | sample 5399991 | NCBI WGS metagenome assembly WNEL01 (sample SAMN13153325, study PRJNA577476) | soil metagenome | isolation source: 20 cm grassland meadow soil pre-rain plot 2 | place: USA:California | collected 2015-09-08
GCCACGTAGCCGTTCGCGCGTGCGGACAGTGTCAGTTCCGTGCTGCGTGCCGTGCTCATCCGGTAGTCACTTGCCGCGGCGTTGTAGCGGCAACTTCTCTTCCGCGCGGAACCAGCCGGTAACACGCCAGCACAACCAGCACGGAAAACGCGAAGAGCAACGCGCCCACGACGGTATGAATCACGGTTGACGTTACCATGACGGGCATCGGCTGCGGAGCATCCGCGGTCGTGAGCCGCGACCAGTAGGCCGCAAGGCCCAGCAGGAATTGCGCCCCGAAAATGGAATGCAGTAAGATTCGCGCCCGCGAAAGTTCTCGCGATTGCGCAAATCGTTTACGCAGCGCGACGGCCGTCCAGATCACCATTCCGAGCACCAGCATGGCCCCCGCCATGTGCGGCCAAATCGGAATTTCCTTGTGACGGAAGCCCGCGCCGAGAATCACCTGCACATAAATGGCGGCCGCATTGAGGATCGCCAGAGAATGTATCGGAGGAGTTCCACTGTCCTCCAGTTGCGGCTGTTCGGAAACCCACCATTTGTTGGTGAACATCGCAATGCCCACCGCGGCGCCAAAAACGATTTGCGCGAAGCAAGCATGGATAACAGGCAACCAATAGTGAAGCAGCCGGATAACCACTTGGCCGCCTAAAATCGCCTGCACAGCAACGCCAAGCACTGCAATCAACCCAAGCCACCGCAGCCATGGCCGTTTTTCTTTCACCCGAAGCAACGCGGCCAGCGCAAGCGTCAAAAGGCCCAAACCGCCAGCGAAAACACGGTGCGAGAACTCAAACAAGTCGCCACCCTGAAGGGACGACAGTGGGGGAACCAATGCGCCGTGCGACGTCGGCCAGTCCGTCACGGAAAGCGCCGCATCCTTCGAGGTCACCAGCGCTCCGGCGACGAACAGGAGGATCGTCCAGCACACCGTGAATACCGCAAATTTGTGCACTCCGGAATGGTAAGTGGAAGCCATCTCCCCCGTCCCAGCGGCGAATTATACCTTGACTTGGATCGATTTTGCGAAATCGAGCCTTCGGACAAGCGCGCACTTTGAGAACCAGCGCCGGGGTTCGTACATCGCCTTCAAGGTATAATGACCGCATGCGTCACAGTGACCTTGTCGTCGTGCAGGCATTCGGCACACAAGCTGAGGCGGACATTGCCAAGAGCGTGCTCGAGTCTGCAGGCATTGACGCCATGATCCAGGCCGACAGAGCGGGCGGAATGCGCGACCATCTGGCATGGAGCGGCTCGGGGTTTCGAGTGTTAGTGCGTGAGGAAGACGTTGCAGCGGCCCGCGATGTGCTTCAAGCCCCCAACGAAGCGAGCACCTAGTAGATGGCATCAGACTTCCACCGCGGAGCCCTCAAACTGCCCCGCTGCCAATTTGGGCTGAGGCTAGTGATGTCGACGATGGTGCCTCGATTCCCACGGCTCGCAAAACGAGATCCTTCAGCGCAGCGATAAACAGGGCCGAATCGCCTACCGCGGGCATCATGCGAAATTTTTCAATACCCAGCTTTTCCGCTTCCTCGCGCGCTTCGATATTAATCTCGTGTAGCGTCTCGATGTGTTCGGTGACAAACGAAATGGGCACCACGAGTATCTCTTTCACACCTTCGTGACCTAGCCGCTCGATTGTTTCGGTCAGCGGGGGCTGAAGCCATTTCGCCGGGCCCACGCGGCTCTGGTAGCACAGCAAATGCGTCCTCGGCCAATTGGGATATTGCTTTACGCCAAATTCGCACGCAAGACGCACCGTCTCCTCGATCTGCTTCGGATACGGGTCGCCCTTCTCGACCAAACTCATTGGCAGACCATGCGCGCTGAATACCAGATGAATTCGCGAACTGTCCGGAAATTGCCGCAGTACCGATCCGATCCGTTGAACAAGCGCCTGGATATAGAGCGGATGGTCGTGAAAATTATCGATAGTACGCTCAGGGGGTCTTCCGTTGGACGTATCCCAGTTTGCTTCGTTCGCGACGCGGCGCCATTCTTTCAAGCTGCTTAATGTGGTGGCGTAGGAATAGTGCGGATAGAGCGGCAACAAAACAATTTCATCCAGCGGGCCGGCTTTACGCAGTGCGTCCACTGCCTCCGTCGTAAGTGGATGCCAGTAACGCATCGCCGTGACCGCCACAGGGTCAACATACGGCGAAACGGCGTCCACCAGCCGAACGCGTTGTCGCTCCGTGAGAGCTCCGATCGGCGACCGTCGGCCAATCTCTGCGTAACGCCCGGCTACAGGAACAGACCTTCGCGAAGAAATGAGCTTCGCAATCGGGCGCCTCAGCAGTCCGAAAGGACCGAGCGGAATAATGTCCGGGTCCAAGAACAAATTCAGCAGAAACGGCTCGACGGCCTCCAGCGAATCCGGCCCGCCGAGCTGAAACAGCACAATGCCGACTCGCTTCTTCCCTGCCAAGCTACTTGCCCCGGTTCAACGAATTCTTCAAGCGCTCGATTTGTTCGCCCAGCGCCGCGGTGCGCCGCGCCACGGTGACGTAGTAAAAAAAGAAAACGCCCCAGCCGATCATGTAAGCCCAAAACACGCTCCAAAAATGTTCTTTCATGCCGCCTCCGCCTCACGCTCGATCAATTGCACTTCCCCTCGCATCGCCTCTAGTCGATAGCGCTCGCGCACAAGAAAAACCATGAGGATTACTAGATTGAAGAACCAGAACCAGAAAACCTTTGCCATCGTCGGTTCGAGCCCAGACCCCGAACCGCCCATAATCACCGGCTGGGGATGCTGCGTGCGCCACCATCGAATCGATCCGTAGACCAGAGGCACGTCCAGAAACGCGAAAATCCCGTAGATCGCGCTGACCAGGGCTCGCCGATCTGGGTCTTCCACGAGCGTTCGCAACAACAGATAGGAGATATATAACAACCAGAGCACAAAGGTGAGCGTGAGTCTCCAGTCCCAGGTCCACCAGATGCCCCAGACTGGATGAGCCCAGATCGGACCGGTGATGATGTTTACCGTGCAGAAGGCCACCCCTACTTCGGCAGCGGATACGCCCAGGCAATCCCATTTCGACTCGCGTTTGAGAGTATAGGCAAAGTTTCCGACAAAACAGACAAAGAAACAGAGCAGGGATACCATGCCTGCAGGCGCATGGAGGTAAAAGATTCGCTGGATCGGTCCCATTTTGCTTTCAGTGGGCGCGATAAGCAGAGCCGCATAGGCCGCAAAACTCATCAGTATGACCACCACCGCAGCAATCAGGATTTTTTTCTTCAATCCAGCACCTCCATCACTTCAGAAAGCACGCCTTCGCTCACTCTTCCAAAAGATATTCGCCGAAAAGCCATAGCGCCGTCAAAAAAACCACGTCAAATCCCAGCAAGAAACCCAGCCAGTCCCAGCGCATCGCCGGATTCGGGATCAGCAGAGCGGCGGTCGCTTCCGTGCTTGCGATCAGCACGGGAGTCAGCAGCGGCAAAAGAAGCAGCGGGAGCAGCAACTCGCGCATTCTGGCCTGCGCGGAAATTGCCGACAAAGCCGTGCCCGTCACGGAAAGTCCCAGGCTTCCCATGAACATCACCAGCACCAGCTGCGGAAATGCCGCCAACACAGGAACGTTGTACAAAATGGAGAACACGGGCAGTAGCAGAACCTGGGTAAATAGCAAAAAGAGCGTATTCGCCGCCAGCTTGGCAAGAAAAATAGCAAAGGGATCGCTGACCGAAAGGCGCAGCGCGCCCAGCGTGTCGTTCGTCTGCTCGCGCAGAAAACAGGGCTGCAGCATCAGCGAAGCCGCGAAAAGAAATGCTAGCCACAGCAGCCCCGGCCCGAAGCGTCGCGACTCGCTCACAGACGGATCGAAGGTGAAGCTGAACAGCACCACAATCGTGAGGATGAAGACCACTGTCGTGGTGAGCAATTCGCGCGAGCGAAACTCCGTGCGAAGTTCCTTGCCCAGCAGCACCGCGGCTTTGGAGAGCAGCGCCATTCACGCGTTCGCAAATGCGAGGATTGACCGAAAGTTCGCGCCGGTTCGCGTGTCCGCGACCACCGAACCTGCATCCAGCCGTATCGCCCGTGTCGCCAGTGCGGAGACTTCTGACTCGCCGTGCAGGCTCATCAGAATCGTGCGTCCCGAATCTCTCAACTGGCGCACCGTTTGCGCAAACCAGCTCGCTCCCTGCGGATCAAGCCCGGTCGTCGGCTCATCGAGTAGAACCACCGCAGGCTCGTTCAGCAGCGCCCGTGCAATGGCGATGCGCTGGCGCATCCCGCGGGAAAACGTACGCACCAGCGAGTTCCGCCGATCCACAAGGCCCACTTCCCGAAGCAGCGTCTCGGTGCGTGCGGCGGGCTGCGCGATCCCCTGCAATCTCGCAAACAGCAGCAGATTCTCTTCCGCCGTCAACTCGTCATAAGCCATCGTGGCGTGTGCCACAAAACCGGCTGTCGGCTGGGTCTCGAGTTTCTCTTGGCTTCCGCTCAGAAAATTCACCGTCCCCGACGATGGACGCGCGAGCCGCGCCGCGATTCTCAGAAGCGTAGTCTTTCCGGAGCCGTTCCGTCCAGCGAACGCCACACATTCTCCGGCGGAAATCTCCAGGGACACGCGGCGCAGAGCGTAGAGCCCGCCATACCTTTTATCAATGTTCTCGAAACGGATTCCTGTAGGAGAAAAACTCGCGGGCGTCACGGGACCGCCTCGGAGGTGGGCAGATCGCTCCCGGTCTTCAACATTCAGCCTCGCACGAGATCGCGCAACACCTTCTCCGCCCGCGCGCGTTCCTGTGCATATTCATCTTCAGAGATGGTCCCCGCTTGATGGCGCAGCTCCAGCCGGAACAGCCGCTCCTTCAGCGCATCCAGGCTTGTGCCAATGGCTGCATCAACTTCGGCGAGGCTGGAAGCTCCGTTCGTGGGCGCCGCAGGTGCATTTGACGCTGCGGCGACGGCCGGTTTGGATTTCTTCTGCGCCTGAATTTTTTCCGTCTCAGGCGCTGGCCCAGCTATCGCCACGACGGGCCTACGTGCCAGCAGAATCGCACCCAGGGTAAAAACGAAAACAAAGCCTGCTATCAAGGGCCATTTCAAAACATCCAGGCGTCCCGGAACCTGCTGGATGCGGACTCCCGCCGATTCGCCGCCGCCCTGCTGTGCGTCCCGTCCTTGTTGGCCTTGTTGTTCTGCTCCAGCGTTCGTGTCCGGCGCCGGCGCCGTACCGGAAACGCTCACGGCCACAAGCGTCCCCGCGGGAACATCCTGACGGCCGTAAAGATTCATGCCCTGCTCCTGCCCGTCCAGTGTCAGACCCTCACTGCTGATCTGCATGCTCGGCGGCGCAGCAATCAGCAACCGGCTGCGCGGATAAATCGTCGGGATTTTCACCGTCGCCGCGTTTTCCGGATAGGGCAGCTCATACGAAAAACGCACCGAACTTGGCCCCGGCCGAAACGCGAACGCAATCGAATAGCGATTGTGCTTCTTGTCGATCGGAAGTTGCACCACCGGCATTCCCGCAGGTCCGGCAGCGGATACTTGTTGAAGCTCGCCCTTCTCCGGCAACGCAAAATCAAAACTTCCTTCGCTTCGGTAGAAGGCCACCGGCGGCCGGGATTTGTTCTCGATCTGATATTCTTCGCCGACAATCATCGTCGCGCCCTTGGGTTGAAAGATCACCACGTGTAAAGGAACGTTGATCGTCTTCGCATCCTCAGACGATTCATAAATATCCACATGCGCCGTGCTCGTGCCCGGTGGCAAGGCCTTGTTGAAATTGACGCGGTGGTACGTCGCGCGGACCAGCATCGGTTGAGCTCCGAGCCCCGGATGGTCAAACGTGAATTCTCCCTGCGCCCCGCTCTTGGAATGCGCGATCTCCTGCATCCCTCCTTGAAGCTGAACAAGCGTGAGTTCAATCCCCGCCGCGGGTTTGCCCGTGGTGCCGTTCATCACCGTGCCGTGAACCGTCCCCGCCTCGGCGATTGCCAGCGGCGTCACGATGAGCGCGATCACCAAAGCCAGCCTCGCAGTGCAAGAGCGCCTCACTGCGCGCCCCCATCGGCCGAACGCGTTCCGCGCGGGCGGCGGACCTGTGCGTCCGTCACCTGGTCGATCTCTGCAAGCACCAGCGCCGCCTCATTCTCAAGGGCCGTTTTCATCGATTCGAAATCACCTTCCGAGTATTTTCCGGAACGATACTCAAATCGCAAGTCGCGCAGATTGTCGTAAATCGTGTCGCGCCGCTCCAAGAGTTGATCGAGCTTGGTCCGGTGCGGCGCAAGGTCCGAAGCATCCGGCTGAATGTAAAATATGAACAGCAGGACCGCCACCGCCAGTGCCAGGCAAGCGCCCAGCACCGCCCAATCCGCGGAGGCAATCTCGAAGTTCGCAAATGCGAGGAGAGCGAGCACCATCTAGTCCTGAGTCTCGCGTGATACCTTTGCTCTGGCGCGCTCCAGCATCTCCGGCGAAAAGCCCGGGACGCCGGCCACGAGAGACGCTTGCTGCGTGGGGCGCTTTCGCCAGCGCGCGATCACGAAAACCACTACTCCTGCGCCCGCGAAAAGGTAAACGCTCGGCAATATCCAGGCGACCAGACTGAATCCCGATTTCGGCGGTTCCGTATACACTTGTGGCCCATACTCCCGCACGAACGCCTGCAAAATTTGCTCGTCGGTCTCGCCCTTGGCGACGTGCTGATCGACTTCCCCCAGCATCATTTTGGCTGTTCCGCACGGCCCGGAGAACTCTCCACCAGGATGCGAGCAAATTGCCGCAGCCATGTCGCACGTGCCGCACATGCACTTAATTTTCATGCCCACTTGTTTTGCACGGTCGGAGAACTGCTGCGCCCCAACTGGCGTCATCAGCAGCAGCACTATCGCGAACGTCGCCAGCGTCACTATGGCCGCAATCGAGCGAACTCTAATCATGACCCTCTCGCATAGTGGCGGACGGGGCAAGCCCATGCGCCATTGGCTGTGCGGCCACTGCCAGTTGTTGTGCGCCCGCGAGCACGAGCACCGCGCGGCGATTCGGCAACAATGCCACCAGCGTTCCAAACACCACCACGACTCCGCCGAACCAGATCCACTTCACCAGCGGATTCAAATACGCATGCAGCACGGGCAGTTGCGTATCGGGACTATTTCCAGCATAGACCACATACAAGTCTTCCTTAAGCGTCGAGTAAATCGCTACCATCGTGCCATTTTCCTCGGTGGTAGAAAATCTTCGCTTCTCCGGATACAGCATCATGATCGGCTTCTTGTCCCTCAGCACTTCGACGAGCAGCCGTTGCGCGGTGTAATTTTTTTCCGGCTTGGTGTCGAAACCCTGCAGAACCAAAGTGTATGGCCCGATTTGCAGGCTATCGCCCTGCCGCATATCTTTCTGGATATCGTGGTTGAAGGCTGCGCCGGCCAACCCGATAAATACAAAGACCATCCCCATATGAACGATGTAGCCCCCGTAGCGCCGCGTATTGCGCATCGTCAGCTCCACTGCCGATGTCACAAACGAAGCGCCGGAGCGCGCGCGAATCACTTTTGCGCCGCGATAAAACTCCAAGCCCACTGTGGACGCTACAAATACGCACAATATCAGACAAATCCACGAATAGATTTGCCGGAAGCCAAACATCAGCGCAATTACGCCCGCCGCCAGCCCGATCGCCAGCGGCCAGCCAAAATTCCGCTTCAAGCTGTCCGTGGAAGTCTTCCGCCAAGCCAGCAGCGGCCCGACTCCCGTCAAGAACAGCAGCAGCAGCCCGATGGGAATGTTCACCTTATTAAAGAACGGCGCGCCCACGCTGATGCGGTCGCCAGTGATCCATTCCGAGAAAACCGGAAATAGAGTCCCCGAAAGTATGGCCACGCACGAGACCAGCAGAATCAAGTTGTTGAACAGAAAACTCGATTCGCGGGAAATAATCGAATCCAGTTGATTCTCGCTCTTCAGGTAGTCGCGATTTTTCAGATACGCTCCGAAGCACACCAGAATGATCAGCGCGAGGAATCCCACGAACCACGTGCCGATGCTCGATTGCGCGAACGCATGAACAGAACTGACCACCCCGCTGCGCGTCAGGAACGTCCCCAGGATGCAGAGCAGGAATGTGATGAATACCAGCCATACGTTCCAGACCTTCATCATGCCGCGCTTTTCCTGCATCATCACGGAGTGCAGGAACGCCGTGCCCGTCAGCCACGGAAGGAAAGATGCGTTCTCGACCGGGTCCCATCCCCAGTAGCCTCCCCAGCCGAGCACCGCGTACGCCCAGTGGGCTCCGAGCAGAATTCCCAAACTCTGAAACATCCACGCAATCATCGTCCACTTGCGCGTCAAGTGGATCCACTTCTCTCCTGGGTAGCGCCCCAGCAGCGCGCCCAGCGCAAAAGCAAATGGAATCGTGAACCCGGTGTATCCCGAATACAAATTCGGCGGATGAATCACCATTTCCGGATATTGCAGCAGCGGAGTCAAGCCGTTGCCATCGGCGCGCGCGACGTAGTTCATCATGCCGTTCGCGCCCGGCGCCGCAAGCGCCTTGAACGGGCTGGCAACAAAATTATTGAGAGTAAGGAAGAAAATCTGCACGCCGGCCATCACCACGCCGACGTACGGCATCAGCTCGCCGTTCTTGTTCCGGTACGCGATCAATACTGAGAAAACATAAATGGAGAGCAGGAAGCTCCAGAACAGCAGCGAACCTTCCTGCCCCGACCACAGCGCAGCTATTTTATAAAATGTCGCGAGGTCGCGGTTGCTATGCGACACCACATATGCGATGGAAAAATTATCGCTGAAGAAAAGATATTCGAGGCTGAATGTTGCGAGGAAAATCAGGCAGCAGGTGGCCATCCCGGCCTGCCGTGCGCTCTTGATCAGCAGCGGGTGGCGCGTAATGATCGCGGCAATGCCCCCGCCAAATGCATAAACTGCGCAGACAAACGCCAGGACGAGTGCAAAGGAGCCGAATACATCCACAACAACCCGCCTATCCCCCGGAGATCCCGGGCCCCCTACATCCCACTGCGTTCGGTGGGGCTGGCCGCGGCGCCACCCTTGCCTCCAGGCGCTGCTTCATACTTGGAAGCGCACTTCGCCTGCACGACCTCGGCGACAAATCGTCCATCTGGACCGGGGCGGCCCTCCACGAGGGCTTGGGATTTGTCCACAAATGTGTCCGGCAGAGGGTCCGTGCCAATGTAGCTGACCGGGAGCGTCTTCCCTTCGCCCTCCAGCACAAAATCAACCCGGCCGCTCAGGTGACGAATGCTTCCTACTGCGACGGTTCCGCCGATGCGCATGCGTTGGCTCAGTGCTGACCCTTTCAGGGCCTCTAGCTCGGCGATGGTGTGGTAATAAGTCTTGCTCTCTCCGTAGCCAAGCCACGCCAGGAATCCCATCGCGGCTACGATTACCCCGATTCCAACTCCAAACTTTGCTTGTTTCTTCACGGCGGTACCTCTGCGGCGCTTTCCATCCAGCTATAAGCCTCATTCTAGCATAGTTAACAAACGCTCTTTAGTCTTCCCCGCCCGTGCACTTGCAGCTAGTCGGCAGTCCGCGGCTCTTTCTTTCAGCCCGCGTTCGATGCAGCCAGCGCCTCTTGCAAGCGCGTAACGGGATTTTCTCCGGTGCGGCTTTCCAGCAGGAACGGCTTCCCGTGATCCAGGAGCACCGGGCATCCCAAGTCCATTGCCAGAATATCATCCAGGACCCGGATTCGCGTCGCCACCGCCGCCAGGCGCTTCTTCAGAGCGGCTGGAGCATCCGCTTGCAAACTCCCCTCAGCCTCGAGCGGGCACTCCAAGACGTGCGTCAGGAAAAACCCCGCGCGCTGAAACTCCGCGTGCACCGCGTCCCGCGCCTTTCCGGCGGTCGAAATCCCCACCCCATCCAGGATTTGTGCTGCTTCGCCGCGAAACTCTGCGCCGTATTCGCCACCGCTGGCGTACAGAAAGTCCTCATCTCGCAGCGGAGATAACGCACTCAGCAGAAGCGTGTGGATATGCACCGGCCGGTAACGCGTTGTCCATTCCAGGCGCCGAAGCCGCCGCGCAAAATGTTCCGTCGACGCCGTCTGCCCGCAACCGTCACACGGCAATTCAATGGCTTTTGACATGATTCGTTCAGAATGTAGTGTATTGCCGGCCGGACTGCAAATTTCTGATTTGTGGACCTTGTAGAGACGGCGGCATTTATCCCGACCTGGTCGGGATCCTAATTTGTAGAACTTGTAGAGGCGGCTTTACGCCCCTACTGCCCGCGGGGCACGCGCCGGCACGTTGTGGAATCTGGCCGAAACTCTATCTGGCTAAGTCGAGGTTTCTTCGTTGTTTCCTCTTACCGGGTTCTGAGAATACTTACGTCGTAACCGGCGTGTCCGCCGGCAGCTTCGAGCGCAGGCACCACTTCAATTCCTGGCTCATTTCCGTGATCTCCATCCCAGGCATCACGATGAACTTGCAGCTCAGCATCTCGTGCGGTTCGTCCTCGTCCGGCAGTTGGCACGTCACCCGGCAATACTGGCAATCCTGGTTCCAGCAGAAGCGCCCGTAAGGAATCGTTTCCGGGCTGATGAACTGAAAACATCGCAAAAGCGAATTTCGCTCCGGGACTTGAAACTTTTTCCCGAAGACCGTGATCTCCACGAGTTTTTCATAAGGACGGAAGGGTTCCGACATATTGAGTCCTGTTCTCAATGGCCCGGCTTGTGCGTCCTCGCGGGACTTCCATGAACCGGAACACCAGATTGAGTGCCTCATCAGAGTAGACCGCAGGTTCCTCGGGGCACAACGCCCCGTCTCGCCCGCGTTCCCAATCCGCCACGGGGGTAAAACCGGCGCCCTTAGGCAGTCGTCAGCAGCCGCTCTTTGCGATATCCACGGTGGGTCAATCTGTGTGAAACGCTTTGTTGGTCATTTCAGGTCGGTAACATAATGACTGAACATGACACAGTTGCGTTCCCAATTAGTTCTACGGGGCCAAGGTCATATCAAGCCAGGGCTGCGCGAGCGTTGTCCACAAATGACGCAGCAGCCGTCACGTCGAGTGCGCACTCTTCGCAATCAAAAAAATGCTCTTCAAACTCGTCGCGGATCGGCTGGGGCAGCTCGCCTAACCTGAATTATTCACGATTTTGCTAGCGAAAAAAGAAAAGGTGCTCTAAAAGATTGATCAACACCGGGTTTTCGCGAACCCGACATTCTCTTTCGGAGCACCCAAAACGTGACATCTCGTTATATACCACAGCTCTCCTTTTCCTTCTACC
>WNEL01004677.1_pt1 | contig 11190 bp, 9 predicted proteins | sample 5399991 | NCBI WGS metagenome assembly WNEL01 (sample SAMN13153325, study PRJNA577476) | soil metagenome | isolation source: 20 cm grassland meadow soil pre-rain plot 2 | place: USA:California | collected 2015-09-08
GTCGACAACCTCGCCGGCGAGTACTACTGCAACGGCATCCCGTTGAGCTTTCCTAACCCGGACGGCACGTTCTCATATGGGGACCCCGTCTCCGACGACTCGATGTTTGCACTGGCCGTGGCCACGGCGGACTCCGCCCTGGCGAACCGGGCGGGCAGTGACAGCATCCGGGTGCGGCAGCTCGCCTCGATCGTGAAAGCGCGGGCGCTCGTCAACCGCGGGCAGTTCGCAGCGGCGGCCGCGGCCGTGGCGGACGACGTGACGACCCGATTTCGCTACAACGCCACGTACTCGACCAACGCGGGGCAGAACGAGATCTGGAATCTGAACACCAGCATCAAGCGCTACTCGATGGGCGACAACGAGGGTGGGAACGGGCTCCCCTTCGCCACGGCCACCGACCCCCGCATCCCCCGCAAGATCGGAGGTCGCGTGTTCGACAGCGCAACCCAGCTCACCGCGATCCTGCAGGGAATCTGGGGCCGCTTTAGCCCGGTCGCGATCGCCACGGGGGTCGAGGCGCGCTTGATCGAGGCGGAGGCGGCGCTCAAGGCCGGCGACGCGACGACCTGGCTGACCAAGCTCAACCAACTGCGGGGCGACGCGGCGTTGTTGCCGACGCCGGTCGATACGAGTTACCGGCCGGTTCGCGGGACGACCCTCGCGTCGCTCGCCGACCCGGTGCTCGACACCGCGCGTGTGAGCCTGTTGTTCAGCGAGCGCGCGTTTTGGATGTTCAGCACGGGCCATCGCCTCGGCGACCTGCGGCGGCTGGTACGCCAGTATGCCCGGCCCATCGAGAGCGTTTACCCAACGGGGAGCTACGTAAAAGGCGGGCTGTACGGCACGGCCGTGAGCCTGCCCATCCCGTTGGACGAGCAGAACAACCCGCAGTTCAAGCAATGCACGGACCGGAACCCGTGATATTGGAGGCTACTGGGAACCGGTCTTGGTTCGGATGATGATCAGTCCGGCCGTGGAAGCCCCGCCGTAGCGCGTCGTGGCGTCGAGCCCGCTCAGCACCTCGATTGTCACGATGTCGCTCGCCGGGATCTGGTCCAGCAGCTGCACGTCGTACACCCGCACGTTGTCCACCATCAAGCGGACCTGATCGTCCAGGTAGATGCTCGCGGGGCCGCGCCGTGTCAGGCGCGCCGGTCTGCCTTTGCTCTCGCGCAGCCGGACGTACGGGACCGTGCGCTTGAGCGCGTCCCACGCCGTCTTCGCGCCGGACGCCGCGATCGTTTCCTGGGTGACGAGCGAGCTGGAGTTGGGAATAGGCGCAACGGCGCCACCGGACATCCTGCCGCCGCAGGCCGCGGACGCGAGTGGCCCCACGAGTGAGAGCGTGCGGTGCACGAATCGGAACGTCGAGCGCGCCGGCATGCGGCCTCGCCTCAATAGTCGTGTGGCGCGCCGGAGGCGTCAAGCACTAGTTTCGTTCGATGAAGTCTTGGTTACCGTTGACGGTTTCGCTGGCGGCTGGGGGCGCCGCGCTCGTCGGTTGCCGCGATACGGCCGCTCCATTCGCGCCCATCCCCGCCCGGATCGCGTTCGTGAGCGACCGGCGGCTCGGCCAGTCCGACATCTGGCTCATGAACACCGACGGCAGTCTGCAGCTTGTGACCGATCACCTCGCGCAGGACGATTGGCCGAGCTGGTCTCCGGACGGTACGCACCTCGCCTTCGAATCGGACCGCAGTTCGAACTACGACATCTACAGCACGACACTTGACGGCTCGGTGCTGGTCCAGCTCACCGCCGACACGGCGTTCGACGGGCAGCCGGCGTGGTCGCCAGATGGTGCGAAGATCGCGTTCGCCTCGACACGCAATGGGACCACGCCGCAGATTTACGTCATGAAGGCGAACGGGGACAGCGTCGTGCGCCTGACGCACAGTATCCGATTCGATGTGCAGCCCGCCTGGTCACCCGACGGCACGAAGATCGCGTTCGCGACGAACCGCGACAGCAACGATGAGATTTACGTGATGAACGCCGATGGGACGAACGCCGTGAACGTGACGAACCATCCCGCCGCCGACGACGGGCCCGCCTGGTCGCCGGACGGGACGAAGATCGCCTTCTATTCGGACCGCGACGGCAGTGATTTCGCGATCTACGTGATGAACGCGAACGGGAGCGGCGTGGTGAGGCTCACGTCCACCACTGTGCACCACGAGCTGCCCGCCTGGTCGCCCGATGGGCAGTACATCGCGTTCGACTCGGATGCCGACATCTATATGATGAAAGCGGACGGCACCGGGCTGCGACGGCTCACCAGCGGCAACGCGCAGGACTTCATGCCGCGCTGGCAGCCGTGAGTGTCTCTCACCCCGGCCCCGACCTCGTCCAGATCACGATCGTGCCGCACTGGTTGCCGATCCGCAGGAAGTCGAGCGGGGTCTCGGACAGCGTCCGATAGACCTCGATCCCGATGATCCCGATGGTCGGCATGTCGAGGCTGGTGGAGTAGGTCGCCGGGAAGCCGTCCACGACGAAATCGGGACTGCACTCCCGCGGCGCGCGCGCCATGCGCAACCGGCAGCCGGCGGTCGAGCCCCGGCACTGCATCCGCACGCCCGGGACGCTGCGGAACAGGTCACCGAGGGTCCGGGGTCCGGCTCGAGCGATCTGCTCCTCGGTGAGGAAGTAGCCCCGCCCAGCCGCGCGGCGCCGCTCGAAATCCCGCCGCCGCTCCTCCGCGAAGCTCGGGCGACGCTCGACCGCCACCGGGTCGAGCAGAACGGGAAGCCGCTCGAGCTCGAACACATCCGTGTGCACTTCGCCTTCGGCGAGCTGCACCACCCACGATGCGCCGACGTACCCGATCGCCCGCACTTGGAGGACGTAGTTCCCGGCGCTCAAGCTATCCCGGGCGAACCGGCCCTCGCTGTCCGAGGCGACCCCCCGGAGCGTTCCCAGGAGCGCGATGTGCGCACCTCGAATTGGGGAATGAGATTCGTGGTCCACGAGCCGCCCGGCAATAGCCCCGGTGCGCCGCTGGGTCACCGCCGCGTGAGGGGACGAGAGCAGCATCACACACGCCAAGCCGATGGTGGCGGCCTGGAAGACGCCCGGCGAGCGGAACCGACGTGCCATGTGACGAGCGACCGGCTGGATGTGGTCAGTTAGATAGTACGGGCCGATGGGGAGGTTGGAAAGAAGCGGTGCTCGCCGCCGGGTTGTCGCGGGGTTGGGACGGATGTGTCACAGTCCGCCGCCCCTCCCCTTGTCCCCCCGGGAGGACGATCTCCAACGGCGCCTCCGGAAACCTCTTGACGCCTGGCAAGCTGTGGCGTATTTCCTGCAGTGCAGGCGGTCCGTCATCAACCGTCCGAGCGCTCATGACCGTCACGCTCGCGTTAGGCCGTGTCAGACGGCTCGACATCTCTCACCTCATATCCCGGCCGGGTCCCCGTGGACGCGACCGGCGTTGTGCTTCGTTCCCCCGGGGCAGTTCCCCGCTCACATGAGGATTCCGCTATGACACTACCACGTCGTCAGGATTGGCTTGGTGCGGCGCTGCTCGCGTGCGGATTGGTCACTCTGGCGGGCCCGGCGGGGGCCCAAGACGCGGTGATTCACGGTCGAGTGATCAACGACCGGGGCGAGGGGCTGCCGGTCGCGACCGTGCAGATCCAGGAGTTGAACGTCGGGGTCTTCACGAACAGCGAGGGCCGCTACGCGATGCAGATCCCGGCCGCCCGCGTCACGGGGCAGACCGTGATGCTGCGCGTGCGGACCATCGGCCACAAGCCCGCGACTCGCCAGCTCACCCTGCGGGCGGGCGAGCAGACGCAGGACTTCACGCTCATCACCGACGTGAATCTGCTCGAAGCAGTCGTGGTCACGGGGACGCAGGAGGCGACCGAGCGCGTAAAGGTGCCGTTCAGCGTGACGCGCGTCGACGCCTCACAGATGCCCGTGCCCGCCGAGGACCCGCTGCGTGCGCTTCAGGGCAAGATCCCGGCGAACATCGTTTCCTACAGTGGGCGGCCCGGCGCGCAGCCGTCGGTGCTGCTGCGCGGGCCGACGTCGATAAACGCGCAAGGGCGGGGCCAGGATCCGCTCTACATCGTCGACGGGGTGATCATCAATGGCGCCCTCCCGGACATCAACCCCGGGGACATCGAGAGCGTCGAGGTGGTGAAGGGCGCCGCTGGCGCGTCGCTGTACGGGGCGCGGGCCGGCAACGGCGTCATCAACATCACGACCAAGTCCGGGCGTCGGGCGCTCGAGGGCGTACAGTTCAGCGCTCGCAGCGAAGGGGGCGTGAGCGACATCGAGCGCGACTTCGGGCTGGCGCGGTTCCAGGCGCTGGCGATGGACGAGCACGGCCGGCAGTTCTGCCAGGCAGTCAGTGGGCAACCCCTCTGCGCTCGAACCTTCGACTACCTGAAGGAGGAGGCGCGGATCAACAACTATCCGGCGGACTCGGCCACCACCACCGTGTCGCTGCCGATCGATCCCGGGGCGAACATCGCCGGTGACGTGCTGCGGCGGCGCTTTCAGGTCAGCCCGTGGCCCAGCACGGGCTACAACGCGGTGAACCAGGTGGTGACGCCGCATCCCTATCTCCAAAACAGCGTCGACATGACGGGGAGATTCGGGTCGACGCGCTTCTACGCCAGCGCGTCGAACCTGACCGAGCGCGGCGCGTTCCGGTTCCTGCAGGGGTTCGTGCGCAACTCGTTCCGGGCGAACGTCGATCAGGCCATCGGCTCCGCCTGGAACATCGGTCTGCGGACTGCATACACCCGCAGCACGCAGGACGGTCTCAATCAAGAGGGCGGTGGCCAGGCGTTCTTCCGGCTGACGCGTGTTCCCGCCGTCGCCAACATACTGCAGCGGGACACACTGGGGCGGCTCTACATCCGCCCCAATCTCCAGGGGGGCGGCACCCAGAACGAGAATCCGCTCTACTCGCTCGAGAACACGGCGCGTCAAGACCTCACCAACCGGTTCATCGGTGGCCTCACGCTGCGCTACGCCCCGGTGGACTGGTTCAATCTCGAGGGCGAGGTCGGGTACGATCTGCGCCGAGCGAACTTCTCGCAGGTCAATGACAAAGGCTTCCGCACCACGGCCTACGACCCCGTGACCAACGGTGGCTCGATCTTCCGGGGATCGTCCAGCAACGAGGCGATCAACGGCGGCGTGAATGCGAACTTCCGCCTTGACCTCGCCCGAGACCTGCGAGCGCGCTGGAGCTTGCGCTACTCCTACGAGCAGCGGGACAGCTCGATCGCGAGCGGCTTCGGGAACGCCCTCTCCGTCAAGGGCGTGACGTCGCTGGTGAACGCCGCGTCTGGCAAGACGCTGGCGTCGGGCGTGACCAGCGTCAGGCAGATCGGGCTGTTCGCGGGCACGGGACTCGAGTACAAGGACCGCTACATCCTCGACGCCTTGATCCGGCGTGACGGCAGCTCGCTGTTCGGTCCGGGCAGCCGCTGGGCGACGTTCGGCCGAGTCTCCGGGGCGTGGCGCGTCGCGCTCGAGCCCTGGTGGCCGCTCCCGCAAGTCAGCGAGCTCAAGCTGCACGGGTCCTACGGCACCGCGGGCGGCTCGCCCAGTTTCTCGGCCCAGTATGAGACGTTCACGATCGGGGCGGGTGGGTTGTTGTCGCTCACCACGCTCGGTAACCGCAACCTGCAGCCCGAAGTGCACCACGAGATCGAGCTCGGGGCCGACCTCGAGCTCTTCAATCGCTACGGTCTGACCGCCACCTACGCCCGCACCAGGATCGACCGCCAGATCCTGCTCGCGCCGGTCTCGTCGTCGACCGGGTACACGAACCAGTGGCAGAATGCCGGTACGCTCTTGAACATCACCTACGAGCTGTCGCTCAATGTGCCGCTGGTGCAGCGCCCCAGTGTGTCGTGGTCGATGAGCTTCGTGTATGACCGCAACCGCTCGTGGATCCAGCAGCTCGGTGTGCCGCCGGGAGCTGTACGGGACGTTCTACGGGCGCAAGTTCCTCACCAGCTGCAGCGAGCTGCCCGCGCCGTTCAATACCGATTGTGGAGGTGCGAAGAGTCCGTTCCAAATGAACGACGAGGGTTGGCTGGTGTGGGTCGGCAAGGACAACAATCCTCGGTGGGGCATTACCCACAACTTGTGGGAGACCTCAGTGCCCGGCTGCATCAACTCGGCCGGGATCGCCGAGACCGTGTGCAGCCAGCCCGGCACATCCACCATCACGTCCCCTTGGGGGGTCGGGCTCAACTGGGGGATGCCGATCATCCTGCGGGGTGACCCCGGCGACATGCGCAATGCCCGGAACGTAGCGCTCGGGAACGCGCTGCCGAGTTTCCGCTTCGCGGTCACGCAGGACCTGCAGTGGAAGCGGTTGAGCCTGCACGCGCTGGTGGACGCAGCGATCGGCCAGCATGTGTGGAACCAGGGCTTCCACTGGGCCCACCTCGACTTCCTGTCGAAGGATGTGGACCAGGTCGGCAAGTCGGTCGAAACCGCCAAGCCGATCGGCTACTACTACCGCGCAGCGCCGCCCGACAACGCCGCCGGGTTGGGCGGTTTCTACGACATCCTGGGCCCGAACAATTTCACGGTCGAGGACGCGAGCTACGCGAAGTTGCGCGAGCTGATGGTGTCCTACCACATCGGCGCGGTCCGCGGCGTCGGGGACTGGGGCGTGAGCCTCGTGGGCCGCAACCTGTTCACCATCACGGGATACCGCGGCTTCGATCCGGAGATTGGGCTCGGCGCTTTGCCGCCGCAACCGGGGCTCGCCGGTGGCGGCAATGGCGGCCAGGCGGCATCGGGAGCGGTCAACGCGGTCGACGCGTTCTCGTTCCCGAACCTGCGCACCTTTACGATCGGGATCACGACCAGCTTCTAGGCTCGGTCCGACCCGCCGCGGCGGCAGGCGCTGCGTAGCGCGGCGGGGTCGGGCTGTCCGTGTTCGCTCCAGGGGGATCGATGAGAACGTTTCTATTCGGATTGTACGGTGTGGTGATGGTGGGTCTGACGGCGTGCACCGACCCGCTCGTCGTGGACAATTCCAACAACCCGGACCGGGGGCGCGTGTTCAGTAACGCGGCCGATCTCGAGCAGCTCATCAGCAACACGTACGCGCGCGCCCATGCGGCGACCCTCGGGGGGGGAACCGTGCTGACGGGCGGGATCAACGATGCGCTGCAGCCGCAGCTTCTGGTCATGGGGATGGAGAACGTGTCCACCCTGGCCAATTTCGCGATGGGCCCGCGCAGCGCCATTCCGCGCAATCCGATCAGCAATGCGCGCGGCAGCCAGGGGAACCTGGGGAACTACCGCGACTGGGTCGTCGGGCACAGCGCGGAGCGCATGGCGGCGCTGGGGGTGGCACGGCTGAAGGCCCTGACGCTGGGGTCGCCGGCGCGCGATGCGCGGGCCCGCGCGTTCGCGCGCTTTTCGCAGGGCGTGGCGCTCGGCAATCTGGCGCTGGCGTACGACTCGGCCTCGATCCTCACCGAGAACGACAACCCCGAGGCCGACGCCGGCGTGATCGTGCCGCTGTCGGGCTACCGCCAGGTCATGACCGCGGCGCTCGCCTACCTCGACTCGGCCATCGCGATCGCCTCGGGTCCGGCGCCCACGGGTCCGACGGGGGACTGGTTCCCCCTTCCCGCCACCTGGGTCAACGGGAACGCGCTCACCGGGGGCGCGACGGGCACGTTCGTTCAGCTGGCACGCTCGTACAAGGCGCGGCTCCGCGCCGGCGTGGCCCGCACGCCTGCCGAGCGTGCCGACATCACGGCTGGTGGAATCGTGGATTGGAGCAAGGTGATCGGCGACGCCACCGCTGGCCTCGGGGCGACCGGTGCATCCGACTTCAGCATCTCCATGGACCGCACCATCGGGTGGGATATAGCGTGGGTGGCGCAGCATTTCGCCTCTGCCAACTGGCACCAGATGTCCCAATTCTACGTCGGCATGGCGGACACGTTGGGCGGGTACGACACCTGGCTCGCGACGGCGCCGCTGCTCCGGCCCACGTTCACGGTGGTGACACCCGATCGGCGGTTCCCACAGGGCACGACGCGCCCCGCGCAGAACGCGGTCACGATCCCCGGGACGTTCGCCGCGACCCCGTACTTCCGGAACCGCCCGCCCGGGAACGACTCGCCCGGCGAGGCCATCGGGATCTCGCAGTACGACTTCTTCCGATCGCGCGCGTTTCGGGTCGCGGACCGCGTCGGAGCCTACCCCGTCATGACGGCGGCCGAAATCCGCCTGCTGGCGGCGGAGGGGTACCTGCGCTCGAATCCCCCTCAGGTCGCGACCGCCGCCGCGCTGATCGACGTCTCCCGCGTCGGGAAAGGGCAGATGAAGCCGCTCGCTGGCGTCATAACGGACACCCTCATGTCAGTCCCGGGGATGGATGCCACCTACGTGCCGGCCAGCCGCTCCTGTGTGCCTCGCGTGCCCGACGCGGCGTCTCCGAGTCGGCCCTACACCAAGAGCAAGTGCGGCAACATCTGGGACGCGCTGAAGTGGGAGTACCGGATGGAGACGGCGTACACCGGGTATGGGATGTGGTTCTTCGCCGCGCGCGGCTGGGGCGACCTCCCGGTTGGGACCGCCACCGACTGGCCGGTGCCGAACCAGGAAATGGACGCTCGCAGCGAGCCGTTCTACAGCACGGGCGGCACCGGGGGCCGGGACGCCGCTGGGCCCGGTAACTACGGACTGTTCCTGGGCGGGGTCTACGGCTGGTGAAGGCGCGGCAGGTAGTGCGCCCGTTCTGCGTGGCGCTCGTTCCGGCTGTGCTCGCGGCGTGCTACACCTACACACCGTTGCCGACGCTCGCGCCGACACCCCAGGCCAGCGTGGCCCTGACGCTCTCCGATCAAGGCCGCGTGGGCGCCGGCCCCACGATGGGTGCGGGCGTCGCGCGGGTGGAGGGGGCGCTGATCGGCTCGACCGACAGCGACTTCACTCTGCGGGTGGCCGCGATCACGGACCTGAGGGGACGGCAGACTCGCTGGAGCGGGGAAACCGTCACGCTGCAGCGGGCGTGGGTGGGGAACGCGTACGAACGGCGCTTCTCGCGGTCCCGCACCTACGTCCTGGTAGGCGCGCTGGCCGCCGGATTCGTGTCGTTCGCCGTCACGCGCCACTGGTTCGGCGGCGGGCCCTTGACCGACAACCCCGGCGGGGGTGGAGGAAGCCAGCAGTGACACCTGTGAACCACACTCTCGACCCGAGTACACCATGATGCGATCCCGGTCCGCCGTTCTCTGCGTCCTTGCGTTCGTGGTCGTCGCGTGCCGTCGCGACGCAACCTTCACGGAGCCCATCCCCGCGTACGCGGCGATCCACTGGGTGCACGCGCTGCCTGACACGATGCAGGAGGACTTCCGCATCGTGGACATCGTGTCGAATGCGGGGCTGTACGATCAGAACTTCCGCGGCGCGAACATGTTCTATCAGGGAATCGAAGTGGGGGCGCGCCACCTGCAGATCTTCAACTCGAGCCCGGACCCGTTCGTCTCGAAGCAGGTCATGCAGGACACGGTGATCGACTTTGCGGCGAGCGACAGCATTACGCTCATCCACATGGGCTTTGCCCGCGCGGGCTCGACGCCGGCGCGCCAGGTTCACCTGTTCACCGACAAGGCCGGCGATCCCGGGGCGGGCAACCTCGGGTTCCGCGTGATCCACGCGGGCGCCGGCATGGGCAACGTCGACGTGAATCTCATCCGGCACCGGGCCGACACGCTGACCTTGCCGGCCACACCGCTCGTCGCCAACGTGGCGTATGGCGTGGCCAGCGCGTACGTCACGGTGGCTGCCGATCCCGCGGTGGCGACCCCAGAGTCGTTGCGCGTCGTGGTGACGGCGGCGGGCACGACGACGCCGATCCTCGTGAACGTCGCTCTGCCTGTGGGGGAAAACGGCGACGCCACGAAGAATCCCATCCCGGGCGCCCGGGTGGCGCGTTCCGCGATGACGGCGGTGGTCGTCCCGCGCTCTGTCGCCGGGACCACGGCGCCGCAGACGACGGTCTTCACGACGCCGAGCGCCGTGATCCTGGTCGATCGACGCCCGCCGGATACGGTACCGTAAGGCTAGACGGGCAGACGGGTAGTAAAAAAGAAACGGGGGGCGCACAGAGCTTGCGTCCCCCGTTCCGCTTTCTACCCGTCTAGCTCTTCAGTCCACAATCGCATCCGGCATCACGAACCTGATCGGGTCCACCGCGTGGCCGTTCACCCACACTTCGTAGTGCAGGTGCGGGCCGGTGGAGAGGCCCGTCGAGCCGACCTTCGCGATCACATCGCCCCGCTTCACCCGCTTGCCGCGCGCGACGAGAATCGTGGAGCAATGGGCGTAACGCGTCACGACCCCGCCGCCGTGATCGAGCGTGAGCATGTTGCCGTAGCCCTCTTCCCACTTCACGTCGGTGACGATGCCGGCGGCTGGGGCCTCGATCTCGGCGCCCGCCTTCGCCGTCACGTCGATCCCCTCGTGCGGGCGGGCGAGGTGCAGAATCGGGTGGACGCGCATGGACGCGAAGGCGCTCGAGATCCATCCCCTGGTCGGCATGATGGACGGCGTCGCCGCCAACCGCTCCCGCTGCTTGGCGAGCGAGCCGTATGCTTCGTTCAGCGACCGCACCAGAATGTCGGCGCGCCGGCTGAGCGCGTCCATGTCGACCCGCGCCGCGAGCGCGGCCTGGCCATTCGGCCCCACCGCGGACAGGCTGTCGCGCTCCGACCACGCCCCGGCCGGCCCGCCGATGCCCGCCCGCTGCACGCCGGCGTCGGTCGGCGTGAGCCCGGCGAGCAGTCGCATCTCCTGCTCCCGCTGGCTGAACTGGTTGATGGTGTCGGTGAGTACGACCAGCCGCTCGCGCATCCGCTGGACTTCCTCGGCGAGCAGGCGGTTCTCGTTTTCCAGCGCGCGGCTGCGCGTGATGTTGACGCCGCGCGAGATGGCGGCGGCGCCCAGCACCAGGAACGCCAGCGCGACCACGCTGCCGATCCCGGCCAGGACCTTCACGACGGTCTGCGACAGCTCGACGGCGCGGGAAGTTCCCGAGCCGTGAGGCACCACCATGACCGTCCAGCGTCGCTCCGTCTTGTTGCTCATCTCCCTGTAGCGACCTCACGTCAACACGTGTGATCCGACGCGATACGCGCCGGTACTCGCCAGCACTCGATGTACCTACCGAAGGGAGAATCC
>WNEL01001254.1_pt1 | contig 11187 bp, 8 predicted proteins | sample 5399991 | NCBI WGS metagenome assembly WNEL01 (sample SAMN13153325, study PRJNA577476) | soil metagenome | isolation source: 20 cm grassland meadow soil pre-rain plot 2 | place: USA:California | collected 2015-09-08
CTGACTAAGGCGTGGCGCTACGACGCCTGGGGGCAGTACTACTACACGACGTTCTTCAATTCCAACGACCAGTACTTCAACTACGCGAACATCGACAACTCCCTCGTGGTCACCGGCACCAGGGCTAACCCGCAGTGCGTCGTGGGCGCGCCCTGTGTACCGTGGAATATCTTCCAGGACGGCGGCGTGACTCCCGCCGCGCTTGCCTACCTCTACTCAAACGGCACCGGGGCGGGCAGCACCACGTTGCGCACCGCCCACGCGGACATCACCGGCGAGCTCGGTGAGTACGGGGTCAAGCTGCCCACAGCGAACGAAGGCTTCGGGATGAACGTCGGGTTCGAGCATCGCAACGAGAATGTGCAGTTCACACCCGATTCCATCGAGCAGACCGGACAGCTGGCGGGATTCGGCGGCGCGGCCGTGGCGATCAACAACAGCCTCGCCGTGGATGAGGAATTCATCGAGCTGCGCGCACCGCTGCTGCAGGACAAGCCCTTTTCCAAGGACCTGGTGTTCGGCACCGGATTCCGCCATTCGAACTACTCGGTGAGCGGCGGGGTGAACACCTACAAATTCGACCTGCAGTGGGCGCCGCTCCAGGATCTGCGCTTCCGCGGCTCGTACCAGCGAGCGATCCGCGCTCCGAGCATCATCGAGCTGTATAACCCGCAGCTGCTGGGCTTGATCCAGTTCGGCAACGATCCGTGCGCTCCGCCGGTGCAGGCGGGGGTCACCCTGGCGCAGTGCCTGCACACGGTGCCGGCATCCCAGGCGGCAGCCTTCACCACGGCTTTCAACAACGGCACCATTCCGCAAGCCGTCGCCGGGCAGCTGGGCCAGGTGCAGGGCGGAAATCCGCTGCTGCAGCCTGAGAAGGCGAAGTCGTACTCGTTCGGGCTGCTGTTTGCGCCGCAGGCCGTTCCGAGTCTGACGGGCAGCGTCGACTTCTGGCAGATCCGTCTCGACCAGGCCGTCGGCCCCCTCCCGGCTTCGGTGGCCTTGGCGCAGTGTCTGGCGACGGGTAACCCGACCTACTGCGCGCTGATTGTCCGGGACCGGTTCTTCGGACTGTCGGGGGCCACGATCGCCGGCGGCGGCTACTTCGTCCAGACAAGTCAGAACATCGGTTCCGGTCTCACCAGCGGCATCGATCTGCAGTCGAGTTACAAGGTCGGGCTGGGGCACGTGGGCTCGCTGGTTTGGGCTATCAACGGCGTGTACCTGCTGCATGCCACGACTCAGCCGATCGCCGGCGGGCCTCAGTACGATTGCGCCGGTCTGTTCGGACTCACCTGCCAGACGGTCAACCCGCGCTGGCGGCACAATCTGCGCGCCACCTGGGAGATGCCGTGGAACGTGGATGCTTCGCTCAACTGGCGCTTCATCGGCAAGGTGGGCAACGATAACAACGATCCGCAGACGCAGCTGCACCTCGTGGCGTACCAGGGGTTGTTCGACCAGGACCTGCAGCAGATCCCCAACATCAGCTATATCGATCTGTCCTTCGGCTACCAGGGCTGGAAGGGCGTCGACATACGCGGTGGGGTGAACAATCTGTTCGACCGGAATCCGCCGCTCGTTCCGCTTACCATTCAACCCGGAGGCGCACCGAACACCTACGGCAGTTACGAGGCGCTCGGTCGTCAGCTCTACCTGGCGCTCAGCGTGAAGTTCTAGGTCCATCGACCCCGCAATCTCCCAGCCAGATCAGCCAGTTGCGGAACCGCGAGGCCGGCACGAGCCATCGCGACGGCGGCCCACGCGACACGATACGCGCCCCCCCACGTGCCGTCCGGCTTGGATCATAATGCGCGTCGATGGAGACGGCGGCCGAGCAATGCGACGTGGCAGTGATCGGCGGCGGCCCGGCCGGCAGCACCGCCGCCGCCCTTCTGGCCCGCCGGGGCTATCGCGTGATAGCGCTGGAGAAGGCGCATCATCCGCGCTTCCACATCGGCGAGTCGCTGCTGCCGATGAATCTGCCCATATTCGAGCGGCTCGGCGTGCTGGAGAAGGTACGCGCGCTGGGCGTGTACAAGCGCGGCGCGGATTTCGAGGCCGACAACGAGCAGGGCTACAACACCTTCGCCTTCGATCGTGCGATCGGCAACAGTCCGCCGCACGCCTATCAGGTGTGGCGGCAGGACTTCGACAGGATGCTGTTCGCGCACGCGCGCGAGTGCGGTGCGAGCGCGCGCGAGGGTCATGAGGCGCTGAACATCGAGCAGCGGGGTCCGCGTGACACTCGACTCGATGTGCGCACCGATGACGGCGGCAGTTATCGGCTGCAGGCGCGCTACCTGGTCGATGCCAGCGGCCGCGATACCTTCCTGGCAGCGAAAAAAAAGCTGCGCCGCAAGAACAACCGGCATCAGAGCGCGGCGATCTTCGGCCACTTCCGCGGCGCGGATGCGCGAGCGGGCGAGGACGCGGGCAACATCAGCATGTACAGGTTCGAGCATGGCTGGATGTGGATGATTCCGCTGCCCGCGGGTGTGATGAGCGTGGGCGCGGTGTGCTGGCCGGACTACCTCAAGCAGCGCAAAGGTCGCACGCTCGAGTTCCTGCTCGACACTCTCAAGCGCAACCCCGCACTGTGGCAGCGTGTCAGAGGGGCCGAGCTGATCGGCAACGAGGTGCGCGTCACCGGCAACTACTCCTATGACTCGAAGCAGATGGGCGGGCCGGGCTGGGTACTGGTCGGTGACGCGTTCGCATTCATCGATCCGGTGTTCTCCTCCGGCGTTTATCTGGCGATGAGCGGCGCGGAACGGGCGGCGGCAGTGGTGGATGCCGCGTTGCGCGAGCCAGCCACCGAATTGCGGCTGTTGCGCAAGCTGGAAAAGCGCCAGCGCACGGGCATGGAGCGATTCTCGTTCTTTATCTACCGCTTCAATGGGCCCATCATGCGCCAGATGTTCAGTCATCCGAACAATACCTGGCAGTTGGAGCAGAGCGTGATCTCCATGCTCGCTGGCGACCTGTTCGATACGCCGAAGGTGCTGAGGCGCCTGCGACTGTTCAAGCTGGTCTATGCCATCAACGGCCTGCGGGACTGGAGGAGGTGGCGCGCCGGGCACGCCTATCGGCTGGCGCAGGCGCGCGCGCAGTTCACCGGCGGCAACACCCCGTTGGACCGGTGCTGAAGCGCGTTCATTTGCCTGCAGAGCTCAGCGTCGACCTGAACACCACCCCGTCCTTCATCACGAATCCCACGTTCTTCAGTACATTGACATCCTCGAGCGGATCGCTCGCCACCGCGATCAGGTCCGCGTACGCTCCGGGCGCCACCACGCCCAGCTCGGCGCGCTTGCCGAGCAGCTCCGCGGCCCGCGACGTGGCGGACTGAATCGCCTGCATCGGTGTCATCCCGAACTCGACCTCGCGGGCAAATTCCTGGGCGATCGGATCGGACCACACGAAGCCGCCGACGTCGGTTCCGAAGGCTATCCTGACGCCGGCCCGTAACGCCTTCTGGAACGAGACGCCATGGACGGCGACGCGCTTGCGGTCGCGGATTCCGGTCGGCGTGTCCGGCGGATCGTGATCGTAATAGTAGACAGCCAGCGTGGGTACGTACCACGTGCCTTGTTTGATCATCTGCGCGATCTGCGCGTCGGTGAGCTCCAGACCATGCTCGATGGAGTCGCAACCGCCATCCAGGGCTCGCTGCAGGCCCGGCCCGTTATAGGCGTGGCAGGCGACCTTGCGGCGCCATCCGTGCGCCTCGTCCACGATGGCCTTGAGCTCCTCGACCGTCAGGGTGGGTTGTGAAACGAGCGCACCCTGCTCATCGACCCAGGAGCGGTGCGTCATGTACACCTTGATCCAGTCCGCGCCGTGATCCAGCTGCTCGCGCGCGGCCTTGCGCGCCTCGACGGGGCCGTCGATCAGCTGCGCTCCTTTCGGCACCACGAGCTCGGGCGCATACCCTTCCAGCACGTAGCCACCGGTCGTCGAGATCGAGCGCGTCGCTACGAACATTCGCGGGCCCGGAATGTAGCCCTCGTTGATCGCCTGTTTGATGCCGACGTCGCCATATCCCGCGCCCTCGGTCTCGACATCGCGAATCGTCGTGAACCCCTGTTCCAGCGCACGCCGCGCTGCCACGATCGCGCGCGCTGCGCGGTAGGAGGCAGGGAACTTCAGCAATTGCACATCGTAGCCGCCGGCCGCAGGTACCTCGCCCTGCAGGAAGATATGAGTGTGACAATCGATGAGACCCGGAAGAACGGTGGCGGCGCCCAGCTCGATCACCTGTGCCCCTGACGGCGGCGGATGCGTCCCCGCCGTGTACACGTCGAGGATACGGTTGCCGCGGATCACGATCTCCGCATTTCGCAGCGGCCGTGTACTGGTGCCATCTATGAGCGATCCGGCTCGGACAATCACCGTGGGTGTCGCTATGTTGGCGGCTGGCGTCGCGGTGGGATCATGCGCGATGCACAGGCGTGCGAGGCATAAGGCGATGGCGCCGAGGCAACCCATGGGACGCATCTGGAGACTCCCCTCATCCTGGAGTGGCCGCTTCCGGCAGCGGGCCCGCTTTGGAGTGGCCCCATGATGCCTGCCGGCAGGGTATTCGCAAAGCATTGCCGCGCCCACTTGCGCCGGCCCGCCGGGCGCACGTCTAATTGCGGCGGCAAACCGGGGAGACCTCGATGCACAAGGCGCCAGCTGTCGCCGCCGCAACTGTGCTGCTCATCGCAGGCGCGAGCGCGCGAGCGCAGCCGCCCTCCGCAGAGCAGCGCTTCCGCGAGCTGTACAAGGAGCTGGTCGAGACGAACACCAGTCTGTCCGCCGGCAGTTGCACGCTGGCCGCCGAGCGCATGGCGGCGCGCCTCAAGGCCGCCGGGTACACCGACGACGAGCTGCACTTGTTCACCGCACCCGGGCATCCGAAGGAAGGCGGCCTGGTCGCGGTTTATCCTGGGCGCAACGCGAAGCTCAAGGCGATTCTGCTGCTGGCGCACCTCGATGTGGTCGAGGCGAAGCGCGAAGACTGGACGCGCGATCCGTTCACGCTCGTGGAAGAGAACGGCAATTTCTACGCGCGCGGGGCCGTGGACGACAAGGCCGAGGGCGCAATATGGGTCGACACGCTGGTTCGCTTCCGCGAACAGAACTACCGACCGTTGCGCACGGTGAAACTCGCGCTCACCTGCGGTGAAGAGACCTCGGGCGCCCTGAACGGCGCCCAGTGGCTCACCCAGAACCGCCGCGACCTCATCGACGCGGCGTTTGCAATCAACGAGGGAGCGCGGGGCGAGCTCGACGCCGGGGGACACCGGGTTGCCCTGGAAGTCCAGGCGGGCGAGAAGACCTCGCAGAACTACCGTCTCGAGGTCACCAATTCCGGAGGGCACAGCTCGCTGCCGGTGAAAGACAACGCCATCTATCGACTCGCGGGCGCCCTGAAGAAGATCGAGGCCTACACTTTCCCGCCGCAGTTCACCGACGGCAACCGCGCGTACTTCACTGGCATGGCGAAGATACAAGCGGCCCAGGGCCAAGCGGCCCTTGCCAGCGCCATGCAGGCATTGGTGCGCGATCCGGCCGATGCGCAGGCGATCGGGCTGGTGTCCGCGAAGGACCCGGGCTGGAATGCGACCTTGCGCACGACCTGCGTCGCCACCATGCTGGAGGCCGGACACGCGACCAACGCCCTGCCGCAGCGGGCGCGGGCGAACATCAACTGCCGCATCTTCCCTGGCGTCACGCAGGAGACGGTGCGTGCGAGGCTCGAAGAGCTGGTGGCCGACCCGGCGGTCAAGGTGACGACGCTCGAGACGCGAGGGCCGAGCTCCCCGCCCCCGCCGCTGACGCGCGAGATCCTGGCACCCATCGAGAAGCTCGCGGCACAGTTCTGGCCGGGCGTGCCGGTGCTGCCGATCCTGCAGCCCGGCGCGACCGACGGCCAATTCCTGAACGCGGCCGGCATCCCGACCTACGGCATCGAGCCGCTATTCCTGGGCCCGGATTTCGGCCACATCCATGGCCTCAACGAGTACGTCGGCGTCAAGTCGCTGCTGGAGTGTCGCGACTTCCTGTACCGCCTGGTGAGGGTCTACGCGGATCGGAAATGAGGCCAACGCATCTGACCCGGGCCGCCCGGCAGCGCCTCCGGCGGGCGCTCATCCGCGCACGTAACTCCCGGGCGCATCCTCGAGCGCACGGTGCTGGGCGCCGGCAGCGGCGCGCAGGGTGCCGGCGGGTTGTCGCTTCGCGGTGGAATGCTCGATGAGCCAGTGCTGCCAGGCGGGCCACCACGAGCCCTCCAGCGGCGGCGCGCTCTTCAACCACTCATCCGGCGACAGCCTGGCGGTGGCGTTGGACCAGGTGAGCATGCGGTGCCGGCGCCGCGGGTGCACCGGCCCGCTGACGATGCCGGCGTTGTGGCCGCCGCTCGTCAGGAGAAAGGTGTAGTCGGCGCTGCGCGTCAGATCGCGCACCTTGTACACCGAGCGCCATGGCGCCACATGGTCGGTCTCGGTTCCGACCACGAACATGGGCGCACGCAGGCAGGACAGATCGATCCTCTCGCCCCTCACGGTGAACTCACCGCGCGCCAGCTCGTTCTTCAGGTACAGCCGCTCCAGATACTCGCTGTGCATGCGCCAGGGCATGCGCGTGCCGTCGGCATTCCAGGCCATGAGGTCGTTGAGCTTGGGGCGCTCGCCACGCATGTACTGATCGACCGCCGGCTTCCACAGCAGGTCGCGCGAGCGCAGCAGGGCGAATGCCGCGCCCATGCGTTCGCTCTCCAGCACGCCGGATTTCTGCATCATCGCCTCGAGCATGGCGATCTGGCTGGGCGTGATGAACACCGACAGCTCTCCGGGTGCGCTGAAGTCGGTCTGGGCGGCGAGCAGGGTCAACGAGGCGAACGGCGCCTCGCCCGCCTGGGTGAGCGCCGCCGCGGCGATCGCCAGCAGCGTGCCGCCGATGCAGTAGCCGACCGCGTGCACCGGGTGCTGCGGGATGAGGCGGCGCACCTGCGCCAGCGCATCGAGAAACCCGAGCTGCAGATAGTCGTCCATGCCCAGCTCGCGGTCGGCGGCACCCGGGTTCTTCCAGGAGATCATGAATACCGTGTGACCTTTCTCGACCAGGTAGCGCACCAGAGAATTGCGCGGCGACAGGTCGAGGATGTAGTACTTCATGATCCAGGCCGGGGTGATCAGGATGGGCTCGGCGTACACCTCGGGCGTCTGCGGCGCGTACTGCAGCAGCTCGATGAGCCGGTTGCGGAAGACCACCTTGCCGGGCGTCACCGCCACCTCCTTGCCCACCTCGAACTGCTCGGTTCCGGCCGCTCGAGCGCCGCTCACCGCACGCTGCGCGTCCTCGAGCCAGTGCTTCAGTCCACGGATGAGATTGTGGCCCGATTCCGCGGCGGTCCTGTTGAGCAGCTCGGGATTGGTTTGCAGGAAATTCGCCGGCGAGGCGGCTTCCAGCAGCAGCCGTCCGGCGAAGTTCAGGCGCGACTGCTGCGCGTCGGCGGCCGCCGGCGGGGCCAGTGCCTGTTGCCACCAGGAGGCCCAGTTGGCGTACGTGCGCGCGTAGGCGTTGAAGGGCCACACGTTCCAGGCGGCGTCGCTGAACCCCAGCTCTTCATGCCCCGGGGCCAGTGGCGTGCCGCCGGCGGCGCTCGCCATGAACTGCCAGCTGTCGAGGATTTTCTCGTAGGCGCTGCGCGCCAGCTGCACCTGGCGCGGCGGTTGAGTGGCGAGCTTCAGGTACCACTCCCACCAGGCGTTGAGGTAGTCATCCGGAGCGAGCCCTCCGGTGAGCGCGGCGAGCTGGGCGCGCAGGTGGCGCTCGATCTGCGCCTTCAGGGGCGCTTTCACGCCCTCGGCAGGCCGGGGAGCCTCGCGTGCGTCGGCGCGGGTGCGCGCCTGCGGCGCTGCCCGGCGTCTGCGCGCCCGGGCTTTCTTCTTCGCATGGACACTCAAGGCGGTCTCCCCGGAAGTCACACCCGGGAGCGTGCGCCCCCGGGTGTGGGATACCGCAAGATATCAGGCCGCTTTGCGCGCCGGCACTGCCTTCGCGGCGATTTCGCTGCCCAGCTGGGTGAAGCGGCTCTGGATCTCGGACGTGACCGTCGCGAACTCCTCGGCACGCGCACGCAGCTTGTCCACGAACTGGGTGGTGAGCTCGGCGTGCTTGTTCATCAGCTCGGTGGGGTTGGTCGCGCTGAACGCAACGTTCACACGCGCCAGGCCGCTCTCCAGCACATCGCCGGCGACGGCGTACTGCAGCCGCGCCAGGCGCTCGAGGGTCTTGAAGCCTTCCTGCTGCGCCTTCAGAACGGGCGCGAACGCCTCACGGGCCGCGGCAATCATCGTGTTGGGGTCGAAAGTCCGGTCGATCATGGTCGTCTCTCCTGTGCGGGTGGGTCTCCAATGGGGAGCATCGTACCACAGTTTGTATGCACTGCAAGAGAAATATTGTCCTCTCGGATCGATTCGACTACTGCGCACTTAAGCTATTAATATCTACATATAATATAGCAATAAAGCGATGATCAAAGTTTCCGTTTATGGGGTAGTATTTTTGCGATGCACATACACACGAGGATGATCACATGCGCAGCCCGGCGTCGACCTCGAGGCAGCGCCCGGTGAACAGCTCGTTCTCGAATATGAAGCCGACCGCGTGGGCGATCTCCTGCGGCTCGCCCAGGCGCCCGAGCGGTATGGGTGAGGTCATCTTCGCCAGCGCCTCGGGCTTCATGCTCTCGACCATGGGGGTGCGAATGAAGCCCGGGGCGACCGCGCCGACGCGGATGCCGTAGCGCGCCAGCTCCTTCGCCCACACCACGGTCATCGCCGCGACGCCCGCCTTGGCGGCGGTGTAGTTGGTCTGCCCGACATTGCCGGCCCGCGAGATACTCGAGAGGTTCACGATCACGCCGCCGACCGCGCGTTGGATCATGCGCTGCGCCGCTTCGCGCGCGCACAGGAACACCCCGGTGAGATTCACGTCGATGACCGCCTGCCACTGCGCGAGCGTCATCTTGCCGACCACCTGACCGTCCTTCACCTTGACGAGCAGTGCATCGCGCACGATGCCGGCATTGTTGATGAGGCCGTCGAGGCGCCCGAAATCCGCCGTCACCTGATCGAGCGCGCCCACCACGCTGTCCTCGTTGGCGACATCGGCGAGGTAGCTGCGTGCCACCACGCCCACCTCGCTACAGCGGGCGCAGCTCTCGGCCAGGTCTTCGGCGTTGGTGTCCAGCAGGGCAAGACTGGCGCCCTTGCGGGCGAAGTGCAGGGCGAGCGAGCGGCCGATGCCGCGCCCGGCTCCGGTGACGAGAATGGTTTTGCCGCGAACATCCACGGGCGGGTCACTCCTGCTGGGATACGAGGGGGAGACTGCGGGCGCCAAGTGCTCGTGCGCGATGCGCGCTTCAGCCGCGACGCTTGCCGGAATCGGGTTTGGATGGCGCGGGGCCGCCGGCGGGCGCGGCGCCGCCGGCGGGCGTGGCGCTCGGGGTGAAGGCCGACAGCATCGATGCCTGCATCTTGGCCCACATTTCCATGTTCTGGCGCGCCATCTCCGCGATCGGCGCCATGGGTGTCTCGAGCGCCTTGGCCATCTCGGCCTGCATGAGATTCTGTTGGCGCAGCAGCCCGCCGATGCTCTGCTCCAGGTACGACGTCAGCATCTGCTGGATCGGATTGCCGTAGAAGCGAATGATGGCCTCGAGCAGCTGCAGGCTCAGCACCGGGGTTCCGAACTGCTCCTGGCTGGCGATGATCTGCAGCAGGACGCTGCGCGTGATGTCGGCGCCGCTCTTGTCGTCCACCACCTTGATCCGCTGGCCGCCCGCGATCAGCTTGCGCAGGTCATCGAGGGTGACGTGGCGGCTGTCCTGCGCGTCGTACAGACGCCGGTTGGCGTATTTGCGTATCAGGCGCTCTTCGGCCATGTTTGCGGTCTTTCAGCCGGCCGCGCGGGCGCGAGCCCCAGGGCGCGGGCGGCAGTCTCGACGCCGGGGATGGTAGTCCCGCTGTATGCAGCGCACAATGACGGTCTTCACGGTTCTAGTCCCCGAGTGCCCTGGTAAAAAAGCGGCTTTTCACTGCTCGCCCCTGCCTACCGCCTGAGGGCGTCATCGTCCCTGCGACCTGGTTTTCGGCAGCGCATACAACATGGAAACACCCTTCACCTATGCCGCCTTCAAGCCCGACGCGGCCTTTGCCGGCGCCGCGGAGCGCTTCCTTGAGCTCCTGAGGAGCTTTGGCATGCCCGGGGCAGGCGCGGCGGGCGCGGGCCGGGACTGGTCCTCGCTCGCAGCTCCGCTCGCCGGGCAGTTCGAGCAATGGCTCAAGACCTCCCAGTCGGCCGGTCCCTGGTTCGCCGCCGCCAACGCCGCAGCGTCGGGTCCTGGCGCGGGAGTCGGTGCCGCCCAGGCGGGGTTCTTCGGCCCGTTGCCGCTCGGCGCGGGGGCCGCCCCGCAACAGGACGCGCAACGCACCTGGGACCTGGTCGCGCGGCTTGCGCAGTTGCAGGGACAGCTCGCCTCGCACTGGAGCGAGATCGCCGGCACCGCCGCGCGGCGCTTCGTCGCGCGCCTCGGTGCGATGGCGGGCGGCGCGCCGTCGCTCGACAACGCGCTCAAGCTCTATGAGCTGTGGGTGAGTTGCGCCGAGGAGAGCTACGCCGCGACGGTCCGCAAGGATGACTTCTGCCGCCTGCAGGCGGAGCTTGCGAACACTTCGGCGGCGCTGCTGGTGGAGCAGCGCCGGCACGCCGAGACGCTGGTACGCGCCTTCGGACTGCCGAGCCGCAACGAAGTGGACGCGCTCTACGCGCAGCTGAAGGATCTGCGCCGGCAGCTCGCCGAGCTCGCCGAGGCGGCGCGCTCCAGGGGGGCGGGCGCGCCGCGCCCCGCGCGGCCGGCGGGCACAGGGCGTCGCAAGCGCCCGCGCAAGGCGCGCGCTTGAGGCCGTTCGCCCCCGACGCCGAGGCGGTGTTTGCGGAACTCACGCTGCGGATCGCGCAGACCCTGACGCGGCTGCGCGAGGTGCAGGGCGTCACCGTGGGCTGCTCGGCGAAGCGCGCCGTGTGGAGCTGCGGCAGGACGACTCTGTATCAGTACCTGCCGCTGGCGGAGGCGCCGCCGCGCGCCGCAGGCAGGCCGGTGCTCATCTGCTTTGCGCTGGTGAACCGCCC
>WNEL01001257.1_pt1 | contig 11159 bp, 11 predicted proteins | sample 5399991 | NCBI WGS metagenome assembly WNEL01 (sample SAMN13153325, study PRJNA577476) | soil metagenome | isolation source: 20 cm grassland meadow soil pre-rain plot 2 | place: USA:California | collected 2015-09-08
TGCAGCGGCACGTTGACGCCCGCCATTCGGCCGACATCGCGCCCCCACAAACCCGCGCAGTTGACGACCACCTCACACGCGACGCCGCCGGAATCGGTGCTCACGCCGGTCGCGGCGCCGCGCTCGCGGTGGATGGCGGTGACGGTCACGTTCTCGACGATCGTGGCACCGCCCTGTCGCGCTCCCTTGGCGAGGGCCAGCGTGGTGTCGATGGGGTTCGTGCGCCCATCGCGCGGGATCCAGACGGCGCCCGCCAGGTCGTCGGTGCGCATCAGCGGCCAGAGACGCCCGGCCTCACGCGGCGAGATCAGCTCGACATCCACGCCGAAGCACTTCGCCATGGAGGCGCCGCGCTTGAGCTCGATCATGCGCTCGGCCGTTCGCGCGACGCTGATGCTGCCCGAGCGCCGGAAGCCCGTGGCCTGTCCCGTCTCCGCCTCGAGCTGCTCGTAGAGCACGGCGCCGTAGCTCGCCAGGCGCGTGAGGTTGTGGCTGGAGCGAAGCTGGCCGACGAGACCCGCGGCGTGCCAGGTGGTGCCGCACGAGAGCTGGCGACGCTCGAGCACGAGAACGTCGCGCCACCCGAGCTTGGTCAGGTGATACGCGACGCTGCAGCCGACGATGCCGCTGCCGATGATGACGACGCGCGCGTGCGACGGGATCGGCCCGGCCATCGCCGGACCATAGCACACCCGCTCGGAGGCTCAGGCGGCGCGGTCTCGTCGGATGGCGGCCGGCGTCACCTCGGCAATCACGTCGAGATGCTCGCGCTCGCGAAACCACGACAGCACCACGAGACCGGCGCCCACGAGCACGCCGAGCACGATCAGTCCGCCGATCAGCGCGAACGCCATCAGATCCGGCGTGGCCATGCGACACCCCCGACCGCGGCCCAGCTCCGCCGCAGTTTGCTTGGGGCGGCGGTATTGCATGATGCGGGCCGTCGGCCGCGGTTTGGGCGGCCGCGACGCGCGGGGTCAGCGGGCCAGCGCCTCCCAGACCGCTTCCGCGGGATGCTTGGCACGCCGCGCGGTGAGGTGCTCGATCTGCTGGCGGCAAGAGATGCCGGGGGCGACGACCGTCGTGGCGGCGTCCGCCGCCTTGACAGCGGGGGCGAGACGGCGATTGCCGAGCGCGACGGAGAGGTCGTAGTGCTCGCGCTCGAACCCGAACGAGCCGGCCATGCCGCAGCAGCCGGAATCGATCTCGCTGACGTCGTAGCCGGCCCACTTCAGCGCGGCGACCGTCGGCGCGGTGCCGATCATCGCCTTCTGATGACAATGCCCGTGCAGCAGCGCGCGGCGGCGGCCGTCGGCGAAGCGCAGCGTCAGGCCGCGGTCGCGCTCGGCGAGCAAGAATTGCTCGAGCAGCACGCTGCGCTCGGCCACGACGCGCGCGTCGTCCGTGCGCAGCAGATCGACGGACTCGTCGCGCAGGGTGAGCAGGCACGACGGCTCGAGGCCCACGACGGCCACGCCGCGCCGCGCATACGGCGCCAGCCGTGCGACGTTCCAGGCCGCGTGCTCGCGCGCCTCGTCGAGCATGCCCTTGGAGATCAGCGGCCGCCCGCAGCACTTGCGATCGACCAGCACGACACGATAGCCCGCGCCCTCGAGCAGCCGCACGGCGGCCTGACCGATCTCCGGCGTGTTGTACGTCACGAACGTGTCGTGGAACAGCACGACCTCGCCGCGCGGGGCGGCCGCGGGCGGCGTGCGCCGCCGGAACCATTGCTCGAATGTCTCGGGCGCCAGCGCGGGCAGCGGTCGCCGACGATCGATGCCCGCCGTCTTCTCCAGCAGCCAGCGCACCGGCGGCAGCGCATTGATCGCGTTCGAGAGCCGCGGCGTGCGCGCGGCGAGCGCGCTCAGCTTCGCCACGCGGCCGAACATGCGATTGCGCAGCGGCAGGCCGTTGGCCTTGTAGTAGTGGTACAGGAACTCGTACTTCAGCTTGGCCATGTCCACGTTGGACGGGCACTCCGCCTTGCAGCCCTTGCACTCGAGGCAGAGGTCCATCACCTCGTAGAGGCGCGTGCCGGTGAACTCGGCGGCGGGCAGTCGGCCCGACAAGACCGCGCGCAGCGCGTTGGCGCGGCCGCGCGTGCTGTGCTCCTCGTCCTTCGTGATCATGTACGAGGGGCACATCGTCCCCTCGAGCTTCTTGCGGCACACGCCCACGCCGTTGCACATCTCGACGGACGCCGCGAAGCCGCCCTGAGCCGAGAAGTCGAGGAGCGTCTTCGGCTCCCACGTCTTGTAGGCGATGCCGTAGCGCAGGTTCTCGAGAATGCCCGGCGAGTCGACGATGTTGCCGGGGTTCATGCGATTGTCGGGATCGAACGCGTGCTTGAGGCGCCGGAACGCGCGCATCAGCGTGGGGCCGTACATCCGCTCGAGGAACGGGCTGCGCGCGCGGCCGTCGCCGTGCTCGCTCGAGATGGTGCCGCCGAACTCGAGCACCAGATCGGTGATCTCGTCGGCGATCGCCTTCACCTGCTCGAGCCCGCGCGGCGTCTTGAGGTCGATCACCGGCCGGATGTGCAGGCAACCGACCGAGCAGTGGCCGTAATAGGCGCCCGTGGTGTCGTGCTTGGCGAAGATGTCCGCGAAGCGCGGCACGAACTCCTTGAGATGCTTCGGCTCGACGCACGTGTCCTCGACGAAGGCGATCGGCTTCTTGTCGCCCTTCATGCCGAGCAGCAGGCCGAGGCCGGCCTTGCGCAGCTTCCAGATCGACTGCTGCTCGGCGAGATCGTAGGCCAGGTGCGCGGCATACCCGAAGCCCTGACGGGCGCGCCGCGCCTCGAGCGCCTCGATCTTGCTCTTGACCTCTCCTTCACTCTCGCCCGCGTATTCGACGATCAGGATCGCGCCGGGATCGCCCTGCACGAACGCCGCCCGTGCGCGCTGCTCGATATTGTTGCGCGCGAGGTCGAGGATCAGCTTGTCGGTGAGCTCGACGGCGTAGGGGCCGGTTTCGAGAATCGACTGCGAGGACTCCAGCGCCTCCTGGATGCTCGCGTAATGGATCACGTCCACCGCGGTCTTCTTGGGACGGCGCACCAGGCGCACCTTCGCCTCGAGCACGGTCAGCAGCGTGCCCTCGGAGCCGACGACCACGCGCGCCATGTTGATCGGAGCGCCGTTGAGCGGAGCGCCGTTGAGCGGAGCGCCGTTGAGCGGAGCCACGCGTTTCTCGCTCAGGCCACCCACGTCCTGATCCGGACTCGCGGACCCCGCTACAACAACCAGCTCGTTCAGGTTGTAGCCGGCCACGCGGCGCCAGTGCTTGGGATAGCGCGCGCGGATCTCGTCCGCGTACTCCGCGCGAATCGCCGCCACCTCGCGATAGATGCGCCCCTCGGAGCCGTCCAGCCGCATCTTGGCCTCGAACTCCGCCGGCGTCACGGTGCCGAACCGCACCCGCGTGCCGTCGGCCAGCAGGGCGTCCAGCTCGAGCACGTGTTCGACGGTCAGGCCGTACGCGATCGAGTGCGACCCACCGGAGTTGTTGCCGAGCATCCCGCCGAGCGTCGCGCGGTTGGACGTCGAGGTGTCGGGACCGAAGAGTAGACCGAGATCGCGGATCGCGTGATTGAGCTCGTCCTGCACGAGCCCCGGCTGCACGCGCGCCCACAGCTCCTCCGCGTTGACCTCGAGCACGCCGTTCATGTGCTGCGAGAAGTCGAGCACGAGCGCGCGGTTGACCGTCTGCCCGGTGAGCGAGGTGCCGCCGCCGCGCGGCAACAGCGCGACGTTCTGGCGGCGCGCGACGTCGAACGCGGCGATCACGTCGTCGGCGTCGCGCGGCGTGACGACGCCGATCGGCTCCACCTGATACATGGACGCGTCGGTCGAGTAGAGCAGCAGCGAGGCGGGATCGAACCTGACTGAGCCGCGCACGACGCGGCGCAGATCGCGCTCGAGGTCGTTCACCGGGCCATTATACTCGCGGCCTCGCGCACGCCCGCCTCGCCGGCGGAAGTCAGTGGCATGCAGGTTGCCTGTGCTTGACGCCGGCATGACGGTCAACGGTTCGGGAGCCCGTCCGTCCTTGCTCGCCGCCGAGCCGCGCGCGCCGCGCTACTGTCCCCACGACAGCGCCCGCGAGATCCGCATGTACATGCCGTACGGCGAGGCGAACGCCGTGCGACTGCGGCTCGTGCTCGCCGGCGATCCGCGCTGGCGGCACGTCTCCGCCATCTACCAGACTGCCAGGGGCTGGGCGTGGACGATTTGCAATGAGTGCACGGCCGCCGACCACCGTGAGGCCGTCGGAGAGTAGAATGACGGGGTGCGCGCCGCGGTCCTCGCTCTCGTCGCGCTGCTCTCGCTGACGTCTCCCCTCGCGGCCGCGCCGGCAGCGCCCGGATTCAAGGTTCGACTGCTCGACGGACGCTCGCTCGACTCGCGCGACCTCATCGGCAAGAAGATCCTCGTCCTGCGCTTCCAGGCCTCGTATTGCAAACCCTGCGCGCGCGAATCGGCGGCGCTCGGGCGGCTGACGGAGCGCTATCGCGAGCGCGGCGTCGAGGTGCTGGCCATCCACGTCCAGGACGCGACCAGCGACGTTCGCAAGTTCATGCGCGCGAACAAGGTCACCTACCCGGTCGCGCTCGATCCGAGGCTGACGATCGGCAATCGCTACGGCTTCAAGGGCACGCCGTACACGGTGGTCGTCGACCGTCAGGGCGAGATCGTCGCGCGCCTGCATGGCGTGTCGGTCGTGACGCGCCTGCCCCGCATCCTCGACGAGCTTTTGAAGAAAGAGACCCCGCCCGCCTAGAGCGATGTCCAGAAGAAGAGCAGCGTCGCGACCGTCATGATGCCGGTCGCGCTCCAGCCGAGGACGTTCAGCCACCGGTCGTTCACGCGCCGGCCCATGATCTTGCGGTTGTTGCCCACGAGCATCACGAGCACGAGCAGCGGTGCGGCGAGCAGCCCGTTGAGGACCGCCGAGAGGAACATCATGCGCACGGCGCTCACGTTCAGCGAGTCCAGCAGCGCGCCGGCCACGATCGCACCGCCGAGCACGGCATAGAAGCGGCGAGCGCGCCGGGGCGGAAGATCGAGCCCGGACCGCCAGCCGAAGACTTCGGCCACGGCGTACGACGCCGAGCCGGCGAGGATGGGAATGGCCAGGAGGCCGGTGCCGACGAGGCCGAGCGTGAAGAGCAGATAGGCCGCGTTGCCGGCCAGCGGCCGCAGCGCCTCGGCCGCCTGACGGCTGGTCTCGATGTCGACGCGGCCCGCACGATGAAGCGTCGCCGCGGCGGAGAGCATGATGAAGTACATGACCACGTTCGAGAAGACCATGCCGGTCACGACGTCGCGGCGCACGTCACGCAGCTCGTGATCGGTGGCGCCGTGGCGCTCGCGCACCGTGCGGCGCCCGAGCGCGCGCTCCTCCTCGACCTCCTGCGAGGCCTGCCAGAAGAAGAGGTACGGCGAGATCGTCGTGCCGAGGATCCCGACGAGCGTCGACACGAACGCGGCGTCGAGCGACAGCCGCGGCACCAGCGTGTCACGCAGCGCGTTCGCCCAGTTGGGATGCGCGAGAAACGCGGAGATCACGTACGCGAAGAGCACCGCGGTCAGCCACTTCAGCCAGAGGGCGAACGTGGCGTAGCTGGTGTAGATGGTGGCCGCGAGCACGAGCAGCCCGAACACCGGCACCCACAAGCCCGACGTCACGCCCGTGAGCGTCTCCGCGGCGTCCGCCATGCCGGCGAGATCCGCGGCGATGTTGAACACGTTGGCGACGAGCAGCAGCACGCACGCGGCATACAGGAACCAGCGCGGATAGTGCGCGCGCATCGCGCCGGCGAGGCCGCGGCCCGACACGACCCCGATGCGCGCGCAGATGAGCTGGATCGCCGCCATCAGCGGCAGGCTCACCACCGCCGTCCACAGCATCCCGGTTCCGAACGCGGCGCCGGCAACGGCATACGTCGTGACGCCGCTCGGATCGTCGTCGGCGGCGCCGGTCACGAGACCGGGGCCGAGCGTCCGGAAGTACCGAACGAGCGGGTTGTGGCTGTGCTTATCCGGCTCGGCGTTCGCGTTCATAGAGCACCAGCGCGGCGGCGCCGCGCATGGTGAGGCGCTTGTCGCCCGGCACGATCGTGATGCGCGTCGCCGCCAGGGCGCGCGCGAAAGCGTACTCGGCGGCGGCGGCCAGGATGCGCTTTTCCAGCGCGGCCAGGGACGCGGCCACGCCGCCCGTCACGACCACGACCTCCGGGTTGAGCCCGTTCACGATCGTCGCGAGCATCGCGCCGAGCGCGCGACACGCCTCGTCCACCACCGCCGTCGCGACGGCCTCACCGTCGGCGGCGGCGCGAAAGACGAGCTCGGCGGTGATCCGATCCGCCGCGCCGCCGGCAAGGGCGAGCAGCGGCGACTCGACATGGCCGGCGACGCGCGCCCTGGCGGCTTCCGCGATGCCGCGCCCGCTCGCATAGACCGCCAAACAGCCGCGCCCGCCGCACCAGCACGACGGACCGTCGAACTTCACCGGCGTGTGGCCGAACTCGCCCCCGAAGCCGGCGACGCCGCGCACCAGCCGGCCGTCGAGGATGACGCCGGCGCCGAATCCCGTACCCGGTGCGAGCACGACGAGTGAGCGCGCCCCGCGCCCGGCGCCGAACCGCCACTCGGCCAGCGCGAGCGCGTTGACGTCGTTGTCGACGACGACCGGCACGCCGAACCGCGTCGTGAGCCGCGCGCCGATCGGCTGTCCGACGAGATCGCCGGCGTGCGGAGCGGGCTCGCCGACGCGACCGGCCTCGACGTCGACGGGCCCGGGCGCGCCGACGCCGATGCCCGACACGGTCAGCCCTCGCGAAGCGAGCGCCGCGGTCACCGCGGCGATCAGCCGCTCGATCGTCACCAGCGTGCCGACCGCCGCCGCGTCGTGGGTCAGGATGCTTTCGTCGTGGAGGACCTCGCCCTCGGACGTCACGCCGCCGGCGGCGATCGTGGTCCCGCCAACGTCGACTCCGATTAGAACCGGCGTGGTCAGCTACAGCTCCGCGAACGTGCAGAGCGTGATGCCGAGCGCGGCGGCAGCGGCGCGCGCCGCGGGCGTGCCGAGGCCGACCATCTCGGTCTCGCGCTGGCGCCCGTAGCGGCTGTACGCGAGGTCGGCGTCGAACCAGCCGGGATGCGTCATGAACTCCGACACGCCCTCCGGGAGCGCACGCAACATGGTGAGCGTCGTCGCCGGCGACCAGTAGGCGCCGGGCCCCGACTCGCCGAAGAAGTGATCGGGTGTGCGCAGGCCGGCGGAGCGCGCGCGCGTGCGCGCGGCGTCGTCCTGGCTGCGCACGGGCACACCCAGCGCGCGCGCGAGGTGCACCACGACCTCACGAACCGGCGGATGCAGGCCGACGTGATGATGCGTGTCCAGGTGCGTCGGCGCGCGCCGGAACGTCTTTTGGAACTTCGCGACCTGCGCCTCGACCTCGGCGCGCACGTCGGCCGCGGCCGCGCGCGCCGCCGCGTGGCGTGCGTCGCGCACGAATCGCCGCTGGTCATCGACGAGCGAGCGCCCGCGGGTCAACGGCTTGCCGAGCGTGAGGTTCACGTGCAGCCCGACGCCGAGCCCGCTGTCGAGTAAGCGCGCGACGAGGGCGCGATCGAGGTCCGCGGTCACGAGCACGGTGGTGCTGGTGACGATGCCGTGGCGATGCGCGGCCAGGATGCCCTCGCTCACGCCGCGGGTCATCCCCCAGTCGTCGGCGTTCACGATCAGCCGCCGGCTCACCGCGCGCGGCCCTCGAGCAGCAGCCGCTCGACGGTGGCCGGCCGCCCCGCCGGCAACGTGGCCTCCCTGTCCATCGCGCGCAAGTGCGCCAGACGCTCGTAGCCGATGCGTGGAAACGCCTGGGTCTCGCGCGCGAGCACCGAGGGGACGAGACCCACGGCCTCGAGCTTCGCCAACGCCGTCTTGACTCCGAGGAAGTCGAAGATCGTGAACAGGAGACGGCCGCGGGGCGCCAGGTGCTCCGGCGCGCCGGCGATGATGCGATCGAGCAGCGCCCAGCCATCGGGACCGCCGTTGTCCGCGGCCGCCTGCGCATCCGCGCGGTCGGCGCCGGGCGGCGTCGGCATCTGCGGCGGGTTGCTGCAGACGACGTCGAAGCGCTCACCGGCCACCGGCGCGTAGCAGTCGCCGAGTCGCGCGTCGATGATCACGCCGTTGAGCGCGGCATTCGCGCGCACGGCGGCCACCGCCTCGGGCACGACGTCGGTCGCCACGACGGCGGCGCCCGCTTTCGCGGCGAGCACGGCGGCCAGCCCGAGCCCCGCGCCGAGCTCGAGCACGCGCTCGCCCGGACGTACGCTCAGGTGCCGGCAAAAGAAGCGCGAGCCCGCCTTGGGCGCCTGCACGCCGTCGGGGACGCGAAACAGGCAGTCGCGCCAGGCGTAGAAGAGGACGCCCTCGTCCACTACTTGCCCTGCACGCGCCGGAAATAGAGGCGCATCGCCTCCTTGAGCTGGGCCCGCGCGCCCGCGGACGTCTGCGCGTCCTCGAGCTGATCGATCTCGATGGCGAGCGGCACGCCCTCGCGCTTGACGCCGTCGAGCTCGGCCGTGAGCCCGCAGCGCTCGTCGGATTCCGTGAACACCAGCTTGGCGCGCTTGAACGAGCCGTCCTCGCGCGCGAGCTGATCGACGGTCTCGATCAGCATCCGCTTGATCGCGTCCTGCTCGGCGGCGGGAATCGTCGAGAACGCCGCCGTCAGCTCGACCTCGGCCATGTTGCTTCCTCCGCGCGTCAGCGCTCCTCGTACACCTTCAGGATATCGGCGTGGGTCTTCGCCGCGTTGGCGCGGATGGCGAACGAGATCGCCTCGCGCACCTCGTCCTCGCTCGCGCCGCTCTGCCTGGCGCCCGCCAGGTCGCGCTTCGCTCAGTGGGTGTTGCCGGCGGCGAGATTGGCGGCGAGATAGCAGAGGTAGGCGGTCTTGGCGTCGAGCGCGCCCTTCTTGTACTTCCACGACGCGATCACCTTTTCTTCGAGTGCGGCCATGGGCTTCTCCTTTTCCCCGCGACGTCCTGCGGCTCGCACTACCGCGCGAGAGCGAGCAGCAGCTTCGCGACGTCACCGGGCGCGGTCAGCATCGCATCGTGGCCGGTCTTGAGCTCGTGAAACTGCCACTTGCGGTCCTCGCGCAGCCGCTCGGCGAACTGGTCGAACGCGCCCGTCGCGGGGCTCGAACAGTAGATATACGCGCGCTTGAGTCGATCGCCGCCGGCGGCGGTCAGCGACTGCTCGAACGTCTTCAGCGGCTGCGGCACGAGCCGCCGCTGCAGCCACTCGCGGTCGCGCTGGCTCGTGATACCGAACCGCTCGGGTGCAAGCGGCGGAATGCGCCAGCCCTCGCCCTGCGTCCGTGCCGATTCACGCATGGCCTCCGCGCGTGGCCCCGCGTAGTCGAGCAACGACTTGCCCGTCTCGGGCACGAACGCGTCGAGGTACACGAGATGACCGAGCCGGTTCGCCGCGCGCGCCGCGACGCCCGTGATGACGAGGCCCGCATAGGAGTGGCCGACGAGGATGACGTTGCGCAGCTCCTCGGCCTCCAGCACCCCCACGACGTCCAGCACGTGCGTCTCGAGATCGATCTCGGGGCGCGCGAGATGCGCGCGCTCGCCGAGCCCCGTCAGCGTGGGTGCGTACACCTCGTGGGCGGCGTCGCGCAGCAGGCGGGCGACGCGTAGCCAGCACCAGCCGCCGTGCCATGCCCCGTGGACGAGGACGAACGTCGCCATGCCGTCGCGCTCAGTGACCGGCGGCCCAGGCCATACCGTACTGCTCGACGCCGGCCTCGAGCCCCTTGGGCGTGACGCGAATCGCGACGGGCCGCGCGAAGTTCAGCGTCGAGTACGTCTCGTCCTTCGGCACCACGGCGTGGCCGCGCCGCGCGAGGCCGGCCAGCACGGCGCTGCCCACGCGCGTGGAGACCAGCACGTCACCGCCTTCGGTGTGTAGCCGCGGCGTCTCCACCGCGTCTTGCAGCGAGCCACGGCCGTCGACGAGGCCGGCGAGAACTTGAGGGATCGCCGAAACGATCGCGCGGCCGCCCGGCGCGCCGACGGTGAGGTAGGGCGCGCCGCGCTTGAAGGCGAGCGCCGGCACCATGTTCGTGAGCACGCGCTTGCCGCCGGCAACCGAGTTGGCGCGCCCGCCCTCCGGGTCGAACCAGATCATGCCGTTGTTGAGCAGGATGCCGGTGCCCTTGACGACGACGCGCGAGCCCCAGAGCGAAACGGCGGTGTGCGTGAGCGAGACCATGTTGCGCTGGCGATCGATCGCGCCGATGTGCGTCGTGCAGTCGACCGCCTGCCCGGCACCCGGTCCGCGACGCGCAGGCGCCATGCGGCGCCGCTTGATCTCGGCGGCCACGTCGGCCGCGTACGGACGCGACACCAGCCGTGCCCACGGCGCGGTGACCACCGCGGGATCGCCGAGATGCTCGAAGCGATCCAGGAACGCCTGCTTGCACGCCATCGCCCTCACATGCAGCGCGTCGACCGAGGCGGTCGCCGCCTGCGCCGCCTTCGCCGGCGGAAACTCGGCGAGGATGTTCAGCATCTCGAGCGCCGTCGTCCCTCCCGTGGCCCCGGGCGAGAACGCGAGCTCGAGGCCGCGATACTGCCCGGTCAGCGCCGGGGTCACGCGCACCTCGTACTTGCCCAGATCCTCGCGCGTGATGAGCCCACCGCCGCTGACCATCTCCGCTTCGATCGCCTGGGCGATCGCGCCGCGGTAGAACGCGTCGGGCCCCTCCTTGGCGATGAGCGCCAGGCTCTCGGCGAGGTCCGGATAGCGCACGAGGTCGCCCGGCTGCATCGACGGCGGCCGGTAGATCGAGCGCCCGTGGCGGAGGTAGACGCGCGCGGTCTCGCGGAACGCGGTGAGCTCTTCGAGGTACTGCGCGTGCTTGAGCGCGAGGTACCAGTCGGGCACGACGCCGTCGCGCGCGATCTCGATGGCCGGCGCCAGCACGTCGTCGAGCGACATCGTGCCGTAGCGCTCCAGCGCCAGCGCGAGCCCGGCCACCGAGCCGGGCACCGCGACCGAGCGATGGCCGAAGACGTTGGCGTGGCCCTCGACGTTCGGCCACGGGAACAGCGCGTCGGAGACGC
>WNEL01001259.1_pt1 | contig 11154 bp, 7 predicted proteins | sample 5399991 | NCBI WGS metagenome assembly WNEL01 (sample SAMN13153325, study PRJNA577476) | soil metagenome | isolation source: 20 cm grassland meadow soil pre-rain plot 2 | place: USA:California | collected 2015-09-08
CTTCTACCAGCAGTCACCTACTCCGACTCCGACACCTACTCCCACGTCGACGCCATGCGCTGTCCACGCTTACATTTCGAATGCTGACAGCAACAACGTTTCGGTGATCGATACCTCCGATAATTCGGTCGTAGCCACCGTCGCGCTGGCGAATTCGCCTTACGGCGTAGCAATAACTCCGGATGACGCCCGCGCTTATGTCACTAACCCTACCGGAAACAGCGTCTCGGTCATCGACACGGCCACTAATACCGTGGTGGCCACGGTTTCGGTAGGAAATATCCCTTACGGCGTGGCGATAACTCCAGATGGCACCCGCGCCTATGTCACCAACAATCAAGACGACAGCGTCTCCGTCATCAACACCGCCACTAATACCGTGGTGGCCACCGTTGCGGTGGGGACCTTTCCTTACGGCGTAGCGATAAACGCGAACGGCAGTCGCGTCTATGTCGCGAACGAATTCAGTAGCGACGTCTCGGTTATCGACACCTCTACTAATACGGTGGTGGCCACTGTCGCGGTGGGCAATGCCCCTTACGGCGTGGCGATAACTCCGGATGGCGCCCGCGCCTACGTCGCCAACTTTACCAGCAACAACGTCTCGGTCATCGACACCTCCACTAATACGGTGGTGGCCACCGTCGCGGTAGGGAGTGCCCCTTTCGGTGTAGCGATCGCCCCGGACGGCACGCGTGCGTACGCCGCCAACGCTATCAGCAACAACGTCTCGGTCATCGATACCTCCACTAATACCGTAGTGGCCAGGGTCGCGGTAGGAAATGACCCCAGGCCGTTGGGCAATTTCATCGGCGCCTTGCAACAGTGCTCCATTCCTACTCCAACGCCAACGGCAACTCCGACAGCTACCCCAACGCCAACCGCAACTTCAACTCCGACGCCAACTGCAACACCGATCGTTACACCGACTCCGACTGCCACGCCGAGAACTCGCCCGACGCCTAGACCTCGTCCAACGCCACCGCCTTGTCCTACCCCGCGGCGTTAAGTTGCAAGCCAAGGGAATACAAAAGTCATGAATTCTGGTCCCGCCCGATTTGCCAACCGGCGGGACATTTCAATCAATTGCGTGGCATTGGGTTCCAGCCAATGTCCCATCGGCAGGATGCCCGATGCGACGAGCGCGTCCGAGCGCCAACTTGTGGGCCATCCACAAGCCGCGCGAACAGAATCGACTGGCGTACGCCAATCTATCCCTGTCGCTTGCAACATTGATAGCATCGGGCAAGGATCAGGATCGTGCATTTCAAAATCCGACATTTTTTTGTTCGCTTCATATCGAGCGGCCACCAATATGAATTCAATCAAACCACCAACAACGCAAAGTCCATATATGTCTAACCCTAAGACAAATATCCTCGCAATAATCCTCATTTTTTCCCTTATCTCATCCGTTTTTGGGCAATGATCTCCAGTTGATTCGGGGACGACCAGCAACCAGAACGGCGCTATTCTTCTTGATTCTGGAACCGGTTTTGTTGTGGGAGATACGGGCACGATTCTGAAGAGCACGGACGCCGGAGCGACCTGGGCGCCGCTTACATCGGGGACAAGCACCACGTTGCATGGCATTTATTTTCTTGATCCCAACGAAGGAATCGCTGTCGGCGATAACGCCAAAATTCTTCGCACGACTGATGGAGGTGCTGCATGGCAAAGCATTACCAGCGGCGTCGAAGATAGTCTTAGATCAGTCTCGTTTAGCGGGGTAAACGGAATTTGCGGAGGCGACTCGCAAACCATTCTGTACTCCACTGACTCAGGAACATCGTGGCAGATCAGTCAGAGCGGATTCTTTGGCGGCGGATTTCCCGGCGCTCAGATGCTGAGTGCGACTACTGGGTTTGTCGCGGGACAGAATTCGATTTTTCAAGCGTTGGTTGGCAAGACGACTGATGGCGGAGCCAGTTGGGCTTAACGCCAACAGCAACAGCGACGCCGACCCCAACGCCTACTTCGACCGGTACTCCGAGCCCGACACCAATTGTGACACCTAGACCTACTCCAACACCTAGACCCAACCCAACGCCAAGACCGCGCCCTACTCTGCCGGGCTAAGGCGCAAGGTGACCCGCAAATCCGCAACGCCAAAATTATGAAAATCATGAATTCGAGAATGCCTTTGTTATTGTTGAGCCTTGCAGGTGTTTGCGCGGCGTGGATGGCTATCCAGACTGGGTATGCTCGAAGCCGCGCGCTAACCAGCACTTCAAACTATGTTGGCGCTCGCGCTGGCTCGTCGCGCGCCCGTTGGGTCTGGCAGAATCCTATCGCTCAGGGCAACACGCTCCATGGCGTGTCCTTCGTGGATGGTAACACGGGGACTGCTACCGGCGACAATGGAACCATCATCCGGACAACCGACGGCGGGAACAGCTGGGTCATTCAATCGAGCGGCACCACAAATACGTTGTACGGAGTTTCGTTTACCGACGTAAATCACGGGACAGCCGTTGGCGCTTTCGGGACAATCGTCAGGACTACCGATGGCGGTAACACGTGGTCTAGCCAAACTAGTGGAACGAGTAATGGCCTGCTTGCCGTTTCATTTACTGATCCCGACACCGGGAATGCCGTTGGCGAGAACGGAATAATCATCAGGACTACGGACGCTGGGAATACCTGGGTTAGCCAGACAAGCGGAACGACAAATAATCTCAATGCCGTTTCCTTTACCGATGCAAATAATGGGACCGCTGTAAGCTGGTATGGAATAATCCTCAGAACAACAGACGGAGGCGCTAACTGGGTTAGTCAGATCAGCGGAACCGAGAGTTTTCTCTACGGCGTTTCGTTCACGGACGCAAATAACGGAACAGCCGTTGGCGAGGGAGGCACAATTCTCAGAACAACCGATGGCGGATCGAACTGGATTGCGCAGACGAGCGGGACCACCAGTTTTCTTTGGAGCGTGTCTTTTACGGACACAGGCAACGGAACAGCCGTCGGTAGCGATGGAACCATCGTGCGAACGACCAATGGAGGAAATACCTGGCTTAGCCAGACGAGCGATACGACGAGCACTCTTATCGCAGTTTCATTTAGTGATGCAAATGCCGGCACAGCTGTGGGTAACTCGGGCACAATTGTTCGAACAACGAATGCCGGAGTAAACTGGGTTAGTCAATCAAGTACAGTGACGACGCAATCGCTGGAGGACGTTTCCTTTAGTGATGCAAACACGGGAACGGCCGTGGGTGACAATGGAACGATCCTTCGAACAACAAACGCGGGAAACACGTGGGTCAACCAGACAAGCGGAACCATCAACACGCTTCTGGGAGTTGCCTTTACCGATGCAAACAACGGCACTGCTGTGGGTGAGGTTGGCACAATCCTTAGAACAACTGATGGAGGGAACAACTGGGTCCCGCAGGTAAGCGGAACAGTCGAGGATCTCTGGGGTGTCTCTTTTACCGATGTAAATAATGGAACAGCAGTTGGATTTGATTTTAACACTGTTACAGGGCTAATTTTAAGAACAACAGATGGCGGAAGCACTTGGACAAGCCAATCAAACGGGGCCTCCAGTCCTCTTGTGGGGGTTTCCTTTACGGATGCTAATACCGGAACCGTTGTGGGCGGGGCTGGTGTAATTCTCAGGACTACAGACGGCGGAAACAACTGGGTACCGCAGGCAAGCGGTACAGAGTCTGATCTCACACGGGTCTCCTTTACCGACACCAACAATGGGACAGCTGTCGGTCAAGTTGGGACGATCCTTAGAACTACAGATGGCGGAAGTCATTGGGGGCCGCAACAAAGTGGAACGACCGGGTTGCTCGCCGGGGTTTCTTTTACCGATGCAAACCATGGAATCGCCGTCGGCGCGCTTGGAACCATCGTCAGAACCGCCGATGGAGGCAACACCTGGGAAAATGAGACGAGCGGAACAGGCTATGATCTTTCGCGAGTTTCCTTAAGCACGGCTGTGGGTTTTGCTGGCACAATCCTCAGAAGAGAGTTAGTTCCAAGACCAACTCCAACTCCGAGGCCCGTCCCAACACCAAGACCGCGCCCTACGCCGCCACGCTAACACGCGGTTTACTGGGATATGAGGGCGTGCGAGGTAAGGCGGAGCTAACCTGGTAACTTCCAGGAAATGATTAAAACCTCTCTCATAAGATCGGAACGGCCTGAGGGCAGGTCGTCTCCACTACTGCCCGTCGACGGATGTCGATGGAGCCGGGCTGCCCTCGGCCCGCAACAACCTGATGAAACTATTCATGAAATAAATCCGTAAACATGCCAACAAACATTATGAAAATAACAAACACCAGAATCCCGTTAACTATCCTTGGCCTTGCAGCTTCGTGCGGGCTCGTACTTGCTATCCATACTGGACAGGCTCGAAGTGGTACAGTGGCTACAGTTTCGAGCAAAATCCCAGGTGGCTCATCAAGTCCTCAGTGGCGCTGAAAAAATCCTCTTCCGCAGGGAAATAATCTTCGGGGCGCTTCCTTTGTGGATGCGAACACCGGCACCGTCGTTGGCGAAAATGGAACGATTGTGCGGACGACGGATGGCGGAAACAGCTGGACAATTCAAGCCAGTGGCACAACACAAACTTTGTGGGCTGTTTCCTTCACAGATGCAAATCACGGAACTGCTGTCGGCGAAGCCGGCACAATCGTTGGAACAACAGACGAAGGTGATCATTGGGTCACGCAGCCAAGTGGAACAACTTTTCAGCTTCGTGGAGTTTCGTTCAGTGACGCAAATAATGGAGCGGCTGTGGGTGACAGTGGCACCATTCTTAGAACCACTGACGGCGGAAACAGCTGGGTCCCTCAATCAAGCGGGACGGGGAATACATTGTTCGGTATTTCCTTCATCGATACGAACACGGCAACCGCGGTGGGCGGAGCCTGCGGAATCGGCGGCGAAAGCACTATCGTCAGAACAACAGATGGCGGCAACACATGGACGACCCAAGCAAACCCCGGAACGGTGTGTCTTTTCAAAGTTTCGTTTACCGATGGCAATACCGGAACCGCCGTCGGCGATGGAGGCGTGATTCTCAGAACGACCAATGGCGGTGATAGCTGGTCGCCTCAAACCAGCGGGACCACCAAGACCTTATATGGCGTCTCGTTCACCGACACGAATAATGGAACGATTTCCGGCTTCGCGTTGGGCGGCACCGGTATCATTCTTAGAACGACCGATGGTGGAAACAACTGGGTTGAACAAACCAACTACTCGCTACCACAAGGCGCAAGCGCGTTCTACGCCGTGTCCTTCACCGATGCGAACACGGGGACTATTGTCGGCGACGCTGGTATCGTTCTTCAAACAACCGATGGGGGCACGCAGTGGAACAGTCAGCCGACTGTGACCTTCAATTATTTGTACGGAGTTTCCTTTACCGATTCGAACACCGGAACTGCCGTGGGCTATGAGAATCCGGATGGCATGATCCTTAGGACAACCGATGGCGGTAACAGCTGGGTACGCCAAAACAGCGGAATAGGCGATCCATTTGCCGGCCTGAACTTTTTCGGTGTTCACTTCGTCAATTCCAACGTTGGAACCCTGGTAGGCCAGGAGGGCATCATCCTGAGGACAACTGATGGCGGCAACAACTGGGTGCAACAGACGACTGATACAACCGACTGGCTCTATGCTGTACACTTCAGCGATGAAAATCACGGCACAGCTGTCGGATTCCTCGAAGGAAAAATTCTCAGCACAACCGATGGTGGACAAAATTGGGCTACTCAAACAAGCCAGGCAACAGGCCTGTTGGGAGTTTATTTTACTGATACGAATACCGGGACGGTTGTTGGCAACGATGGTGTGATTTTGAGAACAACAGACGGTGGACAAAGTTGGACCCCGCAAACGAGCGGCACAACCAATCAGCTCCGAGCAGTTTGGTTTGCTGACACTAATACAGGCAGTGTTGTAAGTGATCAGGGCACCATTCTACGAACGACAGATGGCGGGCAGACCTGGGTTAGCCAGACTAGCGGTGTCTCAGAGATCCTTCTAGGAGTTCCTTTACGGATGCCTCCAATGGAACAGCGTTTGGACAACTGGGCACAATCGTGAGGACAACCGACGGCGGCGCGACCTGGGCGCGCCAGGAAAGCGGAACAAACCAGGACCTCTATAACGTTTCCTTTACTGAGACCAACACTGGAAACGCGGTAGGAGGTTTTGGCGCTATTCTCAGAACGACCGCTGAGGGTCCTACACCAACTCCGACACCGACAGGGACTCCCACGGTCACTCCAACACCTAGTGCTACGCCTAGAGTTACACCGAGGCCGCGTCCGACTCCGCATCCTCGCCCGACAGCACCGTGATAGGTCTTGGGCGAGTTAAATAGAGCCGTTCTCATCTGTAGCCACGGCCCTGTGGACCATCGCTCTAATGTGAAAAGGAAAGCCCCCGCCGGACCCCCCATTGGCCGGTGGCTACAACATTTATGAATTCGTCGCAGAACTTGATTCTAGGGCGCAGACTAGCCTGGCGGCTCCATGATCTGCCTTTTTCGTGCAGGTAATAGTTGTGTTACCTTTTGGTGTTGGAAGTCAGCGAGGGTCCGGTCTTCGGACAACGATTTTTGCTTGACATCTTCCGAATCTCCTGCGCAGCATCGCGGGCTGAACTAGATCGCAGAGCGTCCGCTGCGGTTGGTGTCGATATAAACGAAATCACGACACCGGCGAGTGGAAAGAAGGAGTAGAACCATGAAACGATTAAATGCAGCCATACGATTTGCTTGTTTGCTGGCGACGACGTTTGCGATGGTATTTTTCTCGCGAGCTGAATCGAGCAACAAGCAGAAACAAACCTCCGCTCACGCAATCCATATTGTAGATCAAAACGGCAGGCCAGCAGTGAGCGGCGTCCCATCGGGCGGCGGTCAGATTTTCGATGTGGCAGTGGGGAAGGGTGGCGATGTGTTTGTGCCTGACACGGTCAACATCTTCGTGGGCAACACGGTGCGCTGGACATGGGCCGAGGACGGCCACAGTGTCACCAGCGGCGATCCCTGCACGCCGGATGAACAGTTTTGTTCTCCTGACGATACGAACTGCGACCAGGGAATCCTTTCCAACCTTGGGACGGTGTACGAGCACACTTTTGACCAAGCCGGCAGCTATAATTACTTCTGCTTCGCGCACTGCGCTCTTGGCATGACTGGAGTGGTCAATGTCATCTCGCCTTCGGATACCGTACTTTACGGCTCTACCGGCGGCGATAATGCTGCCGGTGGCGGGCGGCTCTGGCTGATTGACGTCACAACACAGAGTGCATCCCTTATCGGGGACACTGGTTTCGATCGTCTCGGCGGCATTGCGTTTGATAGCAACGGCACCCTTTATGGTGTTTCCGGAGGAGCCACTCACCCCCCAAGCACTTTTTTGATCATCGACCCGACGAATGGTCAGGCGACTGTCATCGCACCGATCTCTGATTCCAGCCAGGGTGTTGACGGGCTCCGATTCAACTCACAGGACGTCCTTTATGGAGCCTCGTGGGACAATAGCGTAAGTGTCGGCAAGCTCCTGACAATCGATCCCTCGAACGGGAACGTCCTCACGTCGCTGACGTTGGTGGGCGACGGGGACTCGTTCTGTGCCGGAATCGCTTTCGATCCTTTGGGCCTCTTGTATGGTTCGCGCGGAAACGGCTCACGAGACGAAGATATTGATTTGATTGATCAAGTCACCGGTGTGTTGACACCGCTTGGACCGTTGGAAACCATAATCTCGGATGTCGCGTTCGCTCCTGACGGTACCCTCTATGGCAGCTCTCCTACCGGAGATCTCTACTCGATCGATCCGATCACTGGAACCAAGACGCTCTTGTTTAACACAGGTATTGCACAATTGTCCGGCCTGGCAGCAGCGCCGGCAAGTCCGACGCCTACGCCTACTCCGACTCCCACGCCGACGCCTACTCCTACGGCAACCCCAACGCCTACTGGAACGCCCGGACGACCTACTCCGACGCCGCGACCGCGCCCGACACCGCATCCCCGTCCCTGACGCACGCAGAATCTTTTATGGGACACTCGCGAGTTTCCGAGTTGCCGCGAAGGCGCTCGGTCTTCGCGCGCTTGGCGAAGGATAATCAGCCTGCGATGGCAGACGGATTGCCAGGCAATTGCCTAATCCGCGAGTACATTCGGCGGCGAAGCCGCAAGGTTTTTACCAAAGCGTTAAGGACAACGCGTTCCACCTTGGTTGTCCTATCGAGCTAGCCAAAAAGGGCCGACTGTGGGCGAGCGTGCGATTCTCCTCAGGGAGAAACATTTTTATGGAAAGAAGAATTTTCCAGTTATTCGCCTCGTCGATCGGCGCGATCCTGTGCGTCTCGACGAGCGCATTTTCGGCCAAAGCGCAGGGAACTACACCAATCCAGCCTGGCGTCATCACAAGTTTCGCACCGATCGTCGAAAAGGTGGCGCCCAGCGTGGTCACGGTTTTCACTAGCCAGACGGTGTCTCGGGGTGGATCGGCGTTTCCATTTTCGGATGACGCGCTGCGACAGTTTTTCGGTGGACAACTTCCGCAAAGACAAGGCAAGCAAACGCTTCAAGGGCTGGGCTCGGGCGTAATCGTCAGCGCCGATGGTTACATTCTCACCGCTAACCATGTCGTTTCTGGTGCGGAGGAAATCATGGTGGGACTCGGCGTAGACCTGCGCAAATACAAGGCGAAAAAAATCGGCACCGATCCCGGCACGGACGTGGCGCTGTTGAAAATCGAGGAGAAAAACCTGCCCGCGATCACGTTTGCAGACAGTGATAAAGCGCGCGCGGGCGACATCGTGCTCGCGGTGGGCAATCCATTTGGCCTGCGGCAAACCGTTACCATGGGGATCATCAGCGCCGTCGGTCGCGGTGGGATGGGCATTGTCGATTATGAAAATTTCATCCAAACCGACGCGGCGATTAACATGGGCAACTCCGGCGGTGCCTTGGTCGACATCAAAGGCCAACTACTCGGCATCAACAGCGCGATCTTCAGCCGAACCGGTGGAAACCAGGGCGTCGGGTTTGCGATTCCCGCCAATCTTGCGCGCGAGGTAATGCAGAGTTTGCGCGACAAAGGACGGGTCGTGCGCGGCTACATCGGCGCGTCAGTGCAAACGCTTACCCCGGAGTTAGCTGACGCGATGAAGCTGAAAGGGCAATCAACCGGCGCTTTGGTGGGGGAGGTTGCCCCGAATAGCCCCTCGCAGAAAACGGGTCTTAAAACTGGTGATGTGATTACTGCGGTGAATGGCAAAAAAATCACCGATGCGCGCGAGTTACGGTTGATGATTGGCTCAATGACGCCCGGCAGCAGAGCGCAGCTCGAAGTGAATCGCGAAGGGCAGACGAAAACCTTCGGGGTTCAACTTGCTGAGATGCCGCCGGGAACGACCCAGGAAGGGGGGCCCGAAGCTTCTCCCGAAGAAACCACCCAGCAGCCTGAGAAGACCACCGTTTTCGGTGGAGTCGCAGTCGCCGATGTCACCGACGACATCCGTACGGCGCTGAACCTTCCGAAGGACGTCCACGGAGCCGTCATCGCAGAAATCGATGCCGACTCGCCTGCTGGAAAAGCTGGTTTGCGCGAGGGCGACGTGATCCAGGAGGTCAACAAGCAACCGGTTAGAACTGCGAAGGATCTGGTTGCAATCAGCAAGAATTTGAAACCTACCGACAAGATTCTGCTGCGCGTCTACAGCCAGGGCCGCAGCGGTTACGTCGCACTGGAACCCAAGTGAAGAAAATGACGAAATCCGAATGTCGAATGACGAAGGAATGCATCAATGACAAACATCTAAATCAGATCTCGATTCTTGCTACCTTGCCGTCATTTGAGCTTCGTCATTACTTCGTCATTTGGGCTTCGTCATTTCTGCCGGGCGTGGGAAGATGCAGTTGGAGATCAAATATCCAACAGCACGTTCGCTTTCCAGCCGCCCTCCTCTTTCTCGACAGAAAAACCGTGAAGCGTGACCGCTTTCACGTCAGCTCGCTGCTGATGACGTGAGGCGTCCAATTGTTCGCCGGCGAGAGTCGCTTTCAAAAAATATGCTTCGCCTTTCTGGTCAATCTGCGTCTCGCGAGGTCGCAGTAAAAGGCGTTTGGCGTCTTTGAAATAAATCAGCTCCTGCAAAAAATCGAAGAGCAACATGTCGATCTTGTCGCCTGAGAGTGCGATTTGCCGCGTCTCGCGCGGCTCAATTGCGTCGAGGTTATCTATCATCACGTTCATCGTCGCCTCCGCCGCGGCCGTGAACAATTCCGGGAGATCGCGTCCCGTTGCTTCAAACGCAATATCGGCTGTTCCGATTTCTTCCAGATAGTGGTAAGGCATGAGGAGAATGACGAATGGAGACGTGAACAGTGATCGGTGAACAGTGAACTGAACTTTTTGCTGGCGCCACCGATCACTGATCACGATTCACTGATCACCTTCTCCTCGTTCACGGTGCACTTCTCGAGCGCATCAACAATCGGCGATTTTTCCCGGACGATCCCTTTCCCGATGAAGACCAGTTCGATGCGATCAGCCTCGAATGGCTCTAGCTCCCAGCGACCGGCAACGAAATTGAAAAGCTGCATGCTATCGGGAAAGCGGACGAAACCTTTCGCCCGAAGCACGCTCTTGGGTAGAGCCTCCGCAAAACCTTCGAAGCAATCGCGCGAGAAAGTCTTATCCGAGCTGAACGTGAACGATTCGAACTCTGGCTGATGCGTGTGCGTTGTAGCCGGCATCGGTGATCCCGGTTCCGGAGGCGCAATCTTTTTCTCGCGCCCGATGCCAAACAATAGTTCAGGATCGATCTGGCAGCGTTCCGTGCGAATAATTGCCGCGCTTGGATTGATTTCGCGCAGCTTGGTTTCGATCGGTTCGATTTGCCTGCCATCGACAAGATCGATCTTGTTCAAAAGCAAAATATCCGCGCCTTCGATCTGCAAGCGGGTGGTGTGGCCCAGTTCCGGAAAGCGAACCAGCATGTCCGCGTCGATTACTGAAACCACGCCGTCCAGACGGCATCGAGGCAGCGCTTCCTGAATGTTAAACACGAGCGCCTCGGGTTCGGCGAGGCCGGTGGTCTCAACAACGATGATTTCAGGCGCAACTTTCTCGATGATCTCGGTAACTGCTGCCTCGAATT
>WNEL01001262.1_pt1 | contig 11147 bp, 10 predicted proteins | sample 5399991 | NCBI WGS metagenome assembly WNEL01 (sample SAMN13153325, study PRJNA577476) | soil metagenome | isolation source: 20 cm grassland meadow soil pre-rain plot 2 | place: USA:California | collected 2015-09-08
GCCTTGAGGCCGCGCATCAGGTCTGGCCAGCTGTCGAGACCGGCTGCGTCCAGCGTCCCGCCGACGCTCTGGGTGATGGCGTCCTTGATGCGCGCGAGGTTCACGATGCACTCGCGCAGCACCGCCGCCTGCACCTGCTGGAATTCGGTGTCCTCGGCCGCCCGCGGGAGCTCCGCGTCCTTCGGCAGGATCATGCCGACCAGGCTGTCGTCGAGCTTGTCCTCGACGCCGATCAGGGCGGCGGCGATCTCGACCAGCGTCGACTCATCGGCCTTGAGCGTGCCCTCGACGATCTTCCGTAACCGCTCGGTCTCGCTCTGCACGCGGGCGCGCAGCTCGCCGAGGCCCAGCACGCCGAGGGTGTCGCCGATCTTGCGCAGCAGCTCCACCTGGGGGCTGAGCTCCTGAGGCTGCGCGGCGCCGCGCCGCACGAAGATGTCGAGCACGTCCTTGACCTTGGAGAGGTCCTCGCGGATCGCGGCCGCCACCGTCTGCATGAGCTTCACGCTCGGCGCCGACAGGTTCTCGCGCTCCTGCTCGATGCTCTCATCGACCGGCAGCAGCTCCCTGAGGCGGAACGAGGTGCGCACCGCGTTCACGCGCGGGCCGGCGCACTCGGCGCGACCCACGTAATAGAGCAGGTTATTGAGCAGCTCGACCGGTGGAGACTGGGAGTAGCGCGCCTCGCCCTGTTCGTAGAGGCGGCGGATCTCCCGATCCCCGAGGCCCAGCAGCCGTTTCACCGACTGCCCGCTCTCGAGGCCGCTCTCCTGCAACGCCTCGATCACCGCGCCGATCACCCACCACAGCTGGAATACCGGCTGGCGGGTGGCAATCTTCTCGAGCTTGGCCGCGACGGCGGCGAGGGTCTGGAGGTTCTGCTCGACGCGCTCGCCGCGGATCCAGCCGATGAGCCCCATCTGGTAGCGCGCGCGCACCCGCCGCGCCCACTGCTCCACCGTGAGCGCCGGCTCGCCGGGAGAGGCGGCCTGCGGCTGCGCCTGCTGGTCGGACCTGAGGTTCAGCAGCAGCAGCGTCCCCTCGGACAGCAGCGCGTTACCGCGCACGGCGCGCAGGTCGTTCAGCAGCGGCAGCAGCACCAGCGCCAGATCGCGGCCCCCGGCGAGCACGCGCTCGAGATAGCTCGGCAGCTGCACCATGGCGCGCATCAGCGCATCGAGACTCTCCGCCTGGCTCTTGCGCTCGGCGTGGGTCGCCAGCAGGTACTGGGCGACGTGCTCCATCTCCTCGGCGAGGAGCGCCGCGCCGTAGATCTCGAGCAGCCGCAGCACGCCCTGCACCTGGTGCAGCTGCTGCGCGCAGGTCTCGAGCAGCTGCGCGTTGTCGGGCTGCTCGACGTAGCTCTCGAGCGCGCCGCGGGCCTCCGCCAGCGTGGCGCTGACTTCACGACCGACGAGATCGATTGTCTGGGAAGCGACTTCTGCCATGCAGCGCTCTCGCTAAGGAGTCACGAGCCGCCGAGCGCGGAAATCTGCCGCACCTTGGCGGTGGTCAGAGTCGTGTCCTCGAGGCGCCGCACCGTGCCGGTCCCGCTCGCTCGATCGCCGGCGTTGCCGGGCAGCCGGAAGCCCGCGGCGGACTTGCGCAGCCCCGCCGAGAGCTCTGCGACCTTGGCGATGGCCGTCGAGGTCGCGGTGGTCGATTCGAACGTCTGGCCGCTGATCTCCTTGAGAACCTGCATGTTGCGCGCGATGTTCTGCGCCGCGTGGGCCTGCTGGCGTGCGCTGCCGGAGATGTTCTGCACCAGGCTCGCGATCTGATTGGAGACCTGCTCGATCTCCTCGAGCGCCGCGCCGGCATTCTCGGCGAGCAGCGCGCCACCCACCACGTCCGTGGTGCTGCGCTCCATCGACACCACCGCTTCGTTCGTGTCGGTCTGGATGGTGCGCACCAGGACCTCGATTTGCTTAGTGGCGTTCGCGGCGCGCTCGGCGAGCCGCTGCACCTCGTCGGCGACCACCGCGAAGCCGCGGCCCGCTTCGCCCGCCATCGAGGACTGGATCGAGGCGTTGAGCGCCAGGATGTTGGTCTGCTCGGCGATGTCGTTGATGAGCTCGACGATGTTGCCGATCTCCTGCGAGCTCTCGCCGAGACGCTTGATGCGCTTGGAAGTGTCCTGGATGGTCTCGCGTATGGTGTTCATGCCGTCGATGGTGCGGCGTACCGCATCCCCGCCCTTGTGCGCCACCTCCACCGAATGGCGCGCCACGTCCGAGGCGCGCTCGGCGTTGCCCGACACCTCCTCGACCGTGCTCGCCATGCTGGCGGCGGACTCGGTGGCCGAGGCGATCTGCTTCGACTGCGCACCGCTCGCGCGGCTCAAGTGCTGCGACAGCGCCTGCGTCTGGCGGGTTGCGCTGTCGAGCTGGATGGCCGAGCCGTTGATGGCGCTCACGAGGCCCCGCAGCGCATCCACCGCGTAGTTGATCGAATCGGCGATCGCCCCGGTGATGTCTTCGGTCACCGTGGCCTGGACGGTGAGATCGCCGTCGGCGAGGCTCGAGAGCTCGTCGAGCAGGCGCAGGATCGCCTGCTGGTTCCGATCGCTCTCGCGGCGCTGCGCCTCCGCGGAGAGACGCTGGCGCTCGACCGTGCGCCGCATGCGCAGCGTCGCCCCGAGCCCCGCGAGCAGGATTCCCAGACCCGCCGCGAGCAACATGAGCGGCGCCCACGCGAGCACGCCGCCGATTGTGGCGGGCGAGGCGGTGCCCGCGAGCTCGCGCGCGTCCATCTCGATGGCGCGCGAGGCGGCGCGGGCCGCCGGCAACGCGGGCGCGGCCGCCACGGCGCGACGCACCGCGGCGGAGAGGTCGGTGTAGATCGCATCGAGCGCCTTCAGGTGCCGGGCGGACTCGGGCGCGGTCACGCGCGGGAGCGCGAGCGCGGAATTCCCACCCATCAGCCCCGTGATCACCTGGCCCAGGTAGTCCGAGCCCTCGGCGATGCGCTGCGCCGCCTGTCCCGCATCGCCGGTGCCCTGGGTGAGCGCGGTCACGTCGAGCTGCAGCCGTTGCGCGCGCGCCGCGAAGCGCTCGAGCGTGCCGCTGACCGCGGTGGCGGTGCCGGCCGGGAGGCCGCCGGCGAGGGCCGATGATTCACCGAGCAGTCGCGGCACGAGCGTCGCGGTCTCGCGCGCGGCGCCGCCCGCGCCCGCGAGCGCACCCCGCGCGCGCACGATCGCTGCGGCGTTGCTCATCAGGCGCGTGAAGCGCACATCGCTCGTGAAGGGCGCTGCGGGATCGCGCGCCGCGGCCTCCTCGAGCTGCTTCTGACGCTGCTCGAAACCGGTCAGCGCTGCCGCATCCCCCGCGAGCGCGCTGCCCGCATCGAGCGCGAGGTTATAGAGCGCATCGACCGGAACCGCGTGAGCGGACGCGGCGGGACGCGCCTCGAGAAAGTAGTACGACACGCCGCTGCCGACGAGCAGCGCCACCGCCGCCCCGAGCAGCATCGCAAGGCCCGTCGGCGCGCGCAGCTGTGGCGCGGGCGCCGTCACGCCGCGGCCTCCGTGAACGCGGGACTCTCGAGCACCTGGCGGAGCGAGAGCACCGGCCATTGCTCCTCGCCGCGGCGAAATGCGCCGGCGAGATAGCGTTCGCAGCGCGCCACCGTGGGCGGGGCATCCCCGGAGAACTCGCTCTCCGCGAAGCGCCGGAAGCCGAGCACCTCATCCACCAGCAGCCCCGCGGGGATTTCGCGGTGATTCACCACCACCACGCGCGTGTTGCGCGTGACCGGCGTCACACCGCTGCCGAGGAAGTGCCTGAGATCGATGATCGGCAGCAGCTGGCCGCGCACGTTGGCGAGGCCCTTGATCCAGCTCCTGGCGCCCGGCACCCGGGTGGTGCTCGCCGGCACGCCCAGCACCTCGCGCGTCTCCTCGCGCGCCACCAGGTACAGGTCCCCGGCCATGCGCAGCGCCACGCCGACCCACTCGCGGCCCGCGGCCTCCTCCTGGCTCACCTGCGCCGACACGGCGCGGCCGCGCCGCTCGAGCTGCGCGAGCAGCTCGAACGGCCGGTCCCGCAGCGACTTCAATTCGGGCTCGGGTGGGGTGGAGGCTTCGGTCATGGCGCGCAGGTCAGCTCAGGCGGAGAGCGTCGCCTGGGCTTTGGCGACCAGCTGATCGGGTGAGACGGGCTTGATCATGTAATCGACCGCGCCCTGGCGCAGTCCCCAGATGCGATCGGTCTCCTGACCCTTGGAGGTGACCATGATGATCGGAATCGTGCGCGTGCGCGGATCGCTCGCCAGCGCGCGGGTTGCCTGATAACCGTTCATGCCGGGCATGACGATGTCCATGAAGATCAGGTCCGGGCTCATCTCGCGGGCGAGGCGCACGCCCTCGGCGCCGTCGGCCGCGGCGGCGGTGCGAAACCCGTGCTTCTCGAGGGCCTTCTGCATGACGTGCACTTCGGTGGGCGAGTCGTCGACTATCAGGATCAGTGCCATTGCGATCATCTCCCGATGTGCGTTTCGATCGCCGAGAGCAGCTCGTCCTTGGTGAAGGGCTTGGTGAGGTAATGCTCCGACCCGACGATGCGACCGCGCGCGCGATCGAACAGTCCGTCCTTGGAAGACAACATGATCACCGGTATGGAGCGGAACACCTTGTTGTGCTTGATGAGCGAGCAGGTCTGGTAGCCGTCCAGCCGCGGCATCATGATGTCGACGAACACGATGTCGGGCTGGTGGTCGGCGATCTTGGCGAGCGCATCGAACCCGTCGACCGCCGTGAATACCTCGCAGCCTTCCTTAGCGAGCAGCGTCTCGGCGGTGCGGCGAATGGTCTTGCTGTCGTCGATGACGAGCACCTTGAGACCCTGTAGCTTGCTGCCGTTCACAGTCGGCGACTCCTTAAATCCTCAGCGGATTGACGGCCCGCGCCGGCCCCTCGGCCACGCGTGCGCGTAGCGGGCCTCGATCCCGCGAAACCAGTGCGCCGCAACGGCGCGCCGTCCACACGAGCCATTTAGTTTCACGGGCCCCCTCGCCAGGGGCAAGCGCAGGCGGGTTTTAACATATCGGTATACCCCCTGCTATGCCACGCGCGTCACGTTTTTCGAACTTGGCCGCAGCTCTGCGCCCGCCCGCCACGCCTCAAGGGAGACCTATCCGAGCCGCCTACGAGCATAATCGGTCCCCGGGCCCGAAACGGCGGTATTTGAGGCAAATGAGCCCACCTAAGCGACTCGGCGTGGTGATGGATCCGATCAGCGCGATCCACTACGCCAAAGACTCGACTCTCGCGATGCTGCTCGCGGCCCAGGCGAGTGGCTATGCGCTCGCCTACCTCGAGCTGCGAGACCTCCTGCTGCGCGACGGCGTCGCCTTCGGGCGCACGCGCGCGCTCACGGTGCGGCCGGACCCTGCCGGCTGGTTCACGCTCGGCGAGCCCGCCATCGAGCCGCTCGCCGCGCTCGACTGCATCCTGATGCGCAAGGATCCGCCCTTCGACACCGAGTACATCTACAGCACCTACATCCTCGAGCGCGCCGAGAGCGCCGGCGTGCTGATCGTCAACCGCCCGCAGGGCCTGCGGGACATGAACGAGAAGGTCTACACGGCCTGGTTCCCGCAGTGCTGCGCGTCGACCCTGATCACGCGCGACATGGGCGAGATGGCGGCCTTCCTCCGCGAGCAGCGCCGGATCGTCTGCAAGCCGCTCGACGGCATGGGCGGGCGCTCGATCTTCGTGCTCGGCGAGGGTGACCCGAATGCCCGCGTGGTGTTCGAGACTCTCACCGACCATGGCCAGCGCTTCGCGCTGGTGCAGCGCTACATCCCCGACATCGTCGAGTCGGGCGATGCACGCGTGCTGCTCGTCGACGGCGAGCCGGTGCCGTACGCGCTCGCCCGCATGCCTTCGGCGCAGGATCATCGGGGCAACCTCGCCGCCGGCGCGACCGGGGTCCCCCGCCCGCTCAACGATCGCGACCGCTGGCTCTCGCGCGAGATCGGCCCGGCGCTCGCCGCGAAAGGCATGCTGTTCGTCGGGCTCGACGTGATCGGTGGGTTCGTGACCGAGATCAACGTCACGAGCCCCACCGGGATCCGCGAGCTCGACAAGCAGTGTGGTACCCGCATCGGGGAGCTGCTGATCGCCGCTGTCGAGCGGCATCTCGCGGCCCGGCCGCGCCGTGCGAACCTGGCAGCGGCGGCGGGAGGCTGAGGGGCACCCACGCGATGGCACGGCGAGCGCTCAAACTTCGGGAAGGCCAGGCGCCGGTCTGGGACCGGCTGCTGACCATGCTGTTCCTCGCGGGGCTCCTGCACGGACTCGTCATTCTCGGGCTCACCTTCAGCGCCAGCGCGGGCGAGGGAGGCAGCGCCCCCGGACTCGAAGTGCTCCTGACCTCGGATGAGCTTCCGGAGGCGGACAAGAACCCCTCCGCCACGTACCTCGCGCAACGCACTCAGCTCGGCTCGGGCAACACCCGCGAGGCGGTGGCGCCGCACAATCGCTCCTCCACCGTGCCGAAGGCGAGGCACGCCGGTACGCCAGACGGCAACTCCCTCGAGGCGAGCAACGGCAGGGCGGGAAGCCGGGACGAGAGGGTTCTCACCACCGTCGCCTGGAACACCGACGTGCGTTATGTCGCCGACGAGGGCAGCGTCGGCGCAATGCGCGAGCGGCCGCTGCTGGTCGAGGAGCCGCCGGCGGCGCAGCCGGGACCGCAGGATGAAGAGGGACCCGCCAAGCTCCGGGGACCTGAGCGCGACGAGCTGTGGATCACTCCCGATACGCGGGCGGCGACGCTCGCCCCCTACCTCGATGCCTGGCGGCGCAAGGTTGAGCGCGTCGGCACGATCAACTATCCGTCCGCGGCCCGCGGGGCGCCAGCGCAGGCGAGCCCGGTCGTCGAGGTGGGCATCGCCGCGAGCGGCGCCCTCGACCGAGTGGTCATCCGTCGCACGAGCGGCAACCCCGAGCTCGATCAGGCCGCGCTCGCGATCCTCAAGCTCGCCAGCCCTTTCGACCCGTTTCCGGCCGAGCTGGCCGCGCAGTACCGCGTGCTGCGCTTCGCCTACGAGTGGCAGTTCGTCGGCGGGCGCGTCGGGCGCGGCACGCTGTCAACCGTTCCTTGAGACTCGCCCTCTCCATGCCCATACTGGGGACATGGGCGGCAAGCACAGCTCGACGCGCGCCAGCGGCCCCTCCGCCGAGGAACCCCGGGACGGCGAGAAGACTCCGCTCGCCGACGCCGTGGGGGGAAGCCTCACGAACCACCTGCTGATCGCGATGCCGCAGCTCGCCGACCCGAACTTCGCCCAGACGGTCGCGCTCATCTGCGAGCACACCGACAAGGGCGCGCTCGGCATCGTTCTCAACAAGCCTCTGCCCATGAGGCTCTCGGACGTGCTGTCGCAGATGAAGCTCGAGCCCTCGAGCGAGCACATCGCGGCGCAGCCGGTGCTGCGCGGCGGGCCGGTACACACCGACCGCGGCTTCGTGCTGCATCGCCCCGGCGGGCAGTGGGACCACACCCACAAGGTGTCCGACAGCATCCAGGTGACCACCTCGCGCGACGTGCTCGCGGCCATGGCGCGCGGCGAGGGCCCCTCGGATGCCTTCATCGCGCTCGGCTACGCCGGCTGGGAGTCCGGGCAGCTCGAGCGTGAGTTGCGCGACAACGCCTGGGCCTCGATGCCGGTGGATCCACGCGTGGTGTTCGAGCTGCCGTTCGAGGAGCGCTGGGCCGGCGCCTGGCGGCTGCTCGGCATCGACGTCGAGCGCCTCAGCCCCGAGGCCGGCCATGCCTAGCTAGGGCATGATCCGCACCCACACCGTCCTCGCTTTCGACTTCGGACTCAAACGCATTGGCATCGCCAGCGGCGACACGCTGACCCGGCAGGCGGCTCCACGCCCCGCCGCATCCGTCGGGCGTACCGGTCCCGACTGGGAGCGGATCGCGCGCGAGGTCCGCGTGCTTGCGCCCGAGCTCCTGGTCGTAGGGGCCCCGTATAATGCCGCCGGCGGCGAGGGGGAGTTGAGCGCTGCGGTGCGCGCTTTCGCTGCCGAGCTCGAACGCCGCTTCACACTGCCCGTGGCTCTGGTCGATGAGCGCTTCTCCTCGCTCGAGGCGGGCGCGGCGCTGAAAGAGCGCCGCGCGAGCGGGCAGCGGCGGCGGCGCATCGCTCGCGCCGACGTCGACAGCGCCGCGGCGGCGGTGATTCTGGCGCGCTGGTTTGCGGGCGAGGGCGAGGTGCGATGACGGAACAGCTGCGAAGCGATGGGTCGCTCCGCCACCTGCTGACGCTCGAGGGGCTGTCGCGGCAGCAGCTCGAGCGGCTGCTCGAGCGCTCGCAGAGCTTCGTCCACCCGCTCGGAGCCAGGCCTGCGATGAGCCGCGCGCTCGAGGGAGCGACGGTCGCGAACCTCTTCACCGAGCCCTCCACGCGCACGCGAGTCTCCTTCGAGCTGGCGGCCAAGCGGCTCGGGGCGCAGGTGGTCAACCTCGAGGTGCAGCTGTCGTCCCGCGTCAAGGGCGAGAGCATGCTCGACACCGTGTATACGCTGCAGGCGCTGCACGTGGATGCGTTCGTGATCCGCGACGCGGAGGCCGGCGTTCCGGCGTTCGTGGCCGAGCACGTCGCCGCGCACGTGAGCGTGCTGTCGGGCGGCGAAGCGCACGTGTCACACCCCACCCAGGGGCTGCTCGATGCGCTCACGGTGTACCAGCGCAAGGAGCGTTTCGAGGGGCTCACCGTCGCCATCGTCGGCGACATCCGCCATTCACGCGTCGCGCGCTCCGCCTGGCATGCGCTCGCCACGCTCGGAGTGAGCGACCTGCGCCTCATCGCGCCGCCGCCTCTCATGCCGGACGGGGGCGAGTTCCCGGGCTGTGCGCGCCACACGCAGCTCGCGACGGGCTTGAAGGGCGCGGACGTCGTCATGATGCTGCGCATCCAGAAGGAACGCATGGGGCGCGGAGACCTGCCCGACGGCGAGCGCTACTTCGCCGCCTGGGGGCTGACGCGCGAGCGGCTGGCGCTGGCGCGCCCCGACGCCATCGTGATGCATCCGCAGCCGATGAACCGCGGCATCGAGATCGCCTCCGACGTGGCCGACGGGCCGCAGTCGGCCATCCGCGACCAGGTGCGCAACGGCGTCGCCGTGCGCATGGCGGTGCTCGAGGAAGTGCTCGGCTCGCGCGGCGCACCTCGCGTGACGGGCAGCGCATGAGCTCAGGCGTCCGCGGCACGATCTTCCTCGAAAAGGCGCGCGTCATCTCCCAGCTGGCCTACGACGCGGAGCAGTTCGTGCTGCGCCTCGGGGCGCCCAAGTGCGCCGCGCACGCCGGGCCCGGCACCTTCGTGCACCTGCGGTGCGATGCGGCGCTGCCGATGCGCCGGCCGCTGTCGATCATGCGCGCGGACGCGCGCGCGGGATGGATCGAGCTGCTCTACAAGGTGATGGGACCGGGGCTGCACGCGCTCGCCTCGCGCAAGGCGGGCGACGAGCTCTCCGTGCTGGGGCCGATCGGCCAGCCGTTCACGCCACACCCGCAGCGGCCGCGCCGGTTGTTGCTCGGCGGCGGTGTCGGGATTCCGCCCATGGTGTTTCTCGCCGAGCGACTGCTCGATGCCGGCGAGGCCGCCGTGAAGCCGCTCGTGCTCATGGGCTCGGAGGTGCCGTTCCCGTTTCGCACCCGACCCTCCACCCTCATCGTGCCCGGGATCCCCGCCGGAACCATCGCGTGCATGCCGCTGCTCGAGGAATGGGGCGTGCCGAGCCGGCTCGCGAGCCGCGCGGATTTCCCCGGCTGCTTTCCGGGAATGGTGACCGAGCTCGCCGATGCCTGGCTCGCCTCGCTCGGGCCGGCTGAGCTCGAGCAGGTCGAGATCTTCTGCTGCGGGCCGACCGCGATGCTCGAGGCGAGCGCGCAGCTCGCGCGCCGCCACGGCGTGCCCTGCCAGGTATCGCTGGAAGAGTTCATGGCCTGCGCGGTCGGCGGCTGCGCCGGCTGCACGGTGCGGGTGCGCACCCCCTCGGGGCCGGCGATGAAACGGGTGTGCGTGGACGGGCCGGTGTTCGACGCCGACACAGTCTTCTGAGGTGCCGGGGCATCCGCATGGCGGCCGCTCGTTTGCTGATCGCTCTGTTGTCGTGGATCGCCAGCGCCGAGCCGATACAGCCACCCGCTCCGGCGTCCGCCGCGCCGGGCTCGGCACCGGCATCCGGCGCCGCGCCGGCAGTCTTTGACACCAGACCCTGGATTGCGGATTTGCACGAGATCCGGGCTGCCTTCTCGGAAAAGTATGCGAACTTCGAATGGGCGGTATTTGAGCGCGAGCTCGATCTATCCGATCTTTTCGCGCGTACCGAGACCCGCCTGGGCAACGCGACCAACGACGGCGAAGCAAAGGCCGCGATAGATCGCCTGATGCGAGCGCTCGGCGACGGGCACGTCCGCGTCGTGTGGCCGACAAATCAGACTGCCGCTGCGGCAACAGCGCCGGGAGGCGCAACGCGCGCCAGCAGTCTCTGCGAAACTCTCGGATACGACGCTGCCAAGAACGGGCGGGCCCTGGGGCCGCTCGTCCCCGGGTATCAACCCCTCGCGGCGACCGTGGCCGCGGAGTTTCCCGCAGGCGTCGTCCGTTTGGGCGGCCAGCGAGTCGGAATGATCCGGATCGGGCTCTTCAGCCCCGAAGGGTCACCCGACCTGTGTGCCTCGGTGCTGAATACCCTGGCGATCGCGGCAGACGCCGACTGCGATGCCGCCTGCGCCGACCGCGTGGCGAGCGCCGCGTACACACTCCTTTCGCGAGACCTTGCACTGCGCATCCGCGCGTTGCGACGGCTCGGAGTAACCGCCCTGCTCATCGACCTGACCGGGAACGGCGGCGGTTCGCAGTGGGCCGAAGCCGCGGCACGCATCGTCAGTCCGTTCAGCCTGCGCTCAGAGCGACTCGGGTTCGTGCGCGGCGCACACTGGGTGGCGCACTGGCAATCCCGGGCGGCGGAACTGCGCCAGGCTGCTGATCACGCCTCGGGACAGGACCGAGCCAGACTCATGCGGTGGGCGCTCGAGGTCGACCGTGCGCAGGCCGAGGCGAGGACTTCCTGTCTGTCGACGCCCTTCTGGTCCGGCCAGCATCCCGAATGCGAATGGCTGGGC
>WNEL01001263.1_pt1 | contig 11145 bp, 6 predicted proteins | sample 5399991 | NCBI WGS metagenome assembly WNEL01 (sample SAMN13153325, study PRJNA577476) | soil metagenome | isolation source: 20 cm grassland meadow soil pre-rain plot 2 | place: USA:California | collected 2015-09-08
CTACCGCAACATCGTGCTCATGTACAAGAACGGGGCGCCGCTGCGCGTCTCGGACATCGCCACGGTGCTCGACGACGCCGAGAACGTGAAGCTCGCGGCCTGGGCGGCCGACCGCCGCCAGAGGCAGCCGGTCCCCGCCATCATCGTCAACATCCAGCGCCAGCCGGGTGCGAACGTCATCCAGACGGTGGACCGCATCGCCGCGCTGCTGCCGCGGCTCGAGGCGAGCCTTCCCGCCTCGATCACGGTGACGCCGCTGACGGATCGCACCGTGAGCATTCGCGCCTCGATCGCGGACGTCGAGTTCGAGCTGCTGCTGGCGGTGGTGCTGGTGGTGCTGGTAATTTTCTTCTTCCTGCGCAGCCCCTCGGCCACGTTGATCCCGAGCGTCGCCGTGCCGCTCTCGCTCGTCGGCACGTTCGGCGTCATGTACCTCGCGGGCTTCTCGATCAACAACCTGACGCTGATGGCGCTCACCATCTCGACCGGCTTCGTGGTGGACGATGCGATCGTGATGATCGAGAACGTCTCCCGCCACGTCGAGGAGGGCACGCCGCGTCTCAAGGCGGCGTTCGAGGGCTCGCGGCAGATCGGCTTCACCATCATCAGCCTCACGGTGTCGCTGATCGCCGTGCTGATCCCGCTGCTTTTCATGGGGGACGTCATCGGGCGGCTGTTCCGCGAGTTCGCCATCACGCTCGCCGTGGCGATCCTGATCTCGGCAGTCGTGTCGCTCACCTTCACGCCCATGATGTGCGCGCGGCTTCTCGAGCCGCGGGATCCGGCGAGAGAGAGCCGCGCGTTGCGGATCGCCGGCGCCTGGTTCGAGAGCCTCGCGGCGCACTACGCGCGCGCTCTCGCCTGGGTGCTCGACCGCCAGCGCATGACGCTGCGGGTGGCCATCGGCACCCTGGTCCTCACCGTGCTCCTCTACGTGGTCGCGCCCAAGGGCTTCTTCCCGCCCCAGGACACGGGTCTCATCCAGGGGATCACCGAGGCGCCGCAGTCGGTGTCCTTCGCCGCCATGGCCGAGAGGCAGCAGGCTCTCGCACAGGCGCTCCTCAAGGACCCCTCCGTCGAAAGCGTCTCCTCGTTCATCGGCGTGGACGGCGTCAACACCACGCTCAACAGCGGCCGGCTGCTCATCAGTCTCGTGCCCAAGGGTGAGCGCAGCCTCGATGCCTCCGGCGTCATCCGCCGCCTGCAGCCCGGGCTCGCCCAGGTCCCCGGCATCACGGTGTACATGCAGCCGGTGCAGGACCTCACCATCGATGCGCGCGTCAGCCGCACGCTCTATGCCTTGTCGGCCGAGGACCCGGACATGAACGAGCTCTCGGTGTGGGTCAAGAAGCTCGTGGCGCGCATGCAGCCGCTCCCGCAGCTCGCGGACGTGGCGAGCGACCTGCAGGATCAGGGGCTCGAGACCTACGTCGAGATCGACCGCGATGCCGCCGCCCGCCTCGGCGTGACTCCGGCGGCGATCGACAACGCGCTCTACGACGCCTTCGGGCAGCGCCTGGTGTCGACGATCTTCACGCAATCCAACGTCTATCGCGTCGTGCTCGAGCTCAAGCCCGGCGCGGCGCAGGGCCCGGGGCCGCTCGCGGGCCTGTACGTCGCCGCGGTGAATGGCAACGAGATCCCGCTCGCGAGCCTCGCGCGGGTCTCCCAGAGAACCTCGCCGCTCGCGATCAATCACCTCGGGCAGTTCCCCGCCGCCACCATCTCCTTCAACGTGGCTCCCGGGGCCTCGCTCGGGGGCGCCGTGAGCGCCATCAAGGCCGTGCAGGACGAGCTCGGGATCCCAGCGAGCGTGCAGCTCTCCTTCCAGGGCGCAGCGCTCGCCTTCCAGGGCACGCTCACGAGCACGCTGTGGCTGATCCTGGCGGCGATCGTCACCGTGTACATCGTGCTGGGCGTGCTCTACGAGAGCTACATCCACCCCGTGACCATCCTCTCGACGCTTCCCTCGGCCGGCGTGGGCGCGTTGCTCGCCCTGATGATCGCCGGTCAGGACCTCGGGGTGGTGGCCATCATCGGCATCATTCTCCTCATCGGCATCGTCAAGAAGAACGCGATCATGATGATCGACTTCGCGCTGCAGGCCGAGCGCGGTGAGGGCAAGCCGCCGCGCGAGGCGATCTACCAGGCGGCGCTGCTGCGCCTGCGGCCGATTCTCATGACCACGTTCGCTGCGATGCTCGGCGCGCTGCCTCTGATGCTCGCCACCGGCATGGGGGCGGAGCTGCGCCGCCCGCTGGGACTTGCGATGGTGGGGGGCCTCGCGGTGAGCCAGGTGCTGACACTCTTCACGACGCCGGTCATCTACCTGTACTTCGACGCCCTCGCGCGGCGCCTCGAGAGCCGGCGCGCGCGGCGGCGCGGCTCGGCCGCGCCCGAGGCCGCATGAACCTCTCGCGCCCCTTCATCGAGCGCCCGGTCGCCACGACGCTCCTCACCCTCGGCGTGGTGCTCGCCGGCGTCGCGGCGTTCCTGCACCTGCCGGTGGCGCCGCTCCCGCAGGTGGACTTCCCGACCATCTCGGTGAACGCCGGGCTCCCGGGCGCGAGCCCCGAGACCATGGCCGCCACGGTGGCCGCCCCGCTCGAGCGCTCGCTCGGGCGCATCGCCGCGGTCACCGAGATGACCTCCGCGAGCGCGCTCGGCTCGACGCACATCGTCCTCCAGTTCGACCTGAGCCGCGACATCGACGGTGCGGCGCGCGACGTGCAGGCGGCGATCAACGCCGCGCGGGCGCTGCTGCCGACGGGGCTGCCGAGCAATCCCACCTATCGCAAGGTGAACCCGGCGGACGCGCCCATCATGATCCTCGGGCTCACCTCCCAGGCGCTCACCCGCGGCCAGATGTACGACTGGGCGTCCACCGTGCTCGCGCAGAAGCTGCTGCAGGTACAGGGCATCGGCGACGTCAACGTCGGCGGGAGCTCCCTCCCCGCAGTGCGCGTCGAGCTCAACCTCCCCGCGATGAACGGCTTCGGGATCAACCCCGAGGCGGTGCGCACGGCGATCGCCACCACCAACGCCAACCGCCCCAAGGGCGCGCTCGAGTCGGGCGACAAGCGCTGGCAGATCCAGGACAACGACCAGGCCATGAGCGCGAGCGAATACATCCCGCTCATCGTCGGCTATCACAACGGCGCCGCGGTGCGTCTCGGCGATATCGCGCAGGTGTCGGACTCGGTGCAGGACCTGCGCAACGACGGACTCGCGAACGGCGATCCCGCCGTGATGCTGATCCTGTTCCGCCAGCCGGGCGCCAACATCATCGACACCGTCGACCGGGTGCGCTCGCTCCTGCCGCACCTGCGCGCCGCGATCCCCGCGAGCATCGCGCTCAATGTCTACATGGACCGCACCCCGACGATCCGGGCGTCGCTGCGCGACGTCGAGCGGGCGCTCGTGATCTCGGTGGCGCTGGTGGTGCTCTCGGTCTTCATGTTCCTGCGCAGCGCGCGCGCCGCCATGGTGCCGCTCGTTGCCGTGCCGGTGTCGCTCATCGGCACTTTCGCAGTCATGTATCTCGCCGGCTTCAGCCTCGACAACCTCTCCCTCATGGCACTCACCATCGCGACCGGCTTCGTGGTCGACGACGCGGTGGTGGTGCTCGAGAACATCTCGCGCCACGTGGAAGCCGGCGTGCCGCGGCTCGAGGCGGCCCTCAAGGGCGCGCGCGAGGTGGGCTTCACGGTGGTTTCGATGAGCCTGTCGCTGATCGCGGTCTTCATCCCGATCCTGCTGATGGGCGGGGTGGTCGGGCGGCTGTTCCGGGAATTCGCGATCACGCTGTCCGCCGCAATCCTGGTGTCGCTCGTCGTATCGCTCACCACGACCCCGATGATGTGCTCGCGCCTCACGCAGGAGCCCGGGCGGACGGGCGCGCACGGACGCCTCCATGGCCTGAGCGAGCGCGCCTTCGACGCCGTGCAGGACCGCTACCGCCGCTCGCTCGAGTGGGCGCTGGCGCACGGCCCGACGGTGATGCTGATCCTGGCGGTCACCGTGGTGCTCAACCTGTACCTCTACATCCACGTGCCCAAGGGCTTTTTCCCGCAGCAGGACACCGGGCTGATGATGGGCCAGATCCAGGCCGATCAGTCGATCTCCTTTCAGGCGATGCGGGAGAAGCTGCGCTACTTCGTCGACGTCGTGCTGCACGATCCGGCGGTCGCCACGGTGGTGGGATTCACCGGCGGCGGCCGGCGCAACGGCGCCAACATGTTCATCTCGCTCAAGCCGCGCGCCGAGCGCGGCATCAGCGCGGATCAAGTGATCGCGCGGCTGCGCGGCAAGCTCGGGCATGAGCCGGGTGCGAATCTGTATCTGCAGCCGGTTCAGGACATCCGGGTCGGCGGCCGCTCCGCCGGCGCGCAGTACCAGTACACGCTGCAGGCAGACACCATCACCGAGCTGCGCACCTGGGAGTCGCGGGTGCGGCGCATGATGAGCGAGCTGCCGCAGCTCGCCGACGTCAACACCGACGCCCAGGACAAGGGGCTGCAGACGAGCCTGGTGATCGATCACGATGCGGTCGCGCGGCTCGGACTCAACCAGTCCCAGATCGACGCCACGCTGAACGATCTGTTCGGCCAGCGCCAGGTGTCGACCATCTACCATCCGCTGAACCAGTACCACGTGGTGATGGAGGCGGCGCCCGAGTTCTGGCAGAGCCCGGAGATCCTGCGCAGCGTCTACGTGACGAGCACCGCCGCGAACGGCGTCGCGATCGCCGCGACCGCCGGCGCCTCGGTGGGCAACCCCGCCATGAGCTCCGCGGGCCGGCGCGTACCCTTGAGCGACTTCTCACACTACGAGGCGACTTCCACCCCTCTCGCCGTCAATCATCAGGGACTCTCGGCTGCATCCACGGTCTCCTTCAACCTGCCGCTCGGGGTGTCGCTGTCGCAGGCGACGGCGGCGATCGATGCGGGCTTTGCCCGGCTCGGGGCGCCGATCACCGTGCGCGGCAGCTTTCGGGGGACCGCCAAGGCGTTCCAGGACGCCCTCGCCAACCAGCGGCTGCTGATCCTCTCGGCGCTGGTCGCCGTGTACCTGGTGCTGGGCATCCTCTACGAGAGCCTCGTGCATCCTCTGACCATCCTCTCCACGCTCCCCTCGGCGGGCGTCGGGGCGCTGCTGGCGCTGCTCGCCACCGGCACCGACTTCAGCATCATCGCGCTCATCGGCGTCATCCTGCTGATCGGCATCGTGAAGAAGAACGCCATCATGATGATCGACTTCGCACTGCAGATCGAGCGCGAGCGCGATTGCAGCTCGCGGGAGGCGATCTACGAGGCGTGTCTCCTGCGGCTGCGGCCGATACTCATGACCACCATGGCGGCGATGTTCGGAGCGCTGCCGCTCGCGATCGGCTTCGGCGAGGGCGCGGAGCTGCGCCGCCCGCTCGGCATCGCCGTGCTGGGCGGCCTCCTCCTCAGCCAGGTGTTGACTCTCTACACGACGCCGGTGATGTACCTGTATCTCGACCGCTTCCGGCTGTGGGCCAAGTCGCGCCTGCACCGCTTCCCGAACCCGCTGGAGGGAGTCGCATGAGGCGCGCGCTTCGCTGCATCCCGGCACTGCTCGCGCTCGGCGCCGCCGGCGGCTGCGAGTACCTGACAAACCTGACGATCGGGCCCACCTACCATCGCCCTAGCCTGGAGGTGCCGCCGGCCTACAAGGAGAGCAAGGACTGGAAGCCGGCCGAGCCGCAGGAGCTGACGTCGCGCGGCGAGTGGTGGGAGCTCTACGGCGATGCGGACCTCGACGCTCTGGAGCGGCAGGTGCAGGTCTCCAATCAGAACGTGCTGCTCGCGGCGGCCCGGTACGAGCAGGCGGCCGCGCTCCTCGGCACGGCTCGCTCCGGCTACTTTCCGACCATTACCGCCGATGTCTCCTCGACCCGCAGCCGGAATACGACCACCGCCGGCGGCGGCGCCAGCACCTCGGGGAGCGCCGCGGCCGCCGGCAGCGCCGTGCGCACCCAGGACCGCGTGAGCCTCGCCACCCTCTGGGAGCTCGATGTGTGGGGTCGCGTCCGCCGCACCGTCGAATCCAATCGCGAGTCGGCGCGGGCGAGCGCCGGCGATCTGGCCGCGATGCTGCTCTCGGAGCAGGCGACCCTCGCGCAGAGCTACTTTCAGCTGCGCGTCACGGACCTGGATCTCGGCCTGCTCGAGCGCTCCATGGCCGCTTACGAAAAGGCGCTCGAGGTCACGCGCAACCGGTACCAGGCGGGCGTGGCGCAGCGCTGGGACGTCACGCAGGCGCAGACACAGCTCGAGAACGTGCGCGCGCAGCACCTCGACCTCGGGATCACCCGGGCAACGCTCGAGCACGCCATCGCGGTGCTCGTCGGCAAGCCGCCTGCGGCGCTCGCGATCCCCCGCAAGGATCAAGCGCCCGCGATCCCGGCGATTCCGCTGACGCTCCCCTCGCAGCTGCTCGAGCGCCGGCCGGACATCGCCGCGGCGGAGCGCCGCGCCGCCGCCGCCAACGCGCAGATCGGGATCGCGCGCGCGGCGTGGTTCCCCACCCTCTCGCTCGGCGGCTCCGGGGGTTACGCGAGCAGCAGCTTCTCGGGGCTCCTCCAGGTGCCGAATCGCTTCTGGTCGCTGGGGCCGGATCTCGCGGGCACCCTCGTCGATTTCGGCGCACGCCGTTACCAGGTGCGCGCCGCGATCGCCTCCTACGATCAGAGCGTCGCGACCTACCGCCAGACGGTGCTCAGCGCGTTCCAGGAGGTCGAGGACAATCTCGCGGCGCTCAAGATGCTCGCCGAGGAGTCGACCGCCGAGCGCGCCGCGGCTGATGCCGCAGCCGAGACTCTGGCGATCGTCGAGAATCAGTACAAGGCCGGGACCGTGGACTATCTCAACGTGGTCTCCGCCCAGAACGCTTCGCTCGGCGCCGAGCGGGCCTGGCGCGACATCACCAACCGCTCGCTCGCGGCGAGCGTGGGGCTCTTGAAGGCGCTCGGTGGAGGCTGGAGGAGCGATGCGCTACCGTTCAACTGATGTCCAGCCGCCACGTTTCGGTCCGCTCGCGCGAGCGCAGCCGAGTGGTCTACGGGGGGAGGACCTCCAGCCCGAGCCTGGCGGCGGCCCTGCGGACGCGATCGTCCAGACTGAGAAGCCGCAGCTCCGCGACGGCGCCGCGGGCTACGAGTGCTGAGGCGAGGTGGATCGCGTCCAGCGTGCGGATCGGCTCGCCAGGAAAACTCTGGCGGGCGCGATCGACAACTTCCGCGGCGATCCGTAGCAGGTGCCAGTGGGCGGACGCGGTCGCCAGATGTGCCCGGCGATCCGCCGCTTCCGCTTCCGTCAGCTCGCCGAGTGCCGCTGCGCGCAGCAGCACACGGTCACACTCGATGAGCGTCAGGTCCGAGGCCACGATGATATCGGCGCCCGTCAGGAAGCGGCGAACCTCGGCGGCCGAGTCTTCATCCAGGAGCCACGCAAGGATGGCGCTCGACTCCCCGTAGACGTTCACCGGGAGCCGCGCTCCTCCTCCAGGAGCCGGGCGGCGCTGTGCCGGCCGCGGCGACTGCGCGGGATTCTCTTATACAGGCTGGCATCGGGAGGGGCGCCCAAGGTGGCGAGGCCGCGCTTCGCGAGCGCCAGCAGGGGGGCTGGAAGCGACGGATCGGCCTGTCCCTGTCCGGGCGGCGAGACCTCCGCAATCACCTCCCCCCGATCGGTCACCAGCACACTTTCACCAGCGCGCACCTGTCGGAGGTACTCGCTCAAGCGGTTCTTGAGCTCTCGAACGCCCACGGTTTTCATGACCTGAATGTAGCCTCATGAGGCTACATTGTCAATCATGGCCCGCCCGCTACGTCGGGTTCTCCAGGGTGAAGCACTGGCGGTGGTCGTCGTAGGCGAAGACCTCGCCGTACCGTCCCCAGCTGATGATGGTGCGCAGCGTCTGCTCGGCGCCCTCCTCCGCCATGTAGTCCTCGAGCTCGTCGAAGAAGCGGCTCTTGGGGGCTGTGTGGCTGGCGCGCTCGTCCAGCACCCGCCGCACGTGCGCCGCGAGCGGCACGTAGGTGATCAGGTGGCGGGCAAAGAGCTTCTTGCGATCGTCGGTGTCCTCGCGCGTGAACTGCAGACCCGCCTCGGTGAGGCGGATGTCGCCGCCCTCGACCTCGGCGAAGCGCAGCAGCTGCAACGCCTCCGCAGCGGGGAACAGGTCGTCGATCTCCATGCGCAGCTCCTGCGCGATCGCCGGCAGGTCGGCCTTGCCGTTGTAGGGGGGGCCCGCCACCGCTTCCATGAGTCCGGCCAGCACGTTGGACGATACGTGCGTGAGGGTAGTGCCAATGCCGGTGCCCGGGAAACGCTCGGACTTCGGCCCCACGCGCTCGCCGCGCGGCTTCGCGGTCATCTCCACGTAGACCCGGTCGACGAGCGCGCGGAAGCGCGGGTCGTCCGGATGGCGGGGCTGCGGCAGATCGACCGCGATCTCGCCCATGACGCGCGCCGGGAGAGTAGAGAAGATCAGCAGCCGGTCGCACATCTCCACCGCTTCCTCGATGTTGTGCGTCACCAGGATCACCGCCTTGATCGGCAGCTGCCCCTCGCCCCAGAGGTTGAGGAAATCGTTGCGCAGCGTCTCGGCCGTGAGCACGTCGAGCGCGGAGAACGGCTCGTCCATGAGCAGGATGTTGGGGTGCACCACCAGCGCGCGCGCAAAGCCCACGCGCTGGCGCATCCCGCCCGAGAGCTCGCGCGGGTAGGCCGACTCGAACCCGTCGAGTCCGATCAGGTCGATGGCCTGGAGAGCCCTGCGGCGCATCTCGGGCTCCGGAATGCCGAGCGCCTCGAGGCCGAGCTGCACGTTCTCGAGCACGGTGAGCCACGGAAACAGCGCAAAGCTCTGGAATACCATGGCCATGCCCGCGGCCGCGCCGCCCACAGGCCGGCCGAGATAATTGATCACGCCCCGGGACGGGTCATCGAGCCCGGCGATGAGCCGCAGCAGCGTCGACTTGCCGCAGCCCGAGCGGCCGAGGAAGCCGACGATCTCTCCCGGGCGGAGCGTCAGATTGACGTCCTCGAGCACCACGAGCGCATCCCCGTCCGGCTTGCGGAAGGACTTGCTCACGGCCCGCACGTCGAGGAGCGGAGCCAGGTTCAACGCGGCGGCGGTGGCGTTCACGGGCGTCTCCTCAAGGCGGTCCCTCAGCTCAGGCGGAACTTGCGCTCGGCGCGCGCGTACAGCGGCCGCCAGAACAGGCGATTCAACGTCACGACGAACAGGCTCAGCACCAGGATCGCCAGCACCGTGCGCTGAAAGTCCCCGTGGCTGGTCGCTTCCGCGATGTAGGCACCGATTCCGTGCGCGGTCAGCTTCTGCTGACCCCAGCTTACGACTTCCGCGGCAACGCTGGCGTTCCACGAGCCGCCCGAGGCGGTGATCGCCCCGGTCACGTAGAAGGGAAACACCAACGGCAGCGCCACCCGGCGCCACCACAGCCAGCCGCGCACGCCGAGGTTCTCGGCCGCATAGCGCAGGTCCGGGGCCAGCGCCGATGCCCCGACGATGACGTTGAAGAGGATGTACCACTGGGTGCCGAGGATCATCAGCGGGCTCAGCCAGATATCCGGATTGAGCTTGAGGAGCACGACGGCGGAGACCACGATCGGAAACAGCAGGTTCGCGGGGAAGGCGGCCAGGAACTGCGCCACCGGCGCGATGCTGGCGAGGCGCGGCCGCATCCCGACGGCGACGCCGATCGGGACCCACACGAGGCTCGCGAGTGCGATCAGCACCGCAACGCGCACCAGCGTGATGAAACCGAAGAGGATCACCTGGCCGATCTCCGCCGGGCGCACTTCCCCGAGCACGAAGCCCGTGGTCTTCACGACCGCGACGAGCCCGAGGAGGCCGAGCAGGACGTACCAGGCGTAGTCGATCCAATGCGCATCCCACACGCTCCGGCGCCGCTCCGGCAGAGCTTGCGGGGCCGCGCCCGGCTTCCTGCCGGCGCGCAACAGCGCGGCGAACGCGCGGGCGATGAGGCCGAGAACGCGCGAGCGCCGCATCATGGTGAGTGCCCAGGAGCGGCTCGGAGTGAGCCCCACTTCCTGCTCGAGACGGAACCAGTCGGCGCTCGCAATCAGCGGCCGGAACAGCAGCTGGTCGAAGATCAGGATCACGACGAACATCGCCCCGATCGCCCAGCCGATGGCGCCGAGGTTCTTCTGCTCGATCGCGAGCGCGATATAGGAGCCGACGCCCGGCAGCGTCACCGTGGTATTGCCGACGCTGATCGCCTCGGAGGCGACCACGAAGAACCAGCCGCCCGACATCGACATCATCATGTTCCAGATGAGCGCCGGCATGGCGAACGGGACCTCGAGCCGCCAGAAGCGCATCCAGGGGCTGAGGCGGAAGTTGCGCGCCACCTCGATGAGCTCGTCCGGGATGCTGCGCAGCGAGTGATAGAAGCTGAACGCCATGTTCCAGGCCTGGCTCGTGAAGATCAGGAAAATGGCGGCCATCTCCGCGCCGGCCACGCGTCCCGGCGTCAGCTGCAGAAAGAACGGGGTGGTGATCGAGAATCCCAGGATCGGCACCGACTGCAGGAAATCGAGGAGTGGCACCAGCAGCACTTCCGCGCGCCGGCTCTTGGCTGCGAGCGTCGCGTAGGTGAACGTGAAGACGAGCGAGGCGCTCATCGCGATCAGCATGCGCAGCGCGGTCCGCGCCGAGTAGCCGACGAGCGCGGACGGCGCGAGCGAGATCGGCACCGCCTCGAGATGCGCGAGTGAGCCGGCGAGCCCGCGCGCCGCGTGCGCGGCGTAGACGAAGAAGGCGAACACCAGCACGAAAGCGAGCAGGTCCCAGCCGCCCGGCACATAACGGGTCCGCAGTACCGAGATCGGCAGCCGGTCGAGACGCATTCGGCGCAGTTTGCCCGAAGGAGGTGACGATTGGCACCGCGATGACGCGGTGCGGGGTGGGCCTCGCTCGTGTTGGCAGCGCGCGGTGCAAAACGGCGCGCGAGTGTCGTACGATACCTCGTCATGAAAGCAAGCTTCGCCCCGGCGGCCGCGGCCGCCAGCATCGCTCTCGCCCTGGCGGCCGCTGCGCACACCCAGAGCGACCAGACGTCCGACACCA
>WNEL01001264.1_pt1 | contig 11140 bp, 12 predicted proteins | sample 5399991 | NCBI WGS metagenome assembly WNEL01 (sample SAMN13153325, study PRJNA577476) | soil metagenome | isolation source: 20 cm grassland meadow soil pre-rain plot 2 | place: USA:California | collected 2015-09-08
AATTTTTCGCATAAAGAGCGCGACCTATCGATGAGATCGGTCGCCTCTGCAAGCGATTTTTTTTGAAAAAACCGATTTTTTTTCCTGCAGTTTCCCCGGGCCCCCTGAAACTGAGTTGTTTACAGCGCGAAACCAAATCCAAGGGCATGGATTTTCGACCCAAAGACGGGAGAAGGAGGAGCACTAAAAGGAAGAAACGATCTCAACCATTCGCTGACGCATCTTTGCATCCGGACGCCGTCCGATTCCTCCTTGCATGTTGTCCTCAACGTGGCGCGGGTTGTCGGTCGCGGGAATAGCGCAAGTGACGGCAGGATGCGCGACGATCCATTTCAGAAAGAACTGCGCCCAGGATCGGCAATCGAATTCGGCCGCCCAATCGGGCAACTGTTTCGCTCGCGCCCGCGCGAACAAATCACCTCCGCCGAACGGACGATTGGCAATCACAGCGACGCCGCGTTCCTGGGCAAGCGGCAGAACCCGCTCTTCCGCTTCGCGTTCCATCAATGAATAGTTGATCTGCAAAAAATCGAGCTTCTCGCTCCACATAATTTTTTCTACGTCATCAAAAGCGCCTGACTCATAGTGCGTGATCCCCAGATAGCGGATGCGGCCCTCGTTCTTCCATTCACGCAACGTCGGCAGATGCGTATTCACATCGACCAGATTGTGCACCTGCATGAGGTCGATTCGCTTCGTGCGAAGGAGCGCCATCGAACGTTCCATTGATTTGATCCCGTTCTCCTTGCCGCGTGTCCAAACTTTCGTGGCTAGAAAAAGCTTGTCCCGAATTCCAAGCGTCGCAGTGAGATCGCCGATCACCTGCTCGGCGCGACCGTACATAGGTGACGAATCGATTACGCGTCCACCTAGCTTCACGAACAGGGCAAGCACGTCCTCCAATTGCTTCCGATTGTCCGGCGTAAGATCGACATCGAACGTTCGCCACGTTCCCAAGCCGATCACGGGCAGCTTCTCACCCGAAGAAGGAATCGCGCGCATCAGCATCGTTGACGATTCGCTTGCCGTACACACACGTGACGCACCAAAGAGCAATCCCGCAGCGCCCGCGCCGATCAAGCGGGTGGCTTCGCGGCGCGTAAGTTTTTCCTTCACTGGTCGGGCGAGACCTCTGTCGAACCGACTAATAACTTGCAGGGCGTTTCTGCGAAACGCCAATTCAAACCTGCGGTGTCTGACACAGACGCCGTACAACCGCCGATTGCACTCATGGAAAGGGCAGCGATTATGCACGCCGATGCCGACGACAAGACGAACTTTCATCAAACTCGCCGCTGCGGTTGGCGGCGCGTTTGGATTAGGAATTAGATCGACAAAGTTATTCGCTGAGAAATCCGTGAAACCTTTGCGCATTCTCATCCTCGGCGGCACAGGATTCACCGGGCCATACCAGGTTCACTATGCGCTCAGCCGCGGACATAGGGTAACCACTTTCAATCGAGGAAAAACGCATCCGGGCGAACTGCCGAACGAAGTCGAACAATTAATTGGCGACAGAAACGAGCAATTGGATGCACTGGAAGGACGCAAATGGGACGTGGCGATCGATAACCCGACGACGTTGCCCGCATGGGTGCGTGACGCTGCGCAAATTCTCAAAGGAAATGTCGAGCGTTACGTGTTCGTCTCGACAGTCTCAGTTTACGCCGACACGAGCCAGGGCGTGGACGAAACGGCACCGCTTGCGAAATACGAGGGCCCCGATCCGTATAAGGAAACGCTCGAAGCAATGAAGGCATCCGGCTACAAGACTTATGGGCCGCTTAAAGCCTTGTCAGAAAAGGAAGCGGAGAAATGGTTCCCGGAAGAAACACTGATTATTCGTCCGGGCCTCATCGTCGGGCCGCGCGACGAGACCGATCGCTTCACATACTGGCCAGTGCGGATTGAACGTGGCGGTGAAGTCCTGGCGCCCGGCAATCCAAGTGATCCAGTGCAGTTCGTTGACGCGCGCGATCTGGCGGAATGGACGATCCGGATGGCCGAGAATCGCGAGACAGGAACTTATAACGCGACCGGGCCGGTGAAGCCGCTCGGGATTGGCAAAATGCTGGACGAGATCAAAGGCGCCCTTCATTCGGATGCGAAATTTGCCTGGTTACCCGCTGAGTTTCTCCAACAACAAAAAGTTGAAGCGTGGTCGGACATGCCCGTCTGGGCAGGCGATGAGCTTGGACTTGCACGAACGAAGATCGATCGCGCGCTGGCAAAAGGCTTGACGTTTCGACCGCTCGCAGAGACAGCCCGTGACACCCTTGCCTGGTTCAAATCGTTACCGCAAGATCGACAATCGAAATTGCGCGCCGGTCTAACACCCGAACGCGAAGCGGAAGTGCTTGCTGCGTGGAAGAAGAGCAAGGGGTAGGGACGGATCGCCGAGCCGTCCGGAACACCCGGCGATCACGCCCTCCGTTGCGGTCAATGAAAAAACTCTTCACGAAAATCGTCGACGTAAAGCGGGTCGAGATCCGCGCGCTGCTGCTGGCATTTGTCTTCAACTTTGTCGTTCTCGGCGGTTATTACGTTATCCGCCCAATCCGCGATGAGATCGGCGCCGACCGCGGCGTTGAAAATCTCCCGTGGATGTACACCGGCACGCTGATCGGCATGCTGATCGCTAACGCGCTTTATGCCACCATCGTCGCGCGTATGTCGCGGCGGCGATTTATTCCGATCGCGTACCGTTTCGCCATCGCGAACCTTTTTGTTTTCTTCCTGCTCATGCGTTGGATGCCAGCAGCGCAGGAACGCGCGATCCTTGCGCCCATATTTTTCATCTGGGTCAGCATCTTCAATCTTTTCGCCACAACAATGTTTTGGTCGTTCATGGTTGACGTTTTCACACCAGAGCAAGGCAAACGACTTTTTGGATTTATTGCCGTCGGCGGATCGATCGGCGGAATCGTTGGTGGTTTTGTCACGAGTTCGCTCGCCGGAAAACTGAGCACCGGACTCTTTCTCCTCATCACAGCGGTCATGTTAGAGATTGCCGCGCAATGTGTGCGCCGATTTCCCGCCGATTTTCGGACGCACGACGAGCGAAGTGAGCAAGCAATCGGCGGCAAATTCTGGGAGGGCGCGACGCACATTGCTCGATCTCCCTACTTACTTGGTCTAGCCGTGTTTCTCATGATCTATACGCTCACGAACACTTGGGCGTATTTTCAGCAAGCCGATCTCACCCAACATCAGCTGCAGGACCGGGCCGCACGCACGTCATTCTTGGCGAACATCGATATCGCGGTGAACACGATTACGGTGCTGATTCAGATCTTTCTGACCGGGCGTCTAATGAAATGGTTTGGAGTTGGAATCACACTGGTGCTCATGCCGCTTTTGAGCGCGGTCGGGTTTGCCGCGATTGGTTTTGCTCCGGTTCTCACCGTTCTCGCAACGTTCCAGATTTTGCGCCGAGCCGCAGGCTTCGCGCTGCTTCGACCAGCGCGCGAAGTTCTCTTTACCGTGTTGCGGCGAGAAGACAAATACAAAGCCAAGAGCCTCATCGACACATTCGGCTACCGCTTTGGCGATCAAATCGGTGCGTGGTCCTATCCGTTAATGCGGTGGTTTGGCTTAGGGTTAGTCGGCATTTCCTGGGTGGCAGTTCCGATTGGAGCAATCTGGTGCGCCCTTGGCATCTGGCTGGGGCGCAAACAACGCCAGCTCGCTGAAGCAAAGCGCGACCAGACCGCCTCGTTGCCCGACACCGCCGCGCCTGAAGCGGCGTGAGCTTCGCAGTCGAATGTTGTCAGGCTGAAATCGATTGCGCCTGACCGCGTCTGCACGAATCGTAATCAGCAACACATCAAGGAGGTAAAATAATGGCAACACGAACTGGATCGGCTGTTTGGGAAGGCACACTCAAGCAAGGCAAAGGAAACATGAAACTGGGGAGCGGCGCGTTCGAAGGTCCTTACTCATTTTCATCGCGCTTCGAGGAAGGAAAAGGCACGAATCCGGAAGAACTCATCGGCGCGGCTGAGGCGGGCTGTTACTCAATGGCGCTTTCGGCAAATCTGGAAAAGGCAGGTCATCCGGCGAAGCGAATCAGCACGACCGCGACCGTGAAGTTGGAGATGGTCGGCGGTGGTCCGCGAATCACCACGATTGATCTCGATTGCGAAGCGGAAGTGCCCGGGATCGATCAAACGAAATTCAACGAGCAAGCCGAGATGACGAAAGACAAATGTCCGGTGTCGGTCGCCCTCGCCGGTACGCAGATTAATTTAAACGCGAAGTTGCTGTAGCCGGAGCTGCCGATCTCCGCGCGCGGGCTTACTGCAGAAAATGAATACCGTGCTCGACGCCGATCTCGATTATCCGTGCCATATCGGGTCCGCCTGGCCTTGCAAATTCCGCAGCGCAGCGTGCGAAAAATTCCTCAAAGCCTGATGGCATCGTCGTAAGCAGCATACGCGATGGCTGATCACCGACATTCTTGAACGTATGGACGACGCCGCGGGGCATGAAGGCGGCGCCACCAGGCCCAATTTCACGCCATTCACCATTTAGAAAAAACGCGACCCGGCCTTCAAGGACGTGAAATGTTTCGTCCTCGTTCAGGTGATAATGCTGCGGCGGCCCGCCACCCGGCGGAGTAACCTCTGTCCACATCGTGAGCTTTCCGGCCGTGCGTTCGCCGTCGAGATGAATTATTACTTCCTCGCCGAAGGCGTGCAGCACTCGCGCGTCGCCCTTCGCAATTATCGTCCCTGAGTTATCGCTCATCGTCACTTCGCCAGCTCGTAGAGATATTCGACGAACGATATCACTACGCCATCGAAGCCCTGTACTTTCGGGTTCGCCGATTCGATGACGTAATATTCATCCGGCGCATGTGCGCCGCTGCCGTGACCGAGCCCGAAATGGCCGGCGGCAAGCTTCAGCGGCTCACCGGTGAAAACATAACCGGGATACGAACCGGCGTTGCGCGGCCAGAGCATTGGGTCAATTCCGAATTTTTTGTAGGTCGCAACCTGCGCTTTGATTAGCGCGGAATCAGCAGATGTGCTCGTGGGATCGTAACCGCCCGTCATGATCACTTCAATGTCGCCGAAGCCGCGCTTGGCCAGATGCGCCTTTAACGCCGCGAGTGCATCTGCAGCTTTCATGTCTGGCACGAGACGCATGTCGATCTTCGCGACAGCGCGATGCGGCAGAATGGTTTTGCCGCCGGGGCCGGTGTAGCCGCCGACCAAACCTTCAATGTTTACCGTCGGCTGCGATTCGAGCCGTTCGTTGGCCTGTTCCCACGGCAGATCGTCGATCCAATGCTGGACACTAAATAATTTCTTCGTTTGCGCTTCGTTCCGCACCTTCGACACTTTTTCAATCATCGCTTTCTCTTCGGCGCTCAGTGATCGGGGTTTTGGATAATTATCGATCTTGATTTCGTTGCCGTCGTCCGAGACCAGCGTGTCCATGGCTTTGACCAAACGCCACGCCGGACTGTCCACCATCGCTTTTAATGAGGAGTGAATGTCTTTGGCCGGACCGCGTCCCCATTTTTCACCGCTCGACACCAATTCCAACTCGATCACGCCTTTCGACCCGAGATTGACTGTGACAACGCCATCTAAATCCTGCGTCGCCGAGGGCATGAACACGCCGACACATTTTTTCAGAGCGGCCAGCACTTCCGGCCGCCTAACGAGTTGCGGGATGTGCGGGGAACCGATCTCTTCTTCACCTTCTGCCACCATAACCAGGTTTACTGGCATCTTTTTCCCCGCGCCGCGGATTGCGTGCAAAGCCGCCAGAAACGCTGCTTCCGGTCCTTTCTGGTTCACTGCGCCGCGGCCGACGATCACTTTGCCAAGCGGCGGTTTGTCCACGATTCGCGCTTCGGTCGGCGGCGACGTCCATTCCGCCGGATCGAATTGTTTCACGTCGTACATGAAATAGAGTCCGATCGTTTTCGGTGCGCCCGTATCGAGGGTCGCGAACACGCCCGGTTTGCCGTCGGTGTTGATGACCTTTGCCTGTTGAAATCCCGCGTCGCGCGCGAGCTTCGCCATGTACTCCGCGCCTTCCGGGTACCCGCGATTCTCCGCTGCGATCGACACTTGTCCGATCCAATCCTGCAACCGCTTCACCGCCTCATCATGGCGCTTCGTGATCTCAGCTTTAATTGGAGCGAGGTCTTGCTGGGCTGCGCAAACACTGATCGTGAGGATGATGAATATTCCAAAGGCAGCTGCAAACCGGGTATTGAAGTGCATAAAATCAAATCGCGCGTACTCTCGGTCGTAGCAAATTCCGAAAGCGCCCAATGGCCAGGCTGGAGTTTCGGTTGGAACGCTCATTGACAATTCACGCAGATGGACAGTATCCTGTCCAAGTCATGAAGTCGATTACCTATACGGCTGCGCGTGAGAACCTCGCAACCACCATCAATCGGGTATGCGAAGATAACGCACCGGTGGTTATCACCCGCAAATCGCGATCAGGCTGTCGTGATGCTCTCGCTAGCCGAATATGAGTCACTCCAAGAGACCGCGCACTTGTTGCGCTCTCCGGTGAATGCAAAGCGGTTGCTTGACTCGCTCGATGCCATCAAACGAGGCAAGGTGATCCGCAAAAAGATAAAGCTCGACGAGTGAACCTCGCATTCGCGCCGCAGGCGTGGGACGACTACCTTTACAGGCAGCACGCTGATCCACAGATGAGTGCGCGCATCCGACAACTCATCAAAGACGCCATGCGCGATCCACATCGCGGTATTGGCAAGCCCGAGCCGCTCAAGCATGCCCTGCAGGGGTGCTGGTCGCGACGGATCACTGGCGAGCACCGGATGGTGTATCAAGTTTTGAAAGGCGAGTTGTTGATTATGCAACTGCGCTATCACTACTAGAGCTAGAGAGCCAAACTCTCCTGCTTTGGCGCAGATGCCGCCACAGTGAGGCTGCTGAATTTTTTCACGAGTTCATCAAGTTTGGCGATGTAGTAATCGACGTTTTCGTCGCGATTTTCGGGGTCGAATTCGCTGGCGAGTTTGGCGGCTTCGTAGGCGGCAACTTTCTTGGGCGTGGCCTTGATGTAATAGCTGACCTGGTCGCCCGGCTTGTAATTGCGTCCGCTCGCGAGTGCGAGTTCGTAAGCGGCGGCGCGATTGCGCGCAGAACCGGCGATCTTCGCGCGATATTTGTCGAGCGAATCCTGGAGCGTGTCGGTCTTCATCAGCATGTCGATTTTCCATTCGCGGTTCCGGATTTTTTCCTCGAACTGGTTCCGAAGATCGGTGATCGCTTCCGGGTTTCTTTCCATGACGAGCTTGATCATTTCCTCCAGGAAGACGCGCTGGAATTTTTCGAGTCCGCGCGATTTTAGGGCGCCGCCCTTGATGACCACCTCACCATCTTTGGTAAGGAGTGCGTAATTCTTCGCCTTGTAGCTGAACATCGCATCGAATTGTTCGTCGAACTCGATTTCAATTCCCTCGGGCAATTCCTTCGCCAATCCTTTTTGCAATTCATCTATCTCAGTTTGTGCCGGCGGGACGAAATAGATTCCGTCGGTATCTACTTCAATCACTTTCGCTCCCTGCGCGCCTAGCCAGTCGATCATTTGTTTCAACAAGTCGCGCCCGATCTGGGTCACGCGCGCGGCGGCATCGAAATCGGCGAAATGTCCCTGTGCGAATCCAAGATAACCGTAGAAACTGTTGAGCAGAATCTTGAACGTGTTGTGCAGAGCCTGGAGGTGATGCTGCTTTGCAGCATCTTTTTCCGCCCGCATTTTCGCTTTCGCTTCCAACCGGAACGCGTGGAGATCGGTGAGCAAATGGCGGAAGATTTGCAATTGATCGGTCACCGGAAAACAATCGAATTTCAACATGATCGACGGATAGAGCGAAGCGACGTCGCAGTGCCAGACGTTGTTCGCAACTCCCGTAAAGAAGATGTCGGTGTAACCGCCCTCGAACGCGCGCACCATTGGCAGCTCGGGAATGGAATGGCGTTGCCGGAAATATTCGCGCAGGAACAGCGCATTAATCCGCGTCGCGTTGCCGCGCACGATCACGTCCTGATAATTGTAGGGAAAAATCTGGGCCTGGATGAAGTAACTCGCGCTTAACAGTTCCGATAACGCGCGCGTCTCTCGTACGCCGCACAGTGCACGTCGTCGAAATTCTTCCGAATTTTCCAGATACGCGCGTTGCAATTCCTTGCCTGTAAGCGCAGAAACTTCGTCACTGCCGCAAAGATCAAAATGCCGTACAACCTCAGCCCGCTCGAAACCGGCAAGAGAACGCATGCCGACGTCGTAAAATTGCGCCAGCAAAAACGTATCGACAAAATGACGTCCACCGACCGTGAACTTCGGGTAATCGATCGTTTTTTCCGCGATTTGAAGTCGTGACGGGCGCGAGCGCAGGAATCCGTCACCGCGTCCCCAATCGAGTTTCGTCTTCGCCTTCTTCGCCCGTGCGACCAGATACGGCAGATCGAAGCGAAACAAGTTGTGACCTTCGATCACGTCCGGATCGCGCTCTTTGACCAGACTTGTTAGGCGCTCGAGTGCATCGTGCTCGGATTGTTCGACGTTTTTAGGATCGACAATCAGTAGTTCCTCCCAACCGCTGTTATCCGAGAGCGCGATGCTCATAAGGTGATCCTTGTCGCCGGAGTCACCGACTCCGAGCACCTCGATCTGCATGCGTTTCAGTTCTTCAAACGGAAGGTCTTTAAACAAGGTGCGACCCGTTGCGGTCAGGTAATGCTGCACCGGATCGGTGAACGCGAAGAAATCGCGGCCGGCGTTTTTGAGTCCATTGCGCAATGCGATAAGTTCCTTCCAGCTATCGACCGTGACCAGCCAGCCGTATTTGAGATCGTTCCGGAGCTTTTCGGATTCAATGCCAAGATCGACAACGTCGGAGTCGCACCAGACAAACGGATGGAAAGGCTCGACATCGGCAATCGTCGAACCGTCCCGTTCCCGACGATAGACTTTCACCGTCCCCGTTTCGCCAAGTTCAATTGCCACGATGCGCGGTGTCGGATCAGCGCCGAAGAGCAGTGTGTTCTTCTCGAATTCCATTTTTTTTTACAAGCTTGTGTCATTCCGAGCGAAGTCGAGGAATCTCTTACTGTTTCTCCCGAACTAAATTAAATTGAGAGATGCGTCGACCCATTCGGCTTGCGCTCAGGGCAGGCTTTCGCTCAGCATGACAAGCATGAGGATTCGTTTCTTCTTAATCTTGTCGCTGTCAATCCTGGTTTCGGCGCTGGCCATCGCCCAGCAAACCCCGCAATCGCTCGCCGATGCGGAGCTCCCCTCATTGCTTGCGATTTACAAGGACATTCACACTCACCCCGAATTATCCGGGCACGAGGAACGCACTGCATCCATCATCGCAAAGGAATTGCGTGCCGCAGGCTGCCAGGTCACTGAGCATGTCGGCAAGTATGAGAACTCCAAACTCAAAGGTTACGGAGTGGTGGCTGTGATGAAGAATGGCGACGGCCCAACTGTGCTTGTGCGCACGGATATGGATGCTTTGCCAGTGGAAGAAGAAACAGGTTTGCCCTACGCCAGCAAGGCTGTTGCGAAAAACGATGAAGGTAAGGATGTCCATGTAATGCACGCCTGCGGGCACGATGCACACATGGCCGCGTTCATTGGGACGGCGCGCGCTCTTGGCAAGCTAAAGGATCAATGGCACGGGACGATCGTGTTCGTGGCGCAACCCGCAGAGGAATTGGGCACCGGCGCGCGTGCGTTGCTCAGAGACGGTCTTTACGAAAAATTCGGTAAACCGGATTTCGCGTTAGGTTTCCATGACAAGGCAGATCTGGAAACAGGCCGTATTGGCGTAACTGAGGGTTACACAACGGCAAACGTCGATTCTGTGGATGTCACCGTTCGTGGCGTGGGCGGGCACGGCGCGTACCCGCACAAGACGAAAGACCCGATCGTACTCACGGCGGAAATGATCAACGACTGGCAAACCATCGCAAGCCGGGAAAATAATCCGCTCGATCCAATCGTCGTCACGGTGGGTTCCATCCACGGCGGGACAAAGAACAACATCATTCCGGACGAAGTGAAAATGCAGTTGACCGTGCGCACCTACAAATCTGAAACGCGCCAGCGTGTGTTGGCCGCGATTGAGAGGATCGCCAACGGAATCGCTGCCGCCGGCGGCGTCCCGCCCGATCGCGCGCCGATTATCACTGTATCTAAAGATCAATTTTGCCCGGCCACCTACAATAATCCGGAACTAACGAAGCGGTTGGTAGCCGTTTGGAAAAACTCCTTAGGGAACGAGAACGTGAAGATTGTCGATGCGGTGATGGGTGGGGAAGATTTTTCTGAATACAGCCTGTCGGACCACTCTATTCCGGCGGTTAATTTCCACATCGGCGCAGTCGAACCGGTGAAGATCGCGGAGTACAAACAGGCAGGAAAAGAATTGCCAACCCTGCATTCGAGTAAATTCGCGCCGGTTCCCGAACCAACGATCCGTGTTGGAATCATCGGAATGGCGAGCGCCGTCCTCGAACTGATGAAGAAGTAGGGTTCGTCGTTACTCATCGTCTGTAGACCAATAGTCTACGACGCTGTTAGGTGGTTCCCCAATGACAGGGGATGGCGAGGGACGAACAATCTGGATTGTTGATGCGCATCGCGACGACAGAAAGCGTCTCAGTGTGCGCGCAGATGAAAAGTTAACTGCATTTATCGAGCTTGAATGGGTGATTGGCTTGACGCCAAAATCAGGCAGGTGGACAATGCCGCCTTTCGCAGAAGAGAGTGAAATCGAAAATTCAAGCTAAGGAGATGGATCATGTTCGCCGTTATTCGTCACTATCACTTTAATCCAAAGGACGGTGCAGAGATCGACCGCCGAATACGCGAGGAGTTCGTGCCAATCGTTAAGAAGGCGAAGGGATTTGTACGCTACTATTGGCTTGATACTGGTGGGGGCGAAGGCGCGTCCGTCGGCGTGTTTAAGGACAAAGCTGGTGCTGATGAGTCGGTGCATCTAGCTGCGGACTATGTTCGAGAGCATCTGTCTAAACTTCTCACTCAGAAACCCGAGATTATTGAAGGGCCGATCAAAGCTCACGATTGAGCATTGAGAATCTCAGCAAAGCCAGTTGGAGTTTGGGCT
>WNEL01004708.1_pt1 | contig 11121 bp, 12 predicted proteins | sample 5399991 | NCBI WGS metagenome assembly WNEL01 (sample SAMN13153325, study PRJNA577476) | soil metagenome | isolation source: 20 cm grassland meadow soil pre-rain plot 2 | place: USA:California | collected 2015-09-08
AGCCCGCCTTGGTGGCGATCACAAGCCCCTGCGGGTAGGGGTAGAGCGCTTCGGCGATGAGCCGCTCGCTCACCTCCGGGCCGTAAGAGTCGGCGGTATCGATCAGGTTGACCCCGAGCTCGACGGCACGGCGCAGCACGGCGATCGCTTCGCGCGCGTCGCGCGGCTCGCCCCAAATGCCCTTGCCGGTGAGCCGCATCGCGCCGAAGCCGAGGCGGTGGACGGGCAGGTCGCCCCCCAGGAGAAAGGTGCCGCTCCGGGCGGCGGGACGAGTATCAAGGCCGGCGTTGCCGGCGGGTTGAGCACCGAGGGAAGATGTCATGTCGACGTTAACACCCACGTGGCGCGTCCGGTTCCGGGAACGCGGAGCCCCATGAAACGCGCCGGGTTCACCCTCATCGAGCTGCTGACGGTGGTCGTGATCATCGCCCTCGTGGCGAGCATCGCGATTCCGAAGCTGACCCACCTCAAGACGCGAGCGCAGGTCGCCGCCATAAAATCGGATTTGCGGAACCTCGTGACGATCCAGGAGAGCTACTTCGCTCAAAACCAGAAGTACGCGACCGACCTGGGAAGCGCCTACACCGTATCCGCGGGGAACCCCATGCCGACGATCACGCTGACCGGGGACGGTTGGACCGCCACGCTCACGAACGTCGGCGTGGGGCAGACGTGCGCGGTCTTCATGGGCTCGACGCCCGCCAGGCCAGCGATCAGAGAAGGCGCGCCCGCCTGCGAGGAGACTGGGAGCGCGACCGTCACGCCCTGAACGACACCCGGCTCAGCGCATCGCCGCCGCCCGCGCCGCCGCGAGCTTCGCCTGCTGCTCGGCCGAGAGTGTGTTCTTGATGTTGATCAGCAGCGTGATGTGGGCGCGCTTCACCTCCCGCTCGACGCCGAGCACCTCGTCCACCTGCGCCAGCGCCGCGGTCTGATCGATGGCCGGCTTGTCGAGGAGAGTCGCGAGGCGCTGCGACTGCTCCTGCATGCGCCACTGCAGATCCACCACCTTGCTCTGGAAATCCTGGATCGCTTTGGTGATGGCGGCACGCTGCTCGGGTCGGAGCCCGATGTCCTGTTGGTGTTGCATCACGAGCTCCGGTGGAAACAGGATTCGTGCGAGCGGATCCTCAGGAGCTTGCGGCGGCTGCTGTGCCCCCCCTTGCGCCGTCGCGAGCGCGAGCAAGACGAACGTCCGAACCAAGCATGAATGAAGTGTCTTCACAGAGTCCTCCGGTCGAGGCCCCGGGGTCCGAGCTGCGGCACGCTGCGCAGCAGCTCATCACCGGGGAGGTTGAGCAGGAAGTCGGTGGGCGCCTGCCACCGCACGGTCGCGAGATCGATCTCCAGGCGAACGCCATCGCGCTCGCGCCGGAGCGAGATGACTACGACGGCCACCACGACGATGACGGCGGCGGCGAGCCCCAGCGCCCGGCGTCGCGGGCGAGCCGTTCGCCGGGCGCGTGCGGCAGCAATGGTCGCAGCGAACGGCGGCGTGCCGGCCGCATCTTCCCGGCGTAGCGCCTCGAAGGCCTGCTCGATCATTCTCGTTCTTCCCCCAGCAGGGTCCTGAGCGCGGTCTTCCCGCGCTCGTAGTGAGTGCGGGCGGTGCCCACGGAGACGCCCGCGATGGCCGCCGCCTCGGCGATCGTCAGGCCCTCATAGAACACGAGGTGCAGGACCTGGCGCTGGCGCCCCGACAACCGCCCCAGTGCGCGCACCAGCCGGGCCGTTTCGTCGGCCCGGACGAGCGCCGCCGCGGGATCGGGCCCGCCGTCCACCGCCTCGGGGCCGAGCAGCAACGCCGCGAGCGGAAGCCAGCGCCGCAGCGCTGCCCGGCGTCGCGCTTCCCGGGCGGTCCGCGCGATCACGCCGAACACGAACGTGCGGAACGTCGAGCGCCCGTCGAAGCGCGCGCGGCCGTCGAGGAGCTTCAGGTAGGTCGCCTGCAGCACGTCCTCGGCCGCGCTTCGATCCCAGCCGCAGCAGCTCAACGCCCACCCGAAGGCGGCGGTGTGCAGCTGCTCCAGCTCGGCGGTCAGGTCGGCAGCCATGGAGACTCGTATCGATCTATGAGTGTCTTCTGGGGCTGGACTATATGACGCGGCGTTACACTCGGACCGTTTCGCCCCGCTCCTATCGTCCTTGGCTCCAATAGCATACGCCGCCCGCCCGATACCGTCGCCGGCGACGTTGACCTAGATCACCGATCCCGAGAAAGGCGGAGGATAAGTTCCAGTCCCGCGACGGCAGCCGCCGCAGGACCGGCCCGTCACGGACAACACGCTGCTCAGAGCAAACCCGCCGAAAGGCGGCGACGCAGAGCCACGGGGCTAACGCAGTGCGCCGCTACGCCCGCCGGGCCGCCAGCGATCGACACGTGTCGACGTTGGCGGCCTGTTCGTTTTCATGGACCCATGAAGAAGCCGTTGCACTCGACTGGTTGCGCCCTAGGCCTTGCCACCAATTACGGACGGAGGATCCTAGTATGCGCAAAGCCATCGCTGTTTTGGTCGTCGTGGCGGCCGCGGTCGCCGCGGCGTGTATGCAGATACCGACTGAGTATCGGTTCGTGGTGTGCATCCAAAGCGGCGACACCCTTGGAAAAGCCGGCGTGCCCTGCGCTGTAGTGGATACGGTACACCCCTAGGAGCGGGCTTGAGCTTGAGCCAGGCGGCGCCGCGCGGCGTTACGCTCGGACCGCTTGGCCTCGCTCTTTCAGCACGCGTCGCAGGATTTTCCCGGAGGGTGACTTGGGAATGGCGTCGATGATCTCGAGCGCGCGGATCCTCTTGTAGGGCGCGACACGCTCGGCCACATAGGCCATCAGGTCCGCCGCCGACACGTCGCCTCGCAGCACGACGAAGGCCTTCGGCACCTCGCCGCACTCCCGGTCCGCCAGCGGGACTACCGCCGCATCGGCCACGGCAGGATGGCCCCGCAGCAACGCCTCGAGCTCAGCCGGCGGGACCTGGAACCCCTTGTACTTGATCAACTCCTTCAACCGATCGACGATCGTGAAGTACCCGTCCCGGTCGACGCGCCCGATATCTCCCGTGTGCAACCACCCGGCGGCGTCGAGCGTGGCCGCCGTGGCCTCCGGGTTGTTCAGGTATCCCGCCATTACTTGCGGGCCGCGGATCAGGAGCTCCCCGTCCTCGTCCGGCCCGAGGTCGGCGCCGGTCGCCGCATCTACGATCCGGCACTCGGTATTCGGCACCAGCGGTCCCACCGTTCCTGGTTTGCACTTGCCGGGCTCGTCCGAATTGGCGTGGGTCACCGGGCTCGCCTCGGTGAGTCCGTACCCCTGAATGAACCCGCATCCCAGACGCCGGGCACATGCGGTCTCGAGGTCGGCCTCGAGCGGTGCCGCGCCGGACATCATCGCCCGCAGGCTCGACAGATCGTAGCGGTCCACGGCCGGATGCTGGGCGAGCGCGAGCACAAGCGGTGGCACCACGAACGCCCGGGTGATGCGATACTGCTGCACGGTGGCGAGGAACGGCTCCAGCTCGAACCTGGGCATGGTGACGAGGGTCGCGCCACGCCACAGCGCCAGGTTCAGCACCACCTGCATCCCGTAGATGTGGAAGAACGGCAGGACCGCGATGATGCGATCCTGCTCCGCCACATGGTGCACCGAAGCTGTCTGGAGCAGGTTGGCCACGAGATTGCGATGCGTCAGCACCACGCCCTTGGGGAATCCCGTGGTGCCGCTCGAGTACGGCAGTACCGCGAGATCCCGCGCCGGGTCGACCGGAGCGCGCGGGGCAGGCGCGGCGGTCTCGAGCAGGGTCGCGAACGGCGTGGCGCCGGGCGCGCTGCCCAGAACGAAGATCTCCTCGATGCCCACCTGTTGCGCGACTGGCGCGGCCCGATCCATGAATGACGGCACCGTGACGAGGAACCGGGCGCGGGCATCACGCAGCTGATGGGTGGCGTCCTGGACCGTCGAGAGCGAGTTGATCGTGGTCACGACGCCGCCGGCGGCGAGCGTACCGTGGAACGCGAGCGCGAATTCGGGACAGTTGGGCGCGAACAGGGCCAGCACCTCGCCCGGCGCGAAGCCCCGGGCGGCGAGTCCGGCCGCGACCCGGTCCGCCCCTCCGGCGAGCTGTCCGTACGTCAGCGTTCGGCCGCTCGCCGCGTCGATCAGGGCCGGCTTGTCTCTCAGTGCCGCCGCTCGCGCGAGCACGAAGCGGTGCACCACGATGTCCGGGATCGCGATGTCGGGATGCGGGCTCTTGAAGAGCATGGCGCCCGCGAGAGTAGCCCACGGCGGGGGCCGGGTCAAATCGGCCGCACCGCCACTCCCCCGAGTTGCCTAGCGGATTCGGATTACGTCGAGCCGCGGGTCCACCGTGGTCGCCGCAAGGCCGATCACGCCGCCCAGGCGGAGGGCGAACCCGCCAGCGCCGGGCGCCTGGAGGATGTCGACGTAGAATCCCGAGCCGGCGTGCAGCGTGCCGCCCAGGTTCACTTGCGTGCCGGCGCCCGCCGGTGGCACCAGTGGGAACGGCAGCGGAAAGTCGAACGGGTCCTGCGCGGAGAGCGATGCGAACTCCTGTCGGAACGACCATGACCGGTAGAACACCCCGGCGGGTGGCGCGAACCCGGGCAGGTCGGACACCCAGTTGGCGAGGGCCCATCTGGTCGTCGTCGTCTCGAACGAGAGCCCGGTTTGTCCCGCGACGTTGTCGGCTCCGGTGAGCGCGGTCTGCTCGAGACGGTCGGTCAGTGAGTCGCCGAACTGGTCGACCAGATACCGCACGTACAACCATCCCGCGCCGAAGTCCGCGAGGACGGTATCGCTCGCCTGCAGCAGGAAATGATCGCCGGGGTCGGCGAGATAATCGTACGCGTCGCCCAGGTCCGAGGAGACGTACGTCTCGAATGTCGTCGAGTCTGGGAGGAAGCTCCGCCCCCCGAGCTCTTCGGCGAACGAAGACAGCGCTTCGTCGAGCCAAAGGTCCTCCTGGTTCCCCCCTCGGATCAGCACGTGCTGGTTGAAGCTGATGAGGTGCTGCAGCTCGTGCAGGAATGTGCCGGGGAGGAACGATCGCACATCACGCGGTCGTGTCGACCGCATACACGTGCGTGTCGAACACCTGCTGGAGCGTGTCGATATCGGTGGCAGTGAGCCCGTTCGCGGGCGCCGTCGTGTCCACGTAGATGGCGACGTGCGCGCCCACCGATTGGGCTCGCGCGGTCACCGGCTTGTAGGTAGTGCAATCGAGGCTGGCGCACACCGTGAAGGTGCGGAGGCTGCCCAGCGTAGGGGGTGTCACGGCCGCGACCCCGGTGCCCGCGGCGGAGGGTCGGACCGCGCTGGTCCGGGCGATCGCGCGCCGGGAACGTTCGCGCTCGTGCAACATGCCGTCGAATCGCGCGGCGATCGACCCCCGCCGGCCGAGCAGCGCGGCGCGGCGCGCCGTCACGGGCGCGGCTCCGGCCACGAGCGAGGCGCTCTGGAGCGCGAACGGCGCGGTATCGCCCGGGACGCCCCCTGCCGATTGGGCGACCACCACGTACTCGGCGGAATCGCTGGACGCATTCGCCGGGAACGACACGCACCCGGAGTCGGCCGCCGGGTCGATCGCGGTGTACGCGCCGACCGCCAGGGCAAGGTCAGTAGCCAAGGTGACTTGATCGATGCCATGATCTGGTGGAATTACGTGCGGGCGCGCTGCTGCGTTGAGTGAAGCCGTGGCCCTCGAGCGTCTACGTCTCGCCCACCTCGCGCCGATGCAGCTCCCGGACGGTCTCGATGGTATCCGACTGGTCGGGGCCCTTGTCCGGGCGGTAGCGCACGATGCGCGCGAAGCGCAGCGCCAGGCCGCCCGGATACGTCGGGCTCGCCTGGATGCCGTTGAAGGCGACCTCCACCACCAGCTCGGGCCTCACGTGCACCACGTGTCCGTCGCTCGAGCAGCTTCGCCGTCTGCCACTCGAGCATCTCGTCCGTCATCCCTTTGAACGTCTTCCCGAGCATCGCGAAGCCTCCACCGTCACGGGCCCCAAGGTGAAGATTGGAGAGCCGGCCGCGGCGGCGGCCGTGGCCCCATTCGGCGGCGAGCACGACGAGGTCGAGGGTGTGAGCGGGCTTCAGCTTGAGCCATGCAGCGCCGCGCGCGCCTGCATCGTAGCGCGCGTCCAGGGCCTTGGCCATCAGCCCTTCCTGTCCGGCCGCGATCGCCCGTTCGAAGAACGCCCCGGCTTCGCCCGCGTCCGATGTCACGATCCGGGGCACGCGCTGCTCGCCCGGCACGGCCGCGGCGAGGACGGCGAACCGCCGGGCGTAGGGCTCGTCCAGGAGCGGCGCGCCGTCGGCGTAGAGAATGTCGAAGAAGAACGGCACGAGTGGCAGCTCGGCGCGCAACCGTTCGACGTCGAGCTTCCGTCCGAAGCGCCGCATCGTCACCTGGAACGGCAGCGGGGTCCCGTCCGGGCGCAACGCGATCGCTTCGCCGTCCAGGATGGCGTCGTCGAGCGGGAGGCGCCGGACCGTTTCCACCACCTCGGGCACCGCCTGCGTGACGTCGTTCAGCTGACGAGAGAACACCCGCACCTCGTCTCTCGCTTTGTGGACCTGGATGCGCGCGCCGTCGAGCTTGTACTCGAACGCCGCCTGCCCATTCCCCAGACGGGTCAACGCATCCCCCACATCATCGGCGGCTTGCGCAAGCATCGGCTGCAGCGGGCGGAACAGCTGCACGCGAAAGCTCGTGAGACCCGCCGCTCCCTCGGTGAGAGCGGCGTGTGCCACGCGACCCAGGTCAGCCGCGAGCATCGTCGCCCGGCGCACGGCCCCGGCTTCGAGTCCCGCCGCCCGAGCCACCGCCTCGGCCGCGAGTCCTTCGAGCGCCCCCTGACGCAGCTCGCCCATGACCAGGCGAAGCAGGAATTCCTGCTCGTCGGCCGTCCCGCGTGCGAACAGCTCACCGAGGAGGCGTTGCTTCATCTGGGTGGAGCCCTTGCCGGTGGTCGTCGCGAGGCGTTGCAGCGCCGCGTCCACCGCGGCGAGCTCGAGGGTAGGAGCGGTGGCCGCCTGCTCGGGTTGGACGGCCTGCAGGGTGGCGTAGCCGATCCCGATCCGTCCTTGGCGGAGCGAGCCCGACAGGAAGGCGATCGCGATCTCGATCTCGTCCGGACCGGCCCGCTTCAGGAGGGCGGCGACGAGGTCGATCTTCGCAAGCCGGCCGCTCGTTGCCGCGACGCGACGCGAGGTCTGGACGAGGTCGTGGAGCAGCACGTGGTCCTCACCCGAAGCGCGCTAGAGGACGACATCGCCGCCCGGGTCGGTGCCGCGCAGCCGCTCGAGGCGCTCGCGGGCCTCTTGCAGTCGCCGCTCGCGCTCGGCGTCATCGATGGTGGCGCTCGACCAGTCGGGATTGCCGGCGGCGTCGAGCCGTACGCGCAGCACCACGCCCTCGCGCACCTTGACCGGGAGCGTCTTCTTGAGCACGTCCAAGCCGACGCCGTCGTCTCCGACCAGCACCGCGACCGCGCGCTCGAGGCGATCGACCGAGTAAAACGCCTCTCGCTCGGTCATGACCGACCCTTCAAGGCGCCAGGATCTTTCGGACGTTCGAGAGAATCGCGTCGAGCTGGCTCTCCACCCGGCGCTTCTCGAAGAGCCGGCCGCGGAGCCAGGCCACCAGTGAACGCGGGGCCCACACGTCCCGCACCGTCACCGCGGTCGATTCGGCCGTCGGATCGAGCCGGAAGAACGTCTTCCAGCCGTTCCGCTCACCGCGCTCCACCCAGCCGAAAGTGGTGGGCGGCGTGAAGTCTACGACCTCGAATTCGGTCATGCGTTGACCGAACCGTACTTTGAACCGCACGCCCTTCCTGAGCGGCTTGTCGCTCTGGGTTCCGGCACATCCCGGGAGCCACTCGGCCATACGACTCGGGTCGGTGAGCAGCGCGAAGACCCGCTCGATCGATACGGGGACGGTCTGAATCACGGTTCGGCTGACAGGGTGCATGAAGGGGCTCGACGCTCGCTGGTAGGCTCGCACCACACGGCCGCCGTGTCAACCGGCTAGCGCGTGAGCACCGGGAGATAGGCCTTCCAAGGCCCGACGGCCGCGGTGTACTGCTTCGCCATCACGCGCGAGATCTGGGCGATGTGGCCCAGGTCGTGCACCACCCACGACGCGAGCAGCTGGGAGAGCGTCACCTGGCCCAGCTCGGGATGTTGGCCGCAGAGCGCCAGCTGCTCCCGGGTCAGATGCCAGCCTCGCAGCGTCGCGATACCCTCAGCGCGTGCCTCAGCAAATCGATCCAGCAGTCGTTCGAGCGACCAGCCCGTGAAGCGCCGGGCCTGCGCGAATCGGTCGAATGGCTCGAACGCCTGCGATTCCCCCTTGGTGAGGATGATCTTCGCCCGCGGGATCCAGTCGGTCTCTTCGCCGTGAATCAGGTGGCCGACCACGTCCTGCGGGCTCCACGTGTCGGGACCCTCGGTCGCGCTCGTCCAGGGAGAGGGGAGCCCGCTCAGCATGCTCTTGAGCGTGCCCGGCGTGCGGTTCAGGACTTCGAGCGCGGTGGTGAGTGAGAAATCCATACCGGTGCGCCTCCCTGGTGGCGCGGCCGAAGCCGCGGCTCGGCAGCTACAACCTCATCCGTTTCAGAAAGGCGGTGTATCGCGGCTCATTCCTCACGGGGTCGAAGATCGGGTCGACCTTCATGTAGGTCAGCCAGCCACGCCGGTCTTCGTACGCGCGGTCGAGCCAGTGGAACACCTGGTCCACATTCCTCAAGCCGAGGTGCGCGATGCAGAGCGCAACCGGTGTCACGTAGTGCTCGCGCGCGCGGGCTTCGAGCTCGGCCACCATGGCCTCCGCCTCGCGCCGCCGGCCGCTCAGGGCCAGCACGTGGGCCACGCCCGCGGTCGCGTACGACAAGTCGGGTGAGAGGGTGATCGCCTCGCGGAATGCGCGCTCGGCCTCGGCGTAGGCCCCCTGTTGCATCAGTACGAGGCCCATCACCCGATAGGTGTCTTCCGACGTGGGGTTCATCGCGACGGCGCGCCGCAGATGGTACAGCGCCTGCTCGTAGCGGCGGGTGTAGTAACTGATCCAGCCCACGCCACGCCGCACCGAGAGCGACGACGGGTCGAGCTCGAGCGCCGTCAGCACTTCCGTCATCGCCTGCTCCGACTGCCCGTTCACGAGCAGCACGTACGAATACCAGTGGTGCGCCGTGGCGAAGCCCGGGTTCAGCTCGAGCGCTCGGGCGTACTCGCGCATCGCTCCCGGCCAGTCCCAGTCATACACGTGCAGCACCCAGGCGAGCGACGTGTGCGCCTCAGGCAGGCTCTGGTCCAGGGCCAGCGCCTTGAGCGCGTATTCGCGCGCCAGTCGGTAGCCCTCGGTGACCGGCACGCTGCGGTAGTCCACCTGGAGCGCGTACGAGTCCGAGAGGCCGGAGTACGCCAGCGCGTAGTCGGGATCGTGGTCGATCGCCTCCTTGAAAAAGGAAATCGACTCGAGCACACCCTCCTGACTGCGCTTGTTCCAGCAGAAACGGCCCTTCAGGTACAGCGAGTAGGCCTCGAGGTTGTGGGTATAGCGCTGCGGCGTGGGGTCGGCGATGTCGGCCAGAAAGGTCGTGCGCAGCGTGCTGACGATGGTGCGGGCGATCTCGTCCTGGATCGCGAACACGTCGTCCAGCGCACGATCGTAGCGCTCCGACCAAAGCGTGCGTCCGTCGTCGGCGGCAGCGAGCTGCGCCGTGATGCGCAGACGGTCTCCGGACTGCCGCACCGTGCCCTCCAGCACGGCGGAGACGCCGAGCAGCGCGCCGATCCCCCGGATGTCCTGCGGCTTGCCCTTGAGGGCGAACGCGGACGTGCGAGAGGCGATGCGCAGGCCGTCGACCTTGGTGAGCGCGTTGATCAGCTCGTCGCTGATGCCGTCGCTCAGGTACTCGTTGTCCGGATCGGCGCTGGCATTCACGAACGGCAGCACCGCGATGGAGCGCGTCCTGCCGACCAGCGACGGGGCGGCTCCGGGTCGCGTCTCTTCCAGGGCCGCCGTGAACTCGGCGACGCTCGCGAACCGGTCCGCCGGCGCCTTCGCGAGCGCGCGGGCGAGCGCCTGCTCGACCGCGGCCGGCGCGTCGGGACGGCGGGCGCGAAGCGGCGCCGGCGGCTCGCTCAAGTGTTTGGCGACGATGGCCCGGGCGCTGTCTCCGGAAAACGGCGGCTCCCCGGCCAGCATCTCGTACACGACGCAGGCGAGGGCGTACTCGTCGCACCGCCCGTCCAGCTCGCGATCGCCCGCGGCCTGCTCGGGGCTCATGTACTCGGGCGTCCCGATGGCGAGCCCGACCTCGGTGACGTGCTCCCCACCGGCCTGGAAAATGGCGCGCGCGATCCCGAAGTCGGCGAGCACCGCGTGCCCGTCGGCGAGGAGCACGTTCTCGGGCTTCACGTCCCGGTGGACGAATCCCTCGCGGTGCGCATAGTCGAGGCCCGCGCCCACCTCCCGCGCGATCCTCAGCGCGTCCTTGAGCGCAAACCGCTGCTCGCGCACCAGACGCTCCCGCAGTGTTTCGCCGCGCACATATGGCATCACGTAATAGAGAGATCCGTCCGCCTGACCGGAGTCGATGAGGGGCAGGACGTGAGGATGGGTCAGCCGCGCGGCGATCGCGATCTCGCGCAGAAACCGCTCGGCGCCGATCGCGGCCGCGACGTCGGGCCGCAGCACTTTGATCGCGACCTGGCGGCGGTGCCGGAGGTCCTCGGCGACGTACACCGTCGCCATGCCGCCGCGACCCAGGACCCGCTCGATCCTGTAGCGGTCGCCGAGGGCGGCCGAGAGGGCTTCCCGCACGCGCTCCATGGAGGGAAAGCTATCGTGACGGGAAACCGAACGCGCCCTACCCCGGCGAGCGAGCGTCATTGCGCGGGCTCAGAAGTGCTGAGAGTTTGAGGCCTATGCTTGGCCGCCTTGCCTGCGCCGGTCTCCTCGTCCCCACGACTCTCGTAGCCCAGGGGACGCCCTGCGTCTCTCGACGCTCAGGGAGCGTTCCTGCGGCCTACGCGGCCACGGTTGCCCGGGAGCGCATGCTCGTGTGCGAGCGGCTCGCGACCCGCATCCCCGGGGTGCA
>WNEL01001270.1_pt1 | contig 11116 bp, 9 predicted proteins | sample 5399991 | NCBI WGS metagenome assembly WNEL01 (sample SAMN13153325, study PRJNA577476) | soil metagenome | isolation source: 20 cm grassland meadow soil pre-rain plot 2 | place: USA:California | collected 2015-09-08
GACCTCTCGACATTAGAAGAATGGACAATCGAAGCGAATCCGGGGAGTGTTTCCGCGGGCAAGGCAGCGCTTTTGCGCAAGCTCAAAGTAAATCGAATCAGCCTCGGTGTTCAGTCTTGGGATGATGGATTGCTGAAGATTCTCGGACGCGAGCACAATGCGTCACAAGCTGAAAAGTCATTCCACACCTTACGCGATGCCGGGTTCAGGAACATTAATATCGACCTCATGTTTGGGCTTCCTGGCCAATCGACCGAGCAATGGAAAACGACGCTGGAAAAAACAATCGCGCTACTGCCCGAGCACATTTCTGCCTACTGCCTGACCTACGAGGAGGACACAGAATTTTTCCTGCGTCAGTCACGCGGGGAACTGAAAGCGAATCCAGATTGGGACGCCAGTCTCTTTGAAATGACAATGTCAATCTTGGAAGACTTCGGTTACGAACAGTATGAAATCTCAAATTATGCGCGTCCCGGTTTTTCGTCAGTTCACAATCGCGCCTATTGGTCGGGCGAAGATTATCTCGGCATCGGACCAAGCGCGTTCTCCACTGTCGGAATGCGGCGCTGGCAAAATCTTGCCGATTACCGCGCGTATGCTGACCGCGTTCTTTCCAGACAATCGCCAATTGGCTCGACAGAAAATCTCAATAGCGAGATGAAACGAGCGGAAAGAATCGCGCTTTTACTGCGAACACGTGAGGGAATCTCAGCTGCCTTGCTCAATGATCGGCAACAGACAATCGAAGAATTCGTTGGTCTCAGCTTGCTTCGACAATCGAACGGCAACTTCGTCCTCACGCAAAAAGGCAAATCGCTCGCAGATTCCGTAGCGGAAGCGTTTCTGTAGCCGTCGCCTTGTCGGCGACGCGCCGCGTGCCTGTTTTGCTAGGTTAAGGTCGCGCTTCGCACAGCGAAGCGGCTACAGATTATTCCACTACTCCGTAGCGGCGTTGCCGGCGTCCAAATTCTTCCACCGCGGCAAAAAGGTCTTTCTTTGTGAAATCCGGCCACAGTTTGGGCGTGACATACATCTCCGTGTAAGAGAGCTGCCATAGAAGAAAATTGGACAAGCGCATTTCGCCTGAAGTCCGAATGAGCAAGTCGGGATCAGGATAATAGCGCGTGTAGAGATGTTTGCTAAACATCTCAACATCGATCATCGCTTTGTCGATGTGGCCGAGCTCGACTGCGCGAAGCAAGCTTTTGATGCCGTCAATGATCTCGAGCCGCCCCCCGTAGCTCAGCGCCAGAATGAGGGTGAGGCCGTTGTTACCGGCGGTTTGCTCAATCGTTTTGTGAAGTTGTTGTTGCGAACGTTCCGGCAAATCAGTCAAGCGACCGATCGCCTGAAGCCGAACATTCTTCTCGATTAATTCCGGCGTCTTCTCTTTCAAAAACTTTTCTAACAAACGCATCAGCGAGAAAACCTCGCTTTTGGGACGCTGCCAGTTTTCCGCCGAGAAAGCGTAAAGGGTGAGATATTCGATTTTCAATTCACCGCAGCCTTCGACGCACTCGCGAACGGCCTGCGCCCCTGCTTCGTGGCCCTTGATGCGTGGGAGACCGCGCGTTTTGGCCCAGCGACCGTTGCCATCCATGATAATGGCGATGTGGCGCGGAATCGTTTTCGCGGCAGGGGGCATGACTACAGAATGATAGTCTCGCCGCGCTCTGGACCCACGCTTACCATGGACAGTTTTCCTCCTGTTAGATTGGAAATGTGTTTCACATAATCCTGGGCCGCTGAAGGTAACTGAGAAAGTTTGCGCGCAGAATGCGTCGATTTGTTCCAGCCGCGCAGTTGTTGGTAAACCGGTTCGCAATTAGCGAGCTGCGTCGCGTCGGATGGAGGGACATTCAGGCGTTTTCCATTCAATCGGTACGCCACGCAGACCCGAATTGGATCGACATGATCCAGCCCGTCAAGGTTCGTAATCGCGAGTTCGTCAATCCCGTTGATCATTGTCGCGTAACGAGTTGCTACGACGTCGAACCAGCCGCAGCGTCGCTTCCGGCCGGTCGTAGCTCCGAACTCGCGTCCCAATTTGTGAAGCCTGCCGGTGAATTGTCGATCTTCGGTCGGCAATGCCCCCTCGCCTACGCGCGTCGTATACGCTTTCATCACTCCAACTACGCGATCCATCCGATGCGGCGGCACGCCCGTGCCCGTGCACGCGCCACCCGCGGTCGTATTTGAGGAAGTGACGTAAGGATACGTGCCATGATCGATGTCTAGAAATGTGCCTTGCGCGCCTTCAAAGAGAATTTCTTTCCCGCGCTCGAGGGCACGATGAAGATAAACCACTGTGTTCTCGATAAATGGCCGCAACTTTTTTCCGGCCGCAAGATAACTCTCGTTGACCTCACGAAAACTGATTGGCTTTGCGCCGAGCGCCTGAAGGATTCTGTTGTTCTCGATTACCTTGGCTTGCAGTTTTCTTGAGAAAACAATCGGCTGCACCAAGTCGGACATGCGCAGGCCGGTGCGCGCGGCTTTGTCTCCGTAGGCGGGACCAATTCCACGTTTCGTAGTCCCGATTTTGGCTCGGCCCTGGCTCAGCTCGCGCCGCTCGTCCAGCAAACGGTGGTAAGGCAAAACCAAATGGGCACAATCGCTAATGAGCAGATTCTTGCCGATGGTGATTCCCAATTTGCGCAGGCCTTCGATCTCCCCGACGAGCGCGATGGGATCGACAACAACGCCATTGCCAATCACGCAGGTTTTTCCGCGCCGGAGTATTCCCGAAGGAATTAGGTGCAGGATGTATTTGGCGCCACGATGAATGACTGTATGTCCGGCATTGTTACCGCCCTGGCTGCGGACCACAATGTCGGCCTTGGCCGTGAGCACGTCGATGATCTTCCCTTTCCCTTCATCGCCCCATTGCGCGCCGATTAGGATCGTGTTCGCCATCGAAAATTGGAATTAGAGATGGGCAAAAAATTTTCCCGAAGCATCCACCAGGACACACTCGGGACTGCCGACAAATAATATGTTGGCAGTGCGTGCCTGCAAGAGATTTTCAGTAAAGAGACGGCTGCCTGACCGGAAAAAATAGTCCGCGGCGGTTGGGCGCGAGTTCGACTCGTAATTTTGTCGCACACAAGCTCGAGTGCCGGTCACGGCATCGGCACGGCTTTGAGCGACCGAACCAAACAACTTGCGGACCAGTATTGATTTCTCTTCGCGCAATTGGGCACGCGCCCGAAGAATTCCGTCGGTTGACCTTCGTTCCGAAGTTGGCGGAAAATTACAGCTTCGCGTAAACGCCTAGCAAAGGACGGGGCGATGGCGTTTTCGAATAAAAGTCGCTGACGAAACCGTCCCTGGTGCGGATCTCGACATGACCGGCGGCGCGGTTGGCGCCGTAGACGAGCACCGACCCAACCGGCGCGGAGAATGGATCGCTCACCGATAATCTTTTGAATCCGTAATTACTGACGAGGTCCTGGGCGGCGTCTTTCGCGAGTTCGCTCTTCGGGCGTGAATCGATCACGCCGGAAGCGAGTAATGCCTCTTTGACATAATGCCAGCACATCGAGCGCGAATGGGCATGGGCGCGTTCCTGCGCGATCGTCGCCGCTTGCATCAGCTTGCCATCGATGTGCCGATCGATCCTGGCAAACGGGTAAACGATCTGCTTTGGATAATAGTGCGTGATGACGGGAATTGATTCCTTTTTGCCGGCTGGGGTTCTGTAGCTGTAATGGGTAACAGGCTGTGTCACTGCGCTCCTGCTTTGTTTCTCGATAGGTCGCACCGGCTCTGTCGCAAACGCTCGCACCGGTTCTTTGGCGATTGGTCGGACCGGTTTTTTTGTATTCATCTTCGCGGGTTCTTGCGCGATCAACTTCGTCCGGTTGTTCGCGTTTACTTGCGCCGATTTTTTTCTGATTACTAGCACCGTTTCTGTCGTGGTTGCTTGCGCAATATCCTTCTTGGTCGCCTGCTCGGGACTCTTTTCTTTGGTAATCACGTGTGCCGGTTCTTTCTTGATCCCTTGCACCGTTGCCTTCGTGATCTCCTGATCGCGACTGTTAAAATCCAATTTTGGAGGTGCCAGTGCCTGCGCGTACGCCGTTGCGTTGGAAATAGCTAGAAGCGATGTAGTTGCCAATGCTAAGTAGACTGGACGACACACGGAGGCGAGGTATGCCGGAAATTGCGGGGTTCGGCAAGCATTTTTATTTTTACAAGGCTTGGGACAAAAAGAGTCTCCCCAAAAAAGCAATGGGCGATCCCATGGACGAAGTGAAAAAGCCGCGGAAACGCGTCGCTATCTTCCCAACAGGTCAACCTCTCGCGCGTGCTCGCCTAGGCCTTTAGTCGTAGGGAGGATAATCCTGTCCGAACTGGGGCTGTGGTCCGGTTTGCCCGCGCTCCATGTAGCTTCGGCGGTGGCCTTGTGGGACGAGTTCGCCTTCGCCCTCAGAATCCGGCGCGACGATCATTCTGCGGCCGGAGGGCAAACGGAAAATCAGTTTTCCATCCGACGTAATGCCAACCACCCGTGCCCGCGCCGATCGGCCTCGGCCCCGCGGCAGTTGCGCGTCCCGCTGGTCAAGAAACGATTGCCCAGTCCGCGCCCGGTTTGATGCCAATCCAGCAGCATTTTCTTTTTGAGTCGACGAAGTCGCGTCGCTGGCGGTACCCGGCTGTGGCGCAACGCTGGCTTGAGCGGGCGAAGTTGCCTGTCCTTGACCTGAAGTGTCAGCCTGCGTGGAAGCATAGGAATTCGCGTTTGGGGCATTGGGAGAAGTTGCGGCTCCGACCGACTGCGAATTCGATGTTTGGTTCTGCAGGATGTTGGGGGGCGGATTTTGGCTCGCCGGTGACGCGTTCGCGATTGCCTGATTGCCAGCAATCGGCGCGGCATTTGTCGCTTGCGCCGACGGGGATGGCGATGCGTTGGGCACACCAATGGGAACGCCGATCACCTGCTTGGCCGTGGTTCGATGCCGGAAGGGATTAATATCGTCTGGCAACAAAAATGCGCCGGCCACTCCCACCGCCAGAAGCAAAGCCGCGACGACGAGTGTTCCACGCAGCACTTGCACGAGCGGCGTCGGCGGTGTCTTCGGTTCTTTCGGGATCGCTGCCGCCAGAGGAATTCCGAGTCTGCGACCGAATGCGTGACGTTTCTCGATCTTTCCCAGGCATTTCAAAATTTCCTTCTCAAGCGCGGCCAGGTCTTGCGGACGTTTGTCGGGATTGCCATGCAGCATGTGGGCAAGCAAATTCCGCAACGCCTTTGGGAACCGGCGGAGCTCTCGAAGGCGTACCTTTGCCGGAGGTGCAGCGCCCGTGAGCAGAAAATACATCGTTGCGCCGAGGGAATAAATCGCCGAGCGGAAATCGACCGTGCCATGCTGCAATTGCTCTGGACTGGCAAACTGTCGCGAAACCACAGAATCTACGTCGGGTATCTCGCCTGAATGAGAATGAAGCTTGGGTCCAGCCGAACTGACGTCGACCAGCTTCACAAACGGCCAACCACCTTCGGCGGTCGGCCCGGGAACAATCAATAAGTTGGACGGCTGAATCGCACGATGCGTAAGCCTGTGAAAACTGGCGGCCGACAGCGCGCTGACTACTTGCGCTGCCACACGCAAAACGGCGTCAGGCGGCATCGGCCCGTGCTCCTCAACCCACGAATCGACTGTCTCACCCTCCAGATACTCCGAGACATACACGAATTGCCCGGCTTCTTTTCCGAAATCTAAAACTTTGGCGATGTTGGAGTGATGGAGCTGCTGGGCGGGGCGTGCCTGTTCCTCGAATTGCTTCTGTAATTCCTCGTCGATGTTTGCGATCGGAATGAGTTTCAGCGCAACCGGTTCGCCGGACCGCTGGTCTACGGCCTTGTAAGTAATCGCTGCGCCAGCTCGCCCGAGTTCATGGGGCGTCCCATCGCGGCTGACCGAAATTCGGTAGTGCCCAAGGAAAGTTGTCTGTTCCATATCGTGTCGTGGTCTACAGCAAGAGCCAAGACGATCAGACCTCGACTATATCATTTAACCTGAATTTCGGCCACGAGTTGCTGATTCTAAAATCCTGGGGCGGCGTCGCGGAAGTTTGGCAGCGCCTCAACTGGCTACCCCGCTTGGATTCGAACCAAGAATAACGCCTCCAAAGGGCGCTGTGTTACCGTTACACCACGGGGTATCTCAATCTCGGATTTTAGATTGGCGATTTTGGATTAAATCGCAATCGGCAAAATCCGAAGGCGCAATTCCTTCGGCCAAATGACGATTCGCAAATCGCGGAAATCAGCCTATATTTCTAATTCGCCTTTATGAAGGAATTAAGCGTAGAAAACCTGCACGTGACCATCGCTGACCAAGCGATAGTTCGTGGACTGACTCTCCGCGTTCCGCGGGGCGAAGTGCACGCGCTCATGGGCCCGAATGGCTCAGGGAAAAGCACCCTCGCCAAGGTATTGGCTGGCCATCCTGACTACGAGGTCACCAAGGGCAAGGTGATGATGGACGGGGAAAATCTTCTCGAACTCGAACCTGATGAACGGGCGCGTCGCGGTCTTTTCATGGCTTTCCAATATCCAAGCGAAGTTCCCGGCGTGACGATCGCGAATTTTCTGCGGGCAGCCATTCAATCGCGCCTGCCCGATGGCGAAGAGCTCGAAGCAACCGATTATTACGCAAAACTTTACGAGAAAATGGAATTGCTCGGGATGGATCGCTCGTTCACGTCCCGGGCGGTCAACGAAGGTTTTTCCGGTGGCGAAAAAAAGCGGACGGAAATCCTTCAACTTGCCATGCTCGAGCCAAAGTATGCCGTGCTCGATGAAACCGACAGCGGCCTGGACATCGACGCGCTCAAGACCGTCGCCCACGGAGTGAATTCGTTGCGCGGCCCCGATCTTGGGGTATTGTTAATTACGCACTATCAGCGCCTCCTGAACTATATTATTCCCGATTACGTCCACGTCATGGTGGCGGGGCGAATTGTTAGGAGCGGCCGGAAAGAGCTCGCTCTCGAGCTCGAAGAGAGGGGTTACGATTGGGCGCGCGAAGGGGCGACTGAACCAGTGCTTAGGTAAAAGGATTGCAATGAAAACCGAAACTTCAGCAGTCAATATTAATCGAAACATTGGGGATTTCTTTTATCCGGAAGCGCACGTCCGCGATGCAGGCGCCGGATTAAGCGAGAAAACGATCCAGTATATCTCGGACGTCAAAGAGGACCCGGACTGGGTGCGCGAATTTCGTCTCAGAGGCCTCAAGACATTTTTGGAAAAACCCCTTCCTACGCATTGGGCGAGCAAGGATCTTGAAGCGATCGATTTCGACAAAATCCGGTACTATCTCGCGCCTGGGACTGCGGCGAAACGCAGTTGGGATGAAGTGCCGGAAGACATCAAGCGCACGTTCGAGCGCCTCGGGATTCCCGAACAGGAACGAAAATTTCTCGCTGGAGTCGAAGCGCAGTTCGACAGCGAAGCCGTCTATTCAAACATCAAAAAGGCGGTCGGCGAACAAGGCGTCATCTTCGTCGGATCAACAGAGGGCCTCAAGAATCATCCCGAGATTTTTCGGAAGTGGTTCAGCAAGGTCATCCCGGTCGGCGACAACAAATTCAGTGCCCTGAATTCCGCCGTGTTCAGCGGCGGCTCGTTCATTTACGTGCCGCCCGGCGTGAAAGTGAAACATCCGCTCCAGGCTTATTTCCGCATCAACGCGGAAAATTTTGGCCAGTTCGAGCGCACGCTCATCATCGCCGATGAAGGCTCGGAAGTGACCTACATGGAAGGCTGCACGGCGCCGAAGTTTAACACTCCCACGCTGCATAGCGCCGTCGTGGAATTGGTGGCGCTAAAGGGCGCCAAGATTCAGTACATCACGGTCCAAAACTGGGCTTCGAATGTTTTCAACCTGGTGACGAAACGCGGTCTGGCCCAGGAAAATGCCGAAGTAAAATGGATCGATTGCAATATCGGCTCGCGCCTCACAATGAAATATCCCAGCGTGATCATGAAGGGGCGCAAAGCGCGCGGCGAAGTTCTCTCGATTGCTCTGGCCAATGACGGTCAACATCAGGATACCGGCGCGAAGATGATCCACGCCGCTGATGAGACTACTAGCAATATCATTTCCAAAAGCATCTCTATCGGCAAAGGCCGCGCCACTTACCGCGGTTTGGTGCACGTGCCGAAACATCTCAAAAATTGCAAGAATAATACCGAGTGCGACGCCCTTCTCATTAACGCGACCAGTCGGACCGATACCTACCCGGCAATCACCGTGCGCGGTACCGGCAACGCCGTGCAACACGAAGCCAGCGTCAGCCAGGTGAGCGCGGAGCAGATTTTCTACATGCAACAGCGCGGGCTAACCGAAGCGCAAGCCATGAGCTTGAGCGTGAACGGATTCGTCAACGATCTCGTCCGCCAGTTCCCGATGGAATACAGCGTCGAGCTCAAGCGCCTGATCGAGCTTGAGATGGAAGGCTCGGTTGGATAACTTTCCCCGCTAAATCTCGAACACAAACGGCGGTCTGCGGACCGCCATTTGTGTCTAAGATCGACAATGCGCCACGACTCAACAGTTCTGGATGAAGCGATTGAAAGCGGATCGACAAACGTTCCGCGCGCGATCCTTTCTGGCCCAACCCGGTCGGGGAATTTCCCGGATTGGTTCCACGATCAACAGGCCGCGGCTTGGAAGCAATTTCAAGCGCTGCCGAATCCAACGCGAAAAGATCAGGCCTGGCGATTTTCGAATGTCGGCGTTCTCGATCTTGCGCCGTTCAAACTCGGCGGAGCATTGCCGGATAAGGAGCGGAACGCGATTCTCGAGCAATCGCGCGGTCTTGACCAAGTCGCGGCCCGTTTGATTTTCGCTGGCGACCAGCTCATCGAACGCGATGTTGTTTCCGATCAGCTGAAAAAGCGTGGCGTCATTTTCCAGCCGCTTGAGCGCGCCATCGTCGAGCACCGCGAATTGTTTCGAAAACATTTCATGTCGCAGCCGGCTATCCTCGGCTCGGCCAAGTTCGCCGCATTGCATCAGGCGCTGGTCTCGTCGGGAACATTTCTTTACGTGCCTCGGGGCGTCGAGATCGAACTGCCGATCGAGATTTTCCATTGGTTGCATGGCGAAAACGCTTCCGTCTTTCCGCATTTGCTTCTGGTCACCGATGAGCTCGCGAAAGTTACCGTGATCGAATCGTTTCGCTCGTTAGACCAACAGGCTCCCGGATTTGCCTGCGGAGTGAACGACTTGATTACTGGCCCAGGCGCGAAAGTCACTTACATATGCGCCCAAAACTGGGGAAGCAGCGTCGTCGCTCTGCAAATGAACTCGACAATTGTAGATCACGACGCGTCGGCCATGAGCCTGAATCTGCATCTTGGCGGAAAATATTCGCGCTTCGAGAGCCTCAGCCGCCTCATCGGGGAAGGCGGACGCAGCGACCTCCTTGCGATTTCGGTCGCGAACGGTGCTCAGGAATTTGATGCCCGCACATTGCAGGATCACGTATCGCCGCATACCGCTAGCGATCTTCTTTACAAAAACGCTCTCGACGCTCGCGCTCGCACCACCTTCGGCGGTCTTATCCGGGTCGAGCCGCACGCCCATTTCACCGACGCCTATCAAAAGGTCCGCAATCTTCTCTTGAGCGACGATTCTGAAGCGAACTCGATGCCCGGCCTTGAAATTCTCGCTGACAACGTGCGTTGCACCCACGGCGCCACCTCCGGACAGATCGACAAAGACGAGCTTTTTTACCTGCGCGCCCGCGGCATTCCCATCCCTGTCGCCCAACGCCTCATCGTCAGCGGATTTTTAAATGAAGTGATTCAGCGGCTCGACCATGAGGCGATAGCTGATCATTTGCGCCGATTGGTCGACGATAAATTCGCAAACGGATAGCGTCGCCTCGGAAACGAAGCCGCATTTGGTTAGGCGGCTTTCATCGCCACATTGGTTGAACACACCGCGCAGCGGCGGTGACGCTCCAGGCTCCACGCGCGGAACGACTTCTCTTTATCATTTCGCCGACGCTTAGTCTGGACTTAATTCGAAATTGATCTTCACGTCGTAATGATCGCCGGCGCCGAACCCAGCTGGCAATGGATCAACTTGCGTCACACGCTTCGCAATCGCCGCGACCGATTCATTCACTACGACGTTTTCGGACGGCGTGATGATTTCGAAATTAGAAACACGCCCATCTTTCTCGATTCGGACTTTGACCAGCGTCGAAATCTTGCTCCCGGAAGTGATATTCGTCGTCGGCTGGATCCATGCGCTGTAAAAACGATCGTGCAACATATTGCCATACCAGCCGAATTCGGATGCACTACTACCGCCGCCGGCGTGTCCAGCTTTGCCTGCTGAATTTGCTTTCCCGCTGCTGGCCTGAGGTGAAGATCCGTCTTTGCCCGTAGCATTTATCGCGATCTTCTTTTTCTCAGTGTTTATATCGGATTGCTCCGCTTTTTCACCGGATTTCGCCGGAGTCGGCTTCACTTTCGGCGAAGGCTTCGGTGAAGCTTTTGCCAATACTATTTTCTTGGGAGTTTGTTTTGGTGTTGGCTTGGGTGTCTGCTCCGGCGTTGCCTTGGCCTTTGGCGTAGGACTCGCAGTCGGCTTGTGAATAGGTGTTGATGTTGCCGCCGGCTTCGGCGTCGGTAATTGGATTTCGCTCTTTGCCGCGGTTAAGAAAGGTTTTTCATCATCCGGCTCATCCGATTTCAGCGGCGTTGGTTCGGCCCGAGCAGCTAAAACTTTTACCGGCGTTGGCGCGGCGCGCTTGGTTTCGCCCCCATTTTCGCCGCCGCCGATCCAAACGATGCTTTGCGCATTTGACGGCCTCTTGCTGTGCAGACTCCAGCGGATCAATCCCACAAGAAGGGCAATATGCGCGACTGCTATCAGGATAACGTTTCGCCAGAAGCGAGCGTCTTTCGACATCGTCTATTTCGTTTCCGCTCTCGTAGCGATGCCAACCTTGGTGATTTGGGCACGTTGCAATGCGTCCATCAAGGTGACTAATTTTTGGACGGGCAATTCGCGGTCTGGTCGAATTACGACCGCCACATCTGGATTTCTCCGCTTCATCTCGAGCAATTGCCCGCTGAGCGTTT
>WNEL01004787.1_pt1 | contig 11106 bp, 10 predicted proteins | sample 5399991 | NCBI WGS metagenome assembly WNEL01 (sample SAMN13153325, study PRJNA577476) | soil metagenome | isolation source: 20 cm grassland meadow soil pre-rain plot 2 | place: USA:California | collected 2015-09-08
TCTGCGTAGTATGAGTCTGGAGTGTTCAGGAATTCGATGCCCCTCTGCTGGAGGCGCGTCACTGTTGCGATCAGGTTGTCAGTTGATATGGCGAGATGCTGGACCCCTGCGCCTTTGAAATAATCGAGATACTCTTGGATCTGCGACTTTCTCTTTCCAGCGGCGGGCTCGTTGATCGGAAACTTGACCGTTCCGGACGGATTCCGCATCACTTTGGAGCGAAGGGCCGAGTATTCAGTGCTAATGTCCTTATCGTCAAAACTGATTAGTTGTGAGAATCCGAAGACTTTGCCGTAGAATTCCACCCAATAGTCCATCTTTCCCTCTTCGACATTCGCCACGACATGGTCGACGCGTTGAAGTCCAACTGGCTCAGCATTGCCCTTGATCGGCACAAAGCCCGGAGCAAAGACACCCTTGTACCCTTCTCTTTCGATAAACGTGTGAACTGTGTCCCCGTAGGCCGAGATAGCCGAGCCCTTGAGGACCCCATAGTCGTCCTTCAAGCTAGTGGGAGCTCTGATTCCCTTAGCTCCTCTCTTGATTGCCTCGTTGTATGTCCATTCCGTGTCTTTTACGCGGAGCGCAATATCGGCGACGCCATCCCCGTGCGTTAGAACGAACCTTGAGATTGGATGGTCAGGGTTTAGGCCTGTAGTTAGGAGTAATCGAATGTCTCCTTGTTGCATCAGGTAGGAGGTCTTGTCCTTGACCCCTGTTTCGGGTCCGGCGAACGCGATAGGTGTGAATCCAAAGCCGTTCTGATAGAAATAGCTCGCCTGCTTGGCGTTTCCAACGTAGATCTCTACGTAGTCGATGCCTTCGATCGGGAGAACTTCAGATTTCATCTCGTCTCAGCGAAGCTTCTGGCTTGGACTACTGGCTATTAATTCATTCCCCCGAGGAAGCAACAGGCACGCGAGGGGACGTGAACCAGAGTTTGCATAATCGGCTACAAATTGTGACTTTCAAGAAAATTCTGAACGAGTTTCTCGACTTCTTGAGGTGAATCCTCAGGAACGAAATGTCCAGCGTTCACTGTCTCGAGCTTCGATTCCGGAATCATCTTGGAGATTCGTTCAGCATAGGTCGTCCCTGATTTTCCTGTGCCCCAAATTATCGTCGTTGGAACCTTCAGATGAGTGAGACCCTGTTCGACCTCCTTCAGCGGCTTGAAGCTCGGATGATAATTTGAATCGGGAAACATTCTCGCAAACGCCTGGTAGGCTTGTTTTGACTCGTCATCAGGAAACGGTGCCCAGTAGGCCTTCATCGTCTCCTCGGATATTTTCTCAGGATGCATGGCAGAATCTTTGATTATGGCAGGAGTAATTTTTGAAGCAGCAGCAGGTGGAATGCGAAAGTCCGTTGTGAGAAATGTGTTGAGAATGACCAGCCCAGCGATATTCTGAGGGTTGCGCACTGCATATTGCAATGCGAAGGGAGCCCCCCAATCATGAACGACCAGAACTATATTCCTGAGTCCCAAGGACTGGATTAGACCAGAGACCATTCGGGAATGATGGGGAAAGTCGTGGAGCAGAGGGTTAGGCTTGTCAGACTTACCGAACCCCATCAGGTCCATCGCGATGGCCCGGTGACCGGAAGATATTGCGGGTATGAGGCTTCTCCACATATAGGACCATGCTGGATTGCCATGGACCATTACGACCGGCCGGCTCCCGTAGCCTTCGTCTACATAGTGGATTCCGAGACCGTCGATTTGGAGCCAACGCTCTTGAAACGGCCAACCCTCAAAGTACGGCCACCCCTGCCTTATCATCTGGTCAGACGCCCTCGGACACTAACAATGAGTGCATTGGGGTCCGAGTCTCAAATGATATAGGAGTGTTGTAACTGCAAAAGAAACCATAATATTTCGTTGCTCTATGATTGGCAATTAGGTTTTCACTTTGGACTGGGGAATGAAAAATCGTCTGTCACGAATCATCAGTCCGTCAACTGGTCACGCCGTGATGTTAGCCGTAGACCATGGCTATTTCATGGGACCGACACATAAACTGGAAGAGCCTCGAAAGACCATAGAGCCCCTCCTCCCATATGCTGACGCGATCATGTGCACTCGAGGAGTCCTCCGCACCTCTGTGGACCCAAAGACCAGCGTCCCGATAGTGTTGAGGGTCTCTGCAGGCGCGAGCGTCATTGGAGAGACACTGACAAACGAAGCAACTACCACTTCGTTCAGAGATGCGATCCGTCTCAATGCAGCCGCAGTTGCCCTATCCATCTTTGTTGGAACCCAGCATGAACATCAGACCCTAAAGAGTCTGGGTCAGCTAGTGAACCTCGGAGAGGACTATGGAATTCCAGTTCTCGCAGTTACTGCGGTCGGAAAGGAACTTGAGAAGAGGGACGCGAGGTATCTGGGGCTGGCTTGTCGAATTGCTGCCGAGATAGGAGCTCACTTCGTCAAGACCTACTTCTGTGAAGATTTTGGAAAGGTTGTCAAGGGCTGTCCTGTTCCTCTTGTCGTCGCGGGGGGACCGAAGTTAGAGACAGAACTGGACGCGTTCGAACTCGCCCACGACGCAATCGCAGACGGGGCGATCGGTGTGGACATGGGACGGAATATTTGGCAGTCGGAATATCCAGTTGCAATGATCACCTCCATTCGAGAAATAGTCCACAATGGAGCAAGCGTCAGGGAAGCTCAGCAAGCTTTCGAGGAAGCCAAGAAAACGAAAACGCCCATCTTAACGAAGAATCCCGTCATGTAAGCTCTCTCCCAAAGCATGAGTGCTAATTGCGAGACCTCTCGTTCTCCTAGCTTCGGGGTGACTTTCGGTTGACGAAGAAGCTCTACTGGGAACAGCCCTACTCACAAGGCTTCACTGCGAAGATAGTCGGTTCCGATGGGACCCTGGTCGAGCTTGACCAGACCCTGTTCTACCCGAGGAGCGGAGGCGTTTCTTGTGATACCGGCGTCTTAGATGGCACGAAAGTTGTGGAGACTTCGAAGGATGGGGACAAGATTCTCCACTCCTTGGAGTCCTCTGCTGGTTTTACCGTCGGACAAACGGTCACTGGTAAAATAGACTGGGACAGGCGGCACCGCCTGATGCGTATGCACACTGCAGGCCACTTGTTGAGCGCTCTCTTCTATTCTGGCGCTAAATGCCTGATTACCGGTAACCAGATTGATGTTGAAAAATCTCGGATGGACTTTAGCCTCGAAGTATTCGACCGGACCCAGATTGAGGGATTTGTGAAAGAGGCGAACAAGCTCATTGCCAATGACGCACCAGTCAAATCCTATTTCCTGGATCGAAGCGAGGCTCTGAAGATCCCTGATATGGTGAAGCTGGCGGAAGCCGCTCCGCCGGTTGAGGCTCAGCTCCGCATTGTCGAAATCGCTGGAATAGACCGGCAGGCTGATGGCGGGCTACACGTAGCGCACCTTAACGAGATAGGACTGATTGAGCTTTTGAAGCTGGAAAACAAGGGAAAGACAAACCGTCGACTGTACTATGACGTCGTGAACACTTGATATCCTCAGCCAGAGTATTTTCTCCCAATTTGGCGCACGAAATCTCTCTATAGAGATTCCCGAGTCCGAAGGCTCGAGAATCGAGTTTTTGTCCAGCTCTTCCCGGCAATCGTTGAAATATCGAGATTTCATGCGTTCTCTCAAACTGTGAAGCAAGTCTCATCCTTCCACGGTGAACAATTGTTTTGATCGGCTTCGATAAGGCTGGCAAGAGATTCGGCACACTGGACGCTGTAAAAGAATTCTCGATGACCATTCAGGACGAGGAAATTCTTGGCCTCCTGGGCCCGAACGGAGCAGGCAAGACAACCCTGATGCTGATGATGGGCACGGTCTATCGACCAACAAGCGGCAAGATCTCCGTGAATGGATTGGACGTCGTTCAGCATCCGAACGATGTGAGAAAGATGATCGGAATCGCTTTCCAGGATCCTCGAGTAGATGGAATACTGGGAGCTTTCGATGTCCTCAACTGGCACTTGAAGATGACGACGAACCTCGACAAGGTGGAGCGCGAGGATCGCGTGGAGAAGGTTTTGCGGGCTGTCGATCTCTGGGATGCGAGGAACAAGAGGACCTGGTTGATGAGCGGCGGAATGCGGAAGAAGGTTGAGGATTGTAAGGTCCTGGCGCAGCGTCCGAAGATTGCTGTGTTTGACGAGCCGACCGCTTTCCTTGACGTTCCGAGTAGACTGCTGATGTGGAAGATGATTCGGGAACTTAGAGACGAAGGCTCTACTGTAATTGTTGCGACTAACATGATGGACGAAGCTGAGAGACTCTCTGACCGAGTAGCAATCGTAAACCTTGGCAAACTGGTCGCCATAGATGCGCCTGAACAGCTGAAAGGCAAGACGAAGGGTGGAGAAGTCCTAGAACTTACGGTAGGAAACGGACAGGAGTTTCCACGCGAATGCCTTACACAGTTTAGCGAAGTGCAGGATGTGAGTCAAGAGAACAACAAAGTCACTGTCTACTTGAGCGGGGGAAGACTCCTGCTACCGAAGATTGTCGAGACGCTCACAAACCGGGGCGTCAAGATTGACAGTGTCCATCTTAAGGAGGTCACCTTGGAGGATGTCTTCCTCAACTATACAGGTCACAGACTCGAGTGACCTTTCCGGTCAATCGACCTCCCGGCTCGTCCTCCAGATGGCCCGGAGAGACATCTCCACCCTGTTCCGGACCCCATGGATCATAATCTCAAGAAGCCTGGCATTCATCATCCAACTATTCGTCTTCGCCTACTTGATTAGCGGCCTAGTCGTAAAGTTCCCCGGCTTCTTCCCCTACTATGCTGTAGGGAGCGTCGTTTCAGTTGTCGCTTCGATCTCTTTCATCATCGGATACGACATTTTCGAAGAGGCCGAAGAAGGATTACTAGATTACTTATTGACGCTACCGATCCCTAGACGCGAGTTCATCATAGGTCGCGCCCTAGGAGGGGCGGTCCGCGCGATGATATACACGATTCCGATGTTTGCTATAGTCGCCGTGTTGGAGAACTTCTCGAACTCGCTATCCCTCATGGCCGCCATCCTCGATCTGTTCCTTCTCGCATTCGGCGTCACCGGACTCTCCATAACCGTAGCGGTCAGCGTTCGCAGCGCGAACAGGTTCGACGTCGTGCTCGCTTTGCTGGAGCTAGCCGTGTCCAGAGCAAGTACTGCCCTCTATCCTCTGGCTTTCATGCCAAGCTACGTCGCCGCCCTCGCGCCGTTTTCTCCTGTCACGTTCGCCGCGGATAGTACTAGGGCTGCATTGTCCGGATCCAGTCTGGATATTTTGGGACTGGCTGGCCTGTTGGCGTTTGTTGCCATTTTTCTCGGTCTAGGCGCGACCTTCTATTTCCGCCGGTTAGAGGGAGGGGTCTACGCATGAGCTCGGTCCACCTAATCCCTCGGGTGATCGAGAGAGACGTCAAGATACTCTTCTCCGACACGTTCCTGATAGGAATAATGTTCGCCAATTTCTGCATAGACCTGTTTGTCACGGCTGCGACGTTCGGAAATCTTATCGGCTCCAGCTACTTCCTTAGAATAGCTCCAGGCTCCAACCTCATAACCGCCATGGTTGCCGCTTTTCAATCAGGGCGGGACATTTGGCGGGAGAAGTACATCAAAGATCTCGCGTCATATCTCTTGACCCTTCCTATCCCTCGGAAAGTATTCGCCTTGTCAAGGATCACTGGTGGAGTAGCGCGTAGCGTCATCGCAACGTTTCCTGGCACTCTCGTCATATCGTATCTCTACGGTATCTTGTTTAGCCCTCGACTTGTCGAGGCTTTTGTGATTGTCGCAGTCTTTTCTCTGGGAATAGTGGGACTTTCAATAGCCGTATCGGCGTTCGCCTCTACAATTGAGGTGTTCGCTGGGCTATGCAAGCTTTCAGAGCGCTTCAGAGCCAAGGGTCCACATTATACCCGATCTCAGTCCTAGTTGGACCCTCGCTGGCTTTTGCGTTGCTCGGGGCTGTTTGCTATCTCTGGTACACGAGACTATGATCATGCGAAGTTCTTGCAAGCGCAACGAGATTCATCTAGGAATAACCTGAAATAATCAAAATCCGAACTCGCCTTATGCCCAACTGTCCTGTGTGCGGAAAAGAAGTCCAGTCAACAACAGCCTATTGCCCGGCGTGTGGTACGAGTCTCAAGCCGACCGGCCCCGGTGCACCCATGCAGACTGGAACATACTCTCCAAACTATTCTTATCCTCAACAGGGCTATGGAATGCCAACGGCGAGCCAGCCCCACAGCCATAGAAAATACATTATTGCAATCATCATAGTCGCATTGATCGGTCTCATTGTTGGAGGACTTGTTACCAGCACATTCCTCATAGGACCCGACGTGACCGATGTGACCGGAACAGTCACCCTTCAGCAGCTCTACGCCACCCAGTACAACGGCATCCCGAACTGACTAGTCTTCAATAGCGCAGTAACAGGGAATCTGAGCGCTGGCGTCTTCCAGGACAAGTCCTATCAAGTATACCTCCCAATTCTGTCAAGCGGAAGCTACATCGTCACAATCCAATGGACAAATGTCACAGCGGGGGCCGTTTCATTCTACACCTGCACAGCCAATCCGAGCCCGTTCAGCTCAATCGACCAGAACGCTACCCAGAACTTCTCTTGTTAGACTCGTACCAGCCAAACTAGCCATTCATCCCACGTCCATCCTGTCGGTAAGTATAAGCCCCATCGACACAATAGATCTGAAGAAACCCAATGGCCTCCCAAGACGAAGAAACCGAGGTTAGGGCCCCAGGGCTCGCAGTGGACTTCCTAGACGTCTCCAAGGAGTACATAGTGAACGGAAAACCCCTCAAAGCCCTCTCATCAATAACCCTGAACGTCAAAGAAGGAGAAGTCGCCGCGATCGTCGGACCGTCCGGGGCTGGCAAGACAACCGTTCTCAACATAATCGCAGGACTCGAGAAACCTTCTCAGGGAGAAGCTAGGGTCTTGGGACTTGATGTGAACGCTTCGAACGAACACTCTCTCTCTGCGTTCAGATCCGCAAACATAGGCTTCATCTTTCAATCCTACAATCTAGTCTCGACTCTGACCGCCGAGGAGAACGTGGAATTGATGATGGAATTGGCTGGATGGAGTGATAGCGGAAGGAATGAGAAATTGACAGCGGAGCTCATCAGCATGGTCGGGCTCACCGACAGGGCAAAGCATCTTCCCGCTCAACTTAGCGGAGGAGAGCAGCAGCGCGTTGCGATCGCACGTGCAATCGCCAATGATCCACCTCTAATTCTTGCCGACGAGCCCACGGGAAACCTTGACCAGAAGACCGGGCTAGAAATCGTCAAGCTTCTCGCTAGGCTGAAAGGAGAGAAGGGGAAGACTCTTGTGGTCACGACCCATGATGATCGAATAGTCGAGATGACAGACGTGATCTTTCATCTCGAGAATGGAAGTTTGGGGAGCATTGATAGGCCCGCTAGGGTTCGCAACTAAGAGCCTGAGAAGGCGAGGATTTCACTCCTACCTAGCATTCCTAGGCTTAACCCTCACCGTCGCAACGACAACATTCCTCCTACTCCTTGGTCAAGACCTCGCTACGAGACTAGGAGATGATTCGTCGATGAGATCAACGTTCGGCATTTCCTGGATGATCTTCGCCTACTTGGTCCTCGCTCTGGGTCTCATTGGCATCGTGGGACTCCTATCCACGTCTTACTTGGTCTCATCAATGATCAGCCAACGCATGAGGGACATTGGCGTCATCAAAGCCGCAGGCGCTCTCCCTAGCCGCCTTCTCTCATACGTAACATTCGAGGCTCTTCTCGTGATAGTTTCGAGCTGTCTAGTAGGGGCGCTCTCGGCGCTCCTGGCCTACACTTCGTGGTCCTGGCCGTCAATTTCACTGTTCAAGCAAGTAGGGCCAATTGCTAATGCTGGTGCAACTATTCTGATCGTAGTTCCAATGATCTCTTTCTTGCTCGCCTACATGGTCGCGAGCGTTCGGGTGAGAAGAATTGTCGGATCTTCCAGCGTTAATGCGATTTCGAAACAACTCGCCAACTTGGACCTAAAGAGTCTGGGAAAACCCCTCCGAATTGGGAGATTCGGCTCCACCTTCAACTTGGCAACAAGAAACGTTTCGCGAGACAGAGGGTTCAACAAAACGCTGCTCAGCATGGGCGTATGTATCTGTCTCAGCATGATTGTCCTATCCGGAGCGCTAGTCTCAGCAGACACATCAGCCAGCTACGTGGTCCGCGCAATGCCCCCACATGTCCTAATCGTTGCGAACAGCAACATCTACAACCAGTACGTGAGCCTCGCAACGTCCTTCTCCCGAATAGCACCTCTTCCCCCGATAGACTATGGGAACGAATCATACATCATTTCTCCTCAGAACGCGTCTGCGTTTGGAGCGATTCCCGGGGTCCAGACAGTAGACACGCGACTGATGACGATGAGCTCGATAACAGGTTACGTAAAGGCACATTTCGCGAGCAACCAAGACACCGGGGAGAACATCAACACCCAGATCATTCCTGAAGCGGACACTGGCTCAACCAACGCCCTCATTGTGGGAATCAACGCGACCAGTGCTATAGGTGACTGGTACACTTCTGATGGATTTCTGCAGAGCAGTGATGCACAGTACACTATGATCGCTGGAGACTCGCTGGTAGGAAATATCGTCCAGACGCCCTTCAATCTCTCACAGGTAAGCGCCCTCGGCTATCGGTATAACGTAAAGAGCGCGCTGGTAGATCCCCTCAACGCTGGACGAGTTCTGTATACACCCGTCGAAACTCTTCAAAAGAGTCTCGGATTAAATGGCTTCAATGTTCTGCTGTTGAAAGTGAAAAGTGACCCAACCGTTTTGTCCGCAGTTTCACAACTGGCAAGCTCATTCGGGTTGGTAGTTGGTTCCCAGGATCCAATTCTGAACTCAAACTTGACATTCCTGAATGATACATGGTTCCACATCTTCCTCGTTCCGATTCTAGCATTGGCTTTAACATGTGGGATATTGCTGAGCTACTTGGCAACGAATTTCTCTCGAAGGTTCAACGACTATGTTATTTTGAAGGTCTTAGGCGCTAATGCCTGGTACAGACTGAGCCTATTGGTGTGGGAAGCATGGGGAGTCCTCGCGATCTCTATGTTGATCGCAATACCCGTTGCATGGGGCATCTCAATCTTCTTCCTCGTCCCTGATCCGAACCTATCTGTCGGCGACTTGGAACTTTCGACTCTCGTCTCATTGTCCGCACTAAGCGTCGTATCTCTGGCAAGCGCCACGATTTACTCAAGGAGGCTCGGATTGACAACAGTGAAAGATCTAACACCTTGAATGCGATCCTAGAAAGAGTCGACTTATTCGGGTGACCCTCAGCTATCCCTCAAGATTAAGGCGCGTAGTGTTCGTGAGGATGTTTGTGCGGGTCGACCACTGGAACCGGCGTAACGACTAGCCTTCGTAGCCCCGTGATTCTCGCCCTGACCGAGGCTTCAAGCTGAGTAGCGACTTCGTGAGCTTCGTTCAGTGTCATGCTCCCTTCAACCTCTACCTCTAGTACTCCTACTATGAACGGTCCAGCTCGGCGAAGTCTCAGATCCCTAATTCCCATTACATCCGGGTGAGCTCTAATCAGATGCTCTATTTCGCGAGACAGATCCGGCTCATGGAACTCATCTAGAAGGACGAGGCTAGACTCTCGTAGCGCAACGTATGCGACTGTGAGGATGTATACGGCAATCAGCATTCCTCCGATCGCGTCTGCATGGTGTATTCCGAATGTCGAGAGGAGGACGCTGGCAAAAGCTACGAAGGATGAGGACGAGTCCTTGATGGAATTTCTCGCGTCAACCTTGAGGGATAGTATGTTGTATCTGTTGGCTATTCGGCGCATTTGAAGAGCGCGATACAGCGACCCGAGACCCGCGGCTAGGAGGACAATGAGGGCGGGCAGCGGCAGCCGAATGGGTGCAGGGGTCAGCAGCGATCTGTAGGATCGGAGGAAGATGTACGCAGAGACTCCTACGAGGATGATGGCCGTGATCAGTGCCGTGAAACTCTCGACTTTGTAGTAGCCGAACTGGAACCTCCGACTCGGCCTCCTACGGATGATGCGTAGCCCGGTCCATACGAAGAAGCTCACCACCGCATCGGAGATTGAGTCTATTCCGTCTGCGAGAAGCGAGATGCTGCCGCTGACCAGGCTGAAACCTATCTCAACAACGCCGAGGGCTAGCAGGGTCCAGACCGAGATCTTTGCAATCCGCTCCCCCTCTCGGAAGCCTCTAGTCTCATCCTGCAATGCCAGACTTTCTCCGCCCACTACGACTTCGCCGTGAACCCTCCTTGCTACAACTTGATTTAGATTTTTGAATTCGTTCCTCCGAGTGAGTTCTATCTGTAATGAAATGGCGAATTGTGTCCGCCGACCGGTCAGTTCGAATTCGTGATCTCCACGGGAGAAAATGGTGCGGGGGGTGGGATTCGAACCCACGAAGGCCTACGCCACGGGATAACACACCCGCGCTCCCAGAGACATCAAATCAACCTCGACGCCTCTTCGTTCGGGTCTTGAGTGTAGCGCGCGCATGCCAAGGCGCGACCCGCCCATATGGTCAGTGTTTGACCTGACTCTGGTACCCCCGCCGTGAAACAGGCTCCTCTTGCTATGCAAATATATCTTGAGTGGGGCAACGATCGATGATCACCTATCTCAGTTTACCATACAAGTGCGTCTGGACAGAGATAACGGCTGGTGAGTGTAAGAGATATCTTCGATCAGGAAGTCCAGCGTACGATAGTCTTAGACGAAACAATATTGATCTAGATCATGATATGGGCGAAGACCCTATTAGCGAGTTTTCCTCTTGGAACCTCTGGTTCTCGTCTACGAGGCGCGAGGCAGACTAGTGCTGAGGAACAAGATGCTTGCAGTTATAGTCATCGTAGTAGCTGCGGCTCTGGGTGGCGGGATCTTGACGTTCGCCGTTGGTCTTCCCGGTTCACCTTGCGAAGGGATAGCCGGCGCAACCCGCAATTTCACTATCGTGGCTAACATCAACGGGTTCAATGACAGCAAGGATCATCAAGGACAATGGCCGATCAT
>WNEL01001276.1_pt1 | contig 11084 bp, 10 predicted proteins | sample 5399991 | NCBI WGS metagenome assembly WNEL01 (sample SAMN13153325, study PRJNA577476) | soil metagenome | isolation source: 20 cm grassland meadow soil pre-rain plot 2 | place: USA:California | collected 2015-09-08
CCACGGCGGCCGCCTGCAGCAGCACGAGGGCGAACAGCGCCCCGATGAGCGCCACCTGGCGCCGCTCGCGGTAGGTCTCGCGCCGGTAGAACAGCAGCAGGACCCAGAAAATGGCGAGGATGAGCGAGTCGCGCAGCACGGGACCGAGCACGCCGCCCGCCGAGCGGCTGGTGGCCGCGCCGCGCCGCACCAGGTCGTTGTGCAGCGCGACGAGCTTCTCGTGCGCCTCGCTGGTCACGACTTCGTGCGCGCCCACGATCCGATCGCCGGCCCGGACGATGTACTTGCTCGGGTCGACGCTGCGGCGCAGCTCGTCGCGGCGCCGCTCGGTCTCGAGCGTGTTGGGCTCGAGCGTCGCGCGGAAGAAATGCCCGGCGAGTCGAACGTAGAGCTCGTCGCCCACGCTCGATCCCTTGTCCGGGTGAATGGCCCGCGCCCGCTGCAGGTACTGGGCGTACGACAGCACCTGGTCCCGCGCCACCGCCTGCTCACCGGAGCGGCGCCGCACGATCAGCTCCGGCGCCTGCTCGCTCTGGAGCACCCCCGGGCCGGTGACGCCGAGCGCCAAGGTGCGATCGAACAGCTCGCTCAGGGCCTTTTCGAGACCGTGGCGCTTGCCGCCCTTGGTGAGGTACGCCGCTTCGGGCGGCAACAGGGCCAGTCCCTGGACTTTGGCGGCCTGCTGGATCGCGCCCGCCCCCCCCTGGTCCGACGCCGACTCGAGGCTCGAGAACAGGGCGTGCATCGCGATCTTGACGCTATCGACCGCCCGCTCCTGGAACTGATAAATCGGCTTCACGCTGCCGGCCAGCTCCTCGGCTTCGCGCGCGAGGTCCTCGTCGGACTTGTTCACGGGGAAGGTGAACGGCGCGATCACATCGCGCTCGGCGGGAGTCCCGACGGGGAGCGGCTCCACGTTGGTGGCGCTCGAGGGGAACGCGAGCGACGCGAGCACCGCCAGGCCGAGCACCCAGACCCAGCGGCCGCCGTGATAGCGCACCTGCTCCTGTGTCGGGAGCCGCATGTCAGCCCTGCGCGTCCTCCGCGTAGGCGCGGATGATGTCGCGCACCAGGCGGTGGCGCACCACGTCCGTGTCCCCCAGATAGCAGAAGCCGATCCCCTCGATTCCGGGGAGGATGCGCTCCACCTGTAACAAGCCCGAGTCCTCGCGGTTGGCGAGGTCGATTTGCGTCTTGTCCCCGGTGATCACGGCGCGGGAATTCACCCCGAGTCGCGTGAGGAACATTTTCATCTGCATCCCGGTGGCATTCTGCGCCTCGTCCAGGATGACGAACGCGTCAGCCAGGGTGCGGCCCCGCATGTAGGCGAGCGGCGCGATCTCGATCGTGCGGTTCTCGATGGCCTTCAGGACGCGGTCGCGCGGCATCATGTCCTCGAGGGCGTCGTACAACGGCCGGAGATAGGGATCGACCTTCTCGTGCAGGTCGCCGGGCAGGAATCCGAGACTCTCCCCCGCCTCGACCGCGGGGCGCGCCAGCACGATCCGCCGCACGCGCTTGCGGGCCAGGGCGTCCACCGCGGCGGCGACCGCGAGGTAGGTCTTGCCCGTTCCCGCGGGCCCGATCCCGATTACGATGTCGTGCTGCGCGATCGACTGGAGGTATTCACGCTGCCCCGCCGTCTTAGGCTGGATCACCCGGCGCAGGCCGGGCAAGATGATTTTGTACTCCCCCTCCGCTGGACGGCCGAGGGAGCCCTGGGCCTCGTCGCTCGCGATGCGATCGACGTCGGCCACGTCCAGCGTTTCGCCCATGCGCGCCAGCTCGACCAGCGCTTGCGCTACCTGCGTGGCCCGCTCCACCGCCGGCAGCGCGCCCTGCAGCATCAGCGTGTCGCCCCGTAACGACACGCGCACGCCTAACCGGCGGGCCAGCTCCACCAGGTTGCCGTCGTTCACGCCGGCCAGCGCCAGCGGATCCACGCCCTCCGTGGAGAGTCGGTGGATGATCTCGTCGGTCATCGCTTGACCTCGATGTGGAGCGCGGCCAGGTCCGCCGCATTGGCGGGCGCGGGCGCTCCCTCGAACAGGGCCCGGGCCGCGGTCGTCTTGGGAAACGCGATCACGTCGCGCATGCTCTCCGCGCCGGCGAGCGCCATCACCACGCGATCGAACCCGATCGCGAATCCGCCATGCGGGGGCGCTCCCGCCTGCAAGCCGTTCAGCAGGAATCCGAACCGCGCCTCCGCCTCCGCCGGTGTCATGCCCAGATGGGTGAACACGCGGCGTTGCACGGCGGGATCCGTGATCCGGATCGAGCCCGACCCGAGCTCGTTGCCGTTGTGGACGGCATCGTAATGGAGCGCCCGACAGGCGAGCGGATCGGTGTCGAGCCGGGCGACGTCGTCCGGGTGGGGGGCCGTGAAGGGATGGTGCGCGAACACGGGCTTCCCCGTCTCCGGGTCGGGCTCGAACAGGGGAAAGTCCACCACCCAGCAGAAGGCGTGGGCCGCCTGGGGCGCCGGTGCCAGACGGCGGATGACCTCCTGCCGCACGCGATTGAGCACGGGCGAGGTCACCCGATCGGGGCCGACGGTCATGAGGGCCGCGTCCCCATCGCCCACGCCAAGCGTCCCGAGCACCGCGGACGTGAAGTGCTTACCCACCGAGCCCGTGATCTGCTCGCCCTGCCGCTTCACCCAGGCGAGTCCCGCGCCCCCCAGCTGCTTGGCGGCGTCGGCGAGCTGGTCCACGTCCTTGCGCGACAGCGCGCCTCCGCCCTTCACGGCGAGTCCGCGGATGCGGGCGCCGTCGTCGACCGCCGGCTGGAAAAAGGGCACGCCGAGCGGCTTGAGCTGGGCGGTCCAGTCGGCGATGGCGAGAGCGAAGCGGAGATCGGGCTTGTCGGTGCCGTAGCGCTCCATCGCATCGCGCCAGGTGAGCCGCGGGAATGGGCGCGCCACCGCCTGTCCCGCCTCACTCCACAGGGCCACGAGCACCTGCTCGACGTAGCCGATCACGTCCTCGACGCCGACGAACGACGCCTCGAGGTCGATCTGCGTGAACTCCGGCTGGCGGTCGTTCCGCAGGTCTTCGTCGCGAAAACAGCGCGCGATCTGAAAGTAGCGGTCGAAGCCCGCCACCATCAGCAGCTGCTTATAGATCTGGGGCGATTGCGGCAGCGCGTAGAATTCCCCGGCGTGCACGCGCGATGGGACGAGATAGTCGCGCGCACCTTCGGGCGTGGGCTTGGTGAGGATCGGCGTCTCGATCTCGAGGAACTCGAGCTCGGCGAGCGTCCGGCGGGCCCGCTGCAGCAGCCGATGCCGCAGCATCAGGTTGCCCTGCATCTCGGGCCGGCGGAGATCGAGGTGCCGGTACTTGAGACGCAGCTCTTCGGCCGGGAGCTCCTCGCCTTTGCCGCGCGCCACCGGGATCGGCGGTGTGCCGGCCGTCCCCAGGACGGCGAGCCGCGTGGCCTGCACCTCCACGTCTCCGGTGGCGAGGTCCGGGTTCTTCATGTTCGCCGGGCGCGCGGTCACGTCGCCTTCGACCTCGATCACCGTCTCGCTGGCGAGCCCGGCCGCGACGCGGCGCACGTCGTCCGGCGCCCCCGGGCCGACCGCGACCTGCACGAGGCCCGCGCGGTCGCGCAGATCGATGAACAGGATGCCCCCGAGGTCGCGCCGGCGGTGCACCCAGCCGCCCAACCGCACGCGCTGCCCGACGTGCTGCACCCGCAGCTCGCCGCAGCGCAGGGTGCGCCGGGATGTGCCGCTGACGCTGGTTATGGGACCTCCGCCTCGCACAGCACGCGATAGAATTCTTCGGGCGTGCGGGCATTCAGCAGCTTCCCCCGCACCGGCTCCCGCCGCACCAGCCGGGAGATGCGGCTCAGTGCCTTCACGTGCGCCCCGGCCGCCGACTCGGGGCCCACGAGCAGGAAAAACAGCCGCACCGGCTCTCCGTCGATCGTTTCATATGGGACGGGGGCGGGCGTCGTGCCCGCCACGATCACGAGCGCGCCCAGCACCGGCGTCTTGCCGTGGGGCACCGCCACGCCGTACCCGATCCCGGTCGGGAACTGCTTCTCGCGCTCGAGGATAGCTCCGAGAACCTCGTCGCACGGGCCGCCGTTCCCGGCCGCCGCGAGATCCACCAGCTCCCGGAGCACCCCTGCCTTGTCAGCGGCGTGCAGGGGGACCCGAATGCGGGCGGGCGTGAGGAGCTCGGACAGGCGCACTCTGGCTCAAGTGTCCTAAACGCTTGAAGATAGTTAAGTTAGGCTTGTGATGCAACGCATTCCCGGAATGGCACTTACATGCTCGATCTACTGAGCCTCACCCCCGACGCGGCGCGCCACACCGTCGTGGAGTGGCTCGCCCAGCGAGGCGAGCCGCAGTACCGCGCCAGCCAGATCGTGCCTCGCCTGTGGCACCGCCCCCTGGGCTCGTGGGATCAGGCGACCGACTTGCCGGCGGAGCTGCGCGGCGCGCTGGCCGCCGCGTTCCCGCTGCGCCGGCTGGCGCTCTCCGCCCGGCAGCGCTCCGCCGACGGGACCGAGAAGTATCTCTGGGACCTGGGCGACGGTGAGGCGGTCGAGTCGGTGCTGATCCCCGAAGGCAAACGCCGCACGCTGTGCATCTCGTCGCAGGTAGGGTGCGCGCTGGGCTGCGTGTTCTGCGCCACCGGGCGGATGGGATTCCGCCGCAACTTGAGCGCCGTCGAGATCGCGGCCCAGGTGCGCGAGGTGATCCTGCTCGACCCGCTGCTGGCCCCCACCAACGTCGTGTTCATGGGGATGGGAGAGCCGCTGCTCAACTGGGACGCCGTCGACAGCGCGCTCACCATTCTCAATCATCCGGGGGGTCTGGGCATCGGCGCGCGACACATTACGGTCTCGACGGTCGGCATCCTGCCGGGGGTCGCGCAGCTCGCGCGGCGTCCCGAGCAATTCCGGCTCGCCGTGTCGCTGCACGCCCCCACCCCGGAGCTGCGCCACGAGCTGATGCCGATCGAAAAGAAATACGGGCTTGCCGACGTGGTTGCGGCGCTCGGCCAGTTCCGGCGGCGGGTGACGCTCGAATACGTGCTGATCGGCGGCAAGAACGACGCGCTCGAGCACGCGGATCGACTGGCGCAGCTGGCCCGGCCGCTCGGCGCGCTCGTGAACCTGCTCCCGCTCCATCCCGGTGGGGCGCCGGAGCTCACGCCCAGCCCGCGCGCGCAGATGCTCGCGTTCGAGCGACGTCTCAAGCGGCGAGGAGTGGAGGCGGTGCTGCGCCGCAGCCGCGGGCTCGACATCAGCGCGGCGTGCGGCCAGCTACGGGTGGAACTCGAGGCGCGGCGCAAAGTCCGCACCGAGGAACACGCTCGCGTCGAGTAGCCGGGTGGTGTCGGGCTGCAGGCTCACGCGCCCCACGCCCAGCGGTTTGCGCACGCGCTCCCCGACGTCGCTCGTCCCGCGCCGCACGGCGATGCGGGTCGAGTCGAGCGTTCCCACGGACTCCGGCGCATTGCCGAACGCCACGACGTCGATGCCGGCGCGCCGCAGCAGACGGGTGGCGACCTTCGCGAGCCCGGGCTTGCCGCTCGCGTTCAACACTTCGACGGTGATGTGCGGCCCTCCTTGCTCGCCCGGGACCCGCAGGCCGGAGGCGCCGGCCCGGTCGCCGCGGCAGGCGACGAGGCCGGCAGCGCCCAGTATCAGGAGCCGACGAGCGAGTTCCAGAAATCCACCGTTTCGCGCACCAGGGGCCAGCGGCCGTCGATCACGCGCGCGATGCGACGCGCGGCGACCTGCTGCAGCGCGGTGTCGCGGTCTTGGGGGACCCGGGCCGCGAGGGACGCCCGCACCTCGCGGTCGAACGCGCGGCCCGGCTCCAGGTAATCGGCCAGGTAGAGCATCTTACCGACGTCGTCCCAGCCGGCGTAGCCGAGGGAGTGGTAGCGCACCGCGTCGAGCACGCCGCGGTCGGTCTCGCCTGCGCGCGCCGCCCGCTCGGCCGCCATGGGTCCGTGCGCCAGCTCGTTGGCCGCGGGCGCGTCGCGCAGCGCGTCGTGCAGCCATCCCGCCCTGAGCCAGCGCGCCCGCTCCGCGTCGGGCGTGCGGCGCGCCGCCGCCCAGGCGTCGAGCAGCCCCACGACGCGCTCGATGTGGGCCCGGCGCTCGGGGGCAACCACGGCCCACGGGGGTAAACTCACGTGTAATCCCGGCTCTGAAGAGCCGGCTCGGCCCGTGGTGCGTCCTGAAGGACGCCCCCCAGGACGCACCTTGCGCCGAGCCGGGGCTTCAGCCCACGGATCACGCTAGGCTCGCACCGCAATGTCACTCGCCACGCCCTCGCCCAGCACGACGTTGTCGATCAAACGCGTCTTGCCCACGCGCGCGGCCACGAGCACCACGGTGCGCGCGTCGACCCGGGCGACGGGGCGCATCTGCTCGTCCACCAGGGCCAAGTATTCGGGCGCCACGCCCGGCGCCCGCAGCACGTCGAGGCCCCGGCGCGCGAGCGGGCCGGGGTCGGCCTCACCGCCGCGCCACGCTTGCTCCACGGCGCGCAGCGCGCGCGACAGCGCGAGCGCGGCCCGACGCTCGTCGACCTGGAGATAGGCGTTGCGCGACGACAGCGCGAGGCCGTCGAGCTCGCGTACCGTGGGCGCGACGTCCACCTCGAGCCCGAAGTTCAGATCGTCGGCCATGCGTCGCACCAGCATCGCCTGCTGAAAATCCTTGCGGCCGAACACGGCGATGTCGGGCTCCACCAGGTGGAACAGCTTGGCCACCACGGTCAGCACGCCCGCGAAGTGGCCGGGGCGCGCCGCGCCCTCCAGCCCGTCGGCCATCGCCCCAGGATGGACGCGCACCAGCGGATCGGCGGGATACATTGCCTTGGCGTCCGGGAGGAACAGGCAATCGACGTGGCGCTCGGCGGCGAGCTTCTTGTCGCGCTCGAGGTCGCGGGGATAGGTGGCGAAATCCTCTCCCGGCCCGAACTGGAGCGGATTCACGAAAATGCTCATGACCACGCGATCGGCGCGCTCGCGAGCGCGATCGACCAGGCGCAAATGCCCTTCGTGCAGGAATCCCATGGTGGGGACGAGCCCGATGCGGCGCCCGCGGACGCGCTCGGCGCGCGACCAGGCACGCATCTCACTCAAGCTTTCGATCAGTTGCACCGACGACTACTCGAGCTTCATCACGGTGCAGTCGGTCAGGTAGGGGTCGCTGAACCGGGCTACTTCCCCCACACGCCTGCCTGGTACGGGGAACAGCCGCGCGGAGAGCGGCTTGCGAAGCTTGGTGGAAAGGGCCGCTACATCGGCGATCAGTGCCGCGAGCTGATCCGCCGCCACGTCGCCGGGAAGCGGCACGACATCGAGTCCGGTGCCGCAGACGCTGGAATACAGGAGCAGGTCGCGCACGGTGAATCGTCCTTCCGATGCGCGTTGCGCCAGCACCGGATCTTCCAGCACCGGCAGCATGAGCCCCGAGTAACCGCACGTCTTGAGCCGCACGCTCTTCAAGACGTCGGTGATCGCCGCACACCCGGCGAGGGTGGATGCCGCGCCGAACGGAACGCCGGTGAGCAGCTCGATCGCCCCCCCGATGCTCGCGTCCTTGCCCGGCGCGGGCGAGACATCGATGCCCAGGTAGGCTCGCTCGTCCCGCCGCGCCGCCGTCCGGATGAGTCGCTCCACGGGTGCCAGCCGGGATTCGAGCGACGTCGCGAGGCGCTGCTTGGCTTCCGCCAAGGTGTTCGCTCCGGCGAACGCGGCGGACAACAATGGCGGCGACTCGAGACCGAGCGCGACGGCGTCCGATCCGTGGTGGTACGCGACCGGAAAGAACGGCGTTCCCGCGGGGACGTTGGCGGCGGCCGCGAACCGGAAGTTGCCGATGCCGCCGGGGGTGTGGCGTGCGATCGCCACCATCGCGTCGCCTGCAGCCGTGACTCCGGCCGGTGACGCGCTGCGCTCGGGAGAGGCGACCTGGACCGAAAAGCTCACGTTCTTGGTGGTGGTGACCAGCTCAGCGGCCCACGCGCCGAACTCGGTATCCCCGCCGTCCGGGGAGAGCACCGGACCGATGCTCAAGAGCACGCCCTCGGCGACCACGACCCGGTCGAGCGCTTGCAGGGCCGACAGGGCGTCCGCGCGCGCCCGGCTGTCCACTCCCTGGAGGAAGGGGTGCGTGGCAATACGCAGTGTTTGCACCTCATACCCGGCGTCGACGGCCGCGCGTTTGGCGGCCTTGAGGAAGGCGAGTGCGGGCTGCAGCGCCTCGGGGGTGGCCGGGCCGTGCAGTGTGGTCCCCGCCGTGATCGTGCGAATCCGGAAGCCGCCGGCGGGGTCGGGCGCCGGCCAGCGCCGTTCGGAGCGGGCGAATGGGGTCACCGCGGCGGCCCCCAGCATCGCGAGTACGTCTCGCCGTGTCCAGTCATTCACTTGGGAAAGGAATGCTCCGGACCGGGATACCGGCCCTCGCGGACCTCTGCGGCGTACAGCCGCACCGCCTCGCGCACGTCCTCCGCCAGCGCGGCGTAGTGCTTCACGAACTTGGCGCTGAACCGGTCGTTCAGACCGAGCATGTCGGGAAGGGCCAGGACCTGGCCGTCGCAGGCGGGTCCCGCGCCGATGCCGATCGTGGGGATGGTGAGCGCCTTGGTGATCTGAGACGCGAGCGGTGCGGGTATGAGCTCGAGCACGATGGCGAAGGCGCCGGCCTCTTCGAGCGCTTTGGCCTCCGCCTTGAGCCGCTCCGCCGTCCGCTCGTCCCGCCCCTGCACCCGATAGCCACCCAGCGCATGCACCGACTGCGGCGTGAGACCCAGGTGGCCCATGACGGGAATGCCTACGTCCACGAGCGCCCGCACCGTCGCGGCCACCGGGGCCCCGCCTTCGAGCTTCACGGCGTGGCATCCGGTTTCCTGCAGCACGCGCCCCGCGTTGCGGATGGCATCGGCCGGCGAGATCTGGTAGGTAAGGAACGGCAGGTCGCACACCACCAGCGCCCGCGCGGTGCCGCGCCGCACGATCCTGGTGTGGTAGATCATCTGCTCCAGGGTCGCCGACAGAGTGGTCTCCTCGCCGGCGAGCACCTGGTTTACCGAGTCTCCCACGAGCAGCACGTCCACGCCGACGGCGTCGAGCAGCCGGGCGAACAAGGCGTCGTAGCACGTGAGGACGACGATCCGCTCGCCCCGCTGCTTCATAGCCACGAGGTCGAGCACGGTGACGGGCTTGGGGGCGGCGGTGTCAGCCACGTGCCGGCTCCCGGGCGGCGTCGAGCTCCGCCAGCTCTCGCAGCCAGAAATCGCGGTGCGGGAGCTCGGGGTGTGGAATCGTCAGGTCCGGCTCGCGCACGCGGCGCTCGCCCCACCGCACGATGTCCAAGTCCAGCGTGCGGGGACCCCACCGCAGTCCGGCGTGGCGCTCGCGGCCGCGCTCCGCTTCGATCACCTGCAGGTGGCCGAGCAGCGCGCGCGGCTCGAGCGTGGTCTCGAGCAGGACCATCTGGTTCAGGAAGGCTCCTTGGCGTATGGGGCCGAGCGGCGCCGTCTCTTCGACGCGCGATGTCGCGACGACGCGGGTCCCGGGCAGCGCGCCGAGGCGAGTCCGCGCGTACGCCAGGTGCGCCGCCCGGTCGCCCAGGTTCGATCCCAGCGCCACGTACACCCGCTCATGCGTCGCCACCGCGGAATGGTAGCCCGGCTACGCGATGCTGGCAAAGCCGCGGGTCAGCTCCCGCAGCATCGCCGCCACGTCTTCCAGCTCCCGCGTCGCGCGCTCCAGGTCGGTGAGGCCGCGCGCGGCCTCGTCGGCGCGGGTGGCCACGTCGTCCGCTTCGGCGCGGTTCTTCCCCGCGATCCGCGCGACGGCGTGAATCCGCTCGCGCAGCTTGCCGAAGGCCGTGTCCTGCTCGCGGGCGGCGGCGGCGATCCGCTGCGCATGACCCGTCGCCTCCGCCGTCGCCGCGACGATCGCGTCGAGCGCTTCCAGCGCCGCCGCGGAGAGCTCCTCCACGCCGCTCACGTTCATCTGTCCTCGCCGCATCTGCTCCACCACCTCGCCCACCTGGCGGTGGATGTCCTGCACCAGCTCGCCCGCCTCGAGCGCGGCGCTGCCGCTCTGCTCGGCCAGCCGGCGCACTTCGTCGGCCACGACGGCGAAGCCTTTGCCGTGCTTCCCGGCACGTGCCGCCTCGATGGCGGCGTTGAGCGCGAGCAGGTTCGTCATATCGGCCAGCTCGCGGATCGAGGCGATGAACCCGGTGATCCGGCGGCTCACCTGTCCCAGCTGCTGTACCTGACTCGAGGCCTCGCCCACGAACGCTTTGAGGGCCACCAGCCGTCCGATCGCGTCGCTGATCTGCCCCCGGTTCTTGTTCGCGACCTCGCTCGCGGTCGTCGAGGCCAGGGCGGCCTCGGTGCCGTCCTCGGACACCCGGCGCGACACCTGGGCCAGGCTCTCCGTCGCTTCGAGCCCGCCCGAGACCTCGCCCTCCTCCGCCAGGACGCCCTGGCGAATCATGCCGGTGGATTGGGCCACGGCCCCGGCGGCCTCGCGCATCGAGAGCGCGGCACGGGCCAGCGTGGCGAGCTGTTGGGTGAGGGTCTCGACCGTCTCCACCAGCGGCCGGCGCAGCTCGGTGATGTGGATCGCGGTGGCCAGCTGATTGGCGAACGTGTTGATGCTGAGCACGTCCTTGGGGCGGTACGCCTTGCGCTTGTGGTGCTCGAGCTCGAGCGTGCCGATCACCTGGTCGCCGAATTTCAGGGGAACCATCACGAGGCTCTGGATCACGAGCGGGGCGTCGGCGAGGCGCTTGTCGCGCGTCACGTCGTCGATCACCACCGCCTCGCCCGTCCGGGTCACGTGCTCGCGCAGCGCCTCGGTGTCCGGCGTCGGTTGCCCGCGCTCGGGCCGGCCGATCTGCCCCCGATACGCGAGCAGGACCACGCCTTCCTGCCGCCGGTAGATCCGGAAGTCGCCCCAGTCGACCAGGCGGTGCGCCAGGCGCTCGATGCGCGCGAACGAGTCCTCCAGGCTGATGTTGCTCGTGATCACCGCCTCCATGGCGTGGATCTTGTTGAGCTCTTCGGCGGCGATCGCTTCTTCCAG
>WNEL01001294.1_pt1 | contig 11024 bp, 8 predicted proteins | sample 5399991 | NCBI WGS metagenome assembly WNEL01 (sample SAMN13153325, study PRJNA577476) | soil metagenome | isolation source: 20 cm grassland meadow soil pre-rain plot 2 | place: USA:California | collected 2015-09-08
CAGCACTCAGCTCCGGAAGAACTGCCAGGACATGGAGGACCGCGCCAAGACGGCGGTAAAGCATACTGAGGTCCCGTCCGACATCATGCAGCGCTGCAGCAAGATCAACGGCAAGAACGGAAATTATGCGTGGCTGCAGGCCTGCATCACCGCTGAAGAAACGGTCAAAGATGCGGGCGCGGCGACGCCGACGCGGACCGACCTGTCCTACGATCCGTGGAACGAGACGCGCAAAGCGAAGATGCGCGCGGCAAGCGGCAACCGCGATGCTGCCGCCATCGACGTTTGCCCGCCGCCGCATAAGGTGACGCGCGACGGCTGCCAGTAAGCTCGCCGCCACAAGCCGCCGCCCCGTTAAACCGAGCCGGATCGTCGGAACGGAACCGAAAGCTGCGGCAGCGCCTGGCCTGTTCGCGTTCCGGCTGCGACAAAACGACTGACATTTCCGTTTAGCCTCCCTACACTCGGGGATAAGGCTCAGCCGAAATCGGGCCAGACCGAACAGAGAGGTGGGCGATGGCGGCGATTGATGCTGGGCGCGTGGCGTGGTGGCGCGAGCCTACCAAGGACCAATGGTATGCATGGTGGGCGGCCTGGCTGGGCTGGACGCTCGACGCGTTCGACTTCACCGTCTTTCTGCTGATCATCAAGCCGATCGCCGACGAATTCCAGGTTCCGACGACCGAAGTCACGATCGTCTTCACGCTGACCTTGTGGATGCGGCTGGTCGGCGCCGTCGCATCGGGCTGGCTCGCCGACCGTATCGGCCGCAAGACGCCGCTGATGATCTCGATCTTCTGGTACTCGATTTGCAATTTCATCGCGGGCTTCTCGCCGACTTTCCTCTTCCTGCTGATCTTCCGTACCCTCCTCGGCATCGGCATGGGCGCGGAATGGCCGGCAGGCGCGGCGCTTGCGATGGAGCAGTGGCCGATCCGCACGCGCGGCTTTATGAGCGGCGTGTTGCAGGGCTCGTGGAGCATCGGCTTTCTGCTGTCGAGCGTCATCTACGGGCTGTTCTACGACTACATCGGCTGGCGCGGCATGCTGTGGATCGGCGTGTTGCCCGCGCTGTCGATTGTCTGGATCCGCTATTACGTCAAAGAGCCCCCGGTCTGGGTCGAGAACCGGCGCCAGCAGCGCGCCGAAAAGCGCGAGGTTCGCGCCCCGCTGATCAAGATTTTCCAGCGGGGGATGATCGCCAACACGCTCCTGGCATGCTGGTGGATGGCGAGCAACTTCGTCCTCTACTATTCGATCTGGGCGTTGTTCGCGACGCATCTGCAGGCCGACCTCAAACTGACGACGATGGGCACGGCCGTGCCGTTCATGGTCGCCAACATCCTCAGCTTCCTCGGCATGTCGTTCTGGGGGTGGACGGCGGACTTCATCGGCCGCCGCTGGGCGATGATGATCCCGGCGGCGATCGCGATCCCGATCGCGCCGATGTATTTGTTCACCAGCGATCCATTCTGGATCACCGTGGGTTTCGGGCTGCAGGGCGCGTTTGGCGGCGCGCTCTATAGTCAGCTGCCGGCCTATCTGTCGGAGCGCTTCCCAACCGAGGTGCGCGCCACATCGAGCGCCTTCTGCTATCACCAGGGGGCGATCCTCGGCGGGTTGGTGGCGCCGGTGCTGGCCTATTTCGCGACAACCTACGATGTCGGCTATGCCGTCCCGATGCTGGTCGGGACGGTTGTTGCCGCGTTCAGCGTCGTCGTCGCGCTGCTGCTCAGCCCGGAGACGAAGGGCAAGGAGCTGGTGGCCGATCTCGTTGTGGCGTAGCGGCATCGCGAGGCCCGGCGCAATCGCGCCGGGCCCGCTTCTCGGGCGCCAGATAGGCACCTGCTCGACTGCCGCTCCGCGATGGCGCTGCCCAGCGCAGCGCGCCCGCTGACCCGCGACTGCGCGGCTTCGTTTACAACTCTTCACCGTTAGGATACCCGCGGTACATCAGCGGGTTACATCGGGGCCTTTATCCTAAGTTAATCGCGAAACCCAATACGGGCGCGAAAACGAGGGATGAGGGCAACGCAATGACCGACTACGCTCGGCTGCTCGAAGCGGAAATTCCGCGGCTGCGCCGCTATGCGCGGGCGCTGACCCGGGACGTGACACGCGCGGACGATCTCGTCCAGAGCTGCCTGGCCCGCGCGGTCGCCAAGCAGCATCTCTGGCAGCCCGGCACGGATTTGCGCGCTTGGCTGTTCACGATCCTGCACAATCAGTACGTCAACGATGTCCGGCGCTCGGTGCGCGAAGCCGACACCATCGAACTCAGCGAAGCGCCGCAATTAACGGTTCAGTCGAATGCGATCGCGTCCCTGGAGTTGCGTGACCTCGAAACTGCGCTTGGCAAGTTGCAGCCGGAGCAGCGCGAAGTGATCCTTCTCGTCGGGCTCGAAGGCATGGCTTACGAGGAAGTGGCCGCAGTCCTCGAAATACCGGTCGGCACGGTGCGCTCGCGTCTGTCTCGTGGGCGTGACCAGCTGCGCCTGCTGATGGGCATGGAGGCAAAGAACGAGCGGTTGCGCGCCGCTTGAAGTCGCGCCAGCGGGTCGAGTGCCGCGTTGCAGGCATGATGCGCGACGGTGAATACGAGGGGGAGTTCAGCAAAGCTCGCAAATAGGGCGGGCTCGCAAATAGGGCGGGGAGGAAGGCAGTTTATTCCAATGGACGCTCACAATCTCCGAGCGCGTGCGCAACGATGTTGGGAATTGCTTCGGCTTGCGGTCAAACCGGAGGTCAAAGAACAGCTTCGCGAGTGGGCGGAAGACTTTGAAGCCGAGGCCGCGGCGAAGGAGAGGAAGGAAAGGTAAGCTCCGGCAGCGCCTGTCGCGCCGGGCGTTTCTCGCAGGAAATGAGGACGAAGTTACGGTTTCGGGCCGCTTGTCGCTGATAATCCCGCTGGCTATAGTCCGGAATGTAACAAGATTCCGGCACGCGATCCCTGTCGCGATCGTCTGGAACCGATAGCGGGAGGAGCGTCATGGCGGTAGCCGCGGATACGGCAAATACGGTCGCTTGGTGGAAGGAGCCGACCAAGGACCAATGGCTCGCCTGGGTGGCGGCCTGGCTCGGCTGGACCCTCGACGCGTTCGATTTCACGATCTTTCTGTTGATCATGGTGCCGATCGCGAAGGAGTTCCAAGTCCCGCTCGTCGATGTCACCTTTGTGTTCACCGTGACGCTGTGGCTGCGTTTGGTGGGCGCCACGGCATCGGGGTGGCTGGCCGATCGGGCCGGGCGGAAATTGCCGCTGATGATCTCGATCCTCTGGTACTCGATCTGCAACTTCATCGCCGGTTTTTCACCGAGCTTCTGGTTTCTGTTCCTGTTTCGCGCGCTGCTCGGCATCGGGATGGGCGCGGAATGGCCGGCCGGCGCTGCGCTCGCGATGGAATCCTGGCCAACCCGCTCGCGCGGCTTTATGAGCGGGGTGCTGCAGGGCTCGTGGGGCCTCGGCTTTGCGCTATCGAGCGCCGCTTACGGTTTGCTCTACGAGGCGATCGGCTGGCGCGGCCTTTTATGGCTCGGCGTGCTGCCCGCCCTGGTCGTCCTGTGGGTCCGCAAATACGTCAAGGAGCCCGAGATCTGGAAGCAAAACCGGGAACAGCAGCGTCAGCAGAAGCGGGAAGTTCACCTGCCGCTGATTGAGATTTTCCGCTGGCGCGTGCTGCCGAACACGCTGACGGCCTGTCTGTGGATGGGCAGCGGCTTTGTCTCCTATTACACAATTTTCGGTCTGTTCCCGACGCATCTGCAGAAGGACCTCGGGTTTGGCCCGGGAGACGTGGCGCTTCCGATCCTGCTGTCGAACCTGATGCTGTTTGTCTCGAACTGCATCTGGGGCGCGGTCGCCGACAAGATCGGCCGGCGCTGGGCGATGATCATCCCGGCGGCGATCGGCATCGTCGTGACGCCGTTCTATCTCGGCTTCTTCACCACCAGCTATGTCGTGCTGGTTGGGGCCTTTATCGTGCAGGGCTTTTTCGCCGGCGCGGTGTACGGCCAGAACCCGAGCTATCTGAACGAGCGCTTCCCGACCGAGGTGCGCGCGACGGCGGCCGGCTTCTGCTATCACCAGGGCGCGATCTGGGGTGGCCTCGTCGGGCCGTTGCTGGCGGCCTGGGCCGCGACAATGCCCGACGGCTTTACGATGCCGATGCTGATCATCACGGTCGCGAGCGAGATCGTGTTCATCATCGCATTGCTGCTCGGGCCGGAGACAAAGGGCAAGGAGCTGGGCTCCGATCTCCAGCTGGCGCACGCACCGGCTGCGAGCGACTGAGGACACGCGCCTCCGCGCGCATCTCGCGACAGCCTCTCCCGATTTCGGGAGAGGCTGTTTTTTTCAGCGAGGCAATGCCGCGAAGTGCGGCGTCATGACGAGGGTAACGGCGCTGCGGTACTCGGTGATCGGATAGCCAAACCACGGATAGTTCGGCCGGACCGCAGGCGGCACGACTGCCTCGGCATCGGCGAAGCCGGGGCGGCGGCATTGCGCCAGTACAGGGGCCGTGTCGATCGGCACGATGGCGATAGCCGGGGTTGGCTCTGCCGTCGCAATCGGTTGGCCGCCCCGGCTCAACACGCATGAGGCGCCCGGCGGGGCGGTGTCGACGAGGATTTCGGTGCCCTTCGGGGGCATGCCGCAGCCCGCGACGGTGGTGAGGCCGAGAACGGTAAAAATCAGTTTGCGCCACATGCCGAACCCGAGCTCCGCGAGCTGCTGTGGCCAGCAATGTACACTGAATTTCCGCGACTAAAATCCCTTTGCCCGCGATCGGCCCGGGCACCCGCGGCTTTGAGAGCGGCGATCGGTCAGATGCGGGTGGCCGGGACAAGCCCCGCCACGGGAGTTTGTCCCGGATGTTGGCGCGGGCTAGCCCGGCGCGCCTTCGGACCGCCAGACCTTGCTGGCGATCGGCCCGGTATCGCCGACTGTCTCGACAAAATGCACGCGGTCACCGACCTGCAGCTCGTCGAAATCGCGCTGCATCAGACTGTTGCGGTGGAAATAGAGCTGCGTCCCTTCATGCGTCAGGATAAAGCCGTGATCTTCGTTCGGGTAAAGCTGTGAGACTTGCCCCGCGAAGGGCGCGTCGTGCAGCTTCACCTCGCCGCGCTGCTTGCGTTTGAAGTCGAGGAGCCGCCGCTCCGCCGCCTTGAAGGCGTTGCGCAACGCGATACCGGCATCGGGGTCGGTGAATTTCTCGGCATGGTGCGGTTCGTGGCTGACCGCGATCTCGTTTCCCGGCACACGCATGTCGATGTGCACATCATAGAGGTTGCCGGTCTGATGCCGCCGGTGCAGCTGCTCGACCGAGACGCGGCAGCCGATCAGATGTTCGTAAAGGCGGTCCAGCTTGCCGACGCGCTTTCGAATGTCGCCCTCCAGCGTGGGCGAGGACGGCATGTTGTGAAATACGATCTCGAGCGGTGTATCCATCGCGCTTCTTCTCCAATCAGTAGCGCAGGATCGCGGCGGCCGGGCCGGTCGGCGGGAGCTGGGTGCGATCGACGAGCGTGACGTTGCCCCCCTGGCGCAATGTCATCAGCGCGGCGTAATCGAGGAGATCATCGTCGCCCTCCCTCGGGTCGCGATGTGCAATGACGCGGTCATGCGCTTCGTCGAACGATCCCCATAAGGGCTGGCCCTCGCACAGGAACAGACGATCGATGCGGCCGTAGCGCGCCGCCTTGACGATCTCCTCGGGCGTCGCCGTCGCCTTGCCGTTGTTGCCGAGCAGCGTCTGCAGACGTCCGAGCCATTCGGCGCGCGCTTCGTCCTCGCGCGGCGCGAAAACGGCGCACGCCTTTTTGTGCAGCTCGTCGCTCGGCATCGCGTCGGGAAATTCGAGGACGCCCTCCGGCAGCAATTCCTTCCATTTCGCGATCTCGCGGAAATGGCCCTGGATCTTCGGCTCGGCGGCGAGGATGACGGGCGCCGGCTGACGCTTGATGACCGGCTCGACCGCGGCGGCAATCCGGCGCAGCAATTCGATTAGCTGCGTCTTGTGCAGCTCACCGGGCGTCTCGCCGAAGGCCTGCGTGTTGGCAACCCCGCCGGAAGCACGCAGGTTGCGCCCGGTCGGGCTCGCCTTGTGGGCTTCCTCGTATTCCGTCTCGTTCCAGATCTCGGAAATGCCTTGCGGCAGGTCGAGCCCGGTGACCCCGGCAAAGGTCCACCGCGAACCCTGATAGAGACGGGTGCGGGCGGCGCTCACCGTCAACACCCAGAACGAGCCGGCCCCGTCGAGCAGCCGCAGCAGCGGCTTGATGCAGAAATGGCTGGCGATTGTCAGCTCCTCGTGGACGGCAACCGGCACTTTGTGGATCCGCTCGAACCCCGTCCCGAGAAAGATCGCCAGCCCTTGCTCTTGATGGCGCCAGAATTCTTCGTCATCGACGAGCCGGCGAGCCGGCCGCAGCAGCGTATCGATCTCCGGTCCACGCATATCGCAGGAAGCGAGCCGCTTCGCCGCTTCAGACAACAAATTGCGCAGCCGAATCGCGTCCTGGCGGACTTCGCGCCCGACCGGATGGGCCGGCAGATAGATCGAAATGGCTGGGCTTTTGTCGAAGGCGAGCAATTCGTCCATGTCGTGTCGGAGGAACATGGCGGGACCTCGGATGAAACAGCCTCTGCTGTCCCAACCCGCAGGGCGCGCGGTTTGTTCCGGTATCGTCCTGGGCGAAAGCGTCGGCGTGTGCGGTCGCGGCGGGCGTTATTTCCGCCCGCCGCTCGCGATCATTGGTGCTTCTCCTCCTTGCCCGGCGGGCCACCCTTTGCCGGCGGAGCGCCCTTCGGAGGCGGCGGCGGCGCGGCCGGGCGCGCGACAGCGGCGGGGGCCGGAGCTGGCGCATGCGCTACCTGCGGCGGCGGCGCAGGGGGCGGATGCGGTGCCGCGGGGGGCGCGGCCGGGGGACCGCGAAACACCTGCGGGGCGGCTGCGGGCGGCGGCGCCGGATGGGGCGGCGGCGGTGGCGCCGCATGCACGATCTGCGGTGGCGGAGCCGGATGCGGGGCGGGTGGCGGGGCCGCATGCACTGCCTGCGGTGGCGCCGTATGCGGCGGCTCGCGCATCTGCGGCGGGGCGGCGCGCATCACCTGCGGCGGAGGGGCGGCATGCGGCGGCTCATGCATCGCCGGCGACGGACCCTTTGGCGCGGGAGGCGGCGTGTGCGCGGCCTGCGGCTGCGGCCCCATGCGCATCGGACCATGCACCGCGTTTGGCGGGGGTTCGCGGGAGGCTTCAAAGCGCCCCGGCGCGCCCGGTTGGTGCGCCGGTGCAGCCGCGGGTGCGGCGGGTGGGACATGCGCGACGCCCGGACCCGTGTGCTCGAGACCCGCCTTGTGCTCGGGACCCGCTGCCGGCGGCGGAAGATGCGCAACACCTGGTCCTGCGGCGGTTGGAGCGGGTTCATGACCCTTGCCGGGGCCGGTCGGCGCGGTCGCGACACCGGGGCCGGACGGCGCTTGCGCCGTGCCGGGCGCGGCACCCGGCGGCATATGACCCTTGCCCAAGATCGTCGGCGCGGGGGCGATTGGGGTTCCCGCCGTGGCCGGGCCGCGCGGCGCGCCGCCTGTGCCTGGCGCCTTCGCAAAAGCCGGGGTCAGCTGCGGCGGGCGCACGCTGACCGGCGCCTGCCTCGCGGCTTGCTGGACGATTTGCTGCGGGATCTGCCGTGCCGCCGGAGCGACCGGCGCGGCATTCGTAAAGACGCGCGCCGGTACGATTGTCGCCGCGCCGCGGTTTGCGAAATTCTGGCTCGCGACCTGCGGCGGCGGATCGGCGGCGCCGCGGCTGCCGGCCGCGCTGGTCATCTGATTGATGGTCGTGACGTTGACATTGGTGATGTTGACGTTGCGGATATAGTCCACGTTTCGCGTATAGCTCGGCCAATAGACCTCGCCCGGCGCCAGGGGGAACCAGCCGACCGCCGGCCCGACACTGGGCGCGTCCCAGTAGCCGACACCGGGCTCGCCGACAAAGGCGACAAGCGCCGGCGCATAGACCGGCATCGGCACAAACTCGCCGGGGACCCAGGCCCATTGGTCTTCGACCATCGCCCAGCGCCCGTAATGGAACGGCGCAAAGCCCCAGGGCTCGTCATCGACCCAGCTCCAGCCCCAGGGCTCGACCCAGACCCAATGCCCTTCGCGATACGGAGCCCAGCCCGACGCGACGCGACGCGGGAACCAGACCTCGCCATATTGCGGGACAGCGCGCCAGGAGCCGTACTCGTCGAGCTCCTCATAGCCGGTCATCTGCGGCGACACGTGATACGGGGCCGCGAGGCGGCGCTCGTCATAATCGCGCGAGCGGCACCATTTTGTGAACGCGTCGCTCGTCGCGCGCTCGGTCGCCGCGGTCAGCGTCTGCGTCCCGCTGATGATTGCCGCGTCGCCGGCATTGACCGCGACATCGAGCGTGCCGCCGACAAAGCGGGCGCTGCCTTCGAACACGGCGATGCGCTCAGGCTGATCCGGCCCGCCGGAGTCGATGTCGTAAATGCCGGGCTGCAGGATCCACACCGCACCGCGCGGCAGATCGATCTCGATGCTCTCGCCTTCGAGAAGCGTGCGGACCCGCAGATTGATGCGGCCCTGCGGCACGGCCAATTGCATGACCTGCTGATCGAGCTTGGTGACATCGAGCACGGTGTCGCCGGCGAAGGAGATCGTGCGGCTGCCGATGCGCAATTCGGCGCGCGATTTCGGATCGGTCCAGAACGAGCCGCCGGTCGCCACGGGATAATTGACCTTGGCCGCCGACCAGGCGGTTTCGCCCGCCAAGTGAAAACCGAGCTGGCCCGAGACAAAGCTGACCCGTCCGACCCGGGCGGGCGGCGCTTCCTGGGCAAAGGCCGGCAGGACGCCGATCAGGACGATCGCGAGAAGGCTGAAAGCGAGGCGGCGCATCGCAAACCTCGAAAAAGGGTTCCGGGCGACAACGGTTCGATTGCGGCGCCTTTGTGACGCCCTTTCCCCCATTAACGCATGGGTTGCGCGACTCTGTTCCGGGACGGTAAGCGCGGGGTTAAAGCCCGGGTTTGCGTCAATGCTTGCCTTTGCCGCCGCCACCGCCACCCCCACCATGCGGAGCGCCGCCACCGCCGCCGCCTTTCGGGCCGCCGCCCCCACCGCCATGTGGCGCACCGCCACCGCCGAGATGAAAGGCGGGGCCGCCGCCTTTCGGGCCGCCGCCGCCGACATGTGCGGCCGCGCCTCGCGGCGCGGAGAAGCGGGGGGCGGCCGTGCGCGCGGCATGCGGCACTCCCCGAGCGACCCGCGGACCGGCAACATGGGCGGGACCGGCGTGCGCGATCCGCGGTGCGGCCATATGGGGTGCTCCGGCACGCAGGGCGGCTGCTCCGCCACTTGCTCGGGGCGCACCATGTCCCGCGCCGACATGCGCCGGTGCTCCGCCGCCCCGCAGACCCGCGGCTACGGCCTTAGCTCCGATAGCGGCGCCGGCAGCGGCGCCGGCTGCAGCGCCCGCGTGCCCGCCGCCACCGGCGGTCGTCGCGCCGGCATGGCCGACGCCCTTCGAGCCTGCCGCTCCGGCCGGCGCCGCCGGCGCCTGCGCTGTCACCCGCGCGTGCTGCGCTTTCGGGTCGGCGGTCGGCAATGCCGAGCGGCCGATCGGCTGGGCCGCGGCGAAGGTCTGCTGCGGCACGACCGTCGCAAAACGGCGGTTGGCAAAATTCAGATTGGCGCTTGCCGGATCGCCGCCCGGGCGCGCGCCGAGATTGCGCGGATCGGCAACGATGCCGGTATTGACCGCGGTGATGTAACGGGAATCGTTTGTGTACCACGGCCAATAGGGCTCGCCGGGGCCGAGCGGGAACCAGCCGGTCAGCGCGCCGACGGCGGCGGCAGTGACGATCGTCGCCGGGTCGCTGACCCATCCGACGAGCCCGGGCGCATAGACAGGGTAGGTGGCATAGTCGCCCGGGGTCCAGCCCCACAGTCCGTCGACATAGGCCCAGCGGCCGTAATGGAACGGCGCAAACCCCCAGGGCTGGACATCGATCCAGTTCCAGCCCCATGGCTCGACCCAGCTCCAATAGCCGTCGCGATACGGGATCCAGCCGACCGGCACCGAGCGCGGGAACCACACCGAGCCGTAATGTCCGACCGTGCGCCAGCTGCCGTATTCGTCGAGCGCCTCGTACCCGGTCATCTGCGGCGAGACGTGATAGGGCGATGCGAGGCGGCGCTGGTCGTAATCGTTGGAGCGGCACCATGCCGTGAAATCATCCTGGCTCGCCTTCTCGACCGCGGCGGTCAGCGTCTGCGCGCCACTGATGACCGCTCTATCGCCGGCCTTCACCGCGACATCGAGGCTGCCGCCGACAAACCGCGCGCTGCCCTCGAACACGGCGACCCGCTCGGGCTGGTCGCCGCCGCCGGCATCGATGTCATAAATTCCGGGCTCCAGGATCCAGACCGCGCCCTTTGGCAGGTCAACTTCGATGCTCTCGCTTTCGAGCAAGGTGCGCACACGCACATTGATGCGGCCCTGCTTCAGCGCGAGCTGCATGATTTGCTGGTCGAGCTTGGCGATCGCGAGCTCGGTGTTGCCGTTCATCGCGATCGACCGGCTGCCGATCCGAAGCTCGGCGCGGGATTTCGGATCGGTCCAGAAGGATTCGCCAGCTGCGGCCGGGTAGTTGAGCGAGGCCTTCGACCAAGCCGTCTCGCCCGGCCCGTGAAAGCCGAGCTCGCCCGCGACAACAGCCACCCGCCCGACCCGCGCCGGCGGCTCCTGCTGCGCGAGGGCCGGTGCCGCGGCGAGCAGGCCGAGGACCAGCAGTGATTTGGCCAGGAAACGCATCGTGGAGCCTCGCGGAGAAGCGCGCGGATTATGAACGCGGCGCGCGCAGAGATGCCGTGACAAAAACAGGAAAAGGCGAAGCGGGTTCCGCTCTGCGCGGAATTGCCTCCTCGCCCCGATCATCCGGTTGCCCGGTAGGCCTGTTTCGGGCGGCCCACATCCTCGGGGTGCGGTTTT
>WNEL01001295.1_pt1 | contig 11019 bp, 10 predicted proteins | sample 5399991 | NCBI WGS metagenome assembly WNEL01 (sample SAMN13153325, study PRJNA577476) | soil metagenome | isolation source: 20 cm grassland meadow soil pre-rain plot 2 | place: USA:California | collected 2015-09-08
CAGGTGCGGATTCACGGCGAGCGCCCCGACGTTCGCCAGCACGACGGTGTAGCCGTCGGGCGCGCTCTTCGCGACGTAGTCGACGGCGATGTTGCCGCCCGCGCCGGCGCGGTTCTCGACCACCACCTGCTGGCCGATGTTTTCGCTCATCGTCTTGGCGACGATGCGCGCCACGGTGTCGGTCCCGCCGCCCGGCTCGAAGCCGACCACCATCGTCACCGGCTTGCTAGGAAAGCTGCCTTGCGCCGACGCGGTCGCCGCAAACAGGACTCCGCAGCACGTTGAGAAAAATCTCATGTCAGCTTCCTTTGAAAACCGCCTTTCTCTTTTCCATGAAGGCTTTCCTGCCCTCGGCGTAGTCCTCGCTCTCGAAGCACTCCCTGACCCAGGTCTTGCAGAGCGCGGCGTCGTAATCCTTCTTCAGCACCTCGCGCACGATGCGCTTCGCGGCGCGCATGGTGAGCGGCGCGTTGGCGGCGATCTGGGCGCAGTATTCCCGGGTGAATCGTTCCAGGTCCGCAGCCGGGACCACGTGGTGGACCAGCCCCATGTCCTTCGCCTCCTGCGCGGTGAACTGCCGGCCGGTAATCATGATCTCGCGTGCGTACGGCGCGCCGACCGTGTCGACGAGGTTCTTCATCGACGAGGCGCGGTAGCCCAGGCCCATCTTCGCCGCCGGGATGCCGAAGCGCGCGTCGTCGCCAGCGATCCTCAGGTCGCAGCCGTTGGCGATGTTGACGCCGGCGCCCAGGCAGTAGCCGCGGATCATGGCGAGCACCGGCTTGTCGAGCGTCTGCAGGCGCGCTTGCGCGGCCTCGGCGATCTCCTCGTAGCGCTGCACCGCTTCCTTGCTCGAGCGCTGGTTCTCGAACTGCGAGATGTCGGCGCCGGAGACGAAGGCCTTGTCGCCGGCGCCGGCGAGCACGACGACCCGCACCTCCTGATCAGATTCAAATTTTGCAAGAACGGAGGGGATGGCCTCCCACATATCGACCGAGACGGCGTTGCGGCGCTCGGGATTGTTGAAGATCAGCCAGCCGACGGCGCCTTCCTTCTTCGCGATGATGCGTTCAGTCATCAGACCACTCCTCGCTCGCGCAGGCGCGCGATCTCGCCGGGCGCATAGTTCAGCTCCTTCAGGATCTCGTCGGTATGCTGGCCGAGCTCGGGGGCCGGGGTCTTCACGGAGGCCGGAGTACGGGACAGCTTCACCGCCTGGCCGAGCACGTTGAAGCGGCCGAGCCTTGGGTGCTCGACAGCGGCGGCGACGCCGAGGTGCTGGACTTGCGGATCGGCGAACACCTGGTCGACGCGGTAGATCGGGCCGCAGGGAACGCCGCTGCGGTTCAGCTCCGCCACCCATTCCTCGCTCGTGCGGGTGGCAAAGCTTTCATTGAGGATCGCGTTCAGGCGCGCGCGGTTCGCCGCACGCCGTTCGTTGTCCTTGAATTCATCCCGTGCGATCAGGTCTTCGCGGCCGATGACGTTGCACAGGCGCTTCCACATGCCTTCGCCCGAGGCTGCGACGTTGATGTAGCCGTCGGCGGTCTTGTAGGCCGAGGTCGGCATGCTGGTCGGGTGGTCGTTGCCGACCTGCGGCGGGACCTCCCCTTTCATCAGGTAGCGCGCCGCCTGGAAGTCGAGCAGCGCGATGCCCGCCTGCAGGAGCGAGGACTGCACCCACTGCCCGCGGCCGGAGGCTTCGCGCTCGAGGAGCGCGGTCATGACGCCGAGCGCCGCGAACAGGCCCGCCGCCATGTCGGCGATCGCGGCGCCGGTGCGCACCGGCCCCTGCCCGGGGAGCCCGGTGACCGACATGAGGCCGCTCATGCCCTGCGCCACCTGGTCGAAGCCCGGCCGGTCGCGGTACGGCCCGTCCTGCCCGAAGCCGGAAATGCTGGCGAGAATGATGCGCGGGTTGATTTTCTCGAGCGACTTGTAGTCGATCCCCAGGCGGTCCTTTACGTCCGGGCGGTAATTCTCGACCACCACGTCCGCCGTCTTCACCAGCCGGGCGAGCACTTCGCGCGCCTCCGGCAGCTTCAGGTTGAGCGTCATCGCGCGCTTGTTGCGGTGCAGGTTCTGCATGTCCGGACCCTCGCGCGGCCCGCCCATGGCTTCATTCGGGTCGACCCCGGGAGGCGACTCGATCTTGATGACGTCGGCGCCGAAGTCGGCGAACTGCTTGACGCAGGTGGGTCCCGCGCGCACGCGGGACAGGTCTAGAATGCGCAGGCGCGACAGCGCGGTGGAGGCGGCGATCTTCGGCATGCCATATTTTAGCTGCCCCGGTATTTTGTTCACGTCACCTAGGGGAGGACTCTCATGATGAAAATCAGTATCAAGAAGCTGCTGGCAGTCCTGGCCACGGTCGCGCTCGGTGCGTGCGCGAACGTTCAGACCATGATGCCCGACTGGATGCCGGGCAGCGGCGCGACGCGCGTGACGCTCAGCGGCGCCAACGAAGTCCCTCCTGTAACGACCTCGGGTTCCGGCAGCGGCAACTTCCGCGTCGGCCCGGACGGCGCCGTGAGCGGCAGCGTCACCACCACCGGCGTGCCCGGCACGGCGGCGCACATCCACCAGGGCGCGAAGGGCCAGAACGGCCCGGTGATCGTGCCGCTCACCAAGAACGGCGACACCTACATCACGCCCACCGGAGCCAAGCTCACTGCCGCGCAGCTGCAGGCGTTCAAGTCCGGCAACACGTACGTCAACGTCCACACCAGCCAGCACAAGGGCGGCGAAGTCCGGGGCCAGCTCGAGCCCTGAGAGCTTATTCCAGCTTCAGGTTCGCTTTCTTCACTACCTCGCGCCACTTCTCGATCTCGGTGTGAAAGAAGCGCCTGAAGCTCGCCTGGTCGCCCTCGAACAGGCTCGCGCCGGCCTTTTCCAGCCTCTCGCGCGTCTCCGCTAGCGCGAGCACGCGCTGGACGTCGGCCGCGATGCGCGCGCCGAGCTCGGGCGCGATGGTGCCCGGCGCGAAGAATCCCTGCCACAGCGTCGCCTCGTAGTCGGGCAGGCCCTGCTCGGCGATCGTGGGCACCTGGGGCGCATTGGCGAAGCGCTGCTTGCTCGTTACGCCGAGAGCGCGCGCGCGGCCGGATTTCGCGAGCGGCAGCCCGACCGGCATGCCGGCGAAGTAGTACGCGATGCGTCCGGCCATGATGTCGGTCGCGGCGGGCGCGCCGCCCTTGTACGGCACGTGCACCGCCTGGATGCCCGCCATCAGGTTGAACAGCTCGCCGCACAGGTGATCGGAGTTGCCGACTCCCGATGAGGCGAAGGCGAGCTTGCCCGGCTCGGCGCGCGCGCGAGCGATCAGCTCCTGCACGCTCTTCGCCGGGAAATCCGGCGCGACGATCAGGATGTGCGGCGTGGAGGCGACCGGCGCCAGCGGCACCAGGTCGATCTCGGCGCGGTACGGCAGGTTCGGCAGCGCCGCCGCGCTGATCGCCAGGCCGTTCTGCGCGAAGAGCAGCGTGTAGCCGTCGCCCGGCGAATGCGCAGCCGCGTCGGCCGCGAGGTTGCCCGCCGCACCGGCGCGCGTCTCGACATACACGTTCTGCTTCCAGTAGGCGCCGAGCCGGTCGGCCATCACGCGCCCGACGATGTCGGTCGAGCTGCCCGCCGCGTAGCCGACGAAGACGCGCACCGGCTTGGCCGGATACTGCGCGTGCGCGCCGAAAGAGAAAACCAAAGCCAGCAGGAAGATTGCTTTCATAGGTGGGAAAACATCCTCTTGCCCGCAACGGGCATGTCGGCGGTCAGGATCTCGCCGTTCAGCGAGTCGGTGATGTAAAGCGTTTTTTCCTTGAAAGCGATGTTCGTCATCAGGCGATGCTCGCTGCCGGCGTGAGCGAGATGGGTCGGCAGGCAGTTCGCGTCGAAGCGCCAGATGCCGACGCCGAGGTGGCACACCAGCAGGCCGTCGGCCTCGTCCATCTCGATGCCGTCGGGCCCGGCATGGCCGCCGGAGAGCTGGATCGCGACGCCGGTCTTCGACGGCGTGCCGCCCTCCATCAGCGGCAGGCGCCAGATCTGCTGCGAGCGGGTCATCGCGACGAAGACCTGGGAATTCTTCGAGTTCAAGGTCACGCCGTTGGGCGAAGGCGCGTTGTGCACGAGCCGCTGCAGCTCGCCGCCCGCTCGCAGCCGCCACACCCGCCCGCTCGGGTCGGCGATGCCGCTCTGCCCCTGGTCGGTGAAGTACAGATCGCCGTTGTCGGCGAAGTGCAGGTCGTTGAGACCCTTGAAGCCCTCGCTGAATGCAGTTTCAAGCAAGGGTTCTACTTTTCCCGTCCCGGGATCAAGAATCATCAAACCGCGTCGGTAATCCGCGATGAAGATCCTCCCATCGCGATGGATCTTGAGCCCGTTCGGCCAGCCGTCGTACTGCGTCACAAGCTGCCACTCTGCTTTTGAATTTATTTTAAAAATCCTGCCAAACGGGATGTCCACGCACCAGAGATTGCCCTGCCTGTCGAACGACGGCCCCTCGAGAAAGCAGTCGACCGCGGCGCCCTGGCGGTTCGGGTCCGACCACGCCGTGCGGCGCTTCTCGCGGAACTTCGCCGGCAGCGCCGTAAAGCGCCGGACCTCGATTTTCTTTATCTCCTGAAAGGGGTTCAGCATCGCTAAGCGCGCGCGGCGTTCGCTCCGGCGATGCGCCCGAAGACTGCGCCGTTCGTCAGACCCGACCCGCCAGGATAGTTGAACCAGAAGATGCCGCCTACCAGTTCGCCGGCGGCGTACAGCCCGCGCATCGGTTGTCCATCCGAATTGATCACCTGAGCGTCGGTGTTGATGCGCAGGCCTCCGAACGAGAAAGTGATTCCGCACGTCACGGCATAGGCTTCGAAAGGCGGCGTGTCGATGGTGTTCGCCCAGTTCGACTTCGGCACCGCGAGGCCCTCGGTGCGCCGCCCGTCCTTGACGTTCGGATTGAACGGGATGTCGGTGCGCACCGCTGCGTTGTAATTCTGAATTTCCTTCAACGCAGCGTCCGCATTCACGTCGTCGAGAACGGAGACCAGCTCGGGAAGCGTATTGGCCACGCGCTTTGTCACCTGCCGAATCTTGTACTCGTCGCGCAGCAGGTGCTTCACCTTGCCGTCGAAGATCTGCCAGGCGAACTGGCCAGGCTGCTGCAGGACCACGCGCCCGTACTTGGCGTAGGTGTAGTTGCGGAAGTCGGCGCCCTCGTCGACGAAGCGCTTGCCCTCCGCGTTGATATAGATGCCCCAGGGATAGGAGTGCTTCTGGAACTGGTCGCCGACCGCGAGGTCGCCGAACTCCGGGGCGTTCCTCTCCCAGGCCACGGCGTGGCAGCCCGACCAGTTGCCGGTCGGCTGCGCGCCGATGTCGAGCGCCATGCGGATCGCGTCGCCGGTGTTGAAGCGCGTGCCGCGCACCTTGGCGAGCTCCCAGCCGGGGCCAAGGTAGCGCGTGCGCCACTCGGTATTCGCCTGGAAGCCTCCCGCAGCGAGCACTACCGACCTGCCTTTAACTTCGACTGTCTTTCCTGCCTTTTTCAGGATCACACCGTGGATTCCATCATCATCCGCAATGAGCGAAACGGCGCGCGATTCGTACCAGATGTCGATGCCGCTCTTTCGCGCCGCCTGCGTGAGCGAGTCGACCAGCCCGGGACCGCCGCCCACGGCCTCGACCGCGAGCCCGCCCCAGAACTTGAAGCGGCCTTCCACCTTGAACGCCTGCCGACCCCAGGCGGCGGTGAAGCGCACGCCTTTGCTGCGCATCCACAGCGCCGTGGGCAGGCTCTGCCTGACGAGGACCTCGGTGAGATCGGGATCACAGCGGTACTCGGTGACGCGCGCCATGTCGTCGAGAAACTGCTCCTCGGTATAGGCGCCGAAGTCCGTGCTCGAGATTTCCTCCTCTGAAAGATCCGGGATCAGCCGCCTGATGTCGTCGACGCCGCGGTAGGCGACGCGCAGCAAGCCGGCGGTGAAGCGCGAATTGCCGCCCGCTTCTTCCTCGGGAGCTCTTTCCAGAACCAGGACTCGATCGCAGTGCTCCCGGGCTGCGAGGGCCGCGCAAAAGGCCGCGTTGCCGCCGCCGACCACGATGACGTCGTACATCAGTCCGCCTTGATGTGGGCCTTTTGAATGACCTCTTTCCACCGCGCCTGCTCTTTGGCGATGAATTGAGCGAACTCCCGCGGCGTCGAGCCGACCGGGATCGCGCTCTCCGTGGCAAGGCGCTCGAGCACGGCCCTGGAGCGAACCGCCTTCGCGGCTTCGTCGGAGAGCCTTTTGATTACTGAATCAGGCATCCTTGCCGGCCCGATCAGCCCGTACCACTGCGAGGTCTCGAATCCCGGGTAGCCCTGCTCGGCCACCGAGCGCACGCCGGGCAGCACCGGGAGGCGGCCCGGAGTGCCGACCGCGACCGCGCGCAGCTTCCCGGCCTTCACGTGCTGCAAGAGCGGCGGCGTGCCGGCGACGCCGACCTGCGTGCGGCCGGCCACCAGGTCGATCACCATCGGGCCGGTGCCCTTGTACGGCACGTGCTGGAGATCGATGCCGCCGGTGGCGAGCTTCAGGTATTCCATGGCAAGGTGGCCGGCGCTCGCGTTTCCCGCCGAGCCGTAGTTGAGCTTGCCCGGCTCGCGCCGGGCGAGCGCGATCAGCTCCTTCAGGTCCTTCACCGGCACGTCGGCGTGCACCACGTACAGGGTCACCACCTTGACCAGCAGCGAGATCGGCGCGAAATCCCGGTTTGCGTCGTAAGGCAGCTCCTGCCCCATGAACGGGTTCGCGGCGAGCGTGCCGATGTGCCCGATGATCAGCGTGTAGCCGTCGGGCTCGGCGCGCGCCACCTCGCCCATCGCGATATTGCCGCCGCCGCCCGGCTTGTTCTCGACCACGAAGTTCTGGCCCAGCGCCTTGGCCATCTCGGCGGACACGGTGCGCGCGACGAACTCCGAGCTGCCGCCAGGCGCGAACGGAACGATCAGCCGGATCGGCTTGGAAGGATAGGTTTGCGCTTGTGCAAGCGTGACGACCGCGGAAAGGAAAATGAACAGGGCCTTTCTCATCGCTGCGAGAGCTCCAGGATGTGCATCCCGGTGTTGGCGCGGTCGACGATGTAGATGTACCCGCGATCATCGACCTCGAGGTTGTTGGTCTGGATCGCCAGCTTGCAGCGCTCGCCGCCGTCGGGCGCCTTGACGCAGCGCTTGTCGGTCCTGTCGGTGGTGGCCGGGATGTAATAGCCGATCTCGCGCGGATGGAACGGATCGCGGATGTCGACCGCGCGCACGCCGGCGTTGAACCATGCCATGAACACGGTGCGCCCGGCGTACATCGGCGGCTGGTTCTCGTTGGAGGAGTGCGAGCCGAAGCGCCCGCCGCGGCTGCAGAAATTGCCGCTCGCCTCGGGCACGTTGAAAGTCGACACGCCGACCGGCTGCTTCTCGTCGGTGACATCGACGATGAACGCCATCTGCCGCGGCTCGAGGCACTCGTTCACCAGCGACTCGTTCACCACCACCACGAAGTCGCGGCGGTTGCCGCCCTTGTCTTTCGCGAACTCCCCAATCTCGATGCCGAGGACCGGAAGCGTCGTGTGCGCGCCGTTCATCGAGGAAAGATGGAATCGCCCGACCTGCGGCGCGAGCAGGTTTTCCGGCGTCGGCTCGCGCGGCCCCGAGAGCAGCTTCGCCCGGTCGACGATCTGCAGGATGCCGTCCTTGTTGGTGCCGTAGCCGAAATAGACCCGGTTGCCCTTAGCGCCGGTGGAGATCGGGCCGTGCAGCTCGGTGGGCACCGGGCCGCTCGCTCCCGGCTGCTGCCCGGGCAGCCCGAAATTGCGGATGAACCGCGGACGCGCCGGGTCCGACAGGTCGAACACCTGCGTCATGCGCCGGGTGCGCCAGTCGGGCAGGCCCGAGACGAGATACGCGACGCCGCTGTCGCATTCCCACCAGCTCTTGTGCGTGCCTTTCAGCTTGTCGACGACGACGACGATGCGCGAGGGCTTCTCGGGCGCCGTGACGTCCCAGACCTCGTGCGCGAGGTTGCCGAAGGTGCGCAGCAGGTAGAACTTCGACTTGTCGGCTTTCGGCAGGTCCCTGCCGCTGCACACGCGCGCCATCTGCGCGCCGCCGGTTTCGGCCTGGCCCGGCTCGCCCGGAATGTGGGCGAGATAGCGCGGCTGGCGCGGGTCGGTGACATCGACGATCGAGGTCCCGCTGTCCTCTTCGCGCCCGGTGAGCAAATTCACGGCGCGCCCGCCGTGATGACCGACGTAGGCGATCCAGCGGCCGTTCTGCTCGTGGATCACCGGCTGGTAGGCGCTGCGGCCCTGCAGGTCGTGATGCCCGAGGAGCGTCATGTTCGAAGCGCTCGCCGAGTGCTGCGCGTGGCCAGGCGGGGTGAAAGCCACGAGCGTGGCTAGGACCATCCAGCTTTTCATCGAGCCTCCTCCTCTAGTCCGGCTTCGCGCCGGAGTCCTTCACCAGGCGCGTCCAGAGCAGTCTATCCTCGGCCAGGAAAGCCGCGAAGTCCTGCGGCGATCTCGAGCCGGAAGTCTCGGTCCCTTCCCTGGCGAGCGCGCGGTTCACCTCCGCGTTCTGCAGCACAGCCCCCGTGGCATCGAACAGGCGCTTCACGACCTCGGCCGGCGTGCCGGCGGGAACGAAGAAGCCGTACCAGAAGGAGATCTCGTAATCCGGCAGGCCGGCTTCCGCCATGCCCGGCACTCCGGGGACCAGGGGCGTGCGCTCGCGGCTCGTGACCGCCAGCGCGCGCAGCCGCCCCGCATTCACCAGCGGCAGCACGGACGGCGGCGTGGCGAACGAGAGCTGCGTCTCCCCGGCCAGCACCGACTGCACCGCCGGCCCGCCGCCCTTGTAGGGCACGTGGACCATCTCGACGCCGGCGAGGCGCTGAAACAGCACCGCGGCCAGGTGCGGCGCTGCGCCGTTTCCCGACGAGGCGAAATTGAGCTTCCCGGGATTCTTCTTCGCGTGGTCGATCAGCTCCCGCAGCGAGCTCACGCCCACGCCCGGGTTCACCGCCACCACCAGCGGCGACGCGCTCAGCTTGCTGACCGGCGCCAGGTCGCGCAGCGGCTGGAAACCGGGGTTCGGGTTGAGCAGCGGGTTGACCAGGATGCTGGAAGGGCTGGCGATCAGCACCGTGTAGCCGTCGGGGGCGGCCTTCGCCACGCTCTCCGCGGCGATGCTTGAGCCGGCGCCGGGCTTGTTCTCCACCACGATCGGCGCGCCGAGCGCCCTCGACAAGGGGTCCGCGAAAACGCGCGCCACGAAATCCGCCGCGCCGCCCGGGGCGAAGCCGACTACCAGCTTGACCGGACGCGAAGGGTACGATTGCGCGAGCGCCTGGCTCGCGAAAAGGAAGACGAGGACGAAACTCCTCACGACAGCGCCGAATCCAGAGCGGACAACAAGGCTCCCAGTTTCGGCGGGCTCGACTCGAGGCCGACCTTGACCTTGGCCTCGCGCAGCGCCGACGAAGCCACCGGGCCGATCGAGGCGACCAGCGTGCGGTTGAGCGCGGCGCGCAGCGCCTCGCTCCGTCCGAGCTGCCCGGCCACCGCGAACAGGTTTCTCACCTGCTCCGCGTTGGTGAACACCGCCGCGTCCATCTCGCCGCGCTCGAGCGCGCCGATCAGCTCGGCGAGCGGCCGCGTGTCCGCGGGCAGCGACCAGCGGTAGGTCGGGATCTCGATGACGCTCGCGCCGCGCGCTTCGAGCGCCTTGCCCAGCTCGACGTTGACCACGCCGTAGCGCTGCACGATCACGCGCTCGCCGCGCACCGGGACGTCTTTCATGCATTCGAGAACCTCCCGCGTCGTGAACGGATCGGCGGCGCTGCGGTCGATGCGCACGCCGCGCGCGCGCAGCGCCGCGGTCGGCTTCGGGCCGCGCACCGCGACGACCATGCGCGAAAGCATCTCGAGCAGCTGCGGCGTGCGGCCGAGCGCGTCGGTCGCGCCGAACAGCGCCTTGGTGCCCACGCCGGTCTGGAATACCGCCGCTTTCGCCGGCCGCTCCTCGAGCGAGCGCAGCAGGGCGCCGATCGCCCCGGGATCGAGGTCCGGCAGCTCGGCGAGCGCCGGCGCGTGGAACGGCACGCCGCCGCGCTGCGCCACGAGATCGGCGAGCTGCGCGCCGAGACGGCTCTCGAGGATCGCGACTTTCTTCGCCCGCATGCGCGCTCAGCGCCCGATGCGCTTGTTGGCGAGCTCCAGGCGATCGACGACGTTGCGCACCACCGCGCGCGTCAGCTGCAGCTGCGCCCCCAGGCTCATCTTCTCGAGCGCCGCCGGGGCGAACTCGGCGAGGAGCAGCGGCGTCATCGACTCGACCGTGGCGTGGCGCCGCTCGGCGCCGCCGCTGATGTAGGCCATCTCGCCGAAGCACTCCCGGTCGTTGAGCATGTTGAGCAGCCGCCCCTGCAGGGTCACCTTCGCCTGGCCTTTCGCGAGGAAGAAGAAGCTGGTGCCGCGCTCGTTCTCGCGCACCACGACCTTGCCCTTGTCGACCCGGCTCCACCGGCCGGCGCGTACCAGCTCCCAGACCTCGTAATCGGAGAGCGTCGCGAGCATGTTCACGGTCTTCAGCGCCACGTACTTCTCGCTGTCGGGAATCGTGCCGCGCGGCAGCACCTGCTCGCCGAGCTTCGACAGCTCGGCGGCGAACTCGGCCCAGCTCGGGTAGCGCTGCGCGGGGCTCTTCTTCATCGCGCGCAGCACCACCGCGTCGATTTCCCTGGGCAGATCGCGCCGCAGCTCGCTCGGCGGGACCGGGCTGAGCTTGATGATCTTGTCCATCAGCGCCTGCATGTTCTCGGCGAGGAGCAGCGGCGTCATCGACTCGACCGTGGCGTGGCGCCGCTCGGCGCCGCCGCTGATGTAGGCCATCTCGCCGAAGCACTCGCGGTCGTTGAGCATGTTGAGCAGCCGCCCCTGCAGGGTCACCTTCGCCTGGCCTTTCGCGAGGAAGAAGAAGCTGGTGCCGCGCTCGTT
>WNEL01001302.1_pt1 | contig 10977 bp, 9 predicted proteins | sample 5399991 | NCBI WGS metagenome assembly WNEL01 (sample SAMN13153325, study PRJNA577476) | soil metagenome | isolation source: 20 cm grassland meadow soil pre-rain plot 2 | place: USA:California | collected 2015-09-08
TTAAAAGATCGACATCTTTCGACTGCGATCGGCGATGAAGGTGGATTTGCACCGCAACTCGGTTCTGCCGAGGATGCGTTGGAATCGATTGCGATTGCTATTAAGAAGGCCGGCTACAAGCTCGGGGAGCAGATTTTTATCGCGCTCGATCCAGCTGCTTCCGAATTTTACGACAGCGAAAGCAAGTTTTATGTCTTTGAAAAGTCGGACGGTTCAAGGAAGACCGCCGAGGAGCTGATTGGGTACTATGCTGATCTTTGTTCTCGGTTTCCGATCATTTCGATCGAAGATGGCTGTGCCGAAAATGATTGGGTCGGTTGGAAAAAGCTGACGAAAGAGCTCGGCCAGAAGATTCAACTGGTAGGTGACGATGTCTTTGTCACGAACGTAGAATTTCTCCGCAGGGGAATCGCCGAGCACGTGGCGAATTCGATTTTGATCAAAGTGAATCAGATTGGGACGCTCACGGAAACGCTGGCGACAATTGGCCTGGCAAAAGAAAACGATTACGCGACCATAATTAGTCATCGCTCGGGCGAAACAGAAGACGCGACTATCGCCGACATCGCGGTCGCGACCAATGCTGGTCAAATCAAAACTGGATCGCTTTCCCGGAGCGATCGAATTGCGAAATATAATCAGCTATTGCGAATCGAAGAAGAACTTGGTGACAAAGCCGTGTACGGCGCTACAATGCGCTAAGTGGATCACACTTACGCCGATTTCCGCGCTCGTCGCGAAGCCACAGTTTGGCAGCGACTTAACCGAATTCTTCGGGTTCTGCTTGTTCTCGCGATCTGGCTGGTGATCGTGAGCTTATTCGTTCCACCCTATAAAAAATTGCAGCAGAGTCGCGCGGAGATCGACGACCTGCAAAAACAAGTGAACGAGCAACAGAGTTTGCTCGCGCGTCAAACTCGCGAGGTCAATCTCCTCAAGACTGACGCGACTTATCTGGAAACGATTGCGCGCGATCGTCTTGATCTCATGAAGGAAGGCGAAACAGTTTTTCGTCTCGAGCCGGCGCGCGCTGCAAAACCGAAAGCCGTCGATTCTTCTGTGCGCAAATAGCGATTCTTCGTCGTGACACGCGTCCACTACGTGTCTGCTTGTCATTCCGACCGCAGTGGAGGAACCTCTTACTATTGTTTTTTCTTTCTTGCCTTGTCCCCCTGCAATAAAGAGATGTCTCGACTTCACTCGACATGACAAGTAGGCGCTCATGATTATCTTTGCCTAATGGCTAGTGAGCTTCCATCGACTGATCCTGAAGATTTGAAATCGCGCGTCTGCGAATTGCGGAGGTTTCTTTGACGTCGAAGAGCTCCAGAAAAATCTAGCAGTAATCGAAAGGCGAATGGCCGCGCCTGATTTCTGGTCGAATCGCGAGCGTGCTCAGACCGATGTCGAGGAAGTCTCGCGATTGCGCTCCCTTATCAGTCCGTTTCAAGAGCTGGAACGTGAAATCGAAGACTTCAGCGCATTGCAGCAACTGGCAGCCGAGGAAAGCGATGCCACTGCGCGTTCTAGCGCAGAGAAAGAAGTGGCGACCGAACACGCTCGCTTAATTCACGAGCTGGAAGAATTCGAGCTGCGCCAGTTTCTTTCAGGTGAAAATGATCGCGCCAATGCGTTTGTAACGATTCATTCTGGCGCGGGCGGCACCGAGTCGTGCGATTGGGCTGACATGCTGCTGCGGATGTACCAGCGCTGGATTGAGCGAAGTGGTTTCAAATCACAGACCGTGGACATTCAGCAGGGCGAAGAAGTGGGTATAAAATCGGCGACATTGCTGGTGACCGGCGAATGCGCTTACGGTCATCTTCAAACCGAGCGCGGCGTGCATCGGCTCGTGCGTATCTCGCCGTTCGATGCGAACAAGCGGCGCCACACTTCATTCGCCAGTGTCGATGTTGTCCCGGAAATCGCCGACACTGCCCCGATTGGAATCAATCCGGCCGATATTGAGATCGACACGTTTCGCAGCGGCGGCAAAGGCGGCCAAAATGTCAACAAAGTGGAAACGGCCGTGCGGATTTTGCACAAGCCCAGCGGGATTGTGGTCGCCTGCCAAGCTGAGCGGAGCCAAGGGCGCAACCGTGACCTCGCGATAAAAATGTTAAAAGCGAAGCTCTACGAAATCGAGCAGGACAAGAAGCGTGCCGAGATCGACCGGCAATACTCAGAGAAAGGCGACATCGCCTGGGGCAATCAGATTCGCTCGTATGTTTTTCAGCCGTATCAAATGGTGAAAGATCACCGCACCGACGCAGAAACGAGCAACGTGCAGGATGTCATGGACGGCGATATCGATATGTTTATCCAGGCAAAATTGCGTGGAGAGAAATCACGCAAGGGCGAGGGAGACGGAGAAGAGTGAGCCTCGCGTAGGGTTTCTTTTTTTGTTATTCCGGGCAAAGTCGAGGAATCTCTCTATCTTAATAAAACAGTAATCCCGCAGCAGCGGGAGACTTCGCTCGACATGACAGATTAGCGGATAGAGACGAGCCGCAACCGAAAACGTGCATCGAACTCTCCACCGTTATGCGCGCGGCAACATTCTAGGCACGCAACCGCACGCCTTGCTCGGCGCACACGGGGAAACTCGCACTGGCAGTTTGGACATTTGTAGAGATACCGCCGAACGCGTTCGCAGACAGGAAACGGAAGATTATGACAGCGCTCTTCGTCGGCGACTCCTAGATCGCGACAAGCCTGTTGCCACTCAATGCCATGCGGCAAAATCCGCCGGTGGCCAGCTCGAAAATGCGCAAGAAGATGCGCAATTTCGTGCCGCAATGTTCGATCGATCTCCGTAGCCCCGTGATCACAAAGTCGCGGATTTAACGAGATTAGCTTGCAGGAATAATCGGCTCGGCCCGCGCAAGTTTTCAGACGCGCATTCCATTCGACGCGAATTTCCATTGCGATTCGACATGCGCCGTTGGTCCGCAGAAGTTCTCTCGCTTTTTCTTCGAGATCGACATCTTGGTGTTTGCTGTAGACGGCCCGAAAGCTTTCGGGGCTGACTGCGGCGCCGGGGTCACCGACCCCGGCTACAACGGACAGGATGTCTGTGTCCCGAAACCCTAATTCGAGTTGCCTAAGCAACCGCATACGCGCTGCTGGCTTTCATCAATCGCTCGATGATCCGTCCGATTGCTTTCGCGGCGCCGTCGATTTCTTGCGCGGTTGTTTGTTTGCCTAACGAGAAGCGTACGGCCGAACTGGCTCGCTCCATTGGCAAACCCATCGCGAGCAACACATGAGACGCCACCACTGAGCCAACCATGCAGGCTGAGCCGCTTGAGGCGCAAACATCTTGCAAATCGAGGGCCATTAGCATCGTTTCTGAATCGAAACCGGAGAAACTCACATTGAGTGTATTTGCCAGGCGAGGGATCGAATCACCGTTTTGTTTCGCTGCGAGAAAACTGCCTGCGATGCGCTTCCACAATTCATCGCGCAATCGCGCTTCACGCTTCTGTTCGTCCTCGCGATCGCGTAGCGCCCACTCCGCGGCCGCCGCCATGCCAGCGATTGCAGCGACATTTTCCGTCCCCGGTCGTCGCTCATTCTCGTGCGCACCGCCAAACATGATTGGCTGAATCGACAAACCACTCCGCAGGAAAAGGAATCCTGCGCCTTTTGGTCCATAAAACTTGTGCGCGGCGAAACTTGCAGAATCGACCAACGAAAGGTCCATGTCGCTCTTGCCGAACGATTGCACCATATCGCTGTGTAACAGGACGCCACGGTCGCGACAGATCTCCGAAATTTCACGAATCGGGTGAATTACGCCAGTTTCGTTATTCGCGGTCATGATCGAAACCAGCCGCGTTTCCGGGCGGATTGATTCGGCGAGCTGATCGAGATCGACAATTCCGTCTCGCGAAACATTCAGCCAAGTCACTTCGAAATTTTCGCGCTTTTCCAAATGTTCGAGCGCGTTCAGGACAGCATGATGTTCCGTCTTATTCGAGATAACATGAGCGCCCCCTGAAGATCTACATCGTGCCAGGCCGAGAACTGCCAGATTACATGACTCCGTTCCACCGCTGGTGAAGATCAACTCGTGCGGTTTGACGCGCAGAAGCGCGGCCAGTTTGTCGCGCGCATCGTCAATTGCCGCCCGCGCTTCGCGGCCCGCGGAATGCACACTCGATGGATTTCCGAAATGCCGATCGAGATACGGCAGCATTTCCTCGCGCGCGTCCTCGCACAACGGTGTCGTCGCGTTGTAATCGAGATAAATCATCAACTCTTACTCTTTCGCCTGCCCTTGCTCGCAATCGTCGACACGCCGTCCCAATTTTTCACTCTCGAAATTCATCGCGCGTACTGACCGGCCTTTGCTTTCGCTTCGGGACGATGCGCAATTGTTTTTCCTCGTAATAGACCAGCGAATCCGGCGGCACACTTAGCACAAGAAAAACATTTCCGCCGATGGTGCTGCGGGCCCCGACGACGGTTTCGCCGCCTAGCACGGTCGAGTTAGGATAAATCGTGACGTCATCCTCCACTTTCGGATGCCGCTTGCCGCCCTTCTTGATTTTGCCGTGCTCGTCTTTCTGGAAACTACGCGCGCCCAGTGTGACACCGTGAAACAATTTTACCCGCGATCCAATCTCGCATGTCTCGCCGATGACTACCCCTGTGCCATGGTCGATAAAAAAATGCGAGCCAATCTTTGCGCCCGGATGAATATCGATTCCCGTGCGGCTGTGCGCCCACTCGGTCATGATGCGCGGAATCAAAGGCAGCCCCTTTAAGTAAAGCTCATGTGCCATGCGCTGGATCGCGATTGCTTCAAGCGCAGGGTAAGCCAGAATTATTTCCTCATAGCTCTGCGCCGCCGGATCGCCCTCATAGGCCGCATCAATGTCCGTCCATAGCAGTTTGCGCACTTGCGGAAGCCTCGACATGAAACATACCAAAAATTCCTCGGCCCTGGCCTCGGTCGCTTCGTGGGGTGGGATTTTGCCGAGGCTTCTGCAGATCTCGGTTTTGAGCCGCGCGTGCAAGTTTCGGATACGAGTCCGGGTGGTCTCTGCTAGGTCTCCAGAACTCACCAGCGCTTCACTGCGGAAACCGGGGAACATCAAGCTCATTAGCTCCGCGCAAGCCGCCTCGATGGCGAGACGCGATGGGAGAGTGGCGGCAGCGTCCAAATAATTAATGCCGCCAGTCTCGCTGTAAGTCTGAAGCAGTTCGTCAACGGCATCACGGTTCGTCGAATCCATCGCAGAAACTATGCGACAGCTTCTTCGTCCATCAAAAGGAAAACTGATGAGTGGTGAAGTGCTAAGAAGCGTGAAGGCTAAACATTGCGCGTCCCTACCCATTGCACAGCGAAATGCGTGACTTGCCGCGCATTTTGCAGGTTTAACTTCTCTTTAATGTGGGCGCGATGCGTTTCCACGGTTTTAGGGCTGAGATGCAACAGCTTCGCGATCTGACGTACTTCGTTGCCCTTGCCGATCAGTTCCAGAATTTCAAGTTCGCGATCGCTAAGTCTTTCGACAGCGTCGGCCTCGCTCTGAGATCCCCGATGCGCGAATTTGGTGATCACCTGCGCCGCCATGGCTGGGCTGAGATAGGGACGTCCGTTAAAAACTTCGTGAATCGCCTGGATCACATTGGCCATCGCTTCATGTTTCATGACATAGCCTTCCGCTCCGGCCCGTAGCGCGCGCAATGCGTAGAGCGATTCATCGTGCATCGAGAGTACCAGAATGGGAAGCTTCGGAAATTCCGCGCGGATGTTTTTGATCAGCTCGATACCGTTGGCACCGGGCAAGCTAAGGTCGACAATCGCCAGATCAGGATTCAGTTTGCGAATCACGTCCATCGCTTCCGAGGCATTATTGGCTTCACCGCAGACCGCGAAGGCACTATCGGAATGAATCAGTTGCTCAAGTCCTTTTCGAAACAGCGGGTGATCATCGACGATCACGATGCGTTTCGCCTCCGGTGGATCGCACCGCGGGTTGTTGTTGGTCGAGCGCGTGTGTTTCATTTAAGCCGTGTCTGTCTCGGCGCCCTTTTTCGGAATTTGCCAAACGGATTTGCTCACCGCTGAGATTGCTTCGTGGCGAGTCATTTTGGTTCTCCTCTAATCGCCCTTTTAACAATTCGCCACTCGATAGGTCGTCAGATGCAGGAAGTTTAGATCAAGCCGGCTAATACTTTTGTGATCTTGGCAGAGAACAAGCCTGGCCCGGCGTTTTCTCTCTTGTGAGATTGGAGTGCTTTATCCGGCAAGTAACAGGAAACACGCGTGCCGCCTCGTTTTGGAGATTCGACTTCCAACCGGCCGCCGATCACTCCAGCCCGATACCTCATGATGTGGGAACCCAGACCTTGCTTCAATTTCGGCTCACTCGGAATTCCGACGCCGTCATCGGTTACGCGCAACACTATCTCCTTTCGCGCCCGCTCCAGTTTGACCACAATTTCCCGCGCCTGAGCGTGCTTGTTCGCGTTGATGACCGCCTCGCGGGCGATGCGATAGAGCTGCGCTGAAGCGAAGTCATCCTCAATATAAAATGACGGCTTGATTTTCAGACGACAGGGTGTTTTCCAGATTTCCCGGTCAACCAAATCCTCCAATGCATTGACTAGTCCGACCGCATCGACATCCCTTCGATGCAAGGCGCGGGAAAGATTGCGCGTATCGGTGGCGGCGTCGTTCACTAGTTGGGCAATTTTTTCGATATCATTTACTTCGATGACGCGGTGGTTTTTCAATCGCAACGCAACCGAGCGCGCCATGAACGCGACTGCGGTGAGGTGCTGACAAAGCCCATCGTGCAGTTCCTGTCCGAGGCGCTGCTGTTCGCGATCGCTGATAGCGAGGATTTCCTCTTCCAGTCCCTTGCGACGCTCGATCTCATTTTTCAATTCAGTGTTGGCGACGCGTAACGCTGTGGTCCGCTGTTGGACGAGCTTTTCCAGCCGTTCTTTTGATTTTTGCAGCGCGGCTTCCATCTTTTTGCGCTGGGTGACGTCGATGGCCACAGCGACCGCCGACAGCGGCTTCCCTGCGGCGTCGAGCACCGGCGTATCGCACACGTTGACCCAAATGAGAGAGCGGTCCTTTCGTATGTACCGTTTCTCCATTTCGACTGACTGCCTTCTTTGCACCATCTTCCCGAAGCGGCTTTTCGTGATGTCGACATCGTCGGGATGCGTGATTGTGAAGATGGTCCTGACTACCAGCTCCGAGTCTGTGTAACCGAGCATTTCGCGGAACTTCTGATTAGCGAATAAAAAACGACCGCTTAAATCGCAACTGGCTATCCCGGCGTTGCTTTGATTAATAATCGCACGCAGGTGCTCCTCCGATCTGCGCAACGCTTCTTCTGCTCGTTTGCGCTCGCTCAAATCCAGAATGGCGGTCTGATAAAGCACGGCGCCATTTCTTGTCGTCGAAGTAATCGGCGTGCTGCAAAGCAGCGCCAGAATCCGCGCGCCTTTTCTCGGCTTCAATTGTAATTCCGTCTCCACCTGCTGCTGCGAGGTGCGGCAATAAAGCAAGTGCCGCATGAACGAATCCAAATCGCCCACGTAAAACGCGAACGGGCGTCCGATTAACAGGTCGCGCGGTTCGCCCAGCAGCTCGGTCGCTGCCAGATTGGCTTCCTCAATTCGTCCGGCGCGGTCGAAGCTGACGTAAGCTATCGGCGCAAAATCGTAAAGATCGACAAATCGCTGAATGGCGGCTTCCAGTTCAGTCTTTGGATTCCGGAACGTTGGCGCGCGCTTGGAACGAACTGGCGCGCCATTTTTAATGACCGCCCGCAACGTTGCTTTCGGCATTTTCGTCACTCCTCGAATCGTTTTGCGATTGCGTCGGACTGGCGCAGCCCTGCTTTGGCGATCACGCTTTGCCCGGCGCTTTTTATTTCCGCGATGAGACATCTTTTGTCCGGTTGCCTATTTTCGCTGCATCGCATTCCTTTGTTCCATCGATATCCACCAGCGTCAGAACGGCGCCGTCGATTTTGTTGTCGGTTGTGCTATATGGCCGGACTCGCAGTGAGTACCGGCGGCCTTCCTTATCGGTCACTTTGCGGTCGTGGGTGCCTAACGTTTCGATTACATCACGCAAAATGTTTTCCAGGTCGGGAACATCAATGTTGGGCCGGAGTTCGCTTAACGGGCGGCCGATGTCAGTGGGCAAAATATTAAAGGCGCCGCGAGCCGCGGGGGTCGCACGCCGCACCGTCAACGCATTGTCCACCATCACGATTGGCATTTGAATGCTGGCGAGCAGATTGTTCAGTTCGTTGGTCAGTTGCATCATCTCAAGATTGCGGTTGCTCAGCTCTTCGTTCAATGTGGTCAGTTCTTCGTTGGTCGATTGCAATTCTTCCTTCGCCGTCTCCAGCTCTTCGTTGGTCGATTGCAGCTCTTCGTTGCTCGATTCGATTTCTTCGTTAGCTGACTTCAACTCTTCATTGGTCGCTTCCTGCTCTTCGATGATCGCTTGCAACGATTCTTTGGATGCGGCCAATTCACGGTGCAGGTCCGTCACCTCGCGTTGCGCTGCCGTTTTCCCCAGCGCCCTCGGCAATTTTTGCAGTTTGGTTCCTTTGGTGGTCTCGTCAAAAATAATGAGAAACCACGACTGACCGGACGCGGGGATTTTGAATGGCACAACCTCAATATTTATTTCGTAGATTCTGCCTTTGAGTTTAAGGAGCGCCCGTTCTTTGCGAGCAGGCTTGCCGGTTTTGATTGCGCGCTGAATCACGGCGCGCAAGTCGGCCACCAGATTTGGCCGCACTAATTGCAGAAGGTTGAGCGTTGCCGGACCGGGCATGTGTTCGAGAAAGAGCTCGGTGCGGCCACGGAACTGTTGCACGTGCAGTTCGCGATCGATCACAACTGCCGCCGGCGCATAAACGCCAAGCGTAATGCGATCGGCCATTTGCAAAAGTTGCGCGTTGAATGCCGCCTCGCCGGGAGATGTCGATCTTGCCTTGGCGCGCACGAATTCAAAACCTTGAAAGGGGGCTAGATTTGCATCGTGCGGTGTTGGCACTTTTTTCTTCGCGTAGATTTTATTCTTCTTGTCCACCAATTCGAAAAGCTCGTCGTACAATCCGACAGATTCGGCAGGTCCTAAAATCAAATAGCCGCCCGGGTTAAGCGCGTAATGAAACTGCGGGATGCAGCGCTTGTGCAATTCCGGGCTGAGATAAATGAGCACGTTGCGGCAACTGATTAGATCCAGCCGGGAGAACGGTGGATCGGCTGTGATGTTCTGCCGCGCGAACGTGCAGATATCGCGCACGTTGCGATGGATTTGGTAACTGCCGTCCCGCTTCACGAAAAAGCGTTTCAACCGCGCGGGGGAGACGTCCTTTTCGATCGCGCTGGAATAAATTCCAAGCCGCGCGTGTTCGATCACCGACTCGCTCAGATCGGTGCCGAAAATCTGGATGCGCATTTTGGACGGACCGCTGCCAAGCGTTTCCAGAATGCAAATGGCGAGCGAATAAACTTCTTCGCCGCTTGCGCAGCCCGGCACCCACGCGCGCAACTCAGGTTGTCGATCTTTGCTTTTGTTTTTGAGCAGCGCCGGCAGGAAACGTTTCTTCAACGCACGGAACAGTGCTTCGTCTCGAAAAAAGCGCGTCACGTTGATGAGCAGATCGTCAAAAAGCGCTTGGATCTCCTTTTTGTTGTCGCGCAGGAACCGCGCGTATTGACTTATCTTTTCGATCCGGTGCAGCGCCATTCGTCGTTGGATCCGCCGGATCAGCGTGCTTTCCTTGTAGGCGCTGAAATCGACACCCATTTGCTTTTTCAGCGACAGAAAGATGCGGCCCAGATCGTCCGCCTGGCGATAGGCGGCTTTCTCGATTTCCTCCGGATCGCTCAGTGGCCGCCGAATGTAGGGATGATCGGCAATGCGCTCGATCTCGCGCGCAATTTCGCGCGGCGTCAGAACAAGATCGACAAAGCCGGCACGGATCGCGCTCCGCGGCATCGCGTCGAACTTGGCGCTTTCCTGATTTTGGGCGAACGTCAAACCACCAGCCGCTTTGATCGCGCGCAGACCGGCAGTGCCATCGCTGCCGGTTCCGGAGAGCACGATTCCGATGGAACGCGATCCACATTCTTCGGAGAGCGATTCAAAAAAGTGGTCGATTCCAACATTGAGCCGCTCCTCACGTTGAACCAATGTGAGCGTGCCATTCCTCGCGATGACACATTTGTTCGGCGGCTGCACATAAACCGTGTTCGGTTTTGGCGTCGTCGTTCCTGTGACTTCGCTGACTGGCATCGGCGTCACTTTGCCAAGCAAATTGGAAAGCCGACTGGCGTGATGCGGATCGAGATGTTGCACGATCACAAAGGCCATGCCCGTTCTCGACGGCAAGTGACGCAACAATTCCATCGCCGCTTCGAACCCGCCAGCCGAACCACCGATGCCGACGATCGGGCAGTTAACAGATTCTTTTGTAACTGCTGTCTTCCCCCGTGCACGGCGCGTTCTTGCAGTCATCATAGCGCGCCGCGGTGTTCGCGGCTTTTTCGTTTTGGTATTAAGGGGCACGCGCGTTGTGTAACCATGCCTTACGTTCACAGACTTTCATAGACGAATTTCGGCCAAACACTTGCGTAGGTAATGTCGGTCAATCGTCTCATCGGAGGCGCAGCTGCGCGGTTTCCTTCGGGAGCTCTGCGGGCCGATCCCACCCGAACAATCGAGGCGCTTGCAGTAGGAATTTCTTTTATCGGCGCCGGCACGATCTTTCGGGACCGCAGCGGCATCGCCATGAAAAGGCTGACCACTGCTGCAGGGCTTCTGGCTGCTGCATCAATCGGTATCGCCGTTGGGATCAATCGCTATGTCATAGCGTGCGGGATCACTCTCATTTGTCTCTTCGTCCTGCGCACATTGGGCAAAGTGGAAAAGCGATCGAAGCTCAATCGACAACGCAAACCTGATTGATACGAGCT
>WNEL01001312.1_pt1 | contig 10942 bp, 8 predicted proteins | sample 5399991 | NCBI WGS metagenome assembly WNEL01 (sample SAMN13153325, study PRJNA577476) | soil metagenome | isolation source: 20 cm grassland meadow soil pre-rain plot 2 | place: USA:California | collected 2015-09-08
TTACCGGGTTGCCCGCCGAGCAGGCGTTGAGGCGGGACTTCTGGATCGCGTTCTCGGGGGCGAAGGGCACCGACCTCGAACAGGTGCTTCGCGCCGTGCTCGCCGACGGCACGGCGCGGACCTGCCTCATGCCGGCGCACGCATCCGACGGCCCGGGAACGGTGTTCGAGACCCGTGTGACGCGGGGCCCGCACAACCACCTGGTGATGACGTTGCGCCGGATGCACGAGGAGCTGCCTCCGGAATCCCGAGCCGCCCAGCTGCTAGGGGCGTTCGAAATCGAGCGGCGGCTCTACCTGCAGCTGTTCAATTCCCTCCCGACGCCAGGGCTGGTGTTGACGGCAGACGGCCAGATTCTGGAGGTCAACCCCGAGGGCGCGGAGCTCCTCGGGGTGCCGGATGCGCCCTCGGTGCGCGGGCGCTCGCTGACTGAATGGGCGGCGGAGTCGCAGCGCGCCGCGCTCGCTACCGCGTTGCGCGACGCCGTCGACCGGCGCCAGGAGTTTCAGCTCACGCTCGAGCTCGCCGCCGAGCCGGCGCGCGACGTGCGAGCCGTGATCGTGAACGTAGACCCGATCGAGCCGTCCCCCAAGCTGCTGTTCCTCGCGGTGGATGTATCGCGGGAGGTGCTGCTGCAGCGCAAGCTGCTACAGACTGATCGGCTGTCGCAGCTGGGTGCGCTGGTCTCGGGGGTGGCGCACGAGCTGAACAACCCGCTCGCGGCGATCGCGGCCTTCGCCGAGCTGCTGGCCGTGGACCCGCATCAGGCGGACCTGAAGGAGAGCGCCGAGATCATCCGCGCCGAGGCGATGCGTGCCGGGCGGATCGTCCAGACCCTGCTTGATTTCGCACGCCAGCGGCCGCGCGTCCGGGCCGCCGTCGACCTGGCGGAGATCGTGGAGCGCGTGCTCTCGCTGCAACGGTCCGCCCTGAAGAAGGCTCGCGCGCGCGGCGCGGTGGCGATTCCGGACGACCTCCCGGCAGTGATCGGGGATCCCCAGGAGTTGCAACAGGTCATGCTCAACGCGGTCGTCAATGCGCGGCAGGCCATCGAAGCGAGCGGTAGGCCCGGCCAAGTGTTGATCACGGCAAAGCTCGTGGACGGGCGCATGCGGGTCGCCGTGGAGGACACCGGAGCCGGCGTGCCCCCGGAGATCCTGGACCGCGTATTCGAGCCGTTCTTCACGACAAAGGGAGACGAGGGGACGGGGCTCGGCCTCGCCATCAGCTTCGGGCTGGTGCGCGCGATGGGTGGCCGGATGTGGATCCAGAACATCGAGGGCGGCGGCGCGCGCCTGGAGTTCGAGCTGCCGATCGACACGGTGCGCGCCGCCGACGAAGCCGCGGCCGGGTTGCGGCTCGCGGAGCGGTCACTCCGGGTGCTCGTGGTCGAGGATGAGGAGAGCGTGCGGCGCGGGATGGTGTTGCTCGCGAAGCGGCTAGGACACGAGGTCACCAGCGTACCGGGATACGACGAAGCGAAGCGGCGGCTCACCGAACCCGCCGCCCGCTACGACGCCATGATCGTGGACGTACACCTCGACGAGGCGCACAGTGGATTCGATTTGTTCGAGGACCTGCGCGTCGAGGGCCGGGGACGCGAGCGCCACATCGTCTTCACCACGGGCGACTCGATCTCGGCGCAGACGCGCGACCACCTGCTGCGCTCCGAGCGCCCAGTGCTGCGGAAGCCGTTCAGCCTGGACGAGCTGCGCGAGATGCTCGAGCGCGTGGCTGGCGCCTGAGGAGCGAGCCTAGGAGGACTCGAGCAGGAGCGCCCGGCGTGCGACTCCCCGAGGTTCGGTGCGCCGACGTTCGGCGCTCGTATGCCGGTAGTACGCGATGGTCTGCCGCAGGCCCTCTTCGAACCCCACGAGCTCGTGGTAGCCGAACAGGGTGCGGGCCTTATCGATCGAGGCGAGCGAGTCCCGCACCTCGCCCGCGCGCCCTTCGGCGTATGCAGGCTCGAGGTGTGTCCCCACCAGCTCCCGGATGCACTGCCACAGCTCGTTCACGCTAACGCTGCGGCCGCAGCCGACGTTGAACACCTGGCCCGCCACCTGCGCCGCGGGGGCTCGGCTGGCGAGCATATTGGCATGCACGACATTAGCGACGTAGACGAAATCCCGCGTCTGACAGCCGTCGCCGTAAATCGTGGGCCGCTCACCGCGTAGTGCGGCCGTGATGAAGCGCGGGATCACCGCGGCATATTGCGAGTTCGGGTCCTGGCGCGGCCCGAAGATGTTGAAATACCGCAGCACGACCGGCTCGAGCCCATAGGTCGCTTGAAACGCCTGGCAGTACTGCTCTGCGGCGAGCTTGGACGCAGCGTAGGGTGAGAGCGGCTGCGTGAGATCGTCCTCGCAGTTCGGGAGGTCGGCGAGGTTCCCGTAGGCAGAGGTGGAGCCTGCAAATACGACCCGGCGAACGCCGGCGTCCGCTGCGGCCAGCAGCACGGTCACGGTGCCAGTCGCGTTGACCGCGTGGGCGGCGAGCGGCTCGCGCACCGAGCGCTCTACGGAGGTCAGCGCGGCCTGGTGCAGCACACAGTCCACCCCCTCCATCGCGCGCCGGCACATCTCCGGATCCGTGACGCTGCCCACCAGGAAGCGGATCCGATCCGTCACGGCCGTGAGGTTCTCGCGCCGGCCGGTCGAGAGATCGTCGAAGACGACCACATCGTGCCCGGCGGCCACGAGATGATGAACCAAGTGCGAGCCGATGAACCCCGCTCCTCCAGTAACCAGGTAGCGCATGCGTTTCAAGGACCTCCGTCGCGTTGCCAAACTGAACGAACTGCGAGGTGACCCGATCCGCTGTTGCACATCTCAAGCCAAACGCTCGCGAGGCGCGACGGGGGCCGGCGGTTGTCGCGCGGCGGCAACATGTGTTTCGCGCTCTATTTCGCGATCAAGGGGATCCGGCCTGCACCGCCCCCAAATCGTGCTTGCCACTCGGTAGCACGGGCAGGGCGGAGCGCACCTCGATGCGCGCCGGCTGCAGATAGCGGGGCAGCTCGCGGCCGCAGTACGCCTTGAGGCGCTCGAGCGAACCCGCGCCCGTGAGCACGACGTACGCCACGATGCGCTCACCCCACAGCTCGTCCGGCTCGCCCAACACCGCCGCCTCTGCGACTTCTCCGGACCCGTACAGCACGTTGGCGACCTCGTCGGGACCGACGCGGTACCCCATCGTCTTGATGATCCGGTCCTTGCGGCTCACGAAGTAGAGAAAGCCATCGGCATCGCTCCGCACCAGGTCGCCGGAGAACACGACGCGCTCGGTATCCGGGGCGCCAGGCGGCCGCAGGGGGTTCGGCCGATAGACCTGGGCGGTGAGCTCCGGATCCTTCCAGTACCCGAGCGTCACCGTCGGACCGCGCTGCACGAGCTCGCCGACCTCGCCGGGCGTCGCGGCCGTGCCGTCTTCTCGGAGCACATAGACTGCGGCGCCGGGGATCGCTCGACCGATCGAATCAGGCCGCCGGTCCACTTCCTCCGGCGGCAGATACGTGCTGCGGAGGGCTTCCGTGAGCCCGTACATCAGGTAGAGGCGAGCCCCTGGCTGGGCACGCCGCAACGCGCGCACGCCCTCGGTGGGCAGGCGCCCGCCGGCGTTGGTCATGACGCGCAGGTCGGGTAGCGGCGCTTCCCGAAACGCGGGCACGTTCAGGAGGCGAAGCCACAGGGGAGGGACGGCCGCAAGCACCGTTACCTTGCGTGCCCGGACTGTCTCGAGGATCTGCTGGGGGAGGGGCGAGCGCTCGACTACGAGCGCCGCCGCCGCCGCCACAGCGCAGAGCAGCTGGCTCATGCCGTACACGAAGCTGAACGGCAGCAGGCTCGCGACACGGTCGTCGGGCGTGATCCCGAGATAGGAGACGACGGCGTGCGCTCCCGCTAGCAGGTTCCCGTGACTGACCGCCACGCCCTTGGGAAGTCCCGTCGAACCGGACGTGTAGATGATCTGGGCGACATCGCTGCCGACCCGCGGCACGGGAGGGAGCGCTGAGTCGCCACCCGGTCCGATCGTACGCACGTCCAGGACGTGCACGTCGGCGCGCAGCGCCCGCGGCTGGCGGGTGAGCAGCTCGTGCGTCGTGACGAGGTGGCGCGCTCCGGAGTGGGCGAGCAAGTATTCGATCTGGCGGGGCCGGAGGGTCTCGTTCACGAACACCGTGATCGCGCCGACGGCCAGCGTGGCGAAGAACGCGGCGGCGGCGTCGCCGCCGCGTTCGAGAAGGATCGCCACCGGATCGTCCGGCGCGACCCCGGCGGCGAGCAGCGCAGCGGCGATCGCGGCGGTGCGCTTGACCAGGGCGGCGTAACCCACGCTTTGGTCGCGCTCCACGACCGCGGGCCGTGCGCCGCAGCGCTCGGCCACGCGCCACAGGAGCAACGCGACGTTGCCGCTCACGGCGTTACGCGACCCGCCCTCGATCGACAGGGGCCACTCTCCTGGCTGATGGATGTGCGCGTCGCAGACCGCTGCAACGAGCATACCAGCGACCGTCGCCCGTGCACCGATTCGATGCGTATACGCCCCTGCGCCGGTGCGGACCGGCGTTGCGCGCGCGCCACAACGAGAGGCGTGACGTCGCGTCCCTCTCGCAAGTCGTTGGAGCAGCGCGCGGTCCGAGCGCTATCGCGAGGCCTTTGAGGGGAGAGAGAAGCGGGGCCTGAGGCTCGAACTTTGCACTCCACGGCAGGGGGACAGTGAGCGGCTAGCGGTTTTCACAGTTCGAGGTGCTGTGTCCGAAGCGATTGCGGAGCGGTTGCGACTCGACCTGGATCAGGTCACGGGGCAGATCACGAGCGCGCTGCGGCACCAGGTCGGCGAGGTGCTGCGGCGCTCCGGCATCGTCGTCGCGATGAGCGGCGGCGTGGACAGCTCGGTCTGTGCTGCCCTCGCGGCGGCGGCCGTAGGGGCCCGGCGGGTGCTGGGCCTGAGCCTGCCGGAGCGTGAGTCGGACGCCGAGAGCCTCGCGCTGGCGCGCGAGTGGGCCACGCAGCTGGGGATCGAGTTCCTCGTGGAGGACATTTCGGGGACGCTCGACGCGTGCGGCTGCTACGCGCGGCGCGATGCGGCGATCCGGCGGCTCGTGCCCGCATATGGGGAGGGATGGCGCTGTAAGCTGGTGCTGGAGGGGGGCGGGCTGGACTCCGGGCGGCTGAGCATCTGTTACGTCGCCGTACAGCCGCCCGGCGGCGACGTCCGGAAGGTGCGCCTCCCGGCGCGCGAGTTTCGCGAGATCGTAGCCGCCACAAACTTCAAGCAGCGTGTCCGGAAGATGCTCGAGTACCATCACGCCGACCGGCTCCATTTCGCCGTCCTGGGCACCCCCAACCGCCTGGAGTACGATCAAGGGTTCTTCGTGAAGGGAGGCGATGGCCTCGCCGACGTAAAGCCGATCGCCCATCTCTACAAGAGCCAGGTCTACCAGCTCGCGGAGCACCTGGGCGTGCCGCCCGCCGTGCGCTCACGACCCCCCACGACCGACACGTATTCGCTGCCCCAGACGCAGGAGGAATTCTTCTTCTCGCTACCCTTGACGCAGCTCGATCTGGTCCTCCAGGCGCACAACGACGGGCGGAGCGCCGCCGAGGCTGCGATCGACCTGGGGATGCAGCGCGAGCACGTCGAGCGCGTCTATCGGGACATCGAGCGGAAGCGGAACGCGACCCGCGCGCTGCATCTGCCGCCGCTGCTCGTCGACCGGGTACCTGAAGTCGAGGACCACCAGTCGGGCGGAGCCGGCTGATGTGCGGCCTGGCAGGCGTCGCCCGCCAGCGGCCGCGCGGCGTCTCGGCCGAGCTGCTCGAGCGCATGGCGGCCGCGATCCGGCATCGTGGGCCCGATGGGTTCGGCCTCCACGCAGACGACCGGATCGGCCTCGCGCACGTGCGGTTGAGCGTGATCGATGTCGCCGGCGGTGCACAGCCGATGACGAACGAGGACGGGGACGTCCGCGTCGTTTACAACGGCGAGATCTACAACTACCTCGAGCTGCGGCACGAGCTCGAAGTACGCGGGCACGTGTTCCGGACGCGCAGCGACACCGAGGTGCTGGTTCACGGCTACGAGCAGTGGGGCGAGGGGCTACTCGAGCGGCTCAATGGCCAGTTCGCGTTCGCGCTGCACGATCGTCGCACCGCGTCGCTGTTCCTGGCCCGCGATCGCTTCGGGATCCTGCCGCTGTACTACGCCGAGCGGGGCGGGGACCTGTACTTCGCATCCGAAATCAAGGCGCTGCTCGCGAGCGGCGAAGTGGAGCGGGCGCTCGACCCCGCGGGCCTGGACGAGGTGTTCACCTTCTGGGCGGCACGGCCGCCGCGCACCCCATTCCGCGGCATCCGGGCGCTCGAGCCGGGGTGCTGGGCGCGGTGGCGGGAGGGAACGCTGTCGATCCGGCGCTACTATGCGCTCGACTACTCGGGCGCTGCCGCGGAGCCGGCGGACGCCCTGGAAGCGCTCGACGAGCTGCTGCATTCTGGCGTGCGGCTGCGGATGCGCGCCGACGTGCCGGTGGGTGGGTACCTGAGCGGCGGCCTCGATTCCAGTATCGTGTGTGCGCTCGCGGCCCAGGCGTCGCCGTACGATCTGCGGACGTTCTCGGTGACGTTCGACGATCCGCAGCTGGACGAGAGTGTGTTCCAGCAAGCCGTGGCCGGGCAGCTGCGCAGCCGGCACGTGGTGCAGCGCATCGGCGCGGGGGACATCGCGCGCGTGTTCCCGGAGGTGGTGCGGCATGCCGAGACGCCGCTGCTACGGACGGCGCCCGCACCGCTCTACTTGCTGTCCCGCCTCACGCGCGAGCAGGGGATCAAGGTCATACTCACGGGGGAGGGATCGGACGAAGTCTTCCTCGGCTATGACCTGTTCAAGGAGACGCTGGTGCGGCTGTTCTGCCTGCGGCAGCCGGACTCGCAGTGGCGTCCCCGACTGTTCGATCGGCTCTATTGGTATCTGGCGCCCCAGGCGCGCAAAGGCGACTTCTGGCGCCGCTTCTTCCTGAGCGCCGGGTCGCCGGACGATCCGCTGTTCTCGCACCTCCCCCGGTTCCGGCTCACGGCGCGGATCAGGGATTTCTACGCCGACGGGTTCCGGGCGAGCGCCGGGGCCTTCGACGCGCTCGCCGAGCTGCGCGAGGCACTGCCGCCCGGGTTCATGCGGTGGTCCCCGCTCGGCCGCGCCGCCTACCTGGAGACCGTGACGCTGCTCTCGCCCTACCTGCTCGCCGCGCAGGGGGACCGCATGGCGATGGCCCATGGGGTCGAGGCTCGGGTGCCGTATCTCGACCACCGGCTGTTCGAGTTCGCGGCTGCGTTGCCGGATCGTAGCAAGCTGCTCGGCCTGCGGGAGAAGGCCATCCTGCGGCGCTGGGCCGGGGGGATGCTACCACCGTCCATCACGCGACGTCCGAAGCAGCCGTACCGCGCGCCCGACATTCCAGCGTTCTTCGCTGGCGCCGAGCCCGAGTACGTCGCGGAGCTGCTCGACTGTGCGAGCCTGCAGCGCACCGGAATCTTCAATCCCGAGGCGGTGGCGGGACTGGTGCGGCGCTGCCGCGCCGGGCTCGCGACCGGGGTCGGGGAGAATCAGGCCCTGGTCGCGATTTTGTCGACTGAGCTGTGGCACCGTGAGTTTCTAGGGGCGGCCGCTCGGGAGCTGGCGCCGGCACTCGCTAGCGCGCAACCAGCGGTGCCTGGCGCACCGATCGCAGCTTGACGGTCCGACGGCGGAGGGGGAGTCGATGAGTGAACAGACGACGGGGCCCGCCCAGTCCGAGATCGTCGACCGGACCCGCGCCTACGTGCGAGAGAACTTTCTGTACATGCGCCCCGACTGGAAGCTGGGCGACGAGGACCCACTGCTGGGAACCGGTGTGATCGACTCGATCGGCGTAATCGAGCTGGTGGAGTTTCTACAGGATGCCTTCCGGCTCGCGATCGCGGAGGACGAGATCACCGAGCAGAATCTCGGGTCGTTGGCCGCGATCGGGCGGTTCGTGCATCAGAAATGCCACGCCAACGGCTCGGGAGCCAGCGTACGGCCGCGCCAACTCGCCTGACCCGAGGCTCGCTCACCGACCGCGCAGTAGAGCCACGGGCGGGGCGCTTGCGGCCGCTGCGCGGCGAGGACCTGCCCGACGTCGTCGCGCTGCGCCAGCAGGTGTTTCGTTTCAGCGAGCGCGAGTCCCCAGATCGGCTGGCGGCCTACCTGGAGCGGATTTTCTTTCGCCATCCCTGGGCCGACGAGGAGTTGACGTCGCTCGTGCACGAGGACGAGCGCGGCCGGGTGGCAGGCTTTCTCGGCATCATTCCGCGCCCGCTGCGGTTCCAAGGGGAGCCGGTCCGGGCGGCTGTCGCCACCCAGCTGATGGTCGCCCCCGAGCGCCGCGGTTTGATCGGCCGGCGCTTGATGCGCACATTCCTGACAGGCCCTCAGGACTTGAGCCTGTCGGACACGGCGAACGAAGTGGGGCGGCGGCTGTGGGAGAGCCTCGGCGGCAGCGTCTCGACGATCCACAGCTTGGCTTGGAGCCGGACGCTCCGGCCGTGCCGTCACCTGGCGGCGCGCATCGCGCGCGGCCCGGTGCTGCGCGCTGGGCTGTACGCCGCCCGGCCCGTGCTCGCCGCCGCGGACGCGCTCGCAGCGCGGCTCCCGAGGTCGTTCACACAGGACGTGCCACCCGGCGCGATCGAGGCGCTCGACGCAGGCACGATGGCCGCCCGCCTCCCGCAGCTCGCCGGGAGTGCCTTGCGACCCGAATACGAAGACGGCTCGCTCACGTGGCTGCTCGCCCAGGCAGCGGAGAAGCGGCAGTTCGGCGAGCTGCTAGGGGCGCTCGTGCGTGATGCGGCGGGGGAGGTGGCGGGGTGGTTCCTGTACTACTGTCACACAGGCGGAGGCTTGGGGGAGGTGCTGCAACTGGCTGCGCGGCGGTCCACGCAGGCGCTCGTGCTGCGACACCTGTGGCGTGACGCGTGGCGCCGCGGCCTGACGGCGATTGCCGGGCGTGTCGAGCCTGCGTTCGTCGACGAGCTCGCCGCCCACGGGAGCCGCTTCGGCCGCGAGGGGCCCTGGATGCTGATTCACTCCCCGCGTGTCGAGCTGCTGCAAGCGATCACCGGCGGAGACGCGTTCCTGTCGCGATTGGAGGGCGAGTGGTGGCTCAGCTTTTGAAGCGGCTGCGCGGCGTCCCGGACCGGTTGCTCCACGCGCGGCGCCGCCAGGCGGCACTCGCGTCGCTGCTGGCACGCCGGCCGCCCCAGCACGTGCTCGCGGTGTGCAATGGGAACATCTTCCGCAGCCCATTCACCGCCGCCGTGCTGCGGCGGGCTGTCGGCTCACGCGGTGTCGGTGTGGACTCGGCCGGGTTCCTCGGCCCTGGCCGGCCGGCGCCTCCGGACGCCGTGGCGGCGGCCGCCAGCCACGGCGTCGACCTGTCTCCCCATCGCTCCCGGTTGCTGACCGGGGACCTCGCGCGCTGGGCCGACCTCGTCCTCGTAATGGACGAGCGCCAGCGGCAGATGGTGTGCGATCGCTTCGGGCGGGCGCGCCGTGACGTAGTGATCCTCGGCGATCTCGATCCTCAGCCGGTCACGTCACGCGGCATCGAGGACCCGGTGGAGCAGTCCGTCGAGGTGTGCCGGCGGGCCTATGCGCGGATCGAGCGCTGTGTGACCGAGCTGGTGAACGCGCTGTGGGGTGGGGCCACGGGGGCCGCGGCGGGAGATGTGACCGCGGGGCGGCGCAGGTAGCCGGGGACGCGCCGCACCGGCTCGAGCAGCCACGCCAGCAGCAGCGCCAGCAACGAGACGGCCTCCACGACCCCTGGGCGCCAGTCGTACCACTTGAACTCATCGTAGCGCACGCGCGGCCGGAAATCTCGCAGGAAGTGCCACACGACAGCCGTGCGGGAGGGCGGCGCTCCGGCAGGCGCGGCGGTGGCTGAGCGCCGGTGGCGCGCGGCGAGCCCGTCCCGCAGCGCCAGCAGGTCGCCCCGCAACCAGCGCTCCTCGACACCCACGCGATATGTAGGGATCGGGCCCGCCTCTACCACGTCATACAGCGCCGCGACCAGACGGGGCAGGTTGAGCCCGGCATCCAGGCTCAGGGCCGTGGACGCTTGGAAGCGCCCGTTGATCTCCATCAGGGTATAGCTGTCGCTGGCGCGATCGTGCTTGAACTCCACCATTGCCACGCCGTGCCAGCCGATCTCCCGGAGCAGCGTGGTGGCGTGCGTGGCGAGTCGTGCGTCGAGCGGGATGGTCTTGCGCAGCACGCTCACGCCACCCGAGAGTGGGAACTCCCGTTCCCGGGAGTATGCCAGCAGCGCGAGCGGCTCGCCGCGGCCGCACAGGGCCGCGACGGAGCGCCCTGGCGTCCTGTGCGAACGGGTGCAGCACCTGCTGCAGCTCTTCGGGCGTCCTGGCGTAGCGCACCTTGAAGCCCAGGGTGTTCGCGGTGGTGCGGTGTAGCCCGTTCCCATGGGGCTTGATCGCCACCGGGAAGCTGAGCCCAGCGCCCGCCACACGATCTCGCCCGTCCTTTCGCCCTGCACCGAGCGCGGCACCGGCACGCCGAGCCGGGCGGCCAGCCGCAGCGTCTTACCCTTGTCGAGCGCGTAGTCGAGGACCTCGGGCGGCGGCGCCGCGAGGGTGGTATGGCGCTCGAGCAGGTCGCGGGCCTCGCTCAACAGGACGAGCGTGGACTCGACCGTCGGGATGACGAGCGCCGGTTCGGTCCGGCGAATGATGCGCAGCAGGTCGTATCGATGAAGCGCGGCGGGCTTTGAAACGGCGGTGTGTAGCGGGCGCGCTCGACCGCGAAGCGCGAGTGGAATCCCATGCTCCAGCGGCTCGCCCCGCACGCGATCACCGGAATGCCGGCGAGGCTGAGACCGCGGATCACCGCGAGCCCCTGGTGCTGATCGGCG
>WNEL01001317.1_pt1 | contig 10927 bp, 6 predicted proteins | sample 5399991 | NCBI WGS metagenome assembly WNEL01 (sample SAMN13153325, study PRJNA577476) | soil metagenome | isolation source: 20 cm grassland meadow soil pre-rain plot 2 | place: USA:California | collected 2015-09-08
ACCTGCCAGCGATAGCTCGCCCTCCCCTGGCAACTACTCCGCGAACGGTGCGGTTTGGGACCCCGCCTGCTGTGCCGACGGCCCTGCCACCGAAAACGCCCGACTGGCCACCGAGAGCGGCCCTGACGTGGCCTGGAGCGTGTAGCCTTGTCCCTGCTGGTCGATTTGCAGATCGCTGAACGTGGCGACCCCGTTGACCAGCTTCGCTTTCGTCGTTCCGGACAGCGTGGCGCCTGGCGCCCCGACGAGCTCGATCTTCACCTGGCCGCCCGCAACGGGGTTGCCGGAGGCGTCGGTTACGGTCACCTGGATGGCGGGCGAGATCGCCACATTCGCCTGGACCACGTCCGGTGGCTGCACGGTGAAGGTGATGTCGACTCGGCGACCGCTCCGGGTAGGCGCAGGCGACCAGGCCGGTTGCCCGTCGTCGGCCGGATTGTTGGTCAGGTTTGATGGGGACGATCCGTCGGCGTTCATCACGTAGATCTCGCCGTTGCCGTCTCTGTCGGTCTCGAACGCAATCTGCTTTCCGTCGGGCGACCACGTGGGCGAGCCATCGAAGGCGGGATTGTCCGTCAGCCGCGTCTGGGCCGATCCGTCGGCATTCATCACGTAGATCTCGGCGTTGCCGTCCCGACCACTCGAGAACGCGATCTGCCTTCCGTCGGGCGACCAAGCCGGCTGCCGGTTGAAGTCCGAGCTGCTCGTCAGCTGTCTCGGGGCCGATCCATCGGCGTTCATCACGAAGATCTGAGAGGCGGTCCCCTCGAACGCGATCTCTAGCCCGTCGGGCGACCAGCTCGGGTCACGCCCGAAGTCCGTTGGCGCCAGCGCCACTTCGCCCGTTCCGTCCGCGTTGATGACGTGGATCCCCTGGGCGGTGTGCGTGAATGCGATTCGCAGTCCGTCGGGCGACCAAGCCGGGTCCTGATCGCCGATATTGGGAAACCCATTGTGTGTCAATTGGGTCTGGGCCGAGCCGTCGGCGTTCATTCTGTAGATGTTGATGTCGAGTTCTGTGAGACCGACACGCCGCGTGCCCGTGAACGCGATCTGGCGCCCGTCGGGCGACCAACTCGGCTGTGTATTGCTCCTCGGTATATTGGTGAGACGCGCCGGGGTGGAGCCGTCCGCGTTCATCACGTAGATGTCGCCTACAGTGCCGTCCCGGTCACTCACGAAGGCGATGCTTGACGCGGGCACGGCGGGGGAAACGCGCACGGCCTGCGCGCTGGGCCCGACCGACTGTGGCGCAGTGGCTTCGTCGCGTTGACAGGACTGTTGGACCGTGACCAGTAGGAGAAGCAGCGAAACAGATAGGGCGCTGCGCATAGGGCGAGCCTCGAAGTGTGGGTCGGCCAGTGCAGGGGCTGCAAGACGGGTGCCCCCTAAACAATGCACAGACCGCACAGCACCCGATGCTCCACGTGGCCCTCGGCTCGCTCGGGCGCCACACGCGTCGCGGCGACGCCTCGTGCGTCCGACCCAGGCGCCACGATCCAGAAAATCCGGTACCTTGATGTCAGGCCGAACCCGTGAAGCAACCCCGCGGAACGGCCGTACTGATGTCGTACCGGCGGTGCCTTATTCGTCGAAGGTAGAGGGTTGGGGTCGCCACGAGTCCACGGTTTTCTGACAACCGTCCCCCTTCCCGTTCCCTGAACCTGTTCGGTTAATTTTCGGGTCCTATGAAGCTCTCAGAGACGTCCATCCGCCGTCCCGTCCTGGCCAGCATGTTTTCGGCCGCCCTCGTGCTCTTCGGCGTCATCGGGTACACGCGCCTGGCGGTGCGCGAGCTCCCGGACATCGATCCGCCGATCATCTCGGTGTCCACCACGCTGCCTGGCGCCAACGCGCAGGTGGTGGAGACGGCGGTCACCGACGTGCTCGAGGAGGAGCTGTCCACGATCCAGGGACTGCGCACCCTCTCGAGCTCCTCTTCGGAGGAGAACAGCCAGATCACCCTCGAGTTCACCCTCGACCGCCCGATCGACGTCGCGGCGCAGGACGTACGCGACAAAGTGTCGCGCGTGCGGGGTCGACTGCCGGTGGACGTGCTCGAGCCGGTGATCGCGAAGCAGTCGGCCGACGCGCAGCCGTTTTTCTGGCTGGCGCTCAGCAGCGACAACTACGACCTGATGCAGCTCTCCGACGTCGCCGACCGAGTCGTGAAGGCCCGGCTCCAGAGCCTGCCGGGCGTCGGCAGCGCCGGCATCTTCGGGGAGCGGCGCTACTCGATGCGGGTATGGGTGCAGCCCAACGGGCTGTCGGCGCGCGGCCTCACCGTGCAGGACATCGAGAACGCGATCGTCTCGCGCAATGTCGAAATCCCCGCGGGCCGGATCGAATCGACGCGGCGCGAGTTCTCGGTTCGGTCTCTGGGCGAACTCAAGACCGCGCGGGAATTCGGCGAGTTGGCCGTGGCCAGCCAGGGCACCCAGCTCGTGAAGCTCAAGGACGTCGCCCGGGTCGAGCTCGGGCCGGAGGATGATCGTTCGATCTTCCGCTACAACGGGTCTCCGGCGGTCGCGATCGGCGTGGTCCGGCAGTCCAAAGCCAACCTCATCGACGTCGCGCGCAACATCCGCGAAGCGCTGCCCAGCATCCAGCAGACGCTGCCGCCTGGGGTGAAGCTCCAGACTGCCTGGGATGGGTCGGTGTTCGTCACGCACTCGATCAACGATGCACGACTCACGTTGCTCATCGCGGCCATCCTGGTCGTGTTGATCATCTTCGTGTTCTTGCGAAACGTCCGCGCCACGATCATCCCGGGGCTCGCGATTCCGGCGTCGATCATCGCGACGTTCGCGATCATGTATTTCCTCGGCTTCTCGATCAACAACTTCACGCTGCTCGCGCTCACCATCGCCATCGGTATCGTGGTGGACGACGCCATCATCGTGTTGGAGAACGCCTTCCGGCACCAGGAGGAGCTGCACGAACAGCCGGAGGACGCGGCGGTGCGCGGGACGAACGAAATCGGGTTCGCGGTCATCGCGACCACGATCGCGCTGGTGGCGGTGTTTTCGCCGCTCGCGTTCCTGACGGGCACCGCGGGCCGGTTGCTGAGCGAGTTCGGCATCGCCGTGGCGGGTGCGGTCGTGATCTCGGGCTTCGTCGCGCTCACGCTCACGCCGATGCTCTGCGCCAAGATCCTGCGGATGCAGCACCAGCACGGCACGGCCTTCCAGCTGTTCGAGCGCGGCTTCAATGCGATGGCGGAGCGGTATGCGCAGCTGCTGCGGCGCGCCGTCGATCACCGCGTTGCCGTTCTGCTCGGGACGCTGGCAGTCGTCGCCGTCTCCGTCGCTGCGTTTCTGTTCTACCCACGGACGCGGCTGCAGAGGGAGCTGATCCCGACCGACGACCGCGGCTTCTTCCTCGTGGCCGTGCGGGGCCCTGAAGGCGCGTCGCTGCCGTATACCGACGGCTACGTGCGCCAGATTGAGCAGGTCATTGGCCGAACCCCTGACGTCAACGGGTATTTCACGATCGTCGGGGGGTTCGCCGGCGGCGTGAACAGCGCGTTCATCGGCGTCATCATGAAGGACTGGAGCGAGCGGCACACGACGGTAGACCAGACAATCGGAGGCATGTTCCCTCAGCTCATGGGCATCGCGGGAGTGTTGGCATACCCCTTTGCCCCTGGCGCGATTGGCTTTAGCCCGCCGATCCAGTACGTCGTGCAGAATCCCGATTTCGCGAAGCTCACAAACATGATGGGCCCCTTTGTGGGTCGCGTGTCCCAGATCAAGGGTCTCGTGAACGCGCAGACCGATCTCTTTGTGAACAAACCGGAGCTGCGTGTGACGTTCGACCGAGACCGCGCCGAGGACTTGGGCGTGCCCGTCCGTGACGTCGCGGGCGCCCTGCAAACGTTCCTCGGCGGCCGCCGCGTCAGCACGTTCACGCGCAACGACAAGCTGTACTACGTGATGATGCAGCTCGATCCCAAGGATCGCGCGACCCCGAGCGACATGCGGGGAATCTACTTGCGAGGCAAGAGCGGGCAGCTGGTCCAGCTCGATGCGTTGGCGAACGTGCAAGAAGGAGTTGGGGCGCGACAAATCAACCACTTCAACCGGATTCCTTCGTTCACGTTGTCGGCTTCGCTGACACCGGAGCTCGCCCAGGGGGAAGCGCTCGATTCGCTCGACGCCGTCGCGCGCCAGATCCTGCCCCCGGGGACCACGACGGCGCTCGCCGGAGAGTCGCGCGAGTACAAGGAGAGCGGCAGCGCCATCTACTTCGCATTCGTGATCGCGCTGATCGTGGTGTTCATGGTACTCGCATCACAGTTCGAATCGCTGCTGCACCCCTTGACGGTGCTCCTGGCGGTGCCGCTCGCCGTTACGGGCGCGCTCGGGACCCTGAAGCTCGCCGCGATCCTCCATCGCTCGGGCGCCACGATGAACTTGTACAGCCAAATCGGGATGATTCTCTTGATCGGACTGGTCTGTAAGAACTCGATTCTGCTCGTCGAGTACACGAACCAGCTCAGGGCGAAAGGCCTCGACACCGTCGCGGCGGTCCTCGAGGCGGGCCGGATCCGCCTGCGGCCGATTCTCATGACGTCGGTGGCGACGATCATGGGCGCGGTACCGGTCGCGTGGGGAGTGGGAGCCGGCTCGGCAGCCCGCAAACCGCTCGGATACGCGATTGTCGGTGGCGTGTTCTTCTCGACGGCCCTGACGCTGTTCGTCGTGCCCGTCGCGTACCTCGTGTTGCCATCGGTGGTTGCATGGCTTGCGAACCTGTTCCGTCGGCTGCGGCGCTTCGTGTTCCGTAGGGGCGAGCACGTACCGGTGGAGGCCGACTGATGCTGGCGCTGCTCGCGACCCTACAGTTCCAGCTGCAGGCTCCGCCCATAGCCACGACGGCCGTTGACTCGCTGCCGATCGTGACGCTGCCCGAGGCGCTGCGCCGGGCCACGGGGCTCGACCCCAATTACGTGGCTGCCCTGGGACAGGTGGACAACGCCCAATGGGCGCGGCGCACCGCGTTCACGGTGTTTCTTCTGCCGTCGGTGAACATCCGGACCGACGCGACCAAGAGCCTGCCGGCGTTCTTCAACTTCGGGACGCTCAAGCCCGAAACCTACGCGGTGTCGGCCCAGCTGATCCTGCAATACGACCTGTTCACGGGGGGACAGAAGATCGCCGAGGTCAGCCGCACGGCTGCCGCGCTCGATGGCGCGCATGCCGGTGAGCTCAAGGCGCGGTTCGCCGCGGCGGTGCTCACCGAGTCGGACTATTACTCCGTGCTCGCCGGGACCGAGTTGACGCGCGTGGCTCGGGAGCGGGTGCAGCGCGCCGAACAGCAGCTCGCCGTGGCCCGGGCACGGGTCACCGCGGGCGCCGCGGTCCAGACGGATTCGCTGCAGCTGCAGCTGGAGCTCGCGCGCGCGCGCGTCGGCCTGCTCCTCCAGGCGACCGACCTGCGCGTGGCGCGGCTGGCGCTCGGGAGCCGGGTGGGATCTACGGGGCCCGTGGACGCGGCGCCGCTCGACAACGTGCTCCCCACCGACCTGCCTCTCACGCTCGACGCGGCCGTCGAAGAGGCAGCCATGCAGGGGCCGCAATACCGCCAGGCACGGGCCGCCGAGCGCGAGGCCGCGGCGGCCTACCGGTGGCGCCTGGGGTATTACCTGCCCCGGGCCACTCTGACTGGCGCTGGAATCGCGTACGACAACCACTTCTACCCGCAAAGCGCCAAGTACTCACAACTCACACTGACGGTGTCGTTCCCCCTGTGGGACAACTTCCAGCGCGAGAACGGGGTCAGCCAGGCGCGCGTCAACCGGGATGTCGCGCGGGCCCGGCGGGATGAGATGGAGCGCTCGGTGCGGCGGGACGTCACGGCGGCGTACGACGGATTCACGACCGCGCGCGCGTCCGCCGACATTGCGGCTCAGGCGGTGGCCGTGGCCCGCGAGTCGTACCGCGTCCAGCAGACCCGCTACCGGGCGGGCGCGACCAACATCCTCGACCTCATCAAGGCGCAGTCCGATCTCGACGATGCGGAATCGGGATCGGTCCAGGCGCGGTACGCGGCACGTTTGGCGCTCGCCGGGCTCGAGGCGATCCTCGGCCGGCGGCTATATCCCGAACAGCGGTGATCGGTATGAACAAGACACGGAAGGCGTTTTTGATGGCGGCACTCGCGATCGCCGTGGGCGCCTGCAAAAAGGGCAAGGCTGGCGGTCCCGACCCCGCGGGGGGCGGCGGGGGCCCGCCGATGGGGCTCCCGGTCGAGGTCGTCGTGGCGCGGACGGACACCGTGCGCGACGAGATCGGTGCGACAGGGCAGATCGAGGCGGTGCAGTCGATCGACCTGCGTCCCGAGGTGGACGGGCGCATCGTCGCGATCGTGATCCGCGAAGGGCAAGAGGTCGATCAGGGAACGCCCCTCTTCAAGGTGGACGACGCCCAGCTCAAGGCGCAGGTCGCCCAGCTCGAGGCCCAGCGTGACCTCGCCAACCAGGCGCTCGCGCGCGTCAAGGAGCTCGCGCAGCAGAGCGCCTCGTCGACGGCGGACCTGGAGCAGGCCGAAGCCAGCGCACGCAGCGCGCAGGCGGAATACGACCTGCAGCGAATCCGGCTCGACCGCACGACCGTGCGGGCACCCTTCGCTGGAGTGGTGGGCCAACGCTACGTGAGTCTCGGTGACTACGTCACCACGAGCACCAAGCTCGCGTCCTTGCACACCGTGAACCCGCAGCGCGCGGCGTTCCAGGTGCCGGAGCGGTTCGCGCGCCAACTGCGGCCCGGCCAGCACGTATCGTTCCGCGTCGCCGCCATCGCCGGGCGCGATTTCACGGGCGAGGTCGACTTCGTAGACCCGGTCGTGCAGCTCCCGGGCCGTACCATCCTGGTGAAGGCACGCGTGCCCAATCCGGCCCGCCTGTTACAACCCGGCATGTTCATCGAAGCCCGGCTCGTGACGGCCGTGCGTCCCCAGGCTGTGGTCGTGCCCGAAGACGCCGTCGTGCCCGCCGAGGGCTCCAGCTTCGTGTGGGTGGTGGCGGACGGGAAGGCCGATCGCCGCAAGGTGACCCTCGGCGTGCGGACGCCGGGCTTCGTCGAAGTGATGGACGGCGTCAAGTCCGGTGAGCAAGTGGTGACGGGCGGGCTGGAGCTGCTCGCGCCGGGAGCGCCCGTCATGCCAAGGGTCGTGGAGCGGAAGGGCTAGCCGCCCGGACTCACTGCACCACAACGGCCGGTGCATAGCGGGGGTTCGTCGAGCCCTCGCCGAGCTGGCCGTGGCCGTTGTAGCCCCAGCAGTACGCCCCCGTGTCGGCGTTCAAGGCGCATACGTGGTACCACCCGGCCCTCATGGTGGCGAACGCGACCGGCTGGGCAACCAGCGTCGGACTGGTGCGCGCCACCGTCGTCCCGTCGCCCAGCTCACCGTCAACGTTCTCGCCCCAACAATACGCTTGCCCCCCGCTGGCCACGCCGCAGCTGAAGTAGCTGCCGGCGTCGACCCCCGTAAACCGCAACCTGCCGGCGACGCGGACGGGAACCGAGCGCTGGATCGTGGTGCCATCGCCAAGCTGACCCCACACGTTGTACCCCCAGCAGTACGCCTCCCCTCGCGTGGTCACGCCGCAGGTGTGCACGTTACCGGCGCTCACGCTGGTGAAGCCACGTACGTGCACGACCGGTCCCGGGTAGGGACGGTATGCGACGCGGTCCAGTGCCGTGCCGCCGCCCAGCTGGCCGCTGCTGTTGTCGCCCCAGCACAGGGCGACGCCACTGGGCGTCACGCCACACGTGTGTCCATGCCCCGCACTGAGCGTCGTGAAGGTGAACCCGCCCTTGACGGGCACCGGCGTCACCCGGCGGTCGGTGGTCCCGTCTCCGAGTTGGGCGTTTTGGTTGTCGCCCCAGCAGTATGCGGCGCCGCTCGTCGTGATGCCGCATGTGTGGCGGGAGCCGGCGCTCAGCCGCAGGAAGCGAAGCCCGCCCGCGACGGGTGTGGGCGTCGCTCGCCCCTCCGTCGTGCCGTCCCCGAGTTGCCCGAAGAGGTTATCGCCCCAGCAGTACGCGCCACCGCTCGTCGTCACGCCGCAGGTATGCCAGACGCCGGCGCTGATCATCGTGAACTGCAGCCCCCCCATCCCCCCCCCGACGGGCGCCGGGCTCGACCGGTACCACGGGGATGCCGGCGCTCCGTCTCCGAGCTGTCCCATGGAGTTGTCGCCCCAGCAATACGCCGCGCCGCTGACCGTCACACCACAGCTGTGCACGTACCCCGCTTCCACGGAGCGAAACGTGACGTGGACGTCGAACGGTGCGCTGGTCGCGCTGTCCAGGGACGGCGTCGTGGCGGCGAGGGTATACGCCATACCGGGACGATCCACTTGCAAGTCGGCGAACGTCGCGACGCCGTCGACCGCGGCCACCGTGACTTTGCCGAGGAGGATGGCGCCACTGGGGTTGGTGGCCAGGACGACGGTGACGGAATCGGTCGCCCCCGCCACTGTGTTGCCGAGCGAGTCGCGCAGCAGGACGCGGACGGGCGGCGAGATGACCGTATTCGCCACGGCAGCTTTGAGGGCCTGGGTAACGAAGGCCAGTTGGCTAGCCATTCCGATCGTGACCGTACCCGCGGGCGCGGGACCGCGCGGTTCCGTCGAGATCTCGCTGCATGCTTGCGCGACAATCGCGCAGAGCAGTACGAATGGCGACAGGCCTCGGTGCATCACGGGAGCCTCGACGGCTGGGGTTGCCGAGGGGTGTTGCAACCCGAATGCCTTCCGCGCAGGGGCTGTGACGGCGCACGGGGCGTGGACGGTGCGCAACGGCTGAGGGACGATCAGTTGCGCTGACGCAACAGGGGGTGTGCCCGAGACTAGCACAGTGCCGCTCGGCGCATCAATTTGGAGCCATGCAGCGACGAACGTTCGTTCAGGCCCTGGGAAGCGCTCTTGTTAGCGCTCCGCTGTCGGTTCTCCCCAAGGCGCCGTTTACGCGTCTCAGTCGTGTCGGGCTCGAACTCTTCTCGGTGCGGGATCAAATGGCCCGCGACCCCGACGGTACGCTCGCCGCGGTCGCCGCCGCCGGCTACCGCGACGTCGAGCTGCTCTGGTCGTTCGGCAACTTCGGCCGCACCCCCGCCCAGGTGCGCGCGACGCTCGACCACGAGGGCCTCCGGGCGCCTTCGGCCCACGTTTCGCCGGACGTGCTGTTCGTCGGCTGGGAGCGTAGCCTCGCAATCGCCCACCAGCTGGGACAAGACTACATCATCGTGCCCAGCTTCAACCCCGACACCTCACGCTCGCTCGACGACTGGCGGGAATGGGCCGACCGTTTCAACGCCGCCGGCGCCGTAGCGCGCCGCGCCGGCATTTGGCTCGCCTTCCACAACGAGGCCGGGCACATGAAGCCAATCGACGGGAAGGTGCCCTACGACGTGTTCGTGGAGCGCACCGACCCGTCGGTGGTCCGCTTGCAACTCGACGTCGGCAACATGATCATGGGCGGCGGCGACCCGTTCGCCTATCTCGCGCGCTACCGCGATCGCTATTGGAGCTTTCATATCAAGGACGTCGTCGCCGACCGGTCCTCCGACACCGAGCTCGGCGCCGGGACGGTGGATTTCCGCAAGTTTTTCGCGAGTATCCCCAACGTCGACCAGAAGCCGTGCTACGTCGAGCAGGAGGGGGCGAAAGACTCGCTCGCGAGCGCGCGGAAGAACTGCGAGTTTCTCAAGAAGCTGGAGTTCTAGATCACCGCAGCGTTGCCATGGTGGTCGAGGTTGGCGGCCCGCACGCGTGCACGTTGCCGGCGCTCACCCTGGCGAAGCCCTTCACGCGGCCGGTGGGCGCTCACGGCGCTGTCCTCATAGCGGTCATGCTCGGGGTCCCGGTCGCCACCGGCACCGGCGTCAGGCTCGCGTTCTGCGTCCCGTCGCCGAGCTGACCGAGGTCATTGGCACCCCAGCAGTAGGCCTCGCGGCTCGTGGTCACGCCGCACGAGTGATTGTCCCCGGCACGCACGGTCGCAAAGGTGAACCCGCCCGCGACGCGCACCGGCGTCGGCGCCTGGCTTGTCGTCCCGTCGCCGAGCCGGCCGTCCGGGTTGGCACCCCAGCAGTAGGCCTCGCCGCTCGTTGTAACGCCGCATGTATGCGCACTGCCCGCACTGATCGTGGCAAACCGGAGGTTGCCCGCGACCGGTACCGGCGTCGCCTGCTGAGCCATCGTCCCGTCACCAAGCTCGCCATGGGAATTACTGCCCCAGCAATACGCCGTGCCGTCCGTGGTCACGCCGCAGCTGTAGGTACCCCCCGCACTGATCGTCGTGAAGCTCAGTCCACCGGCGATCGACACCGGACCAAAGCGCGTGGTGTTGGTCCCGTCGCCCAACTGGCCCGATCCGTTGGAGCCCCAGCAGTATGCCGCGCCGCTCGTGGTCACACCGCAGGTGTGACCGCCCCCCGCGCTGACGGTCGTGAAGCTGAATCCGCCCGCGACGGGCGTAGTCGGGCTGGTGAATTGGAAGACAAACCCGCCGGTGCCGAGTGCTCCACTCAGGCCGGAGCCCCAACAGTACGCTGCGCCGCTGGTGGTCACCGCACAGGTGTGCAGACCCGCTGCACTGATCGTCGTAAAGGCGAGGTCACCCAGTACTGCTCGCGGAGTGTTGGTCGACCGGGACACGCTTCCGTCGCCCCGTTGACCGTTGCTGCCAAAGCCCCAACAGTACCCGGCGCCGGTCGTCGTCACGCCGCACACTGCCGAACCACGCCCCGCAGTGGTGCCCGTGAACACCAGTCCACCCCACACCGGCAGCGGGCTCGGCCAGGATATGGGCGCTGTAGGAATCGCATCCACCCCTCCCTTTCCGCTCCCCAGCGAACCCCAAACGTTGTCGCCCCAGCAGTACCCCCCGCCGTGCGTGGTCACACCGCAACTCACGCG
>WNEL01001326.1_pt1 | contig 10903 bp, 9 predicted proteins | sample 5399991 | NCBI WGS metagenome assembly WNEL01 (sample SAMN13153325, study PRJNA577476) | soil metagenome | isolation source: 20 cm grassland meadow soil pre-rain plot 2 | place: USA:California | collected 2015-09-08
CAGGGCCTGCTCGAAGCGCTCGAGCGCGCGCGCCGGCTCGTCGAGCCGGAGCCAGATCATGCCATAGCCGCTCAGCGCGCCGAAGTGCGCGGGGTTGCGCTTGAGCACCTCGTCGCAGTCGGCGGCGGACTTCCGGTACTCGCCGACGAGGTAATAGACGGTGGCGCGCTTGTTCCAGCCCTCGGCGAAGTCCGGCCGCCGGCGGATCACCTCGCTGAAGGTGTCGAGCGAGGCCTCGAGCTGGCCGTGCTGCATCTCGACGATGCCCGCGCGCAGCAGATCGTCGACCTCCTCGCTGCCCGAGCGGCTCCAGACTTCCCACAGCGCGCGCTCGGCCAGCACCCGCACGCGCGCATCGGGATCGCGCAGGGCCGCCAGCAGCGCGGGTGCGTCGGCCATCGTTCCGGCGTCGGCGAGTGTGAGCGCGGCGCGGCGTCGCGCCTCGACGTCGCCGCGGTCGGCCAGCGCAGCCAGCGCGTCCTCGCGGGGGCCCGCGGCGGCGGGCGCGGCGATGAACACGACGAGCAGCGCGGCGAGGGCGGCCCTCATCGCGTGTAGGCCTCGTTGACGTCGGTCGCCGCGAAGCCCGGCTCGCGGCCACCGCCGGGCACGTAAATCTGTGCGCCGACCACGGCGGCGCCGATGCCGTGGCGCGGCGTCGGCATCGGAGCCATGGCGATCCAGCGGTTGCCCGCCGGCTCGTACATCTCGGTGGCTTCGAAGATCCGGAACGGCGCCTCGCCGCCGAAGACGACAATGCGGTCGAGCAGCGTGGCGGCGGCAAGCCCGCCGCGGCCGCGGGGCAACGGCGGGCCGGTGCGCCACGCGTCGGCCGCGGGATCGTAGATTTCGACGTTCGCGTATTGCGTGCCGAGGAATGACGAGCGGCCGCCGAGCGCCCAGATGCGATCTTGGAACGCGACGGCGGCGAGATGATCGCGCGCCGTCGGCATCGCGTTGACGGTCTTCCAGACGTTGGTCGCCGGGTCATAGACCTCGTGGACGTTCAGCGCGTCGCGCTGGGCGCCGCCGAGCGCGTGGATCCGCCCGTTCAGCACGGCCGCCGCCAGCGCGCCGCGCGGCGTCGGCATCGGCGCGCGCGCCTCCCACGCGCCGCGCGCCTCGTTCCATTCCCACACGTCGCCGACGGGCTCCCAGCGCACCCGACCGCCCGCGTAGCCGCCGAGCACGAAGAGGCGCTCGCCGACGGTGACCGCGGCCGCATGGTGGACCGCCGTGGGCAGGAGCGGGCGCGCGGTCCAGGCATTGGTTGCCGGGTCGTAGCTTTCGGCCGCGGCCGTCGGCTCTGCGGCGGCGCCGAAGCCGCCCATCACCCATATGTGGCCGCGGAGCGCGGCCACCGCGACCTCCTGCCGCGGCGTGGGCAGCGGCGCCAGTGACGTCCACCTGCCCGGCGCCGCAACCTCGATGGGCGCGGGCGACGACGTGGACGCGCCGAGGCAGCCGACCAGCAGCGGCGTCCCCAACGCCGTGCACAGCGCCATATAAAGGAAGCGGCTCACTTCAGACCCGTCAAGTGCAAGAAGGCCTCCTCGTCCAGGATCTCGACGCCGAGCCGCCGTGCGTCGTCGGCCTTGCTCCCCGGCGCCTCGCCGACGACGACGTACGACGTCTTCTTCGATACGGAGCTGCTGACACGTCCGCCCAGGCGCTCGATCAGCTCGCGCGCCGCCTCGCGCGTGAGTGAGGCGAGCGCGCCCGTGACCACGAACGTCCGGCCCGCGAGCGGCTGCGGCCGCTCGGCCTCCACGCCGGGCTGGGTCATCTCGACGCCAGCCTTGGCCAGCCGCCGGATGACGTCGCGGTTGGTCTCGTCGTCGAAGAAGCGGCGGATGGACTGGGCCAGCTCGTCGCCGATGCCGCGGATCTCGTCGATCTCGGCTTCCGACGCGCGCAGCAGCCGATCCATGCTGCCGTACTGGTTCGCCAGCAGCGTGGCCACGCGCTCGCCGACCATCGAGATGCCGAGCGCGTTGAGCAGCCGCGCCAGGCCGCGCGGCTTGGACGCCTGGATCGCTGCGACGAGATTCTCGGCCGACTTCTCGGCGAAGCGCTCGAGGTCGGCCACCTCGTGGACGGTGAGCGTGTAGAGGTCGGCGAAGTCCTTCACGCGCTTGTTGTCGACGAGCTGCTCGACGACGGCCTCGCCGAGATGCTCGATGTCCATCGCACGCCGCGAGCCGAAGTGGCGCAGGCGCGCCTTGAGCTGCGCCGGACACGCGGTGTTCAAGCAGCGCCAGTACGCCTCGCCCGGCAGCCGCGCGGCGGCGTGGCCGCAGACCGGACACCGCTCGGGGAACACGTACGGGAGCGCGTCGGCCGGCCGCTTGGACATGACGACCTGCACGACGTAGGGGATGACGTCGCCCGCGCGCTCGATCAGCACGGTGTCGCCCACGCGAACGTCCTTGCGCCGCACTTCGTCCTCGTTGTGCAGGCTCACGTTGCTGATCGTGACGCCCGCGAGCGGCACCGGTACGAGCTTGGCCACGGGCGTCAACGTGCCGGTCTTGCCCACGTTGACCTCGATCGCCTGCACGACGGTGGTGGCTTGCCGCGCGGCGAACTTGAACGCGATCGCCCAGCGTGGATGATGCGTGGTCGACCCGAGCCGCCACTGCTGCTCGAGCGAATCAACCTTCACCACGGCGCCGTCGGCGTCGTAGCCGAGCGCGTCACGGTCGGGCTCGAGACGCCCGCAGTAGTCGATCACGGCCTCCAGCGTCGGGCAGCGCTCCGTCTTCGGATTCGTCTTGAACCCGGCTTCGCGCAGCGCCTCGAGCGTTTCCCAGTACGTCCGGAAGCGGAGCTCGCGCCCGGCGCCGACGTGATAGAGGAAGATGTCGAGCGGGCGGCGCGCCGTGACCGCCGGATCCTTCTGGCGGACGGCACCGGCCGCGGCGTTGCGCGGATTCGCAAACGTCGCCTCACCGGATTCCTGAAGGCCGCGGTTCAGCTCCTCGAAATCGGCGCGCGGCATGAACACCTCGCCGCGCACTTCCAGATCCGGCACCGCCGCGAGCGCGCCGCGCAGGACCATCGGCAGCGAGCGGATGGTCCGGAGATTCGCCGTGATGTCCTCGCCGACGCGGCCATCGCCGCGCGTCGCGCCGCGTACGAAGCGGCCGCGCTCGTACACCAGCGCGATCCCGAGCCCGTCGATCTTTGGCTCGCAGACGTAGTCGAAGTGTGCACCGGGCAGTGCACGACCCAGACGCGCCTCGAACTCGCGCAGATCGTCGGGCGTGGTCGCGTTGTCGAGCGAGAGCATTGCTGCGCGGTGCTCGACGGGACGGAACGCATCGATGGGCTGGCCGGCCACGCGCTGCGTCGGGCTGTCGGGGGTGACGAGGTCGGGGAATGCGCCCTCGAGATCCCGCAGCTCGCCCATGAGCGCGTCGTACTCGGCGTCCGAGATCTCGGGTCGCGCCTCGGCGTAATACAGGTAATCGTGGTGGTGGATCTGCTCCCGCAGCTCGCTGATGCGCTGCTGAGCGTCAGCCCGCGTCATGAGGCCTCAGCATAGCACCTCGGTTATAGTGGCGGATGATGCGCAAGCCCGCGACGGGGCGCCGAGCGCGCGTGCCGGCGACGACCGCCTCGACCCAGGATTATCTCGCCGCCATCTACGACCTCGGGGGCAGCGGCAAGCCCGTGATCGGTGCCCGGCTCGCCAAGCACATGTCCGTGTCGGCGCCGGCGGTGACGGAGGCGATGCACCGCATGGCGCGCGGCGGCTACGTCAAGGTCGGACACGGCAAGCAGCTGACGCTCACACCCAAGGGCCACCAGATCGCCGAGGTGATGGCGCGCCGCCACCGACTGCTGGAGCGCTGGCTGACCGACACGCTCGGGCTGAACTGGACCGACGCCCACGAGGAAGCGCACCGGCTCGAGCACGCGCTGTCGCCGCGCGTGGAGGATCGGCTGGCGGAGATGCTCGGTATGCCGAGTACCTGTCCGCATGGCAATCCCATTCCGGGCATGGCGCGGCCGCCGCGCGTCGAGCCGTTCCCCCTCGCACAGGCCAAGGAAGGCGCGACCGTCATCGTCGAGCGCATCACAGAAGAGGCGGAAGCCGACAAGAAGCTTCTCGAGTATCTCTGGCGCAACGAGGTCCGGCCCGGCCGTCGCCTCAAGATCGTCGAGGTGGCGCCGTGGGCCGGCACGATCACGGCCGGCGGCGACGGTCCGACGATCGCGCTCGGGCTGCCCGCCGCGGCGAAGATCTGGGTCTACCGACCGACTGACACATGAGGGGGAGCGCCGATGAGACTCTTCTTCTGGGGGTTGGTGGCGGTGGCGCTGGCCTACGTCGCGTGGGCGGGGATGATGTCGGCCTGGCAGTACTTCCAGATCTCGGGCGTCGTCGACGACGTGATGCAGCCCCGCTCGATCGCCGAACTCGGCTCCGCGCCCGCCGTGAAGAACAAAATCCTCAAGGACAGCGCCGAGTCGGGGGTGCCGCTCGCGGATCGTGACGTGAGTGTGACCGTCGACAACCGCGTCTACACCGTCAACATCGTCTGGTCGTTCCCGGTGATCGTCTACCGTGGCGAGCGGGTGCTCGCGATTCCGCTCTCGCTCAAGCGCAGCAAGCAAACCGCCGGCGCATTCGCGCCATCCGGCGATCGGCCCCTCGCGTTCGCGACCAACCACCGCGCGGGCGCGGCCGTATCTGTTTTCGACGCGTAGCCTCGCGGCTCTCGCTTCCGCTTTCCCCCCTGACGTCAGCGCTAGGCATGAGGATTGAAAGGACTGGTGGGATACCTATGTTTGGAGGGCGACGACGACTCCCGGTGGGCGCGGAACCTAGCCCAAAGATTGGTCGCGGCGTCCATTTCCGCGTGTGGGCGCCGCACGCGGAGACGCTGGAAGTCGTGGTGGAGGGCGGCGAGGCCACGGGGCTCGAACGGGAGCCGGACGGATATTTCTCCGGCGTGGTCGACGCCGCGGGCCCCGGCACGCGATATCGCTATCGCCTCGATCACCGCGCCGCGTATGCCGATCCGGCGTCTCGGTATCAGCCGGAGGGTGTGCACGGCCCTTCCGAAGTCGTCGATTCCACGGGCTTCGCATGGACGGACGCCGGCTGGACGGGCGTCACACCGGCGAATCGGGTCGTGTACGAACTACACGTCGGGACGTTCACGCGCGAGGGGACGTGGGCCGCTGCGGCGCGCGAGCTGCCGCGGCTGGCGGCGGACGGGATCAACGTGATCGAGATGATGCCCGTCGCCGAGTTCCCTGGCGCCTTCGGCTGGGGCTACGATGGCGTATTCCTGTTTGCGCCGACGCGGCTCTACGGAGCCCCGGATGACTTGCGGCGCTTCGTGGACCGCGCGCATGCGGTCGGCATCGGCGTGATCCTCGACGTCGTCTACAACCACCTGGGACCCGATGGCTGCGTGCTGCGCCACTACGCGCCCGAGTACTTCACCGACCGCTATGTGAACGAATGGGGCGACGCGGTGAACTTCGACGGCGACCGCGCGGAGGCGGTGCGCGAGTTTTTCGTCTCGAACGCGGCGTACTGGATCGACGAGTTCCATTTCGATGGCCTGCGCGTGGACGCCACGCAGCAGATGTTCGATGCGTCTGCCGAGCACGTGCTCGCCGCCATCGCGCGTGCGGCGCGCGAGGCCGGCCGCGAGCGCTCGGTGCTCCTGGTGGCCGAGAACGAGCCCCAGCACGTCCGGCTGACGCGTCCGCCCGAGCGCGGCGGCTACGGCTTCGACGCGCTGTGGAACGACGACTTTCATCACAGCGCGCGCGTGGCGCTGACCGGTCGCCGTGAGGCCTATTACATCGACTACGCCGGGCGGCCGCAGGAGTTCGTCTCCGCCGTGAAGCGCGGCTTCCTCTACCAGGGGCAGTACTACTCGTGGCAGAAAAAGGCGCGCGGCACACCGACGCGCGACGTGCCATCGTCCGCGTTCGTCGCGTATCTGCAGAATCACGACCAGGTGGCCAACTCCGCGCGCGGCGAGCGGCTGCACGCGCTGAGCGCGCCGGGCTGCTGGCGCGCGCTCACCGCCGTGCTCCTGCTGGGCCCGGCGACGCCGATGCTCTTCCAGGGCCAGGAGTTCGCGGCATCCGCGCCGTTCCTTTTCTTCGCCGACCATCACGACGAGCTCGCACGCCTCGTGCGGAAAGGCCGGGGCGAGTTCCTCAAACAGTTTGCGAGCATCGCGACCGCGGAGGTGGCCGGTGCGCTCGCGGATCCGGGCGACCGCGCGACCTTCGAGCGCTGCAAGCTCGACTTCACCGAGCGCGAGCGGCACGCGGAGGCCTACGCGCTGCATTGCGATCTGTTGCGGTTGCGTCGTGACGACGCCGTCTTCGCCGCGCAGGGCGCCCACGGCGTGGACGGCGCCGTGCTCGGCGACGATGCTTTCGTCGTGCGGTTCTTCGGCGAGCGCGACGACGACCGCCTGATGCTCGTCAATCTCGGCGTCGATCTCGTCCTCGACATCCTGCCGGAGCCGCTGCTGGCGCCGCCGGCCGATACGCGCTGGACACTGCTGTGGTCGAGCGAGCACCCGCGGTACGGCGGTGGCGGCACGGTGGCGCCGCCGTCGATCGGCGTGTGGACGCTGCCCGGGCACGCTGCGCTCGTCTTGCGTCCGGATCCGATCGCCACGTGAGCCTCGACGACCTGGTGCGCCGCATCCAGTGGTCCTCCTCCTCGGGCGCGCAGAGCGAGGAGCGACTGACGCGCGAGTGGCTGGTGACCAACGGCCTCGGGGGGTACGCCTCGGGCACGGTCGCCGGCGTCACCACGCGGCGCTATCATGGGCTGCTCGTCGCCGCGCTGCCGGCGCCGCTCGGCCGCGTCGTGATGTTCAACCACCTCAGCGAGCGCTATGCCGCCGCCGACGGCACCGTCTACGAGTTCGGCAAGGAGGAAAGCGTCGGCGGCGAGCTCGACGCGCACGCCGAGCACCTGACGGAGTTCCGGCTCGAGGCCGGACTGCCCGTGTGGCGCTATGCGTTCGGCGACGCGACCGTCGAGCGCCGCCTGCTGCTACTGCATCGACAGAACACCGTCCATGTGAGCTGGCGCCTCGTGCACGGCGCCGCACCGCTGCGCATCATGCTGCGTCCGGCGCTGCACTTCCGGCTCCACGAGGCGCCGGTGTCGACCGCGCTCGAGGGCGTGTACACGGTGACCGCCGCCGACGACCGCTACGAAATCCACGGGCCCGCGGTGCTGCCGACGCTGCGCCTGCTGCTCAACGGCCAGCAGCCCTCGTTCACCGTCGAGTCGCGCCGGATCGAGCAGGTCATCTATCGCGTGGAGCGCAGCCGCGGGTACGCGGACACCGGCACGCTCGTGAGCCCGGGCTACTTCAGCGCCACGCTCACGGCGGACGCCGAGGCGACGCTGATCGCATCGACCGAGCCGTGGGAAGTCGTCGCCGCGCTCACGCCGTCGGCCGCTCGCGAGGCCGAGCGCGAGCGGCGGCGCCGCCTGATCGTCGCCGCGCCGCCGGCTGCACGCTCCGGCGTGCCCGCCGAGCTCGTGCTCGCCGCCGACCAGTTCGTGATCACGCCGTCGGGACGCATCGCCGACGCCGCACGCGCGCATGCCGCCGGCGACGAGGTGCGCACGGTCATCGCGGGGTACCACTGGTTCACCGACTGGGGCCGCGACACGATGATCTCGCTCGAGGGCCTCACACTCGCGACCGGCCGTCATCTGGAGGCCGGGTACATCCTGCGCACGTTCGGCCACTACGTGCGCCACGGCCTGATCCCGAACCTCTTTCCCGAGGGCGAGAACGCCGGCGTCTACCACACCGCCGACGCGACGCTGTGGTTCTTCCACGCGCTCGACCGGTACGTCGGCGTCACCGGCGATCGTGTGACGCTCGGTCTGCTGCTGCCCATATTGCGCGACGTCGTGAGTCATCATCTGCGCGGCACGCGTTTCGGCATCGGCGTCGATCCCGCCGACGGTCTGCTGCGGCAGGGCAGCGCCGACCATCCACTGACGTGGATGGACGCCAAGGTCGACGACTGGATCGTCACGCCTCGCCGCGGCAAGCCGGTCGAGATCAACGCGCTGTGGTACAACGCCGTGCGATTGCTCGAGGGCTGGACGCGCGAGGCCGAGGGCGACGCGGCCGCCAAGCCCTACGGCGAGCTCGCCGCGCGCGCGGCCGATGCCTTCAACGCGCGATTCTGGTACGCCGCGGGCGGCTACTGCTATGACGTCGTCGACGGCGAGCGCGGCGACGATCCCGCATGCCGACCCAACCAGGTTCTTGCCCTCGCGTTACGCCATCCCGTCCTCGACGCCGCGCGGTGGGAACGCGTGCTGGACGTCGTGCGCGAGCGCCTGCTCACGCCCGTCGGACTGCGCTCACTCGCGCCCGACCATTCCGACTACAAGTCGCGCTACTTCGGCGACCTGCGGGCCCGCGACGCCGCGTATCACCAGGGCACGGTGTGGGCGTGGCTCATCGGCCCGTTCGTCGACGCATGGCTGCGCGTGCATCCCAACGACCGCGCGAGCGCGCGGCGCTGGCTCGAGGGCTTTGCCGCGCATCTCAGCGAGGCGGGCGTCGGCTCGATCAGCGAGATCTTCGACGCCGAGCCGCCGTTCACGCCGCGCGGGTGCGTGGCGCAGGCGTGGAGCGTCGCGGAGGTGCTGCGCGCGTGGCTGGCCAGCGGCGGCGTCGGCGCGCGCGCGTCGTGAGCGCGGCGCGCTATTGCGGCCGCGGCCGCGCCTTGGCCTCGGCGATCATCCGCTCGACGCGCGCGCGGTCGTCGCCGGCCGGCGCGACCTTCACGAACCGCTCCCAGGAACGAATGGCGCCGGCGGTGTCTTTCTTCGCTTCGTAGAGCACCTCGCCCCGATAGAGGAGCGCCGGCGGATAGTCCGGCTGGAGCGCGAGCGCGCGATCGAACAGCCCCAGCGCGCGATCGATCATCTCGGGCCCGTGCTGGCCGCGCGCGGCGACGGCGGCGATGAGTCCCATGTGCGTGAGGGCGTCGACGTTGTTCGGATCGCGCTTGAGCACGGCCTGGTACGCAGCAATCGCCTCGCTGTAGCGGCCGGCGAAGAGACTCGCGCGCGCCGCCTCGAGCATGCCGCTGAGCATCTCCGGCGTGACCGGGCCGCGCGGTGCGTTCGCCGCCGACGGCGCCGCGGCCTGGGGCGGCTCGAGCGAGGCGAGCGGCCGAGAGCCCGGGGCCGCTACGCCGGCCATCGGGTCCGGTTCCGTGTAGCGAACGATGCCAACGCCCAGGCCAACGCCAAAGACGACGAGCGCGATGGCGCCGGCGATGAGAGCGGCGGGATGACGCCAGCCGCGGCCGACGGCGGGCGTCGGCGACGGCATCGGACGTGACGGCGGCGCCGGCCCCAGGACGTCGAGCGCGCGCAGCGTTTCCGCCGCCTCGGCCTCATAGCGCGCGCGTAGCTCGGCGTAGTCCGCGTCGGAGACGTGGCCGGAGGCGTGCTCGAACTCGAGCTCTCGCAGCGCGGCGAGCGCCACGCGCTTGCTCTCGAGCAGCTGCTCGCGCGCGTCGGGCGGCAGCGGCAGCAGCGCGGGGCGACCGCGCGCGTGGAGGAGTGGCCAGAGCACGAAGGCGGCCGCGGGCGCGGCGAGCACCAGCGCGACGACGACGGTGCTGGTCATGGTAGCGGGGTCCGCGAGGCCGGCTCAGGCCGTGGGTGGTCTGCTATGGGCGGTTCGTGGCTCCGCTCAAGGGCGCCGTTCAACCGCATCGGCGCGGTCATCATTCGGTCTCGAGCTCGCGACGAATGCGCTCGCTCATCGCGGCATCGACGGGTGCGGGCGCGGTCGTGGCCCTCCGGCGGCGCGTCCAGCGCCGCAGCAGCAGCGCAACGATCGCGAAGCCGACGGCGAGCGCGGCGAGCGGAAAGCCCCAGACGAGCAGGTTGAACCCTGAGCGCCGCGGCGCGAGCAGGATCCACTCGCCGTAGCGCGCGACGAAGTACTCCTGGACTTGCTCGGGCGTCTCGCCGGCCTCCAGGCGCTCGCGCACGATCGCGCGCATCTGCGCGGCCATCTCCGACGGCGAGTCGGCGACCGAGAGATTCTGGCAGACGACGCAGCGCAGCTGCGAGGCCACGTCGTGGACCGTCTGCTCGGAGACGTCGGTGGCGCGCGCCGGGCTCGTCAGCATGAGTACGGCCATGAGCGCGACGGTGAGCGCGCGCGCGACGTTGGGTGGCACCCGCGTTGCACCGCTCGGCCGGGACACCGCGCCGACGAGGAGGGGCCGATGAACGCCGAGACGTTTATCAAGAATCTCGTCACGGAGATCGAGCCGAACGCGACCGTGGTCGGCATCGAGGAGAGCCAGGGCGCCTATCACGTGAGCGTCGCCGGCACGACCGGAGTCATCGCCGACTGCGCGCTGCCGTGCGAGGAGGTGGCGGCCGCCGAACACGGCGACGACGCGCGCCGCCGCGTGGCGAGCGTGCTCAAGCGCTGCGCCGACGACGTGGTGGCCCCCGTGCCGGACGGCCGGGCATGAGGGCGGCGGATTAAAGGAGCTGCTCGAGCCTCGCACGGATCACCGAGTCGGTGAGCGCGCCGACGTGCTTGGCGCGAATGGTGCCATCGCGCGCGACGAAGAAGGTCTCGGGCACGCCGTACACACCGTACTCCACCGCGACCTTGCCCTGCGAGTCGGGCGCGTTGACGAACGTCAGGCCGAAGCGCTGGATGAACGCGCGCGCGGCTTCCGGCGTGTCCTGCATGTCGACGCCCACCACCACCACACCGCGCTCGCGATACGTCCGCCACGCGCGCTCGAGCACCGGCGCCTCGTCGTAGCACGACGGATTGCACCACGAGGCCCAGAAGTTCAGCACCACCACCTTGCCGCGGAGCGCGGCGAG
>WNEL01001328.1_pt1 | contig 10902 bp, 11 predicted proteins | sample 5399991 | NCBI WGS metagenome assembly WNEL01 (sample SAMN13153325, study PRJNA577476) | soil metagenome | isolation source: 20 cm grassland meadow soil pre-rain plot 2 | place: USA:California | collected 2015-09-08
CCCCGCGGCGCGGCGCCGGAACAGTGCTGGTGGTCGAGGACGACGAGCAGCTGCGCCGGTTGACGCATCGCGCGCTCGACGCCCAGGGCTACACGGTGCTGGTCGCCGACCGCGGCGGCACGGCGCTGGACATCGCGCGACGTCACAAAGGCGAGATCGATCTGTTGCTGACCGACGTTATCATGCCCGACACGAACGGCCGCAAGCTCGCGGAGACGATCCGGGCAGCGCGGCCCGGAATGCGGGTGCTCTACATGTCCGGGTATCCCGACGGCGCAATCGCCAGCCACGGCATGCTGGAGCCGGGCGTCGCGTATCTCGCCAAACCCTTCACCACCGAAGCGATCACCCGCAGGGTGCGCGAGGTCCTGGAGGCGCGATGATGCGGTCCATCCAACGGACGTTCCCGCTGTTCGTGACCGCCCTGTTACTGGCGGTGGCAATCGTACAGCTCACCGTTGGATACGGAGAGGTCCGGCGGGCCAGCCGGTCGGTCGCCGACACGCGGCTACGGTTTGTCGATAGCGTGCTGGTCGATCTGTTCCGATCGGGCCCACAACGCGCCCGCATTACGGCACTCGCCAAGGACAGCGCCGTCGTGGCGTTCCTGCGCTCCGGCGGACAGCGTGGCCGCGCGCAGGCGTTAGACGCGCTGCGTCGCAACACCCTGGATACCGCCAGTAACGCCCGGCTCGAGCTGCGGGACTTCAGCGGCCGGCTGCTCCTGAGCACCGGCCGTTTTGCCTTGGGCGACAGCGTCCTCGTTTCACCGGGCACGGACTCGGCACGGTTCGGCCCGTTGCAGCGGCGCGATACGGTGCTGTTCTTCGGCATCGCAGCGGCGACGAGTGGGACGGAGCAGGCGGCGGGGAACGGAACGGAGCGGTCGGGCGGAATCGTGCAGCAGGTCGCCCGCCTCCAGCTCAATGATCGGACGCGCCGGCAATTGACCGGTCTGTCCGGGGGCGACATGGCCTTCCTGTTCGGCAATGCCGCGGGCGATCCATGGACCGACTTCGGGTCGATCTTGAGCGCGCCTCCGGCGAACGTGCGAAACAGCCCCAGGCCCACGCGCTATGAGCGGGGCGAAACGAAGCGGGCGATCGCGATGGCGGTGCCGGGGACGCCCTGGATGGTCGCCACGGAACTGCCCAGCCGTCTGATCGTCGCTCCGGCGCAAGGGTATCTCCTGAACATGGCGCCGCTCGCCGCGCTCATCGTCATCTTCGGTGCCCTGGCTGCGTGGTGGGGAAGCCGCCGGCTGACCGCCCCGCTGGTCGGCGTGACGCGCGCGGCCGAAGCGATCGCATCGGGCGATCTCACGCACCGGGTGCCCGCTGGGCGCGACGATGAGTTGGGCCGGCTGGCGCGGTCGTTCAACACCATGGCCGACCAGGTGTCGCGCTCGCATCACCACCTCGAGACGCAGGTGGCGCAGCGCACCAAGGCGCTGGAGGGGACGAACGCGGAGCTGGAGTCATTCTCATATTCGGTGTCACACGATCTGCGGGCGCCGCTGCGCGCCATTCACGGCTTCTCACGAATCCTGCTCGAGGATCACAACGCCAAGCTCGATCCCGAAGCCCAACGCCTGCTCGGGGTGATCGATCAGAACACCCGCCGCATGGGCCAGCTCATCGACGATCTGCTCGCGTTCTCCCGGCTCGGGCGGAAAGAACTCGCCGCCGGTCCGGTGAACATGGAGGAGCTGGCGCATACCGTCGCGGACGAAGTCCGTCGGACCTACGTCGAACGGAAGGGCTCGCTCGCAATTCAGATCGATCCGCTGCCACCCGCGCATGGCGATCGCGCGTTGTTAGGCCAGGTCATGAGCAACCTGCTGCAAAACGCCGCGAAGTTCACGCGCGATCGGGCTGAAGCCCGCGTGGAGGTGGGTTCCCAGCGGGACGGCGGGCAGACGGTGTACTTTGTGAAGGACAACGGCGCCGGATTCGACGCGCGTTATGCCGACAAACTGTTCGGCGTATTCCAACGGCTCCACAGCACCGAGCAGTTCGACGGTACCGGGGTCGGGCTCGCCATCGTCAAGCGCATCGTGCAGCGCCACGGCGGCCGCGTCTGGGCGGAGGGCAAAGTGGATCACGGCGCCACCTTCTATTTCACGCTTCCCACCGAGGAGCACTGATGGCAGCCGCCGTCGATATCCTGCTCGTCGAAGACAACGCCAATGACGCGGAGCTCACGCTGCGGGCGCTCAAACAGCGCAATCTGGCGAATCAGGTCTTCGTCTGCCGCGACGGCGCCGAAGCGCTCGACTTCTTCTTCAACGGCGCCACTCCCGTTCCGAAAGTCGTCCTCCTCGACCTGAAGTTGCCCAAGGTGGACGGTCTGGAAGTGCTGCGGCGAATCAAGGATGACGCGCGCACGAAATCCATTCCCGTGGTGGTCCTGACCTCTTCCCGCGAGGAGCCAGACATCGAACGGGCCTATACGTTGGGCGCGAACAGCTATATCGTGAAACCTGTGGACTTCGAGGCATTCGCCCGGGCCGTCTCGGATGTCGGCCTGTACTGGCTGCTGCTCAATCATCCGCCGCAGTAGGCCATGAGCCCGCCGTCCCTCCGCGTGCTCGTGGTCGAAGACCGAGCGGAGGACGCGGAGTTGTCCGTTCGGGAGCTCCACCGCGCCGAGCTCGACTGCGAGACACGGCGCGTCGACACGGCCGAGGCCTTCCGCCGTGCTCTGACGGACTTCGCTCCCGACATCGTGCTGGCCGATTATACCGTCCCCGGATTCGGCGGGATGGCGGCGCTCGAGATCGTGCGCAGAGCGGCACCGGCCCTTCCGTTGATCATCGTCACCGGCAGCCTGGATGAAGAAACCGCGGCGGAATGCATCAAGGCGGGTGCTGCCGACTACGTCCTCAAGACCAACCTGCTTCGGCTCGGACCGGCCGTCCGGGCCGCGCTCGCGCTCGCGAAGAGTCGGTCCGACAAGCAGGCCGCCGAAGCCGCGCTGCGCGTCAGCGAGCGACGCTTTCGAGCGCTCGTGGAAGAGAGCTGGGACGGGGTCGCGTTACTCGCGGCGGACGGCACCATCGTGTACGGCAGTCCCGCGACGTCCCGGCTCCTCGGCTACGATCTTGCGGAATTCGTGGGGCACAACGCCATGGAATTCATCCACTCCGATGACCGAGCCGCTGTCTTGCTGCGGCTCGAAGAGGTGACCGCGCGCCCCCGCTCTCGCCTGCACGTGGCCGCGCGCGTGCGCCACAAGAACGGGACTTGGCGTCACCTGGAAGGCGTGTGGACCAACCTGCTCGACGATCCCAGCGTCGCCGCGATCGTCAACAACTATCGCGACGTGACCGATCGCCGGCTGCTCGAGGAGCAAATCGTCCTGTCGCAGAAGATGGAGGCGATCGGCCGCCTGGCGGGCGGCGTGGCGCACGACTTCAACAACATCCTCACCGCCATCGGCGGCTATTCGGATCTGTTGATGTCCGACCTCGCCGAGGACGACCCGCGCCGGCGCGACGTCGAGGAAATTCATCAGGCAACCCAACGCGCTGCCGGCCTGACTCAGCAATTGCTCGCGTTCAGCCGGCGTCAGGTGCTCCAGCCCAAAGTCATCAATTTCAACGCCCTGATTCCCGATCTCGAAAAGATGCTGCGGCGGCTCATCGGCGAAGACATCCTGTTCGCGACTGTCCTGCACCCGCGGCTGGGAAACGTGCGGGCGGATCCCGGCAAGCTCGAGCAGGTGATCGTCAACCTCGCCGTGAATGCCCGCGACGCGATGCCCAAGGGCGGCCGACTCACGATCGAAACCCGCAACGTCGAGCTCGACGAGTCGTACGCCGCCGAACATCCCTCGGTCAAACCGGGCCGGTACGTCACGCTCACAGTCACCGATACCGGCGTGGGCATGGACGAGGACACCAAAGCCCGCATCTTCGAGCCGTTTTTCACCACGAAGACGCGCGGCAAAGGAACCGGACTGGGGTTGGCCACGGTCTACGGCATCGTGCAGCAGACGGGTGGGCATATCTGGCCGTACTCGGAACCCGGCTGGGGCACGACGATGCGCGTGTACCTGCCACGCGTGGACGACCCGGCGGACCCCATTGAGCACCCTGGGGAGCTCGGCCCTGAGGTCCTGCACGGCAGCGAGACGATCCTCCTGGTCGAGGATGAAGCACCGGTGCGAGCCGTGACTCGGCAACTGCTGGAGCGGAACGGCTACACAGTCCTGGAAGCCGCGGATGGACCGGCGGCGCTGGCATTGGTGGACGGAGGGCGCGGCCATCTCCCCGTAGACCTGTTGTTGACCGATGTCATTATGCCGGGCATGAGCGGCCGAGAACTGGCCAATCAATTGAAGGCTCGCTGGCCCACCATCCGCGTACTCTTCATGTCAGGGTATACCGATGACGCCGTGGTCCGGCACGGGATGCTCGAGCCGGGCCTCGCCTATCTTGAAAAGCCGTTTCGTCCGGCTGCCTTGCTCCGGAAAGTGCGGGAGGTGGTGCAGAGCGGCCGTGGTGCCCCCGAATAGGAACCGAAAAAAAGTGGTAATATCGCAATTATCTCGCGAGTGTGCACTCACTTAATCGCTTAACAATCGTACTGTAAAGGTGTTAAGTGCGCGCAAGGCCGAAAGAACAACTGTACTAGCTTGTCCTACAAAGACTTACGAAGCGAAGTGGCGCAGCGCACTGACCCCCCAGCTAGATTCCGCCATGCCTTTACCGCCCCTGATCGGGCACGAAAGGGTTAAGACCAGACTGGCGGGCGCCCACGCATCAGGAAAACTGCCGCAAGCGCTACTGCTTGCCGGCCCGCGTGGCGTCGGCAAGCAGCGTCTGGCGCTATGGCTCGCGCAACTGATCCATTGCGAGGCACCGGGCTCTCTTGAGGAGCCGTGTGGTGAATGCCGCTCCTGTCGGCTCGTGCTCTCGCTGCAGCACCCGGACGTGCACTGGTTTGTACCGGTGGAGCTTGGCAAACGCGGGGGCGGCGGGGGGATCGACGCCGATAAGCAGATCGAGCTCGTCGCCGACGCGCTGGCCGAGGAGATGGCAGCCCGGCGCGAGCAGCCGCTGTATGGACCGCCGGCCGGACTCGCGAGTCATCCGGTCGCAGCCGTCCGTCTCTTGTTGAGGCGTCTGGCGCTGACGCCGGCGATGGGACAGCGTAAAGTCTTCATCGTCGGCGATGCGGAGCGGCTCATACCGCAGCTGGGAACCGAAGTCGCAGCAAACGCGCTGCTGAAGGCGCTCGAGGAACCGCCGGCCGACTCGACGATCATCATTACGGCGGCGGATCCCAACGCCCTGCTTCCGACGATTTTGTCCCGTGTTGTGCCTGTTCGTGTGGCGCGAATCGCTGACAGTGACGTGACAGCTTTCGGACAGCAAGCCCTCGGAATTACGAGCAAAGCAGAACTGGCACAACGAGTTACGGCAGCAGAAGGGTGCATTGGCAAGCTCTTTGCGACGACTGGCGCCCGTTCCGGCGAATCGGGCGGAAGCGGAGATCAAGCAGCCCGATTCCTGGAAGCGCCCTGGCTGTTCGCGCTTGGTCAGGTGCCGTTTCAGGCACGCGGCGGCTTCACCGACATGCTCGATTCGCTGGCGAGTCGTTTGCGGAGCGAAGCTCAGCGTGGGGGCGACACCGGGAAGCTGGTCGAGGCGATCGCGCTGGTGCTGGGCGCGCGGGACCTCGCGCAGGGCAATGTGAACCCGCAGCTGCTCGCGGCCGTATTGGCCGAGGATCTGCAGGCGATGCGGCGGTCATGAAACTGTCACACGTTGATTACACCGGGCGCGCCCGGATGGTGGATGTCGGCGACAAACCGCTGATGGATCGGACGGCGGTCGCGACTGGGACGATTCGGATGTCGCCGGACGCCTTTCGGCAGGTAGCCGAACAAGCCGTCGCAAAGGGCGATGTCCTGGCGGTGAGCGAAGTCGCCGGAACGCTGGCGGCGAAACGGACGGCGGAGCTGATCCCGCTCTGCCACCCACTCGGTCTCGACCACGTGGAGGTCGAGGCCAGTCTGGTTGAGTCGCTGCCCGGCGTGCTCGTCCGGGCGAGGGTGCGAACGGTTGGCCGAACGGGCGTAGAAATGGAAGCGTTAACTGCGGTCGCGGTGGCGTTGCTGACCGTATACGACATGGTCAAGGCCGTGGATGGCAGCATGGTCATCGGGGATGTGCGGCTCGTGGAGAAGCAAAAGGCTCCGCACGATGATTGACGGTTGCTTGACGAAGGCGTCGCATGCTTAATACGCAGGAAGGCGTGGAAAGGGAGGAGTATGCAAGCGAAAACTCAACGTTTGGTAGTGCGCGGCGGAATCCTCGTGCTGGCTGCTCTGCTCGTCAGTACCGTGGGCGGGTGGGCTGGCGGCACGACAACTGATGCCGAACGAGCCCCGGCTTCTGGTTCGGAGCTCCTCGGCGAACTGCGGTCGCTCCGGCAGCAGCTCGATGCCAAGCAGGGCGAGCTCGAAGTCGCCCGGCTCCAGCTCGACCGCGTCAACGCGATCATGCAGTACTCGACGCACTATAGGCTGCCGGCCGATATGGCGACGGCGGTCTATGACGTCGCGCTCAGCGAAGGGATCGATCCCGGTCTTGCGTTCCGTCTGGTCAAGGTCGAATCGGGGTTCAATCCCCGGGCCATTAGTCACGTCGGCGCGATCGGTCTGACGCAGGTTCTGCCGAGCACCGCTCGGCTCTACGAGCCCGGGCTGACGACGCAGCAGCTGTATGACCGTGATACGAACTTGCGGATCGGGTTCCGGTACCTGCGGGACCTGCTAGACCGTTATCCGGCCAACATGCAGCTGGCGCTACTCGCCTATAACCGCGGCCCTGCGAAGGTCGAGCAGCTGTTGGGCGCCGGTCGCAACCCCGCGAACGGGTATGAAACTGAAGTCATGAAGGGATTCCGGCACCACTAACCCCGGGTGCCGGGCGGCCCTGGGCGGGGAGGGGGACCGGGGCTGGGGCTGGGGGCTACCGGCTCGGAATCAGCAGGACATCACCGGGCCGGATCACACTCCGCATCGTCAAATCATTCGCTTCTAGCAGCGCCATCAGCCCGATCCCGTGCTGACTGGCGATGCCGCCAGCGGTCTCGCCGGGGGCTACGCGATGGCGAGTGCCATCCGCGCTGCTAACTGGGCGGTAACGGCTCGAGGCCCGGGGGACCCGCGGCTCGGGCGGATTGCTCCAGGCGCCGCGCGGGACCACGCGCCCGCTCATCGGCACGATGACACGCTGCCCCACACGCAGGGCGTGGGTCCGCAGGCGGGGATTCGCGGCCTGTAACATCGTCACGGTCACCTTGTAGCGCTGCGCGATGCTCGAGAGCGTCTGTCCATACGTCACGTAGTGGTCCACGAACGTGATGCGCTCGTTGACCGGCAGATCGGCATAACGCTCGGCGACGGCGGCACCACTGCCCCGCGGCACGCGCACGACGACGCCGCGCCCCGGCGGGGTGATGCCGCGAACGAACTGCGGATTGAGCTCGAGCAACGCGGCGACGCTCGTATCCGCCAGGCGCGCCAGCACGTCGAGACCGGTCGCGTCCGGCACGGAGACTTCATCGAAGACGAGCGGCGGCAGGCGTTGGATTTCGGTGAACCCGTAACGCGCGGGCTGCTTTGCGATGAGCGCCGCCGCGATGAGCTTTGGGACGTAATCCCGCGTCTCCCGACGCAGGTTACGGCGGTCCGCGATTTGGAAAAACGTCTGGTCATCCACTGAATCCGACTCGCCCCCCGCACCCCGCCCCCCGCCTGGGAGGCGGCGGATCTCCCGCTCGATGCGGCCGGCGCCCGCGTTATAGGCCGCCGCTGCGAGATAGACGCTCCCCAGACGCTGCACGAGATCCTGCAGATGGTTCACCGCGGCGTCGGTCGCTTTGTAAGGATCGCGTCGCTCATCGACCCAGGGATCGATTTGCAGGCCGTAGCCACGGCCTGTCGACGACATGAACTGCCACATGCCCACCGCGCGCGCGCGACTGACGGCCGTGTTTGACAACCCACTTTCGATAAGCGTCAGGTAGACGAGGTCCTCGGGGAGGCCCCGCGCGCGCAGCCTCTCTCGGATCATTCCTTCGTAGCGGCCCAGTCGTGAGAGCCAGATCTCGAATCGATCGCGCGCATCGAGCTGGAAGAATTCGAGATACTCGAGAACCCGGCGGTTGCCTGCGAAGCTCGACACGTCGATGTCAAAAGTCGCATTGGCGTCGGCGCCGAACAGATCCTCGGCCTCTTGCCGCACGTCTTCGCCGCGGAGCGGCACATTCGTGCGAGGCGGGGTCAGAGAGTCAGGGGAGCGCTGGTGCAAACTGTCCAGGGCCGACTGATCGGCGGCGGAGTCCTGCTCGACCTTCGCCAGTGCGGTCCCGAGCTGCACAGCCGAGCTATCGCGGGCGGTGACGTCCGCTGCCGGCGCCGCCACGGCGGATGGTGCAACGGCGGTACGGGGAATATGCGGACCACCGCAGGCGGCTAACGCCGCTGCGCTCAGTGTCAAGAACCACGACACCGTCGATCTTTTGATCATGTCACGTCTCATCGAGTCGCCAAGTAATTCCCAAGTAAACGGTTTGTCGCATTCAGGACTGCAAGCGCCGCGCCACGGGGCGGATCGACTTCCGTCAAGCAGGAGCCCACCAGCCGCGTCGCTTCTTTCGCCCGCGCCGACAACGAAACGATCACCACCGTCGCATCGAACGCCCGCACCGCTTTCACACCCAGCAGCTCGAACGTGACGTGCGGCTGCACCGCTTGCTCCAACGCGTTCACGGCTGCAACCGCACAGCAGCGCAGCTCACCGGTCTGCGACGATACGCCGTCCGATGAACCCTCAAACCGGCGGCCGTCCGACCATGTCAACACGACCTTTGCGCGACAGCGGCCGTTCGCCAGGCGCTGAAACCCGAACTCCTGAAACCGCAGGCGCTCGTCGGGCACCCGTACCTCAGTCGAAGCGCACTTCGATCTGCTGCTTCACGCTGACGTCCTGCACCGCCTCGACCACGTCAACCTCGAGGCGCGGACGTCCTTGCGCGTCGTGCTGGGCCGAGATGAGCAGGATCAAACCGCTGTCGAACTCCACCTTCACGTGCCGGACGTCCGACCGCACCGTCACCTGTTTGACCGTCTCGCCCCGAAGCCGCGTCACCGCGCCAACGACCCGGCGCAGATCTTGGAGATCGGCGGTGCTCACGCCAGACGCTCCGCGAGTAGCTGCGAGAGCGCAGCGTCGGAAATGCGCTCGGCCTGGATGAACAGCGACGACTTCGAGGTGGCCTCCAGCGGATACGGCGTCCAAAACGACCGTCGACCCGCGTGCGGCTCAGACGCGGCGCGAAACGACAGGACGAGCTGCCAAGCCGCCGTATTCGCGCGACGCTCGGCAACCGCATCCACATGCCAAACTTGGTCCCCGTGCGCTATCACTCGCCATGACATGGCTCACCTCGAGCCCGGAATGGGCGCAAAGGGGCCCCAATATGAGGCTTAGCTACTTCCCAGTCAATGGTTTAAGGCTGGTTCAGTCGTCGCGGGTCACGTAGGCGCGGAAGCGGGTGGCGAGGTCTCGCGTGACACGGCCAGCCACGCCCTTCCCGATGGCGCGACCGTCGAGTTTGGAGATTCCCACGATTTCCGCGGCGGTTCCGGTGAGAAACACTTCATCGGCGGTATAGAGATCGTAGCGGTTCATGGGTAGTTCTTCGATGCCATATCCCGCCTCGCGGCCCAGCTCGATCACGGTGTCACGGGTTACGCCGCGCAGGATGCCCGTGTACGGCGGAGGCGTGCGCAGTGTGTTGTTGGACACAGCAAACAGATTCATCCCACTCGCCTCGGCTACATAGCCCGCGGAGTCGAGCATAATCACCTCGTCGACGCCGCCGGCGATGCCTTCCACCTTGGCGAGAATGTGGGAGAGGTAGTTCAGGGATTTCACACGGGGGGACAGCGCCTCGCGGTGATGAATCGGTGTGGCGGCGGTCAGTGCGGTCAGCCCCTTTTCGTACCGGTCCTGCGGCCAGAGCTTGATTGTATCGAAGATGCAGAACACGGTGGGCTTCGCGCACTTCCGAGGATCGAGTCCCAGATCCCCCACCCCGCGCGTAACGACGAGCCGAATGTAGTTCTCCTTGATCCCGCTCCGTTGGACGCCTTCCTCGACCATCCGGGCCATGACCTCGCGCGTCATGGGGATCTCGAGCCATATGGCCTTGGCGGAACTGTACAGACGATCGAGGTGAGCATCGAGGCGGAATATGCGGCCGCCGTAGGCACGGATGCCCTCGAATACGCCGTCGCCGTACAAGAGGCCGTGGTCGAATACAGAAACGACCGCGCTGCCGCGGTCGTACCACGTCCCATCGATCCACACGATGGAGGGCATCGGAGGGAATCTGCCTCCAATGCCCTCACCTGACAACGGGGTCGGGACGACGGGGGTGATGAGCCGGCCGGGGATCGAACCCGGGACCTACGGATTAAAAGTCCCCGCCCGACTCGACACCACTCGACACCGCTCGCGCTCCTCGCTACGACTTGTGCGGGAAGCGGCACAAGGTGTCGCGAGCATCACGAGCGAAACTGAGTCGTTTCGAGTGCGCGTCCCACTGCTCGTCCCACTGTGACCGATTCAGCGGCTCAACTTCGAGCGCGGAGGAGCCGACCAAGTGCAGTGAGCAGCCGACGGCGGGCGGTGGGTAGGAATGTTGCGCGGCCCTCGATCCAGGGGCGAAGCACGACGCGGAGGAAGGCGGAGCCGTGCGTGGCGGCGGCCTCGGCGTCGGCCGCGGTGATTTCCAGCGGTCCGCTCAAGAGGGCGTCGCGCCAGGTGCCGGGATCGTAAAGGCCCCCGAGTTGGCCGCTCAGGTGCACCGGGTGCCACGG
>WNEL01001329.1_pt1 | contig 10898 bp, 12 predicted proteins | sample 5399991 | NCBI WGS metagenome assembly WNEL01 (sample SAMN13153325, study PRJNA577476) | soil metagenome | isolation source: 20 cm grassland meadow soil pre-rain plot 2 | place: USA:California | collected 2015-09-08
GGCGACCGCACCGAGGCCAAGAGCGGCCCGCGAGGAGATGGACGAGCCCGGAAGCGGGGCGCCGGCCGCGCGGTCGCGATGGTCGTTGCCGTTGTCGTTTTCGGGGTGGTACGGGTTCTGGCCGAAGTTGGTCTGAGCGAAGAAGACGGGGCCGGAGAGATAGCCGACGTAGCTGCCACTGACGTCGAAGAGCGGCGTCGCATCGTCGCGCTGATCCGTGTCCTGGATCGAATTCATGGCCAGCCGCACCAGCTTGGGCGAGAACGGCTGGGTGAGATCGGCGGTGAAGCCGGGATGGATCGCGAGACCACCGTCGGGCGCGACGTAGCCCACGCTCTCGCCGGACGGCGAGAAGACCGCCTTGGCTCCGGCGGGCGGCGCGATCGGGCCGTCAACGGCGAACAGCGGGCCTGAGCCCGTCGGGCGCTTCGGGATGAAAACGGGATCGACGCTGGCCACCATGGTCTGGCCCCCGGGCGTCGTCGGGTGAACGTTGAGGCGCCCCTCGGCCATCTTCAGGCCCATGACGCCGCCGCCGGTGAGGAAGAGCTCGCCAGACACCGGGCCGCCCTCGGCAGACTCGAGACGGGCGACCGGAGTCACGATCTGGAGCTTCGACTGGGGGTGGAGGTTGAAGTTCACGCGTCCGTACGTCACGGACACGCGAGGATCACCACTCACCTGCTCGAACTGGACGGCGCTGAACGGAAGCACCTCGATCCGGCTGCCGTCCTTCAGCTCGATGGCGGCCGCCCCGCCGGACGACCGAACTTCGGTGCCCGAGAAGACCGGCAGCGCGTTGCCCTTCAGATCCAGCCACGTCGTGCCCTTGTCGAGCGTCGCCTTCACGCCCCTGGCCGCGCGGGCCGTTCCGAGTGGCGCCGATCCACCCCAGGCATGGAACGGGGCAAGGAACGTCGCGACGAGTATCAAGACTGTGAATCGCTGCCACACCAAATGCCGCATAAGAAGGCTCCCCCTTTTTTCGCGCACGTTGCGAGCCCCACAGGGCGCGGAACGGTTTCTCCTACGTCGCGAAACTGTAAGGTCTGGCGACAGGAGCCAGCAATATGCCTGGGGATAGGCGTTCCTCTATCGTTCGATATAGCGAGGAAAGTGCGGTCGGAAGGGGGGGCGACCGCGGTCAGGAGCGAGCCGCGGGGAATTCGGCCCGCCCAACAACTCCCCGATGCGCCGGGCGATCGCCCAGCGATTCGTCAGTCCTGCGACGTTCTCCCTGTCCCGGTGACTTCCAGGAGGCGCGCGTTGACGGCGTCGCGGGACACGAGCGTCCGCTCGTTGATCCCGTCCCATGCCGGAAAGAAATCACTGCCGCCGTCGCGCTTGCGGCGCTTCATCGCGGTGATCGTCTCGTAGCAGCCGGACATGTTGAAGTGCTCGGAGCAGCCCAGCAGATGGTAGATCTCGTGACGCACGACGCTCGTCGGTGACATGAAGAGCTGATTCACGCTAGCCCGCTGAACGACGGCATAGCCGTGCGTGCTCGTGTTGTCGTCGACGGCGCCGAGCACCTCCGGGAGTCCGAGCAGGCCCCAGACCACGTCACCGACGTGTCGCCCGATGAGCGCGAAGACCCGATCACACTGCGGGTGGAGCGGGTGCTGCAGCAAAGCGTCCAGGATGCCCTGCATCGTGTACGCGGGCCGTCCCCAGGGCACGACGCTCACGACCTCGATGTTCAGGCCGTACAGGGCGCCTTCCTCGCGCCACGCGTCGTTCATGAGCTGGCGCGCGGCCCGCTCGGTGATCCCCTCGTCGACCAGGAGACAGAACGACAGACGTTCGGCGGGGCCGAAGTCGATATCGCTCCGGGCCAGGACGTTGTGGGATCCCATGCTGGTGCAGGCCGTCATCGCGATGATCCAGAGCGCGAGCAGCCACAGCGGAAGTGATAACCACGCACGAACCATGGGCGTCCTCACTGCAGGCCTTCAGCGAAGGCAGGCTCGAAGAGAGAAGACGTTCGACGAGGCGCGTGCCGCACGGTCGTGCGGCACGATGGCCGTTCCCAGGCGCCGGGGTGCTGACGGAATTTCTTTTCCATGATGGGCTTGCGCGTCCCCCGGCTGGACACACACGCGTGACCGACGTGTAGTGCAAACACTTCACCACACCCAAAACGTTTGCCCGGCCGCAGGTTACGAGGGAGGGGTTATAGAAGCGCCGGCGAAAGTGTCAGCTTCGCCGACTCGCCGCTCACGGAGCTCGATTCGGCTGCGCAGCGACGTGCCTCGAGTGATCGATCGTGCGGTGGTGAATGCGACGCCGCGCCGTCCGCCGTCTCGCTCACGACGACGAACGGCGCGGGCGGCTTCGATGCTGCGCCATCGGTCACGGCGGCCCAACAATGGTGGAACACTCGCTCGGGCCTGCAAATGAACCAGGCTGCAGCGGTATGAGAGCGCGCCGTTCACCGGGGGCACGGGTCCGGTGAACGGCGCCATCCGCCATTTCGCGGACGGACGCAGGTGTCTCGCGACAGCTCGTCCGGCGTCACCACGATCTAGTGCAAACAGCTCACCGAATCGTAATCGATTGATGTGGGCCGTGTGCGCGCGCGCCGCACGTCGGAGACGTCGAGGACGTAAGCGGCGTCGACACCATGCCCGTCGAGCTGCGGTCCGGCCGGACGATCAACGCCAGTCCTTGACGGGACCTGGCAGGGAGCCTCCGCGCTCAGCGCCGCAGCAATCCGAGTGCTGCGAGCGCGCAGGCGATCGCCGCCAAGGTGACGAGGGCGCTGAGGATCAAGTCGCTCGGGTGCCAGTGGCGCATGGCCGTCGTCTACCCGGTTGGGATCTCCCGCGGGGTCGTCGCTCGAGTCTGCTCGAGCTCGAGCTGCAGGAAGGCGAGACGGTTCCGCAGCTCGACGATCTCCTCGCGGGCGCGCACCAGCTCTGAAGCCAGCCGACGATTGTCGGCGAGCACGGCGGCGGCATCGAACACAGGTCTCATCGCGCCGTGAACCGCGGCGCCGAGGTATCGTGCGTCGTCATCGTGGGCCTCCACAGATCATCCTTCGGGCGCGGTGGCACCGAACGGACGTCGGGTGCTCTGCTGTCCCTATGGTTCGCGAACGAACGAGACGAGCTAGGCGAGTGGAGGAGCGCGACCGAAAACCGACGACAGCGGACGCAGGGGTCGGGACTCGGTGGGCGTGGGCGTCGCGAGCCCGAGGACGAACGCGACGGGGCGCAATGCCGGGATGATGTTGGATTGGACTGCGCCGAGCTTGCTGGTGATCAGGAGGATGACGTCGTCGAAATCAGCGTTGTCATAGAGGCCGGGAATCCACGACGGATCTGGCGGCGTGGCATGGGCGACCGGCGCGAGCCCCAGCACGACCACGATCAGAGCAAGGGCAACGAGCCGGCGCAGGATCACGATGCCGGCACAATACGTCCACAGGGTGAGGAGCGTCAAGCGATGCGGCGGAATCGTCCGCGGGTCATGCTCAGCGCGATGGAAAAAATTTGCCCGATCGCCCCAACGAGCGGTCATCGTCGCAAGCGCGTGATGAGGAATATCGGCGCGACTGAGGCACAGGGTCGCTAGTGACGATGCTCAGCGAAGACGCACATCACGCTCCTCGACCGCGAGGTCTCTGCATCCCCGCGAGCTCCCGCTGCATCTCAAGGGCACGATGACCAAACGCATTCTCGTACCGGTTGGACAGTCCGAGAGCCATGCGACGATGTCGGTCGTGCGCGGATTGGCACGCGATCAGGGCTCGCTCGTGCGGCTGTTGCGGGTAGTACCGGTTCCGGAACTCGTGATGGGGCGCTACGGCCGCACCATCGCCTACGTCGATCAAGAGATGGAGCGACTCACGGCGCAGGGCCTCGAGGAGCTGATGTGTCCGGCCGCCGAGCTCGAGGGCGTTCCCGTGGAACGCGTGGTCCGCTTCGGCGAGCCCGCTGAGGAGATTCTGCTCGAGGCCGATGCTTTCGGCGCCGATCTCATCGCGGTGACGACGAGCACACGCAGCCGGCTCGCGAGCGCACTCGCGCCCGGGCTGGGCGAGCGCTTGCTGCGCGAGGCGCCAGTTCCTGTTCTTCTGCTGCGCGACTGACCGCGACGTCAGGCTGCGAGGGCCCGCGGAAACGCGGAGTGGCATTGAAGGGGTGACCCCGGCGGGAGGCCCACTCTAGCACTCCCGCCCCGCCCTAGGTGCGTATCACGCGTGGCTCGGCGTAGCCGTGCTCGGCCCCGCGCAGCGGGATGCGCTGCTCCCACGGCTCGAGGACGAGGCGCGCGTCCTGGCCAGGCTCGAACTCGTAGCGCATGGCGCGGGGCGAGACCTTCGCCTTCGTGAAGCGCAGGATCGTAGGAAGGATGAACGCCCTTTCCCAAGCCGATCCCTGTCCCGCCAGCCCTGCGCCACCTGCCACGCGAGCCCTCTTGGCGTCCGGAGCCCCCGGGCCCCCGGTCGTGGCCCCCAAGACGGGCCCGCCGGCCGGGCGCGGGGGCCATCGATGAATCCCCGGACGCGACGAGCGGCCGGCGCGTGCTCGCGAATGCGCTCGAGGACAACTTCGGCCTCTACTACGACGACCGTGGCCGGCGACAGCTCGCGAGCGCGCCCGTGAAGGCGCCGCCCATGGGTCAATGGCATCTGCTTCGTGTGGTCGCCATCGGCGACCACATACAGGGCTGGCTCGACGGAGCACTGCTGCTCGACCACCGCGACGCGCGCTTTCGCACGGGGCGGGTCGGTCTGAGGACCAACGCGGATTCGGCCACGGCCTTCGACGATCTGGTCGTCGGCGGGATCCTTTGGACAGGGCGATGCAACTACTGTTTCATTGTAAAACATGATGCACATTTCCCCCTCACGCAGAAGGGATCCGGCCATGCCCCAGGAGATCGCCCCGATCGCCGTACGCCCGTCGACGCTCAACGGAATCTCGGAACACATGGTGGTCAGTCACTACGAAAACAACTACGGGAACGCCGTGCGAGCGCTGAACGCCGTCCGCCGCGAGCTTGCCGCGCTCGACGCGGGTACGCCGCCGTACCGCCTGCGCGGGCTCAAGCGCGAAGAGCTCTCGCTGATGGGCTCGGTCGCGCTGCACGAGCTCTACTTCGGCAACCTCGGCGGCTTCCGCCGCGCCGGACCCAACTCGGGCCTCGGTCGCCCCGACTGGCACGAAGTGCCAGACGCTCTCGCCGCGGAGATCACGGCGGACTTTGGCAGCGCCAGTGCGTGGCGTCGCGAGTTCGTCGGAACGGCGCAGTCGCTGGCGGGCGGCTCAGGATGGGTGCTCCTCACCTACTCGCGCCGGCAGAAGCGGTTCTGGAACCAGATCGCGACGGATCACACGCAGGCGGCCGTCGACGCCGCGCCCGTGCTCGTTCTGGACATGTACGAGCACGCCTACCAGATGGACTTCGGCGTGAACGCGACCGCATACATCGACACGTTCTTCCGCAACATCAACTGGGAGGCCGTGCTGAAGCGGATCGAGGCCGCGCGGAACGATCAGCCGCTGCCGAACGAAGACCCGTCGTCGACGAAGGACATGCCGTCGGTCTCGGTCGAGGAGCTCGCTGCGCAGATCGCCAACGGCAGCGGCGTGCAGATTGTCGACGCGCGGCAGCGGGATCACATGTCGCGCCACGTGGATCTGATGGCGGGCGCGACGTGGCGCGATCCGGATCGCGTCGAGGAGTGGATCGCCGAGCTGACGCCGGACAAGCCGGTGGCCGTTTACTGCTCCTACGGCTTCGACGTCGGGCGCAACGTGACGAAGACGCTCATCGAGCGCGGCTTCGACGCGCGCTTCGTCCGCGGCGGCATCGCGGCGTGGTACGCCTCGGGCGGCGCGCGCGCGCTCAGACCGACGGCGGGATAGCTCCGAGCATCTCGAGCCGCGCCGCGTTTACGACAGGTGCTGTTTCGTAGTTGGCCCAGCAACCGTCGTCCGGCGGATCTTCGAACTGTGCGAACGACCGTGCGCCGGCCGTGAAGGCGATCGACTCGAAGTACCTGCTGACGGGCTTCGCCCAGTGCGCGATCTGTGGCGGCAGCCTCATGGCTCGCTCTCGTGACTACGGCTCCACCCGGAAGTTCGGATACCTCTGCGGCTATCACCACCAGCGCGGTCGTACGGTGTGCGTGAACGGTCTCGAAGCACCGATGGAAGCGACAGACCACGCCGTGCTGGCCTCGATCGAGCGCGATCTCCTGCGTCCGGAAATCGTCGAGCGGGCGATCGCGTTCGCCATCGACGAGCTGAGACCGGACAGCGACGACTCACGGCGCGCTGACATCCTCGCCGAGATCCACAGACTGGACTCGGAGCTCGCCAGGCTGACGGCGGCGATCGCGAGCGGCGGCGATCTTCCGGCCCTCCTCGCGACCGTCAAGGAGAGGCAGGATCGCCGGGAGCGCTGGGAGCGGATGCTGATCGAGCTGGACGCGATGTCGAGGATCGGTCGAAGCGAGCTTTCGTGTCTGGAGCGCGAGATCCGCCACCGGCTGGCCGACTGGCGGGCGATGCTGCGGCGCGAGGTCCCCGAGGCGCGCGAACTCCTCCGGAACCTGATCGTCGGCCGGATCGCATTCACGCCCCGCCCGGAGACTCGCGTCTACGAGTTCTCCGGGAGGGGGTCTTTCGGGCGTGTCCTGGCCGGAACGACCAGTCCAGTTTCGGTGGTGACCCCGGCGGGATTCGAACCCGCGATCTCGACCTTGAAAGGGTCGCGTCCTGGGCCAGGCTAGACGACGGGGTCAGCCACGTCAGTATAACCGCTGAATCAGCGCGCCGGGTGCACGGAGGTGTGAACCTCGACGGTCGTGCCGGTCTGATAACGGCCGCTGGGCGGGACCCTGACCGTGATGGGCCCGCGCGGCGACTCGACGGTCAGGCGGCCGGACGGGTCCACCTCGAGTAAACGGCCGCGCACCACCGCGTATTCGCCAGGCTCACTCGTCGGCGACGCAGCCGGGTCCAGCGTCGTCGAGGCGGGCGAGTGGCCCGGAGGCGCCGGCGCCATCGGCTGGACACGCATCTTCACGACCGCCTGGTCACCGACCTTGACGACCGACGACGTCGCCTGGGCCACCCAGACCTCGACGGCTCCCCGCTCCGTGTCGATCGTGACCTTGCCGACTGGATCGATCGACGTGACGCGGCCATTCACGTTCATCTCGTCGGGCGCCCCGACCGCCATCAGCGGCACCGGCGGCGTCATGGTCGTCTGGATCTCGGCGGGTCCGGCCAGGACACCGTAGACGGTCCTCATCGAATGCAGGTCCAGGCCCCGGAACTGATCCGGGGCCGCTTTGACACGGATGGTCTGGCCACCTTGGCGAAGGGTGATGATCCCTGCCTGCTCGTCCCATGTCCACACTTCGCCCGTAAACGCGCTCGTACCAGCGGCTGAGGGCGCCGTGGACGCGCATCCGGCGAGGATCAGCACCACGGTCAGCAAGCCGAGAATGCTCCTCATGTGACGGCCCTCCTCATTGGGTGTTGCCGAACGACTTCAAGTCCGGTGCCAGGAAGCCCCTTGGGCGACGAGAACGTCAGGGCGATTGCAGACCGGCACCGAAACGGAAGGAACTCACGCGCGCGCGATAACTCGTGGCGCCTGGCATCGTGGGCACGGTCGCCGAGAACGATGCGCTGCGGCCGGATGCGATGGACGGGCTCACGAACGCGATGCCACGAGCCACGGTTTTGCCGCTCGCGTCGAGCGCTTCGGCGGTGACGTACACGTCCACCGCGTCGAGGCGGTTGTCGTTGAACACAGTGCCATTGATCCGAGTCTGTCCGGGATTGCTTCGATCCGCGGTGTGCGTGACGCGGAAGCCATCCTGTGCGCTAGCGACGGCAGCGAGCATCAGCAGCGCGACACCGACACCCACACCCACAACGCGCGGCCAGCTCACACGTGTCTCTCCCACGCCAACGCTTCGTGGTACAGGTCTTCGGTGAAGCCGCGGACGAGCAGGGCGCCCAGCACGAGAACGGGCACTCGCAAGAAACCGTCCTCGTGGACCAGATACTTGATCACGTCGGCGTCGCTGGGTGCGGTCAGGCGAACGATGTCCACTCCTGCCTTGGCGAGGAGCCGGCGCGAGCCACGGGCCAGCGCCAGCGTGCCGGCCCGGTCCACGGGTGCCGATTCCACGAGACGGCTGTCGAAGGTCAGTCCACGTTGCGAGAGAAACTCCCTCGCCTTCTGACAGGTCGGTCAGCCGTTCTTGTTGTACAGGATCGGATCGGCCACGGCCCCACCTTGTAGCACACGGGCCGGGCCGCGGCGACTACTTCACGGGGGCGTACGACTTGAGCGTGGTGCCGAGCGTGTCGGTGATGAAGCTGCCCGGGCACAGCAGGAAGGCGCGCTCTCGCTTGGGATTGTGGACGGGCCCTCCCTTCACGACGCGCTTGATGACGTGCCCGGCCCGCCACAGGATGGCGAAGGTGCGCTCGTCGCCGGTGTCGAGCGTCTCGCGATTGTTCAGGCAGTAACGATCGGTCACGCGCATCACGTCCTTCTCGACGTACTCCTCCGCGTAGAGCTGACCCATGAAATCGGTGTAGGCCTTGATGTCCTCGGGACGCTGAAGTGGGGGCGGAGCCACGCCCATCCCGACCGTGCTCAGGGCGTCGTTGCCGTACAGCACACGCGTGTTCGGCCGGCGGATACGACGCTTGGAGTCGGAGAAGATGGTGAAGCCGCGCTCTCTCACCTCGGCGATCGTGTCCCCGCGGATGCTACGTGCCTCGTCGGCCTCCTGAATCGCCATGAAGGCCAGCACCATCGCGTCGAGGTCGGGCAAGTTACACTCGCCGGCGGCGGCGTTGGACTCGTAGCCGCGCCGCGCTCTTCGCTCCTCACGACGTGCCTGCTTGATCGCCTCGGAGTCCTTGCACGGCTCGCTGAACAGGCCGGTGGTCACAAAATCGAAGTGCTCGCTCTTGAGCAGCGGCCCCGTCGACCGACAGCCGCCCGCCAGGATCGCCATGGAACACGTGATCAACACCCAGTGAACCGGCGCTGATCTCGGGTCAGCCATGGCGCAACTCCTTTCACTGAACCGACAAAAGCAAACGCACTGCCAAACCCCCGAGCACGTGAATCGAGCAGTCATGGTGCGGCGATGGCTCACGGCCTCGGGACGGCGTTGAAGGAAAAGTTTTCCTTCAATGTGGGTCGGCGAGCGTTGGCCGTCTGCGCTCCCGACCCACTTCGTGCGCCGGAGAGCCGGCGCCTGCGAAAGAATTTTCGGGGCGGATCTGTCATCGTGTACAAGGGGGGTGATGCGGGACCGTGGAGTTTGCTTGGTGAGCCGTCTGGGGATCGAACCCAGGACCCCCTGATTAAAAGTCAGGCGCTCTACCAACTGAGCTAACGGCTCGTCGGGAACATTCTAAGCAGATGGAGTCGGAACGCAATGAACGGTCGGTGTCGGAAATGGCGACAGGCGAGGCCGCACGACGCGTGGCTGGGCGTCAAAGTCTCCAATACGCAACGTCTGGCACTCTCGCTGCAATCATCTGAGCCATGAGCATCGGAGGACGCGCGACACTGCTGTTCGTCGTCGATCGCAAAGAGACGGGTCGGTACGAGTACCTCTGCAAGGCGTTTGCGAGCGACGACCGGGTGGCCGTCATCCTCGACCGGCGCCACGGCGAGCGGCGCGGCTCACGCACCAGGATCCCGAACGATCGTCGTCGCTCCGAACGGCGCATCCGAGAGAATCACCACGAGTTGGCCCGCCTCGGGTACACCCTGGTCCGACTCCAGACGTAGCGAGCCCGCCAACCCGGGAGTTAGAGCAGGCTCGACCGCACCGACGGGAACCAGCGCATGAGCGGCGACTCCTCGCACAGGATCGTCTCGTCACGCTGGGCGCCCGTCGAGACCATGCAGAGCGGGACCCCGATGAGCTCCTCCAGGCGCTCCAGATAGCGCCGAGCCTTCGCGGGTAGATCCGCCTCGTTCTTGGCGCGGCTGGTGGGTGACATCCACCCCGACACGTCTTCGTACACGGGCTCGGCGCCGTGCAGGATCGCCTCCTCCTCGGGGAAGTCCGTGAGGAGCTCGTTCTTGTAACGGTACGCCGTGCAGATCTTCACGGTCTCGCACTGGTCGAGCACGTCCAGCTTGGTCAGCGCGACGGTGTCGAGCCCGTTGATGCGGACGGCGTAGCGGAGGACCACGGCGTCGAACCAGCCGCAGCGCCGGGGCCGGCCGGTGGTGGCGCCATACTCGTTGCCCCGGGCCCGGATGTCCTCAGCTATCTGCCCCGACATCTCCGTCGGAAGCGGACCCGACCCGACCCGAGTCGTGTAGGCCTTGGCCACGCCGAGAATGCCCTGGATGCGGGTCGGCGGCACGCCCGTACCCGTGGCGGCGCCCCCGGACGTGGTCGACGACGAGGTGATGAACGGATAGGTGCCGTGATCCATGTCGAGCATGGTGCCCTGGGCGCCCTCGAACAACACCGAGTACCCGCTCTCGATCCAGCGCGTCAGCAGCAAGGCGGTGTCGGTGATGTAGGGCGCCAGCCAGCCGGCGTAGCGGAGGTAGGGATTGAGGATCTCGTCCGTCGTGAAGGTCTGGGCATCGTAGATCTCGCGCAGCAGACGGTTCTTCTGGGCGACGTTTAGCTCCAGCTTCTCGCGGAAGAGCCGGACGTCGAGGAGGTCGGCCATGCGGATGCCGACACGGGCGGCCTTGTCCACGTAGGCCGGGCCCACGCCCTTGCCGGTGGTGCCGATGCGCCGGTTGCCGAGCTTCGCTTCAGAGGCGCGATCGAGCGCGGGGTGATACGGCATGATCAGGTGCGCGTTCTTCGAGATGAAGAGATTGCCGTCGAAGCTCACGCCTCGTTGCACGAGCGATTCCATCTCCTCGAT
>WNEL01001330.1_pt1 | contig 10896 bp, 9 predicted proteins | sample 5399991 | NCBI WGS metagenome assembly WNEL01 (sample SAMN13153325, study PRJNA577476) | soil metagenome | isolation source: 20 cm grassland meadow soil pre-rain plot 2 | place: USA:California | collected 2015-09-08
GCTCCCACTCGTGCAGCGAGCGCACCGCCAGCCGCATCCCGCACGCCAGCACGAGGTAGATCACCGCATCCGCTCCCACGAGGCGCAGGCGTACCGCGGGCAGATCCAAAAACGCGAACAACCCAAAAGCGAGCACCGCCGCCAGCACACCGGCGCGCGTTACGATCATGGCGTCGCGCACGCCGACGTAACGCCATCTCCCCGAGAATGCCCTGGTGGCGAGGCCAACGACCAGTTTGCTGCCGAGGAGAATCAGACCGGCGATGAGGAACGCAGGACGCCAGCGCCAGAATTCGCCTGATTGGATGATCGCAATGGCGCTGACTGCCGCAACGAATGCAATCGCGAGCTCCGTGCCCGCGAGCGCGATCGTACGATACGCGCGTTGACCGGCGAGTCGATCGAAAGAGCGCGCCAGCCCAAGGAAGAATGATTTGAGACCCGTGTACCGGTGTAGGGCTCCCGCCACAACTGGAGTGGCGGAACCTCCGGCTTCGATGTCGCTCGGCAACGTTTCCACGAAGATCCGATTTCTCCCGCGCGTTAAGGGCCACCGATGCCGGCGATACCTGACCAGCACTCCACGAAGATCGAAGTCTCCCGTGCGCTAAGGGTTACTTCGCCGTTAGCTGTCAGCCGGGAGGTCAGTTTTTGGGGTGGAAAGGTTCAACGACAGCGACCCTTAACGCCCAACAAAAAACGACCGCTCAGCCTCCCTTGTCCGAATTAACTCCCAAGGGCCCGGCGAATATGTTCACGATCGGAACTCTTGGCTAGGGCCTTAACCCTTGTGGTTGTGACACTTCTCACCATTCGTCAGTGCCAGGGTTATGCCTTTTGGGGCGCCCGGAGGGAACCTTTCCCGAAAGGGGGTGTGCGTGCTTGACCCCGTCGCCCAGCCCGGGTACCGTGGGCCGTGCTCAAGGGGAGATTCTGGGCTTGGGCGGCCGCCGCAGCCGCTATCCTCGGCATCTGCGTCGCCACCCTCCACTCAGCGGGGGGGGGCTCAACGCCATTAGGCTGGTCCTTCTACCTCACCTTCGGCAACGCCGCCCTCGCCGAGCTGATCGCCAATCTCATCCTCTTCATCCCGCTTGGCGTCGCGCTGACCCTGGCCGGCGTGAAGCCCATGCGGGTCATCGCCGCCGGCGCGGCGCTCTCATTTACGGTCGAGTTCTTGCAGCAGTGGATCCCGGGTCGCGACCCGAGCCTCGGCGACATTGTCGCCAACACCAACAGCACCGCCCTCGGCGTCCTGCTCGTCGTCGCCGCTCCACTCTGGCTCTTCGTCTCGCCGCGGCGCAGCACCCGGCAGGCCCTGAGCACGGCGATCATCGCCGTGCTCGTGTGGTGGGGCACCGCATGGCTGCTACGGCAAACCGCCCCACCCCTGCCCTACAACGTCGTCCTGAATCCGGACTTTCGGGGCTTCGGGCACTACAACGGCCCAGTCATCGATGTGCGCCCCGGGAAGACAGGGGGACGGCTCGAGATCACAGCGCTCGCGGCGACGGAGCCGCCCAACCGCACATCCCCCCTGATCGCGATTCTCGACAAGCACGGCGCCAGGGTCGTGATGCTGTCCGTCGATCACACTGACCTGACACTGGGCTACCACATGCCCGCGCAGCGCGCGACCCTCAACCAGCCGGACCTGCGGCTGCGCGGCGCGCTGCGCGGCATCGCGCCGGGCGACACGTTCACCGCCGCCACCTGGCACGACTCCACCGACATCTGTCTCCAGCTCAACTCGATACAACGCTGCGGCCTCGGCTACACCGTCGGTGACGGCTGGAAGCTCATCTACGATCCCGAAAGCTGGCCCCCCTGGCAGCTGGCGGTGATCAATACGCTGTGGATGGCTGGATGCGTTATCGGCGTTGGTTTCTGGGGCGTGAGAGGGCGGCGAGGGGGCGGCGAAGGGGCGGCGATGGGTCGCCTCGCGATCGCGATCGCGATACTGGGGTCGCTGATCGTGCCGCTCGCAACACACCTCAAAGCGACGACGCTCTACGAGTTTCTCGGAGTGGTCGGTGGGATTATCGCGGGGCGCTGGCTAGGACGGCTTACTGCGAGGGGACAATCCGAAACACCGGGCCACCCAGCTGCACGATATACAACTCCCCCCGCGCATCCTGTCCAAACGAGCTGACCCCGCTGCCCGGCGTGAGCAATGACGTCCAGTCCGCCGGCCCTGAGCCTGGATAACGAATACTGAGCACCGATCCGTTGCAGTAATCGGCGTAGAAATAATTGCCGACCAGCGCGGGCAACGCGCTGCCGCGATAGACGTACCCGCCCGTGATCGAGCAGGCACCGAACGCGTGGATGTACTCGGTGATGGGAAGGATCAACCCCGTCGAGCTGCAGTTGGCGGACGAGTAGCAGTGGTTCCCTTCCATAATATTCCAGCCGTAGTTCGCGCCGCGGCCACGCTGAACCGCCGTCGGGGCGACGTCCACTTCTTCCCAATGGTCCTGCCCCACGTCGGCGATGTAGAGATCGCCGGTCTCGCGATCGAACGAAAACCGCCACGGATTGCGCAGCCCGTACGACCAGACCTCGGGCGCGAACGACGTGTCGCTCGCGCCGGGATTGTCCGGCGGGATCGCGTAGCCGCTCGCGCCACTCACATCGAGCCGCAACAGCTTGCCGAGCAGCGCGTGCTTGTTCTGTCCATTGCCATCCGGATCACCGCCCCCTCCCCCGTCCCCGGTCCCCGCCCACAACATCCCGTCGGGACCGAACTGCAGCTGGCCACCGTTGTGATTGTCGTTTACCGGATGCGGAATCTTGAGCACCGTATCGGCGGTGGCGCGGTCGGCGCTGTCGCGATCGCTCGACACGTTGAAGCGTACGATGCGGATGTCGCCGTTCAGATTTGTGTAGTAGACGTAGAGGCGGCCGTTGGTCGCGTACTGCGGATGGAACGCGACGCTAAACAGCCCGCGCTCACCACCGGACAACACCGCGGTATGGATGTCGAGGAACGGCCGAGCCAGCGTCGTGTCGTGATGCAGCACACGAATCCTGCCGCCCTGTTCGACCACGAAGAGACGCGCCGAGTCGCCGGGCGCCGTCGTGACGTACACCGGGTTGCTGAAGGTGCCGACCAGGAACAGGCTCGGCACGCCCGTGGGTGGCTTCCCTGTGTCCAGGAAGCCGTTGCACGCACTAAGCGTCAATACTAACGGCAGAATTGTTCGCATATTCGGTCTGGAGTCAAAGTCTCCGTGCTACGGTCTGGGAACGATCCTATAGACGGTGCCGCCATACGTCATGAGATACAGCTCACCGCGCGCGTCCTCTCCCCATGACACCGCACCCGAACCCGGCGACATTTGCGCCGTCCGGTCGAGATATCCCGTCACGACGCCGCCCGAGTACTTGAAGCTGCCGATGATGCCGCTACAGTAGTCCACGTACAAGTAGTACCCCGTGAGCTGTGTCACCCGCTTGCCGCGGTACACGTAGCCGCCCTGCACGTCGCAGTTGTTGTTGATGTGCTGATACTCGAAATCGGGCGGCGTGATCCCGGTCGCGTTGCAGGCGCTCGCGCCGAAGCAGTGATTCCCTTCCATCCTGCTCCAGCCGTAGTTGTTTCCCTTCCCCCGATTGGGCGCGGGCGCCACGTCGATTTCCTCCCACGTCGCGTCACCGATATCGGCGATGTAGAGATCGCCGGTCTGGCGGTCGAACGAGAAGCGCCACGGATTGCGGAATCCCCACACCCACGTCGATGGCGGAAAACTGGTGTCGGCCACGAAGGGATTGTCGGCGGGGGCGATAAAGCCCGTGGGACCGTCCACGTTTATCCGATGGATCTTGGCGTTCATCGTCTGATGCCGCTGGCCATTCTGGAGCGGATCGCCGCAGCAGCCGCCGTCCCCAAACGACACATACAACATCCCATCGGGACCGAATTGCAGCTGGCCCCCGTGATGATTCGCGAAGGGGAGGCTCGTCCCGGCGATCGGATGGGGCACGGCGAGAATCGTGTCTGCCGAATTCGGATCTGCACTGTCCGGGTTCGCCGTGCCGAGGTAGCGCACGATGCGCGTGTCGCCGTTCAGATTCGTGAAGAAGGCGAAGAACTTGTGGTTCGTGGCGTACTGCGGATGAAACGCCATGCTGAACAAGCCACTCTCGACGGCCGAGTCGATCTTGCCACGCAGGTCGAGAAACGGCACCGGCACAATCGTGTCATTGCGCACGATCCGGATGGCGCCGCCGCGTTCGGTCACGAACAGCCGTGTCGAATCCGACACCGGCGCCGTCAGATACGTCGGCCGGAAGAATGTCCCGACCGCTTGGAGCATCGGTGTGCCGGGGGGCGGGGGCGGCGGCGGCGTTGGAGGAATCGAGGTCGAATCGCCGCACGCGGCGAGCACGCACATCAGGGGAAACAGATACTTCACCCGAGCACAACCTCCACGCCCTCCTGACGCAGGCGGCCGAGGAGCCGAGCCTCGATCCGCGCGCGGAGCGTAACAACGCCGTTCGTTTGCTCCTGATGCAGAATCTCCGCGTCGCGGTGCAATGTTGCCAACAGCTTCCCGTCGCTCACCGGCACCCGGATCTCGGCGATTGGCCGCAGGGCTTGAGCTGACGTTCTTAAGGCACGCCGAAGATCTTCCACGCCGTGCGTCGTGCGTGGTGCGTCGTGCGTGGTGGCTGACGTCAGAATCGCGTGCGGGTAACGCTCCCGAACGAGGGCAAGAAACGCGTCGGGGTCCGGGAGCAGGTCCGCCTTATTGAACACGTAGATCACACGTTTGTGCTGCATGCTGCCGACCTCACGCTCGACGACCTCGGCGTGTTCCTCCCAATTCGCTTCGCTCGCGTCAATCACGTGCAAGATGAGATCGGCCTCCTGCGCCTCCTCGATCGTTGCCCGGAACGAGGCGACCAGGTGATGCGGCAGCTTGCGAATGAAGCCAACGGTATCCGTCACCCGAAACCGGTAGCCTTCGGCGACGTCCACCTCGCGCGCGAGGGTGTCGAGCGTCGCGAACAGTCGGTCCTCGATGAACACATCCGCACCCGAAAGGGCTTTCAGCAAACTCGACTTTCCCGCGTTCGTGTACCCGACGAGCGCGGCCGTCGGAACCTGGCGCCGCCCCTGACGGAGATTCGCGCGATGCTCGGCGACGTCCTTCAGCCGCTTCTTGAGCATCGAGATCTTGCGGCGAATCACGCGGCGGTCGGTTTCGAGCTGCGTTTCGCCGGGTCCGCGCAGCCCGATGCCACCGCGGATGCGCGAGAGGTGCGTCCACATCCGCGTCAGACGCGGGAGCAGATACTCGAGCTGCGCCAGCTCGACCTGGAGCTTGGCTTCGTGACTGCGCGCGCGCGTCGCGAAAATGTCGAGAATGACCTCGGTGCGATCCATGACGCGCACGCCGAGATTCTTCTCGAGCTTGACGCCCTGGACGGGAGTCAACGACTCGTCTAACAGCATCAGGGTGGCGCCCGCCGCCGCCAGCTCATCCTTGAGCGATTCGACTTTGCCCTGGCCGAGGTAGAAGTTGGGCGTAGGGGCGTCGATGCGCTGGATGGTTTTGCCGATGACCTGAGCGCCCGCGGTGTCGGCCAGGCGCTCGAGCTCGTCGAGGTGCTCGTCCACGTGCACCGCGTCGTCGGAGCCTTTTCTTGGTGCCCCCACCAGGAAGGCCCGCTCAACGGGCACCTGGATGTCAATCAGTTTCCGAATACGTCCCCTCCCTAAGTCTCAACGCAACAGCTTCTTCAGAGGAACCTTGCCGCTGCTCTTCAGCTCCACTCTCTTCTCACCGATGGGTGTGTCAAGCAAGACAGCGCCAGTCAAACCGTACGGCAGTTCTTGGGCCTGTAGCAAGGACTTCGCCGCCGCCCCCACCCCGGCCCACGTAAACCGCACCGGCATGACCACGTGGCTATGATTCACGGGGGACAAATCCAGGGGTTTGTCTATAAGGGCTTGTCCGAAATCCGTCCCCGCCAATTCGAGGCCAACTTCGAGCCGCGTGCTGCGCAGCCGGTAATCATTCGGGTTGTACACGTCAAAGACGAGGTCCATCGTGCCGCCGCTCAATCCCAGACTCGTGACGTGAATCTCCTGCAGCTCGATCTGGGGCTTCTCGAACGTGAGCGCGTTTCGTAATGTCGCGCACGACGAAAGTGTGACCAGGAACAGTGCCCCGAGCACACGGCTTGCGGTAGCTAACATAGCCCCTAACATAACGGCCCCATGGCCCCTGTGGCGGTAGAGCCGCTGGTGTTGCTGGCGAACCCGGATAAATGGCTGACCGAATCGCTCGAGAGCGTGCTGACGCAGGGCGGGTATCGGGTTCTTGCCACGCCCAAGCGGCAGCAGGTGCTCGAGCTGGCGCGCCGTCAATTGCCGGATGCCATTCTGCTCGATATGGCGCTCGATCAACGCTCCAGCGACAATCTCGCGCTGTGCCGCGCGCTACGCGCCGATCCGAGCGTCTCGCGTGCGACGCCGATCCTTCTCACGACCGCGGGACCCGCGCTGCGCGCGCAACAGATCGAAGCCCTGCGTGCCGGCGCGTGGGAGCTCCGTGGCGATCCGCTCGACCTGGAGGAGCTGGTGCTGCGCCTGGGCGCCTACGTCCAGGGCAAGCTCGAGGTCGATCGCCTCGGCTCCGAGGGACTCGTGGACCGCGTGAGCGGGCTGTACAACGAGGCGGGGATGACGCGCCGCTCGGCCGAAATCGCGGCGTTCACCGCGCGCCAGGGGTTGCCCCTCGCGTGTGCGGTCTTTCAACCGGCGGATGGGGTCCTCACGGCAGGTAGCGCCGACCGGCTGGCGGATGCCGTCAAGCGGGCCGGCCGCATCTCCGATGCGGTGTGCCGCACCGGCCCCGTCGAGTTTGCGGTCTTCGCGCCGGCGACCGACGAAACCGGCGCCGAAGGTCTCGTGCAACGGATCACCGACGCGGTGGCGCGCACCGCGGCGGTGAAGTTGCGCGCGGGCACGAGCACGGCGCCCGCGGGCACGCGACCGTCAGGCGGCAGGTCCTCCACCAACCTCCACCTACCCGCACCGCCTTCCCCAACGGAACTGTTGGATCGCGCTCGTCTGGCGCTGAACTAGTCGCGACGCTGCGGACCGCTGTTGCGGTTGGAATTGCCGTGCGGGGGTGTGTGCCGCGGTGGATGGGAGCCGCTGTTGCGCACCGGGTGCGTGGGCGCTCCGCCGCCGCGCGGCGCCGCGCGCGGACCCGAGCGACGCGACTGCACGATGGGCAAGTCCAGCTCGAAGAAGAAGCGCGTGCCCCAGCCGATCCGCGACTCCACTTTCAGCTCTGACTTCATCGCGCTCACGAGCTTGCGGCAGATCGTGAGGCCGAGTCCCGTCTGCGAGAAGAGCTGACCGCGGCGTCCGGATTCCTGGCGCAGCGGTTGGAACAGCGTCGTGACCTTCTCGGGCGGGATGCCGCGGCCCGAGTCGCGGACCGCGAGCTCGACGCGATTTCCGTCCTCGACTTCCTGCGCGACGATCTCCACGTAGCCCTGGTCGGTGAACTTGAGCGCGTTCGTGGTGAGATTGAGGAGGACGCGGCTGAGCGCAACGGGATGTCCGAGGCGCTCGTCGTGGACCGGCGCGAGCAGGCGCACGGTGAGATGCTTCTCTTCGGCAATCGGCCGCACGATGTCGCCCACGGACTCGAGCATCGCCGTCACCGAGAACGCCGACGGCTCTTGATCCACGAGCTGATCGCCGCCCTGGGTGAACTCGATGATGTCGCTCGCGACGGACGAAAGACCGAGCGCCGCCGTGTAGATGAGGCCGAGCTGGCGGCTCTGCACGTCGTTCACCTCGCCGCTCTGACCGCGCTGCAGCGTCTCGGCGAGCACGAGGATGGACGTCAGCGGCGAGCGCAGGTCGTGTGCCACGTCCATGAGCAGGGCGAGGCCGTCGTTGCCGGAGAGCTGCTGCGCAAATGTCTGCGCCCAGTTCGGCTGAATCGTGACGCGCACGCGCTCCATCGCGACGAGCAGCGGCAGCAGCTCCGAGTCGGGAACGTTGAAATCGCGCCAGCCCTCCACCACTTCACTGCGCAGCAGCTCGAGAAAGCGGCGGCCGAGCGCCGAGTGAATCCGGGGATCGACCTTGGGCCGCACCACGATGGCGGGCGACGCCGCGAACCACGCCAGGTGAATCGCTGACGCCACGAGGCCGAGCAGCTCGGAAACTTCGTCCGACGTGGTCGAGCGCGGACGCTTGCCCGACTCCGTCAGGACCGAGCGTATGGCATTATTGAGGATCTTGCACGGAACGCAGCGGGCATCCGCGCCAAACGGGTGCGGCGGCGCGGGGGTGCTCCGCGATTGCAGGGGAAGAGGCAGCGACGGGGGCGAAAGCCGCTGGGAAGACATCAGCGTTGGTACCCTAGGGGATCAATTAGGTTTCATGCAGCGGGGGCCTATAAGACGATCCAGCCTTCCCGGATCGCATAACGCACCAGGTTGGCCGTGTCGTGGACATTCAACTTCTTCATGAGCCGGCCACGGTGAAATTCCGCGGTCTTCACGCTGATGTGCAGGACTTCCGCGATCTGCTTGGTCGATTTCCCCTCCCCCACCAGTTGCAGGACTTGACGCTCCCGGGGCGTCAGCCGGGATCCATCGGGCGCAGGGCTGGCCAACCCGTCCACGATCGCCTGCGACGCGCCGGGACTGACATACAGGCGGCCCTCGCGCACTTCCTCTATTGCATGTACCAGTTCATCACACCCCTGGCTTTTCTGGACGAACCCCTTCACGCCGACCTTGAGCGCCTCCCGGACAAAACGGGTGTCGTCGACACCAGAGAGGAGGATCACGGGACATTCGGGCGCGATCCGGGCGATTTCGCGGGCGGCGTCCACGCCGTTGAGCACCGGCATGGCTACGTCCAAAACGGCGACATCTGGTGAATAGCGCTGTACGGCATCGACTGCCGCACGGCCGTCCGGCTCGTCGGCGACGACCTCGAGCCCCCGCTGTTCCAGCAACGCTCGCAGCGCCTGCCGCAGCACGAGATGATCATCCGCCAGTACCAGGCGAACGGGAACCGAACGAGGAGAAGCGCTCGGCGACATCGGTCTCAATTTGGTGGACCGTAGCCGCTTCGGCCAGAGTGATTTAGCGGCTTAGCGCTCCCGCGTCGGGTGCTTGGGGCGGGGGGCATCCGGGGGAGACCGTGGGGGGGGGGACGGTTTTGGGGCGCGACGCTTCCACTCGAGCAGCAGCTGCGGCACGCTACCCAGGCCAAACCGGTCGAGTTGCGACAGTTTCTCCTCGATGCGCTGCGCCAACTCGTCCGGAGCCTCAGCCCAGGCGTGCATTGGATCGCCCCTCATGCGGTTGCCCGTTCCGTTTGCGGTCAAGTTTCGGGCCCGCCAACTCCGCTGAAAACTCCTCACGGACGCCCCCCTCCCGGGCCGCGTCTTGTGGCTAGCCCGCACCACGGTCGTGCGAGCGCTGCAGCGAGGATCCCGATGTTGCGCGTGCGCAACATGGCACGTCGAGCGGGGTACTGTGATGACGCGACCGCGCAACATGGCGCGGAGCGGCATCCCCCAAGTCATTGTGAGTCAGCGGTTTCGGGATGCTCGGCAGTTAGGCGCGTTCCCTGCTGACAGGTCCTACAGAGAATCACTAAAACGAGGATCGCTCGATGCCTGCACCCGCATCCCCACACCGCGCCCCGCATTTCAATCCGAACCCCGCGTCCGCGCCTGGCGTCATTGGACTGCCCCCGCTGAATCCGCAGGTGAAAGCGGGGATCCGATTCCTGGTCGTCGACGACGATCGCACGCTGCGGGAGAGCTGCTCGAACCTGCTGCAGCTCGACGGCTACCAAGTCACGGCCGTCGGTCGCGGTCAGGAAGCGCTCGAGCTGCTGCGCCATCGCCGCTTCGACATCGCCCTCCTCGATCTCTACATGAGTGAGGTGTCCGGGTACGAGCTGCTGCGTGCGGCGGTCGAGGCCTGCCCGGAGATGATCGTCATCATGATGACCGGAAATCCCAGCGTCGCCTCGAGCGTGGAAGCGTTGCGCCTGGGCGCCTGGGACTATCTCCCCAAGCCGTTCTCCGCGACGCATTTCCAGATTCTCGTCGGCCGCGCGGTGCATACCGTCAGCGTGGCGCAGGAATCGAAGCAGCAGCAGGCCGAGTTCGCGAAGGAGCACGGCAACAGTGATCGGGTCGAGGTGCTGGGCGTTTCGCCGGTATTCCGCCGGGCGATCGATCTCGCGCGCCGCGTGGCCCCCACGGACGCGTCGGTGTTCATCACGGGTGAGAGCGGCTCGGGCAAGGAGCTGATTGCCCAGTTCATCCACGCGCACAGCCGGCGCAGCAGCAAACCGCTGGTCGCGCTCAACTGCGCCGCGCTGCCCGAAGCGCTGCTCGAATCGGAGATGTTCGGCCACGTGAAGGGCGCGTTCACCGGCGCCGTGCGCGACAAAGCCGGCCTGCTGGAGAGTGCCAACGGCGGCACGCTCTTTCTGGATGAGCTGCTCGAGATGTCCAAGCCGACACAGGCGAAGCTGCTGCGCGTAATTCAGGACGGTGTCGTTCGCCGCGTCGGCAGCGAGACAACCGATGCCGTCGTCAACGTGCGCTTCATCGCTGCGACGAATGGTGACCCGGAAGAAGCGGTCAAGTCGGGCGGGTTGCGCGAAGATCTCTATTACCGCCTGCGGGTGGTTCCGATTTACGTCCCACAACTCAAGAACCGTCCGGAAGACATCCCGCTGCTCGCCAATCATTTCCTGAATTACTACTGGCGCGCACACCGGGATACGAAGAGCGCCGTCCCCACACTTTCAGAGAGCTCGATCCGCGCGCTGCGGGCGCACGTGTGGCCGGGCAACGTCCGCGAGCTCCAGAATGTGATCGAACA
>WNEL01001334.1_pt1 | contig 10881 bp, 10 predicted proteins | sample 5399991 | NCBI WGS metagenome assembly WNEL01 (sample SAMN13153325, study PRJNA577476) | soil metagenome | isolation source: 20 cm grassland meadow soil pre-rain plot 2 | place: USA:California | collected 2015-09-08
TTCTTTTCGCGCAGCGCTTCGTGGACGTCGCGGACCGTGGAAGGCCCACGCTCCCACAGCACCCGCAGGATTTCCAGCTCAGACGCGGTTGGCTTTTGTGGCTGTTCGTTGAACATGCGCGGGAGCTTAATACGAAGACTTTCGTATTGTCAACGAAAATCTTCGTACTCCTCAAACTCTCCGCTTGGTTGACTGCTGCCCCCCACCCAGAATGGGCGGAGCCCCCTTTGGTCCGTTTACCTTGGTTCCAGCACCAGTGGCAACCCGTTCTTCGGATTGCCGATAATCACGACCTTGGCATTGGAACTCGCCGCCAGCTTCTCTGTGGCTTCGATCCCCTTCCATTCCAGCAGTTGCGCGCTGATCCCGGTGGCTACGATCTTCTGGAAGTCCGCGATGCCTTGGGCCTCGATGCGTTTCCGCTCCGCTTCCTGCTTTTCCTTCTGCAAGATGAAACTCATTCGGAGCGCGTCCTGCTCGGCCTGCTGCTTGGCTTCGATCGAACCTTTGAGCATCGCCGGCAGTTGCACATCGCGCAGCAGCACGTTTTCCACGATTACACCACGCGGCGCGAGTTCCTTGGTCAGCTCATCTTGGATTTGCGCCTGCACCAATTCGCGAGCATTCGTGTACAGGGCGTTCGCGGAGTGCGCGGAAGTAGCCGCGCGAATCGCCGCGCGTAACGTCGGTTCCACGACCTTCTCAACATAGGGCTCTCCCATAGTCTGATAGACGTACGAGGCCTTGCTCTTATCCAGGCGGAACAACAGAGAAGTATCCAAGGCCAAGATCAGTCCTTCATTGGAAGGGACATTGGCGCTTTCCTTGAGCGACTGCGTCTGTACAGAAAGCTTCTGGACGGACTTCAATGGGTTGATTAGGTGAATCCCTTCCGGAAGCGTCTCGCCCGTCACCCGGCCGAACAGCGTCAGAACGCCCACATTCCCGGTCGGAATGGATGTGGTGCTCGCCAACACCACGATAATCACCATCACCAATATCCCGAGTTGCAATATTCTCTTCCCGGCCCCGCCGAGGTTTGGCAGTGACGGCAATCCGCTGCCGCCCAGATCGAATCTTGTTGTCGTTGGCATTTTTTCTCCGTCTGCGGCTCATTCGCTTGGAAACCAAGCCGCACAACCACTGCCTCTTAATACGCAGGAACTGTGCGGTCGATTTCCTTGCCGGTCCGCGCTCTTGGTTCGATTGGCCCGTGTTCCCCGGTCAGCGGTCGGTATTTGCCGGCCGCAACTTTCCACAACCTTACCACAATATCTAGTAGCCTTTTCTCTTGACACCACAGCCCGGTCGCGGCACAATCCCCGCCATCACGTTTGCTTGTGCTGAGCAGTTTTTGCGAAGCGTCAAGTCGGTGCGTTTTTGTGGAGCGTTACCGGGCCTTTTCACACATTGTCCTGGCCGCCAAGGGGAGCTCGGAAGTTTCAGGCGCCGCCTGCAGTCGGGTGCGCCTCGATTGGTCTGAGCTTTGCGGCTTCTGGGGGAGAGAACATGCAATACTTGCCCGGCTTCACGGTGCAGTGTATCAATCCGCTATGCGAAGCCCGCGGTCATTGGCTTCGCGCCGATGCCACCACTCCTCTTGGAAGCGAAGGCCGCTGCCCCTGCTGCGGCGAATTCCTCCGCAACGTTCCTCCGCCCCTTGGTCCGCGCTTCCGCATGCGCCCGCGCTCCCTCACCGCGCGCCCGCCCCTTCGTCCTCATCCCCGCTAACGAAGGAACTAGCGCCATTTCAGTGTTCGCGACCATGAAAAGCACTGCTCTTGTGTTTTTCTGAAGTTTTGGTGATGGTCACTTTCCTGATACCGCGCTCATGTTGACTCGCTTTCGTAGCGCGGCCTAATATGGCCACGCGGGTGCATAAGCCAAATCTTGGCGCACGGTGCTGAAATGGAAATTTATAACCCCGAGTCAGGCGCCTCGTCCATGACGATGAGTTTTGGAGCCAAACCGAAACTCCTATTCTTATTTCAGGGGTTCGCGCTCCTCATGGGTTTGGCAAGCGCGGCAGCCGCATTGCCCGTGGCCGTGCTTTCCTTCGGATGCCACGGGGCAGCCATGTTCTTTGGGAGGGTTCGTCCGCTACGCGATGCGTATGAACTTCTCTCCCGGGCGTACCACCGGGTCCTCGACCGGCTCGGCCAAAAAGTTCTTCAAGATTCCCGAGACACCCCCGCATTAAGACTGATGGTCTCTCTCAGCCTTACCGCCGTGCCAATTCTGGTGCTGCAACTCGTTTTAGGGAAACCTCGGCTGCTGCTGGCGATGGCTTTCTATCTTTCTCTTTACGGTCTCAAGTTTCAGCGGTTCGTGAGGATGTTCAGCGCCAGTCACGTGGAGGCACACCGGCGCCAGGGCTACTTTTCGGGGAAATGCGAAAAAGTCTTCGGCCGCTATCTCGAATTCTTCCTGGGGTACTTGTACGGAAATATTCCGGAATTGGGCCGGACGGCTCATGTGTGTCTCCACCATAGAGAGAACAGCGGACCCGACGACACCCGCAACACGATAGGCTACGATCGAACCAGCCGGCTCGATTTCCTGTGGTATCTCTCGGACAACATTTGGACGGTCTTGGGGCTCGCTCCTTACGCCTACTTTAAGGCGAGAAGCGATGAAAAGAACCGAAGACGCATGTTTTGGGGAATGGCGCGCTACTATGCTTACTTCGGAGCTGTGTTCGTTTACGATTGGAGAATTGGGACCATGTTCGTGTTGGTTCCTCTGCTCTGCATGAATTTCATCAACGCAATCACCGCATGGGTCCAGCACGCTTTCTGTGACCCGGAACGTCCTGAAGATTATTTCGCCAATTCCGTAACCGTTGTGGATGAGGTGAACTTCATGAACGAAGGATACCACCTCTGCCATCATCACCGCGCCAGCCTTCACTGGACCGAGATGCCAGTCCATTTCGAGCGGATTCGCGACAAGATGAGAGAGGCTGGCTCGTTGGTCTTCCGAGACTTGGATTTTATGGGACTTTTCGTCGAATTGACCCTCTTTCGCAGAATGGATGTGCTTGCCGAGAAACTTGTCCCATGGGAGCCCATGAATCACGAGCAGAGATTGGCTTTGCTGGCGAAGAGGACTAGCCTGAAGACTCCTTGAGTAAGATAAACCCCAGGCGAAGGCGCCCGCGCTCCTTCACCGCCCGCCCCTCTGTCCCGGCCCCCGCTGACGAATGAACCAGCGCCCGTTTAGAGTTGATTTATCGCAACTGTCGCTGGTGCAAAGGTTCCCCGCCAAGTTTCTACGCGAAACCTATACGTGCCACTTGAATGCTGGGCCTTCGAATTGTATGCCCACACAATAGCCGCCACCCTTCGGCCGAGAATCACAATAGACAACTCGCGCGTGCTTCGGAAAGTCGCCCATCAAGGGGGTAACCAGCGGTACTTCGTCGGGCTGCCAGTATCGTTTGGTGAGCACTCGAGCGCCGTGGGACTGACGTCTTCCGTGACGGTGCGTTCGCGAATTCGCGGCTCATCCAGGTTCGCGAGGTAGATCTGAACTGGCACAGGCTCGCGCCTCTCAATTCTCGCATCGAAACTCTTCAGGCGAAGAATCTTCGGCTGCGTTTTGCGGTGATCAGCTTGCTCGGCTAAATTCTCGATGGGCTCGATCCTCTTTCGAGATTGCATGGCCTACCTCCGGCGCTGGTTCTGAAAGCGATGCGTATGGGCAGGGCATGGAAGCCAAAAGTCCCCTCACTGGAATGCCCAAGACCTTGCTTTGCTGCTTTCAATTGGAAAGGGAGACGGAGACAGTTATCATCAGGGCTACGAGCTTTGCAAGTCAGGGAAACACTGGAGTTGCCATGCAGGTGATCACCTTAGCCGTTTACGGTGTTTGGCGCGCTTTTCGGTCTTAGTCTCCTTGATTTCTGTGTTAATCAGACGCACGCAGTTTGCCAGCTACTCTTGTGGGTAGACGGTGAGCTCCAGGAGTTTCTTCGGCGGTTGCGATCCAATTAATATTTCCGAGAATTCCGTCCATTCACCGCGCTCGTTTATCCGCAATACGGAATTTGTCCTGACCTCTCCCAGGGCAAAGCCCCAGGTCATTCCCTTGCCCTCTTCCAACAGTTTCATTTGGGTTTCAAGAAAACGGCCATCGTTGAATGCCCGCAGGCGGTATGTTCCGCTTTCGTGTCATAGGAGATTATCCCAAAAGCCTGTAGAAGGGGCTGGCCGCCGGGTTTTGTCCGGCCGGCTCCCTCGATCCAATACTACCATTGGAGGGGACGGCTTCACCTCTCGGATAGCGCTTTATCAGATTCTGAAGTCCGCTACCTGCTGATTGATGCGGTCTCGGCGTCAATACTACTCTACGGGAGAGGGAGCGTAACGCGATGTTGCGCCCAGCCGTCGTATTAGGCGAAAGCCCCTAGGAGGAAAGAACTGAAACCGCACGCAGTCGTAAGAATCGGCTTGGTCTCCTTGATGTTAGTGGGCGCCTTCATCGCCGGGCAACACTACTCGCGCACTGCGGCTGCCCAGAGCCCCCAGAAGTGGGAATACCAGATTGTCGGTTGCGGCGTCGGCTGCTCCGGCCAAGTCGCCCAGATCAACAAGCTGGGCGCCGAAGGTTGGGAGGTAGTCACGCTGAACGCGAGTAATCGAGTTCTTCTAAAACGGGCCAAGTAGGGAAACGAGAGTTCTTTACACTCCAACAAGCTTCCTTGGCTACGATCCTATTTTCCGTTAATGCGTTGTTCAGGAGTTTGCCGTCGGTTTTCTGCCAATGCCGCAAATCCATCCTTTGTCGTGTTCCTCGATCACCTGAACATCCGAGTAACCGGCGTTTGTGAAGAGTGCGCGATGCTCATCAACGCTCAGGAGCGTCAGGCCCGTTCGCGAAGCGTATTTCTCGGCGAGCTTTGCGGCCGGAGTGTTCGCTCCTTTATAGATTTCCGCGATCAAGATGAGCCTGCCGCCGGGCTTCAAGACTCTGAAGGTTTCGCGCATGTCACCGGGCAAGTTGGGCCACCAAAAGTGTGTTTCCACGGCGGTGACCAGATCGAACATGCCGTCCGGAAACGGCAACTCAGACACAGAGCCGTGCCGGATCTCGACGCGGCCGAGCTCGATCCATTGCGCATTCGTTCTTTTGTTGCGGCCACGCTCGCGTCGGAATAATCGATGCCGTAGACCTTCCCCCGTGTGGCGATCGCCGCCAGCTTACTGACCGTCCTGCCGCCGCCGCAACCTACATCGAGGATCGTGCCGTGGTTCTCTATCGCGATGTGCTGTAAGCCCCAGTCTGTCAGCTTGGAATGGCTCGAATTCATTCGCCACAAGGTGAATCGGCCCAGCCACCCTGTCGGCTTGCTGCATTGATTTACCGGTGCGCTCCTGCTCGTCACGGCCGTTCACCCTGTCAGGCAGTCTAACGTTAAAATGAGCGCCGCCGCTCAAGCACTCCGATGCCCGGTTAGCTCTTTGTTTTGATATTCTCTTTTAGTTTGAAACTCTTGCGCACTCTTTACGCTCGCAGAAATCACAACTCTTTTTTTTCAGCGGATTGCGCACTCTTTGAGGAAAACCACCCGGGGTGCCGTATCCCTGCGGCAGTTCCACTGCTCACAAATCAAGACTCGACGAGGCCCTTCTCGAGCATCTCCTCGTCACTGAGCCACAGATCGGGGATGTTGGCTGAGCCGAGCCGAAGAATATCTTCCAGTGCGCCGCGCACATCGCCGAGCCGAAAGTCCACGCCGATGCGTTCGAGCAATTCGATCAGCGCCTGTGCCCCTTCCGCAAGAACCGGCTTGGGCGGCGCACTTGTCCCGCTTGTTCCTGGCGGAGTCGAGGGAAGCGCAGCCGAAGGAAGCGAAGCGTGTTCTTTGTTCTCCGGATGGTTTTCCACCGCCGAAGGGCCGTCGTGGCTCAGCCGGCGATACGTCACAACGTAAATGGCGTGCGGTCCCGCGCCGTGTCTCACGATGTGGAGAAACCCGCGGGTCTTGGGTTTTGCCGGGGCCAGCCGTGCTGCTACTCCTGAGCCGGAGGGGAGGGCGCTCATCGCTGTTGTGCTCTCATCGCTCCTTTGCAGCTCAGCTGCAGCCGCTGGTGCTGCCGCAATTTTCGCATTTGTAGCAAGCGCCGTTCGGCACCATCAGCATGCCGCACTCGCTGCATGTCGGCGCGCCTTCGTGGGCGTTGGTCAGCTTCGGCTCAGCCACTCCGGCGGGGAGCGAAGTAAGCGCCGCCAGGATCGCCGGAGCGGGAACGGCCGCACCAGCGTTTTCCGCGGGGGCTCCGCCATTGAGCTTTAGATAATCGGACGAGATGAATCGTCCGCCTAGCCACCGGGCTATGTAGTCCAGCACCGACGATACAAACCGGATGTTCGGGTTTGCGGTGATGCCCGAAGGCTCGAACCGTGTGTTCAGCAGCTTGTCCACAAACACTTTCAGCGGCACGCCGTATTGCAAGCCCAGCGAGATGGTCAGCGCCAAGCCGTCCATCACACCGGAAAGCGTCGACCCTTCCTTGGACATCTTGATGAAAATTTCGCCGGGACGATTGTCCTCGTACATCCCGACGGTAATGTACCCTTCGTGCCCGCCCACGCTGAATTTGTGCGTAACCGACGCACGCTCCACCGGCATCTTTTCGCGTACTGCCCGTGCGAAGAGTTCGCGTTGCATTGGCTCAACGTTCGCCGTCGTCACCGCCGCGGGCTCGGCTTTCTTCTCTTCTTTCTTTCCGCCGGCATTGAGCGGCTGCGAACGCTTGGAATTGTCGCGGTAGATGGCCACGGCCTTCAGCCCCAGCTTCCACGATTCAATATACGCGTTCATGATGTCTTCGACCGTCGATTCCTCCGGCATGTTGATGGTCTTTGAAATCGCGCCCGAGAGGAACGGCTGCGCCGCCGCCATCATCTTCACGTGCCCTGTCCAGGTGATCGAACGACCGCCGCCTTGCGGCGCCAGCGAGCAGTCGAATACCGGCAAGTCTTCCGCCTTCAGGTGCGGCGCGCCTTCGATCTTCCCGTTTTTGTCGATGTAGGAAACGATTTCGCTGGTCTGTTCCGGCGTGTAGCCGAGCTTCATCATCGCCTGCGGCACGGTGTTGTTCACAATTTTGATCAGCCCGCCGCCCACCAGCTTCTTGTACTTCACCAGCGCCAGGTCCGGTTCGATTCCCGTGGTGTCGCAGTCCATCATGAAGCCGATGGTACCCGTCGGCGCCAGCACCGTCACTTGCGAATTCTTGTAACCGTACTTTTCGCCGTGCGACAGCGCCGTGTCCCACGCTTCCTGCGCGCCCAGGAACAATTCCGTCTGCACGTGTTCCGGCTGGATCCCGCGCATCGCGTCGCGGTGCATGCGAATCACGTCCAGCATCGGCTCACGGTTCACTTCATAGCCTGGGAACGGACCCATGCGTTCCGCAATTCTCGATGACTGCGCGTATGCTTCGCCGCACATCAGCGCGGTGATCGCGCCGGCCACGTCGCGTCCTTCCGGTGAGTCGTACGGCAGCGCCATGGACATCAGCAGCGCGCCCAGATTGGCGTAGCCCAATCCGAGCGGACGGAAGTTATGCGAATTCTCTGCAATCTTCGGCGTCGGGTAACTGGCATTGTCCACCAGGATCTCCTGCGCCGTGATGGTCACATCCACGGCATTCTTGAACGCCGCAACGTCGAACTGCCCGCTGCCGGTCGCGAACTTCATCAGGTTCAGCGAGGCTAGGTTGCAGGCCGTGTCATCCAGGAACATATATTCCGAGCACGGGTTGCTGGCGTTGATTCGCGCCGTGTTCTTCGAAGTGTGCCAGCGGTTCACCGTCGTGTCGTACTGCATCCCGGGATCGCCGCAATGCCAGGTCGAATCCGCAATCTTCATCATCAGGTCGCGCGCGCGCAGCTTCTCCGCCGGCTGGCCGTCCGTGACGTTCTTCGTCCACCAGTCCTTATCTTCAATCACCGCGCGCATGAAGTCGTCCGTCACGCGCACCGAGTGGTTTGCATTCTGGAAGAAGATCGAAGCATACGCATCGCCGTCGATCGAGCTGTCGTAGCCTTGCTCGATCAGCACGTGCGCCTTGCGCTCTTCCTTCATCTTGCATTCGATGAATTCCACGATGTCCGGATGATCGATGTTCAGGATCACCATCTTTGCCGCGCGCCGCGTCTTTCCGCCGCTCTTGATCACCCCCGCGAACGCATCGAAGCCCTTCATGAAGCTCACCGGCCCCGATGCAATTCCCCCGCCGCTCAGGGTTTCCCGGCTGCCGCGCAGCGTCGAAAAGTTCGTTCCCGTGCCGGAGCCCCACTTGAAGAGCATGCCTTCGGTCCGCGTCAGCCCCATGATCGACTCCATGTTGTCGCTGACCGAGTTGATAAAGCACGCCGAGCACTGCGGCTTCGGCTGCACGCCCACGTTGAACCACACCGGCGAATTGAAGGCCATCTTCTGCTCGACCAGCAAGTGCGTCAGCTCGTCGCGGAAGGCATCCCGCGACGCCGCATCGGCAAAATATCCGCCCTCTTGGCCCCATCGCACAATGGTGCTCACCACGCGCCCGATCAGTTGCCGCACCGATCCTTCGCGCTGGGGTGTCCCGGGCTTGCCATGGAAATATTTGCTGGTGACGATGTTGGTGGCCGTCTGCGACCAGCTCTTGGGCACTTCCACGTCTTCCTGGCGGAAGATGGTCACACCTTTTTCGTTCCCGATCAGCGCGGTGCGCTTTTCCCATTCGACGGCATCGCAGGGGGACTTCTTCCCATCGGTGAAGTACCGTTCAAAAGTCAGACCTTTCCCTGTGTTGACCGCCGCTTTCTCGGCCGCATCTGTCGCCAGAGATTTTCCGTTCAATGCATGCTTCACCGTAGCCATCCGTCCCTCCGCGCTCCAGGGTTCCCACTCGCGGAGGGAACCCTATTATTTTACTCCTCTGCGTCCCGCAGAGGCGTCGCGCTTCGCTTCAGGGTCTGGGCTGAAGTTAACGCATCTTCCGATTCGATGGGTTCGTGAAAGCGGGCAGCGAAAAAAAGCCGTATTCCAGTCGCACTCAAGTTCCAGCGCAAAACGCCAATGCTCTGCCACTGGCCGGTGGTTCGCACTCAGCCAAACAGCAGGGTGCCCCGCCTGAAATACGGGCGCGGAGCAGGTATTCGCGCTCGATTTTTTTCGCTTAGAACCCGGGCTGCCTCGTGGTCTGGCCCCCACGGACCTTGGTCCATCCCCGACTCGGTCCGTCTGGCGCTTCCACGTCCCCCCGAATCTGGATTCGCAGTATCAACGGAAGAAAATTTTCTGTCAAGAGAAAAACGCAAAATGTGGTTGACGTTTTCGTACTGCGTCTATTTGTAGTGGTCCGATTTCCACTCGGTTTCCACCGTTTTTCCACTCCAGCGCTTCCGCTTCGACATTTTTTTAACATTTCTTGCCGCCTTGCCTTTCACGCCGCATTCTCTGCATCCTATTGAATATGCAGCGCACTTTCCCAACTCTTGCTCTTCTCTTTGTTCTTCCACTTCGCCTTTTCGCGCAAGCCGCCGCGCCCACCAATACATCTCCCCTCATGCAGCCCGCTCTTGGGGAGAAATTGCAGATCGCCGGTGTGCACAACGCCGGCAAAATCACTGACTTTCTCTATCGCGGCGCACAGCCCAAACAAACGGGTCTTTCTGAACTGAAACTCTTGGGGATCAACACCATTGTCGATCTCCGCGGCGAAGACCGCGAAAAAATCGACTGGGAACGCAAGCGTGCCGAGTCCCTTGGAATACGCTTTGTGCACATCCCCGTCAGCGGCTGGTCACCGCCTACGGACGAGCAAGTGGTTCAGTTCTTGTCTCTGTTTCGCGGCGAACCGGGGCAGAAGGTTTTCGTCCACTGCCGCTTTGGCGACGATCGCACCGGCGTTTTCGTCGCCACTTATCGGATGGCTCTCGAAAAGTGGTCCGCGGAACAAGCCATGAAAGAAATGTATTTCTTCGGCTTCAACGGATTCTGGCATCCTGCGATGAAATCCTTCATTCGCGGCTTCCCCGCACGGCTGAACTCTTCGCCGTCTCTCGCGTCGCTCCGCAGCCCGCCTTCGAAACGATGATCCGGCGGACCGGCTATTCGCCAGGATGCTCTCTGCTCGCCTGGACGCTTAGAACAAAGGACTTAGAGCAATTTTTCTCCTAGTACCTCCGTACCCTCTGAAACAGGACGCTTGCTTCATTTGAGAGAACCGCTGCTCCCTCTATCATTCTGCCTATTCCAAACTTAGCGGTCTGAGGGAGTTGTCCCCGTGCAAATCGGACGCTACGAGATTCTCGAAATCATCGGCACCGGCGCTCATGGCCGGGTGGCACGCGCCCACGATCCCATGATCGGCCGCCTGGTGGCCATCAAGCTGTTCCCCAAGGAATTGGCCAGTGGCGAAGCGCGCCAACGCTTCATTCAGGAAGCGCGCGTCGTCGGCCAGCTCTCGCATCCTTCGATCATCACACTCCACGATATGGGCATCGACGAAGCCACGCAAACGCCCTATCTGGTCATGGAATACCTGGAAGGCCAGCCGCTCGATCGCATTCTAGAGAAAGGCAGCGTGCCCTATCCAAGAGCTTGCGCCTGGGCTGCGGAAGTAGCTTGCGCGCTCGGCGTGGCGCACCGCAAAGGAGTGATTCACGGCGACGTCAAGCCCGCGAACATGCTCATCACCGATGATGGGCGCTTGAAATTAATGGACTTCGGGATGGCCCGGCTGGCGAGCCGCGATTCAAAAGCTACGCCGCTGGTGGGCACGCCCGCTTATTGGTGTCCCGAGCAAATCATGGGCAAGCCGCAGGATGCGCGCTCCGATCTGTTTTCTCTCGGCGTCGTTCTCTACGAAATGGTGACGGGCA
>WNEL01001538.1_pt1 | contig 10876 bp, 10 predicted proteins | sample 5399991 | NCBI WGS metagenome assembly WNEL01 (sample SAMN13153325, study PRJNA577476) | soil metagenome | isolation source: 20 cm grassland meadow soil pre-rain plot 2 | place: USA:California | collected 2015-09-08
GACCGCATCGATCGAGAGCGTGCGGATGGTGTTCACCGATAATTGGTCGAGCTCTGCGTTGGTCATGGGTGCGGCGACATTCGTCATCGGCTTGTCCTCGTCGGTTGGAGTTCCAGGGACGCGACCTTGCTCAGGCGACGCAGGTGTCGCGGGGCCTGGCTGAACGCGGCGGCCAGGAACGTCTGCACGAGATCCCAGGCCACGCTCGACCCCACGGTCCGGCCTCCGAGACAGATGATGTTCATGTGATCGTCCTCGACCCCCTGCCCCGCGGAAAAGTGATCATGGATCAGCGCGGCGCGGACACCCGGAACCTTGTTGGCGCAGATGGAGGCCCCCACACCGCTGCCGCAGACGGCCACCCCGCGCTCGACCTTGCCGGCCGCGACCGCCTGGGCGAGCGGGATGACGTAATCCGGATAGTCGTCGTCCGGGCTCAGCTCGTCCGCACCGAAGTCGACGACGTCGTGTCCAGCCGCGCGGAGCCGCGCGATCAGATCCGCTTTCAAATCGAACCCGCCGTGATCGGTGGCGATTCCCACGTTCATGGTGTCCTCTCCGTCTCTTGGTCTGTCAGCACGAACGCCTGGTCCCGACGGATGCGCCCAGCCGGGATCGAGTCGTCGCCCTCGCGCAGGCGCGCCAGCATGTCCGCTTTCTCCCGTCCGGTCACCAGCCAGACGATGCGCCGCGACCGGTTGAGTATGGGATAGGTCAAGGTCATCCGGCGCCGGCCTTGATAGACGCCGGTGACCGCGACGTCGGCGCCGGTCGCGTCGAGCACCGGATCGCCGGGCACCAGCGACGCCGTGTGGCCGTCGGGCCCGAGGCCCAGGTGGGCGAGATCGAAGGTCGGCCGATTCCACCGGCATGGCGTGAACCTGGTCGGGGCGCAGCGGACAATGCGCGAGCAGGCTCTCGCGCAGATGGGTGAGGTTGCGGTCGGGATCTCCGGCCGGCGCCACGCGCTCGTCCACCTGGACCACGTGCACACCGGCCCATGGCATCCGTTCCTCGGCCAGCGCCCGCAGCATCGTCCACGGGGTGTGACCTCCGCTGAAGGCCACGATAAAGCGGCCGCGCGCGGCGACGGCCGCGCGCGCCTCCTCGGCGGTGAATGCGGCGCCCGCTCGCGCGACCGAATCGGCGTCGGTCAGCACTTCGATCTTCATGACGCCTTGATCATCGGGTTCTGCCAGCCTCCGGGGGGCGAGACTCTCGTGTCGACTTCTTTCGGTCCCCAGGCGCCCGGCTCATATTCGTAGACGGGCGTGCCTTCCTTCAGCACTGGATCGACGATTCGCCACGCCTCTTCGACGTAGTCCTCCCGGGCGAACAGCGTGGCATCCCCGTGCATGGCGTCTCCCAGCACTCGCTCGTACGCATCCATCTCATCGGCGCGCGGGAGCCGAGTGCCCAGCATCTCCGCGGTCTGGCTCTGCGTCTCCTGCCCGGGCGCGATGACGTTCGCGCCGATGGCGATCGTGATGTCGGGGCTGATCCGAAAGCGGCAGTAGTTCGGCCCGAGGTCGAAGCCGTGGAACATCGTGGGCGGCTGGCGGAGTCGGACGACGACCTCCGTGCACGTCACGGGCAGGCACTTTCCGGCCCGGATGTAGAAGGGCACGCCCTGCCAGCGCCAGGAATCGATCTCGAGCCGCAAGGCGACAAACGTCTCTACCGTCGAGTCGGACGCCACGCCCTTCTCCGACCGGTAACCACGAAACTGTCCGCGTACGATGTCATCGGCGGCGAGCGATGGGATCGCCTTGAGGACCTTCACCTTCTCGTCTCGAATCGATTCACTATCGGTTCTGATCGGAGGCTCCATGGCCAGATTGCTCAGGACCTGGAACAGATGGTTCTGGACCACGTCGCGGACGGCGCCCGTCTCGTCATAGAACGCGCCTCGGCCCTGAATCCCGAACTCTTCGGCCATGGTGATCTGCACGCTCTCGACGTGATTCCTGTTCCAGAAGGGCTCGAGGAAGGCGTTCGCGAACCGGAAGAAGAGCATGTTGTGCACAGGCCGCTTCCCGAGGTAGTGGTCGATCCGGAAGATCGACGTCTCGTCGAAGGCTCCGAGCAGAACCCGGTTGAGCTCCCGCGCGGAAGCGACGTCGTGGCCGAACGGCTTCTCGACGATGACGCGGCCGCCCTTCGTACAGCCCGCCTTGACGAGCTGCTCGACGACCAGTTCGAACAACACGGGCGGGATAGCCAGGTAGTGCGCCGGCCTCCGCGCGGAGCCGAGCTCTTTACGGATGGCCTGGAACGTCGCCGGGTCCTTGTAGTCGCCGTCGACATAGCGCAACACGCCGCACAGCGTGCCGAACGCCGCGGGATCGAGTCCTCCGTGCTTCTCGAGGCCGTCCTTGGCCCGGGCGACCAGCTGTTCGAGCTTCCAGCCCGCTTTCGCCACGCCGATGACCGGCACGTCGAGGTGGCCGCGTTTCACCATCGCCTGCAGCGCGGGGAAGATCTTCTTGTGCGCGAGGTCACCGGTCGCGCCGAAGAACACGAAGGCATCGGAATGGACGTCGTTCATCGTCCGCTCCCGTCACCGCGACGGCTTTTCGAGGTGACCGCCGAACTCATAGCGCATCGCCGAGAGCAGCTTGTCGGCGAAGTCCGCCTCGCCGCGCGAACTGAAACGCTCGTACAGAGCGGAGGAGAGGACGTGGGCCGGCACCGCCTCGTCGATGGCCGCCTTGATCGTCCACCGACCTTCGCCGGAATCGGACACGCGCCCCTCGAAGGCCTTAAGCTCCGGATCCTTCATGAGTGCCGCGGCCGACAGGTCGAGGAGCCAGGAGGCGATGACGCTGCCGCGTCGCCACACCTCGGCGACGTCGGGCAGATTGAAGTCGTACTGGTAGTGCTCGGGATCGCGCAGCGGGGTTGTCTCGGCATCGACCGCGTGGCCCTGCCTGCCGATGTTGGCGGAGCGCAGGATGCCCAGCCCCTCGGCGTAGGCCGCCATGATCCCGTACTCGATCCCGTTGTGGACCATCTTGACGAAGTGGCCCGCGCCGTTCGGCCCGCAGTGGAGGTACCCCCGCTCGGACGTTCCGTTGGCCTTCTCTCGACCCGGAGTTCGGGCGATGTCGCCGGCGCCGGGCGCCAACCTGGCGAAGATCGGATCGAGGCGCTTGACCACGTCCGGCTCGCCTCCGATCATCATGCAATACCCGCGCTCCAGTCCCCAGACGCCACCGCTGGTCCCGACGTCGACGTAGTGGATCCCCTTCGGTGCGAGCTCCTTCGCGCGCCGGATGTCGTCGATGTAGTAAGAGTTGCCGCCGTCGATGAGGATGTCGCCCCTCTCGAGCAGCGGCAGAATGTCGGCGATGGACTTGTCGACCACCGCCGCTGGGACCATCAGCCACACCGTTCTCGGCTTGTCCAGCTTCTTCACGAAGTCTGCGAGCGAGGAGGCACCCACCGCCTTCTCCTGGGTCAGCTCCTGCACCGCCTTCGGCGACATGTCGAAGACCACGCACTGGTGGCCACCCTTGAGAAGCCGCCGCACCATGTTGGCGCCCATGCGGCCAAGTCCGATCATTCCGAGCTGCATAGCTGACTCCTTTGAAGCGCCGATCGCTCGGCGGGCTCGAGTTCACGCTCGGTGTCGTCGAGGGCGGTGCGCAGGCGGTTCATCGCGGCGGCCACGCCGTCGCGGTCGCCGAAGACTGCCGAGCCCGCCACGAGCACGGTGGCGCCGGCCCGAACGACCAGCGGCGCCGTCGTCGCATCGATGCCCCCATCCACTTCCACGTCGCACGCGGACGCGCGCCGCTCAATCAGCTCGCGCACCCGTCCGATCTTCGGCAGCGTCGTCCGGAGGAACGGCTGATGACCGAACCCCGGGTTGACGGTCATGACCAGCACCTGGTCCAGGTCCTGGATGATGTCCTCGAGCACGGCCGATGGCGTCGCCGGGTTGATGGCGACGGCGGCGCGCTTGCCCAGTGTCCTGATCCTTTGCACCGTGCGGTGCAAGTTGTTGTTGTCCTCCCAGTGGACGAGAAACGAATCGGAGCCGGCCGCGGCGAACTCGTCGAGAAAAAAGTCCGGGTCGGAGATCATCAGGTGGATCTCGAGGGGCAGATGCGTCACCCGCCGTAGGGACTGGACGATCGCCGGCCCCATGCTGAGGTTCGGCACGAAGTGCCCGTCCATCACGTCCACGTGGATTCGATCGGCCCCGGCGTGCTCCGCGTCGGCCACCTGCTGGCCGAGACGCGCGAAGTCGGCGGCGAGAATCGAAGGGGCGAGTTTCACGGCGCTCACGTGTTGGACGCCTCGAAGATGCTGCGAATGGAGGCATCGAGCAGGGCGTTGAACTCGGCATCGGATTGCTGGGCCGATAGCCCCTCGACCAGCGCCCGCGAAAAGCTCGCGACGACGCCGTGATTCCTCCGCAAGCGCTGGTTGCCTTCTTCCCGTGAATAGCCGCCCGACAGCGCAACCACCCTCACGACCCGGGGATGTTTGACGAATTCGGCGTAGAGGTCGTCTTTGTCCGGCAAGGTGAGCTTGAGCATGACGGGCTGGCCGGCGGGCAAACGGTTGAGCTCGCCGAGGATGGCCGCTTTGAGCAACTCTTCGGCCCTGGCTTTGTCCGGGCAGTGAATATCCACTTCCGGCTCGACGATCGGCACGAGGCCCGCGGCGATGATCTGCCGAGCGACCTCGAACTGCTGGGTCACGACGTCCTTGATACCGGCCTGGTTGGCTTGCTTGATGAACGAGCGCATCTTGGTTCCGAAGATGCGCTTCGCGTTGGCCTTGTCGAGCAGCCCGGCAAGCTCGGGCATCGGCTTCATCAGCTGGACACCGGATTTCTCCGCGGCCAGGCCCTTGTCTACTTTCAAGAACGGCACCACCCGCTTCACATTCCACAGATAGTCCGCGGTCGGCTTCCCCTCGATGGCCCTGTCGATGGTGTTCTCGAACAGGATCGCGCCGAGAATCCGCTCCCCGGTGAAGGCGGGGCTGGTCATGATGCGCGTGCGCATTTGATGCACGATCGCGAACATCTGCTCCTCGTTGGACCACGCATCTTCCTTGATGCCGTACGCACGCAGCGCGCCGGGCGTGCTGCCACCGCTTTGATCCAGCGCCGCAATGAACCCGGGATGTGCCTTCATCTTCTCCAGCTGCGCTTTGAAGTCGCCCGTCTCGCTCGTCATCGCACGGCGTCCTTTCGCATCCGGTAACGACGGATCATGTTGTTCGTCGAGCTGTCGTGGCCAAGGGTTGGCTCGGTCGCGCCGTCGAGCTCCGGGATGATCCGCTGGGCCAGCACCTTGCCCAGCTCGACTCCCCACTGATCGAACGAGTCGACGTCCCAGACGACGCCCTGGGTGAACACGCTGTGCTCGTAGAGCGCGACGAGCTTTCCGAGCGTCTCCGGCGTCAGCCGCTCGGCGAGGATCGTGTTCGAGGGGCGATTACCCTGGAAGACCCGATGCGGGACCAGACCGTCCGGCGTGCCCTCGGCCTTGACTTGCTCACGCGTCTTGCCGAAGGCCAGCGCCTCGGTCTGCGCGAACACGTTCGCCAGCAGCATGTCGTGGTGCCGGCCGAGCGGGTTCAGGCTGTGACGGAACGCGATGAAGTCACACGGGATCAGCCGGGTCCCTTGATGGATCAGCTGGTAGAACGAATGCTGGCCGTTGGTGCCCGGCTCCCCCCAGTAGATGGGCCCGGTCGGATAGTCGATCTCGACGCCATCGCGCGTGACGTGCTTGCCGTTGCTCTCCATCGTCAGCTGCTGCAGGTAGGCGGGGAAGCGCTTGAGGTATTGCTCGTAGGGCAAGACCGCCACGGTTTCGGCGTCGAAGAAATCCGTGTACCACACGGTCAGCAAGCCCAGGAGCACCGGCAGGTTGCGCTCGAACGGGGCGGTCCGGAAGTGCTCGTCCATCTGGTGGAACCCGTCGAGCAGCGCGCGAAAGTTGTCGGGACCGACGGCGAGCATCGTCGACAGGCCGATCGCCGAGTCCATGGAATAGCGCCCGCCCACCCAGTCCCAGAATCCGAACATGTTCGCGGTGTCGATCCCGAACTCCGAAACCTTCCGGGCGTTGGTGGAGACGGCGACGAAGTGCTTGGCCACCGCCTTGACCTCGCCGCCGAGGCCCGCGAGCAGCCACTGGCGGGCGCTCTCGGCGTTGGTCATCGTCTCCAGCGTCGTGAAGGTCTTCGACGAGACGATGAAGAGCGTTTCCGCCGGGTCCAGGTCGCGGGTGGCCTCGACGAAATCGGTCCCGTCGACGTTCGACACGAACCGGAAGGCCATCGCGCGATCGCTGTAGTGCTTGAGGGCCTCGTAGGCCATGACGGGCCCGAGGTCGGAGCCGCCGATGCCGATGTTGACGACGTTGCGGATGCGCTTTCCGGTGTGGCCCTTCCACGCGCCACTCCGCACGCGGGTCGCGAAGTCGGCCATGGCATCGAGCACGGCGTGGACCTCGGGCACCACGTTCTTACCATCGACGATGATCGACGCACCGCGCGGAGCTCGCAGGGCCACGTGCAGGACGGCCCGAGCTTCCGTCACGTTGATCTTGTCGCCCCGGAACATGGCGTCGATGCGCTCGCGCAGACCGCACTCCTCGGCCAGTCGGCGAAGCAGTGCGAGGGTATCGTCGGTGACGCGATTCTTGGAGTAGTCGAGAAAGACCCCGACCGCCTCGGCGGTCAGGCGTTCTCCACGTTTGGCGTCGTCGGCGAAGAGCGTGCGCAGGTGAAAATCGCGGATCTTCTCGTAGTGGGCCTGGAGGGCCTTCCATGCGGGGCGCGCGGTCAGGGGCAACATTCTAGTCATTGATCTTCCTGTGCCTTCTTCGGATCCGATCTGCCCATCTTGCGATTCCTCCCACAAGCGAAACCCGCCGAGGTACGCGTTCGCGTTGTCCCCGACTCGGCAACCAGGCGGCAGCTCGTCCAGTTGGTGGACGTTACCGCCCCCGAGAACGACGTCCTCGGGCTCGAGCGCGGCGATCAGACGACGGACCGCGTCGGCGACGTCACGCCGCCACTGCGTGAGCCCGTGCTCCTGCAGCCCGCGCAGTCCGACGTACGTCTCGAAGGTTCCGTCCCGGTACGGCAAGTGGCCCAGCTCCATCGGCTCCACGATGCCCTCGACGATGAGGGTCGAGCCCAGGCCGGTTCCCAGGCCGAGAAAGAGCATCTTGCCGCCCTGGTAGCTGCCGCGCGCTTGCAGTGCGGCATCGTTGACGAGCTTGACCGGGCATCCGAAGGCGGTCCGATAATCGAATCCAACCCACCCCGGACCAAGGTTATGCGGCTCCGCAACCGGACGACCGTGGAGCACCGGGCCCGGATAGCCGATCGATACGGCGTCGTACTTCCATCCCGCGGCGGCGGTCCTGACCCCGGCAACCATCTGCTCGGCCGTGAGCGTCGGCCCAGAGGCAAACTCTCGAGGTGCCTTCTCGCCCGTGGCGAGCACCTTCACGCGAGTCCCGCCGACGTCGACGACCAGTACGCGCATGGTGAGCCCTCAGCTCGCCTTGGCCAGGGTGGCGCTCTTCCCGGCAATGACGCCCATCAGCTCCTGCCAGGAGTTGACGAACGACTTCGCGCCTTCGTCCTGGAGCTGACTGGCGAGGGCATCGACGTCGACGCCGGAGACGCCGAATTGCGCCAACACGGCCTCGCTGTCGCCGCCGTCCGCGGTCAGCATCTCGCCGAGCGAGCCGTGATCGGCCAGCGCCTTCAAGGTGCCCTCGGGCATCGTGTTCACCGTGAACGGCGCGGCAAGCGCCCTGACGTAGAGGACGTCGGAGGCGCCGGGATCCTTGGTGCCCGTGCTGGCCCACAGCAGGCGTTGCGGGCGGGCGCCGGCGTTGAAGACGCGCTGCCAGCGCGGAGAGCCGAGCAGCGCACGGTAGGCCTTGTACGTCCGCTTCGCGATCGCGATGCCGAGCTGATTGCGGAGCGCTTGCGGCACTCTGTCCTTGACCGCCGCGTCCCAGCGGCTGATGAACACGGAGGCGACCGATCCGACCTCTGCCTCGAGCCCGGCGGCCACGCGGCGCTCGATCCCACGCATGAACGCGTCGGCGGCCGCCAGGTAGTGCGCAGACGAGAACAGCAGCGTCACGTTGATCGGGATGCCGGCAAAGACCGCTTCCTCGATGGCCGGCAGCCCTTCCTTGGTGCCAGGAATCTTGATGAGGAGGTTCGGTCGCCCCGCCCGGGCGTGCAGGGTTTTGGCAGCGGCCAGGGTGCTGGCGGTGTCGTGGGCGAGCAGCGGCGACACCTCCAGCGACACCCAGCCGTCGACGCCGTGCGTCCGGTCCCAGATCGGTCGAAACAGATCCGCGGCCCGGGTCAGGTCCTCCAGCGCCAGGTCGAAGAACAATTCTTCGCCCGACTTGCCTTCCCTGACCTTCTTTCGGATCGCGGCGTCGTACGCCGAGCTGTTCTTGATGGCGTGGTCGAAGATGGTGGGATTCGACGTGAGCCCGGTCACCGAGAGCTCGTCGATGTAGCGCACGAGTGTGCCGCTCTCCAGCAGATCGCGCGTGATGTTGTCGAGCCAGAGACTCTGGCCTTCGTCGTGGAGCGTCTCCGTCGCTTTCATCGTGTCACCTCCGGTGACAGGAGCTCGGGCAAGTCGTGAGTCATCAAGTCGCCGATCCGCTCGACCGTCAGATCGGCCGGGGGATAGGCCTTCGCATCGCGAGCGTACTGACCCTGACGGGGAAAAATCGTGGTGACGCGGTCGCGCCAGATTTTCTTGGCCGCGGCCAGGATCCGCGGCTTGTCGTCCACGAGAACGTAGTGCTGCGCCGGATAGCGTCGCTCGACGTCATCCAGCGTTTCTTCCTTGTGGATGTAGATCAACACGTGGCCGTCCACGGCCTCCCAGATGCCGGAGCGCTCCACCTTGCGCGGCTGGAACACGACGTCACCATCGGAGAGGATGACCGTCGGGCCCCACGAGCGGAACCGTTCCAGCACGTCGAGCGCCCCGGGGTAGAGACGATTGGCGAACGGGTAATCGACCAGGTACGCCGACATCGACATGAGGCGCACGTCCTGGGGATGCTCGACCCGGTAACGCTGGAGCGCGCCGAGATAATCGCGATACCCGAGCTCGACGAACAGCGCCTCGAGGATCGCCCAGTACCGGTCACGCGAGACGGCGCCGAACTCGCGCTCGAGATGGCGCTTGAGGTCGGCCTGAATGCGGTCGTTGTCCAGCAGCGTGTTGTCCACGTCGACCAGGAAGACGAAGGGAGCCGGCGTCATGATGCGGCCACGATCGAGGCGTCGGGGCGCGATATTTCTACATCAGCCGACCGTGCCGAGGCGTGCGTCACGTCTCGCAGCGACTCCCAGGCCGACGTCGACAGCATGGCTTCGGTGGAGCGCCAGCGCCAGTTACCTTGCGCCGTCCCGGGCTGGTTCATCCGAGCGTCCTTTCCCAGATTGAGCACGTCCTGCAGCGGCGCGATCGCGAGCGCGGCGACTGACGACCACGCCAGTCGCAGCAACGCCGGCGCAGCATCCGCGCTGGTGCCTCCCCCACGCTTCAGGTAGCGCCACAGGTTGCGCCGTTCGGCTTCTGACAGGTCGTCGTGCCATCCACGCGTCGTCGGATTGTCGTGCGTACCCGTGTACACGACCGAGTTCGGGACATGGTTGTCGGGCAGGTGCGGGTTGTCGGCATGGCCGTCGAATGCGAACTGCAGAACGCGCGTGCCGGGGAGACGAAACGCGTCACGGAGCGCGACCACGTCCGGCGTGATGATTCCCAGGTCCTCGGCGAGGAACGGCAGACCGCCCAGGGCCTTCTCCACCTCGGCGAAGAAGCCGGCGCCCGGCCCCGGCATCCACTGACCGGACTCCGCCGTCGGGGCTCCTGCCGGCACGTGCCACGCGGCGGCGAATCCGCGGAAGTGATCGAGGCGGATGGCGTCGACGTGAACCAGCAAGGCGCGCACGCGATCGACGCACCAGCGGTAGCCACTCGCGGCCAGCGCGTCCCAGTCGTAGATCGGATTACCCCACCGCTGTCCTTGCGAGCTGAAGTAGTCTGGCGGCACCCCGGCGACGACGCGCGGCCGGTGCTGTGCGTCGAGCAGGAACAGCTCCGGGTGGGCCCAGACGTCGCTCGAGTCCGGGGAGACGAAAAAGGGCAGGTCACCGATCAAGCGCACACCTCTGGCGCGCGCATGGGCCTTCAAGCGTGCTCCCTGACGGAACAACACGAACTGAACAAACCGAACCCGGTCCACCTGGCTCGCCAGAGCCTGTCGCGCCCGGTCCAGCGCGGCTGGCGTGCGGCGGATCAGCTCTTCCGGCCACTCGAGATAGCTGGCGCCGTCGTATCTCGCCGTCAGGGCTCGGAACAACGCATAGTCGTCCAGCCAGTGGGCATGGTCATTGCCAAAGTGTTCGAAGTCCGGGCGCAGGTCCGATCGCGCGCCGGTGCTGAAGTTCTTCCATGCCGTCTCGAGCAAGGCGAACTTGAAGCGCTTGACGGCGTCGAAGTCGACGGTCGTGGGCGAAAAGGAGCAGCCCGCGCAGTCGGCCGCCCGCACCAGTCCGTCCTCGATCAGCCAGTCGGGGCTGATCAGGAGCGGGTTGCCGGCAAACGACGACAGCGATTGGTACGGCGAATCGCCGTAGCCGGTGGGACCCAGCGGGAGCGCCTGCCACCAGCGTTGCCCCGTCTCGTGAAGCCGGTCCACCCACGCCACGGCCGTCGGACCGACATCGCCGATTCCGTACGGTGAGGGCAGAGACGTGACGTGCAGCAGGAGGCCGGACGCTCGGTAGCCGGCCGGGAACGGAGGGAGGCTCATGCGCGTCCACCCAGCGCGGTGTCGAC
>WNEL01001338.1_pt1 | contig 10871 bp, 7 predicted proteins | sample 5399991 | NCBI WGS metagenome assembly WNEL01 (sample SAMN13153325, study PRJNA577476) | soil metagenome | isolation source: 20 cm grassland meadow soil pre-rain plot 2 | place: USA:California | collected 2015-09-08
TCGGGCCCGGCCCCAGCACGGCCGACCCCCGCGTGCTGAGCGCGATGGCCGCCCCCCTCCTCGGACAGTTCGATCCCGAGTTCACCGCGATCATGAACGAGGTCATGGCCCTCTGCCGCTTCGCATTCCAGACGCGGAACGAGCGGGCGTTCCCCGTGTCGGGCACGGGGCGCGCGGGCCTGGAAGCCGCGATCGTCTCGCTGGTGGAGCCGGGTGACCGCGTCGTCGTCGGAGAGTGCGGGCGTTTCGGTCTGCTGCTGATCGAGATCGCCGAGCGCTGCGGCGCCGAGGTCGTGCCGGTGAAGGCCGAGTGGGGGCGCGTCATCGAGCCGGAGGCGATCGAGGCCGCGTTGCAGGGCGGCCGCACCAGGCTCGTCGCGCTCGTCCACGGCGAGACCTCCACCGGCGTGTTGCAGCCGCTGGAGGACATCGCGCGCCTCTGCCGACGTCACGAGGCGCTGCTGCTCGCGGACGCCGTCGTGACGCTCGGCGGCTCGGAGGTCGCCGTGGACCGCTGGCAGGTCGACGTGGCGGTCGCCGGCACGCAGAAGTGCCTGAGCTGTCCCTCGGGCCTGGCGCCGCTGACGTACAACGAGCGGGCCGAGCGGGTGCTGGCCGCGCGCACGACCAGGATCCGGAGCAACTACCTCGATCTGGCGCAGCTCGCCCGGTACTGGAGCCCCGCGCGGTTCAACCACCACACGGCGCCGACGGCCATGGTGTACGGCCTGCGCGCCGCGCTGCGCGCGCTCGAGGCGGAAGGGCTGGAGCGGCGCTTCGCCCGGCATCGGCTGCACGGGGACGCGCTCCGCGCGGGGCTCGACGCGCTCCGGCTCACGCTGTTCGGCAAGGAGCCGCCCGCGCACCGGCTGCCGATGCTCACGCCGGTCGTCGTTCCCGACGGCATCGACGAGATGCGCGTCAGGTCGACGCTGCTGCAGGACTTCGGCGTCGAGATCGGCGCGGCCTTCGGCCCGCTGCAGGGCCGGATCTGGCGAATCGGGACGATGGGGTACTCGGCCACGCGGCGCAACGTCCTGCTCTGCCTCGCCGCGCTCGACACGGTGCTTCGCCAGCAAGGCTGGCGGGTCGCGCCCGGCGCAGGCGTGGACGCCGCCCTGGCGCACTACGCTTCCGTGGGCGCAGATGAGCTATCCGCGTGACCTGATCGGCTACGGCGCCATGGCGCCCGATCCCAACTGGCCGGGCGGCGCCCGCCTCGCCCTCCAGATCGTCATGAACTACGAAGAGGGTGGCGAGCGCTCGATCCTCCACGGTGACGACTTCGCCGAGGCGTTCCTCCAGGAAGTCGTCGGCATGCAGCCGCTCAAGGGCGTGCGCAACATGCAAGTGGAGTCGATGTACGAGTACGGGACCCGCGTGGGGTTCTGGCGGCTCCTGCGGCTCTTCGCCGAGCGCGATATCAAGATCAGCGTGTTCGCCGTCGGCATGGCGCTCGAGCGCCACCGCGCGGCGGCCGCGGCGCTCGTCGAGGCGGGCCACGAGGTGGTGAGCCACGGCTGGCGCTGGATCGATTACCAGTTCGTCGGTGAGGACGAGGAGCGCGAGCACATCCGTCTGGCGGTCGAGAGCCTGACGAAAGCCACCGGCAGCCGGCCGCTCGGCTGGTACACCGGACGGCTGAGTCCCAACACCCGTCGCCTCGTCGTCGAGGAGGGCGGGTTCCTGTACGACTCGGACGCCTACAACGACGATCTCCCGTACTGGGTCGTCGTGTCCGGCAAGCCACACCTCGTCATTCCCTACACGCTCGACAACAACGACATGAAGTTCGGCATGCCGCAGGGCTTCAACACCGGCGACCACTTCTTCACGTACCTGCGCGACGCCTTCGACGTGCTCTACGCGGAGGGCGCGACCGCGCCGAAGATGATGTCGGTCGGCCTCCACATGCGGCTCGCCGGCCGGCCCGGCCGCTTCGCCGCGCTCGGACGCTTCCTCGATCACGTGCAGCGCCACCGCGACGTCTGGATCTGCCGCCGCATCGACATCGCGCACCACTGGATCCGGCACCATCCGTTTCGAACGTCGCCTTGACAACGGTGACCGCCAGTCCACAACGAGTGCGCGCTACCATTTGAACGCCCTGTCACCAGCCACGACTTGATCCGTTGTGTGGTCTTCGATCCAGAGTCGTGGGTCGCTGAGGGAACGTCGAGTAGCGCCACACCGGGCCACCCACTCATTCCGCTCTAAACGCACTTGGTATACGTGACCGGACTGAAGGTCAATGGTGTCCGTCCGGTCAGCCACGCCATAGGTCCGCCCGTGGCAGTAACGCGGGTGGCGATAGGCATAGCCGCAGCGGCCTTTGCCGCCGGGATTCTCTGGGCCGAGACGGGGGTTCTCGTCCTCGGAGCCGTCTTCCTCGCCGAGGAGCTGTACGAAACCGGCGTCCTGGCCGTCATCGTTCGCTTCGGGGAGGGCGCGGCCGCTCATCGCCCGCCCGGTGCCTTTCCCGTGACCAGCCCGGCGTCCCAGCCGCCGCCAAGGGCCCGGTAGAGCTGGACCACGGCCACGAGTTGGGAGAGCAGTGTCCGGCTCTCTGCGATCTCCGCCGCGAGCAGCGTCCGCTGGGCGTCGAGGACGTTGAGGTAGCTCGTGAGACCGCTCGTGTAGCGAAACTCGGCGATGCTCAGGGCCTCCCGCGAGGCGCGGACCGCCGCTTCCTGCTCGAGCAGCGCTTCCCGAGCTTTCCGGTGAGCGATGAGCGCATCCTCCACCTCGCGGAAGGCCTGCTGGATCGCCTGCTCGTAGCGGATCACGGCTTCCCGCTGCCGAGCTTCGACGAGCTCGAGGTTCGCCCTGTTCCGTGCGGCGTTGAAGATCGGCAGCGTCACGGTGGGCCCGAACTGCCAGATCCGCGACGGGCCCGTGAAGAGGTCGGAGAGCGCCACACTCTCGACGCCGAAGGAGCCGGTCAGGCTGACCTGGGGAAAGAACGCCGTCCTGGCCACCCCGATGCGGGCGTTGGCGGCGACGAGCCCATCCTCGGCCTGGCGGATGTCAGGCCGCCGCTCGAGAAGCGTCGATGGCAAGCCGGCCGGTACGGTCGGCGGGAAGGTCTGCCCGGTGAGGGGCCGGCCGCGGCTGATACCGCCAGGGTTGCGACCGAGCAGGATGCTGAGCCGGTGCTCGGTTTGCGCGATCTGCCGCTCCAGATCCGGGATCTGCGCGGCGGTGCCGGCGAGCTCTGCCTCGGCCTGACGGAGGTCGAGGGCGGACGTCAGCCCGGCGTCGAGGCGATCGCGGACGAGCTGAAGCGAGCCCCGGCGCGACGCGACGTTCGCCCGAGTCGTCTCGAGTTCCGTATCGAGCTGACGGAGCTGGAGGTACGCGGCGGCGACGTCGCTGACGAGCGTCATCACCACCGCGTGCCTGGCCTCCTCGCTGGCCAGGAGCTCCGCGCGGGCGGCCTCGGTGGCCCGTCGCAGACGACCCCAGACGTCGATCTCGAAGGCAAGATCGACCGTAGTCGAGAACAGGTCGGTCTGACCGCCCTGGCCGCGTGGTGGGACATTATCGGAGAAGCGGTTGGTCGTGACGCTGGCGCCCGCGTTGATCTCGGGGAACTGGGCCGACCGTGTGACGCCAAGCTGGGCCCGCGCCTGGTCCACGCGCGTCACCGCGATCCGGAGATCCTTGTTGGCCTCGGTCGCTGTCTGCACCAGCCGGCGAAGCTCGTCGTCCTGGAACAGCTCCCACCACGCGAGGTCCGCGAGTGAGGCAGGCTCGGGGGCGGCCTGTGCGGCACGCCAGACCTCGGGGGCAGACACGGTCGGCCGGTGGTAGTCGGGGCCTAGCGTGCAGCCGGCGAGCGCGAGACCCAGGGCGAGCTGCGCAACCAACCGCCTCATCGTTCGTCCCAGCCGCGGGCGGCAGAGGTACTCCATTCGGCTCGCGCTGTTCCTTCGACCTGCCGGGCTTCACGCTCGAGTGGCTCGTGGACCGGGCTCACCTGATGCTGGGCGGCGATGAGCGAGTAGAACACCGGCACGACGAACAGGGTGAACAGGGTGCCGACGGTCATGCCCGCGACCAGCACCGTCCCGATGCTGTTGCGGGCCTCAGCGCCTGGCCCGGTCACCAGCACGAGGGGGAGGTGGCCGAAGACGGTTGCCGCCGACGTCATCAGCACCGGCCGCAGCCGGGTCAACGACGCTTCGCGCAGCGCGGCCGCCTTCGCGAGACCGCCGGCCTGCAGGGTGTTCGCGAACTGCACGATCAGGATCCCGTTCTTCGCGATGAGCCCTACGAGCGTGATCAGCCCGACCTGCGAGTAGATGTTGATGGTGGTGAGGTCCAAGAAGCTGAAGATCAGCGCGCCGGAGATCGCCAGCGGCACCGAGCCCAGCAGCACGATCAGCGGGTCGCGGAAGCTGTGAAACTGCGCCGCGAGCACCAGATAGATCAGGACGAGCGCGAACCCAAGCGTGACGGTGAGCGCCGAGCCCTCGCGCCGGATCTGCCGCGACTCCCCCGCGTAGTCCATGACGACGCCCGGTCCGCTGGCGGCGGCCACGGCAGTTTCGAGGACGCGTAGCCCTTCCTCCTTCGTGACACCCGGTTTGACGCCGCCGAAGACCCGCACGGCGTTCCGCTGCTGGAAGCGGTTCAAGGTGCGCGGTGCGGTGCTCGACTCGATGTGCGTGAACGTCGCCACGGGCACCAGCTGACCACCCGGCGTCTTGATCTTGAGGTCGAGCAACGGGCCGACGGTGGCACGGTCCTCGTCACCGATCTGCGGGATGACTTTGTAGCTGCGGTCGAAAAAGTTGAAGCGATTCACGTACGCGCCACCGAGCAGCGTCCCGAATTCCTGGCCGACGCTGGCCAGGTCGAGCCCGAGGTCGGCGAGACGTTCCCGGTCGAGCACGACGCGGGCCTGGGGAAGGTCGATCTTCAGATCCGTGTCCACGTACAAGAACTTGCCGCTCTGCCAGCCGGCGCCGAGCACGGCCCCGGCCGCCTCGAGCATCTGCTCGGCCGGCGCGTCGCTCTGTAGCACCAGCTCGACATCGTACTGGCCCGGGGTCGGCAGCGGTGGGTCCAGGCGCGGGAACACGCGCAGACCGGGCGCTTGGGACACCGCGCCGAACACCTCGCCGTACATGGCCTCGGTCGAGCGCGCGCGCTCGTGCCAGTCCTTCGTGACCATGCCACCGAACCCACCCCACGCCGCAGTCAGCGACCACATGAACTTGGCCTCGGGGAACGACGTGACCGTGCTCACGACCTTCAGCGATTCGCGGTTGGTCGCCGCCAGCGTCGAGTCCGGCGAAGCCTCGAGGAAGAAACTGATGTGGCTCTGGTCCTCCACCGGCGCGAGCTCTTGCCGCGAGAACACGTACAGCGGCCACGCCGCGACCATGATCAGCAGGGCGGCTGCGACGATCGCCCAGCGCATCTCCAGCGCGACGTCGAGCAGCCACGCGTACGCCCGGCGCACGAGCTCGAAGCCGCGGTGCACCAGCGCGGTCAGCCGGCCCTGCTCGCCGTGCGGGTGCACGAAGCGCGAGCTCATCACGGGCGAGAGCGTGACGGCGACGATGCCCGACACCACGACCGCGGCGGCGAGCGTGATCGCGAACTCCAGGAACAGCGATCCGGTCAAGCCGCCCTGAAAGCCGATGGGCGTGTAGACCACCGCCAGCGTGATCGTCATCGCGATGATCGGGCCCAGCAGCTCGCGCGCCCCGATCAGCGCCGCGTCGATCCGTGACTGGCCCTGGCGCACGTGGCGCTCGACGTTTTCGACGACGACGATGGCGTCATCGACGACCAGGCCGACCGACAGCACGATGGCGAGGATCGTCAAGAGATTGAGGCTGAAGCCGAACGCGAGCATGACGATCCCCGCGCCGATCAGCGAGACGGGCATCGCGACCAGCGGCACCAGCGCGGTGCGTACCGAGCCCATGAACAGGAAGACGACCAGGCCGACGATCATGATCGTCTCGCCGAGCGTCTTCGTGATCTCCGTCAGCGCGTCCTCCATGAACACCGTCGCGTCGTACGCGAGGCGCATGTCGATGTCCTTGGGCAGCGTGGGCCGCAGGCGCTCCATCTCGGCGCGCAGCCGGTGGGCGACCTCGATCTCGTTCGAGCCGACCAGCGGCCACACCCCGAGGTAGACGGCCTCGCGGTCGCTGAACTTCGCGACCATGTCGGCCTCTTCAGCGCCGAGCTCGATCCGCGCCACGTCGCTCAGGCGCACAATCGCGCCGCCGCGGTCGGCCACGATCAGGTCCTTGAACTCGTCGGCGGAGCGCAGGTCGGTGTTCGCGAGCAGGTTGACCTGCACGAGGTTGCCCTTGGTCTGGCCGACGGCGGCGAGGTAGTTGTTGCGCCGCAGCGCGGCGTGCACGTCGCCGGGCGAGAGGTTGAGCGCGGCGAGGCGGTCCGGGTCGATCCAGACCCGCATGGCGACCTGGCGGCCGCCCTCGATGGTCACGCGCTGGACGCCCGTCAGTGTCGCCAGTTGCGGCTGCAGCGTCCGCGACAGCCAATCGGTCACGGCCGGCACGCTGCGCTCTGTGGACGTGAAGCTGAGGTAGAACGACGCGTACGGCCGATCGGCGCGTTGCACCTCGATCACCGGCGGCTCCGCTTCCGCCGGCAGCTCCGAGCGAACCTGCTGGAGCCGCGCAGTGACCTCGGCCAGCGCCGCCGTGCTGCTGTGGTTCAGCCTCATGCGCACCGTGACGGTGCTGAGGCCGGCGCGGCTGGTCGACTCGATGTAATCGACGCCGCTGATCGCGGACACGACACGCTCGATCGGCGTGGTCAAGAAGCCGCGAACGGTCTCGGCGCTGGCGCCGTAGTAGACCGTGGTGATCACCACGGACGAGCTCTCGATCTTCGGGTACTGTTGCACCGGCAGCGTTGTCAGCGCGCGCCAACCCACCAGCAGGATGACGAGGTTGACGACCACCGCCAGCACCGGATGCTTGATGAAGATGTCGGTGAACGAGCGCGTGCGGCTGTCCCCGTCGCCTCGTCGCGGTTCCGCTTCAGCGTCCACTGGTCACCTGGCCCCCGCCCGCGCCGGGGTCGCTCGGGATCGCGACGCGCACCGCATCGCGCAGCTTGAAGGACCCCGAAGAAGCCACCCGCTCTCCGGCGGAGAGCCCCGCGAGGATCACGATCTCGTCGCCGAGCATCGCGCCGGTCTCGACCTGCCGCGAGCGCGCACGGGTCTTGCCGTCCTTGTCCGGCGCGATCACGAACACGTGGTCGCCGCCCGGTCCCTTGCGCAGCGCGCTCACGGGGACGGCAACGGCCGTGCGCGGCGGGCCCATGGGAACGCGGACGCGCACCGAGGCGCCCGGTGTCGGCGCGTTGGCGGCGCCCTCGATCCTCGCGCGGACCATGGCGTTGCGGGTCGTGGGGTCGATGCGCGCGTCGATGGCGACGATCCGGGCCGCGGTCGACGACGAGTCGCTGGTGGCGAAGACGTCGACGCTCTGGCCGACGCGAAGGCCCGCGGCGACCCGCTGCGCGACCGTGAAGTCCACGTGCGCGGCGTCGTCGACGCCTTGCAGTGTCGTGAGCTGGGTGCCCTCGTTCAGGTACTGGCCCGGGTGCACGTCGGCCAGGCCCACGCGCGCGCGGAAGGGCGCGCGGATCGTCTTGCGGGCGATGATCGCCTTGGTGCGCGCGATCTGCGCCAGCGCGACGTCGCGCTCCGCGCGCGCGCGGTCCACTTCGATCTCGGACACGGCACGGTTCTGGCGCGCGCGCTGCATGCGGTCGAGCGTCGTCTCCGCGAGCGCGGCCTGCGCCTCCTGTGCCTTCAGGTCGGCCTCCTCGACAGAGATGTCGAGCGCAACGAGCACCGTGCCCGCGTCGACGACGTGTCCGGGCGTGAGCATGACCTGGCGGACGGTGCCGGGAAGCTCGTTCCGCAGAGTGATCGAGCGCAGGGCGATGACCGTCCCGATCGACGTCGTCGTCTGGCGATGCTCGAGGGCCTTCGCGACGGCGACCGTCACCGACTCGATCGGCTCGGGCTGGTTCGCAGACGCCGCGCCGGCGTCGTGCCTGGACGCATACTTCCACGCGGCGAGGGCACCCCCGGTTCCGACGACCGTCGCGAGCAGCAGAACGGATCCGATCCGGCCACGACGACTCATGAGCGATGCCCTCCTAGCATATCCTCGAGCGCGATTCGAACTCGAACCACCACCTCCTGATTGACCGGGGCCAGCCCCAGCACCCAGTCGAGCCACAGCCCGTCAATCGCCGCGGCGATGGTCTCGCCGACGCCCGGAGGCAGCCCGTCCTCAGCGAGGCGCCGATGAAGGTCGCTATAGACCGCACGCATGGGCTCGATCAGGGAGGGGTTCTGCGCGAGAGCCGCAAACACGGCGGACGAGCTGTGCCGAAGCTGGTCCGTCCAGCCTTGGGCGTCCGAAAGGCAGTAGCTCAGCAGCGCCCGCGCCATGCGCCCCGGTCCTTCCGGGGCGCGCCCATAGGCTTCCATGTAGCACGCTCGCCAGTTCTCGGCGGAGCGAGCGACGAGCGCTTCGACCAGCCGGTCCTTGGTCGGGAAGTGATGCAGCAGACCCCCCTTGCTCATGCCCGCCTCGGCGGCGACGGCGTCGAGCGTCAGGTTGGCGATGCCCTGGCGCACGACCACCGCCTCCGCAGCGTCCAGCAGCTTGCCCGGCAACATGGTGTTCGCCCCCCTCATCTAGTCGATGATCCGACCGTCCAGACGGATTCGACCGTCCGGACGGTCTTTCAACGGCCCTTTCTCGGGATCCGTCGGGCCAGGCGGCTAAAAGGCCGAGCGCTAGGGGGAAACCGGCCGCTACTTCGGCCTAACTGAAGATCCCTATGGAAGGGTAAAGACCTTGATTTCGTCCCCGAGCGGGTATCCAAAGATCGAGTTGCCACCGGCTGCGACGGCAAGATACTGAACGCCGTCCACCTCGTAGGATATCGGAGGCGCGTTCACCCCGGCGTCGCACCGAAATCTCCACAGGACCTCTCCGGTCTTGGCATCGAACGCATCGAAATAGCCGTTGCCCTCGCCGACAAATACCAGGCCGCCTGCCGTCGCCAGAGCACCTCCGACCAAGGGCTGGTCCGTCTTCTTCTGCCACAAGATCTTTCCGGTCGAAGCGTGGATGGCGGTGAACGTCCCCCAGTGCTCGTCTCGGAGCGGAACGAAGAACGTATAGCTCTTCCACGGGCTGCTCGGTCCGGGCCCCAGCGTCCTCGATATATAGCGGGCCGGCATATGAAGCCCAGAGATGTACACGGCTTCCGTCTGGGGACTGAAGGCGACGGGCGACCACGAGGAGCCTCCCGTGGCCGACGGCGCGATACGAACCCCTCCTGCCGTAGGTCTGGCAAACAAATTCTCCTGAGGGACGAACGGCTCCGATCTCAGGAGCAGCTTTCCCGTTCTTCGATCATGGACGTAAAACCAGCCGGTCTTGCCAGCCTGCCCAACCGCTTTGAGGGTGCGTCCGTCCTTCGTCACGTCGAACAACACGGCCGGACTGGCGACGTCATAGCCCCAGCGATCGTGGGGCACCTGCTGGTAATGCCATTTGAGCCGGCCTGTCTCTGCGTCCAGTGCGACCAGACTCACCGTATAGAGATTGTCCCCGGGGCGAGTCGAATCATCCATCTGGGGCGAAGGATTTCCAGTTCCCACATAGATCAAGCCTAACTCCGGGTCGACCGCGGAGGCGGACCAGAGGGAGCCCCCGCCGGCCTTCCACGTATTCGGGAACTTCTTGAAGGCCTCCTTTTCCGCCGCCGTGTCACGATGAAGGTCTGCGCCATCCGGCGTCGCGGTTCGCCACTCTCCCTCCCAGCGCTTCTCGGGAATCGTGTACCATCGCCAGATCTCTCTCCCAGTCTCGGCATCGTAGGCGACCAGGAACCCGCGCAGCCCATGCTCCCCTCCGGAGATTCCGACGGCGGTGTGGACCTCCTGGTCCCCTTCTTTGATGTTCAGATGAAGTCCATACCCGACACCCATCGTTCCAACGATGACTTTCCCCTTGTACACGAGGGGGGCCATGTTGCTGCTGTATCCGGTGCCCCCTGTCACGATCCCCCCCTGCAACTCTCGGACGCCCAGCACCTCCCCGACCGTTTCCCGTTTCCCGGCTTCCGGATCCGCGATCGTGACATCCCACACCACCCGACCGGTCTTCTGATCGAGGGCGAGCAGCCGCGCGTCGATCGTCGTCGTGTACACCTTCCCATAACCTATGGCGGCTCCCCGGTTCGCCGGTCCACAGCAGAACTTCTCCGTGCGAAGCTTGTGCTCGTACCGCCATATCGGCGTGCCGTTCCGCGCGTCCAGCGCTACGACGTGGTTGAATGGCGTGGTCGCATACATGACCCCGTCGACCACCAGTGGGCTCGTTTGAAACGAGCCCACTTTCCCCGTCCGATAGGCCCATTTGGGAATCAGCGTCTTGACGTTGCCGACCTTGATCTGGTCGAGCGGACTGTATCGCTGATTGGAGTAGTCACGCCCGTACAAGAGCCAATTCGTCGCGTCCTGGTACGCGTTGAGCAGGCGAGCATCGCTCACCTCTTCGGCCCCGATGCTTCCGAGCAGTCGAAGGGTGGCCAGCCCGATCAGGACAACCATCAGCCATCGAGGCCCGTTCATCATTCGTCTCCCTCATCCTCGCGCCGTGGTCCGAGGCTGGAACCACAACCGCCGATGTCAGCCCAGAGCCCGGTGCGACCCCACCCGCGCGCCCGGCGACCCCAGCGGCTCTACCTCCGGACGCACCGATCCGGCACGCGTTCCTCAGGCAACCCGAGGATCAAGACGTAGCGCGTCGACGCCCGCAGCGTCAAGGGCCGACTTC